>ENA-OPYU01000282-OPYU01000282.1-human-gut-metagenome-genome-assembly--contig:-NODE-282-length-20378-cov-6.457854_pt1 | contig 20378 bp, 20 predicted proteins | sample MGYA00242637_ERZ504482 | MGnify/ENA primary metagenome ERZ504482 (study PRJEB26092, sample SAMD00036237) | human gut metagenome | host: Homo sapiens | study: EMG produced TPA metagenomics assembly of... | reverse complement strand
CCAAGGCACTGGTCGTGCTGGGAGGCGACAAGCGCACGCGTGATGAGCTCGTTTCGGCGGCGCTGGGCTCGGTTGATCGCGCCCTGCTCGAGCGCGTGCTTTTCCGCTGCGGCTCGGTTGAAGGCGACGGAGGAGACGAGCTGATCGACGAAGCCGTGGCCCTGGCGACCGACGAAGGCGTGGACTTTGTCTTGGCGATTGGCGATGCCGATACTGCCGGCTTTGCGCGCGAGCTCGCCCGTCGCATGGCGGCGCTCGATGTCGGCGAAGACGGTTTTGTCCCTTATGGATGTATCGTCTCGGAGGGCAAGGTGCCTGCCGTCGTGGGGGCCGGCGAGGTTCCCGTTTTTGCCATCATCGCGCCCGAACTGCTGGAGGGCATCGGGTCTCCTCTGCGTGAGTTGCTCGGTAGCGTCTGCGCTGCGGCCTAATATTTGGCATAAAGGGATAGGTTATTTTTGATTGGTAAAGCGTTTGACCTGCCAAATTAAACCTGTCCCTTTTTGGTCGGTTGCCGTTTGGGGGCCGATTGGCAACGCTCGCTGATTATAGTCTTGACCTGCGCTAGAATAGTGGCATCTGAATGTCCGGGCGCATGGAGGCGTGCGCCCGTATGCTGAGGAGGACTCTATGGCAACTGTTGCCGCACCTATCGATGCTACGTCGACTGCCGCTTGGAAGGCACTCGAGGCCCATCAGGAGAAGCTCGAGGCCGAGGGTATCGACCTCAAGGCCTGGTTCGCCGCCGATGCCGAGCGCGTGAACAAGCTGAGCTTTGACGCCGGTGACCTGCACTTCGACCTGTCCAAGAACCTGGTGACTGATGAGACCGTCAAGCTGCTGTGCGATCTTGCCCGCGAGGTGAAGCTCGAGGAGCGCCGCGACGCCATGTTCTCCGGCGAGCACATCAACACCACCGAGGACCGCGCCGTCCTGCACACCGCGCTGCGCCGCCCGGCAAGCGAGAAGGGCCAGCTCATCGTCGACGGCCAGGACGTCGTCGCCGACGTGCACGAGGTTCTCGACCGCATGTATGCCTTCGCCGAGCGCGTGCGCTCCGGTGAGTGGAAGGGTGTTACCGGCAAAAAGATCGAGCACCTGGTGTCCATCGGCATCGGCGGCTCCGATCTGGGCCCGGTCATGGCCTACGAGGCCCTGCGTCCCTACGCCGACGCCGGTATTGACTGCCGCTACATCTCCAACATCGACCCCAACGATCAGGCAGAGAAGCTCAAGGGCCTCGATCCCGAGACCACGCTCGTGATTATCGTCTCCAAGACTTTCACCACGCTCGAGACCCTCACCAACGCTCGTGAGGTCAAGACCTGGATGCTCGAGCAGCTCAAGGCTCAGGGTGCCATCGACGGCTCCGATGAGCAGAACGCCGAGGCCGTGGCCAAGCACTTTGTCGCCGTTTCCACCGCACTCGAGAAGGTCGAGGCCTTCGGCATCGACCCCGCCAACGCTTTTGGTTTCTGGAACTGGGTCGGCGGCCGCTACTCTGTCGACTCCGCCGTGGGCCTGTCGCTGATCGTCGTGCTCGGCCCCGAGCGCTTCCAGCAGTTCCTTGAGGGCTTCCACGCCATCGACGAGTACTTCTGCAACACCCCGCTCGAGAACAACGCCGTCGCGCTGATGGGCCTGCTCAACGTCTGGTACGTCAACTTCTTCGGTTCCAAGAGCCACGCCGTGCTGCCGTACTGCCAGTATCTGCACCGCTTCCCGGCCTACCTGCAACAGCTCACCATGGAGTCCAACGGCAAGCACGTCCGCTGGGACGGCAGCGCCGTGACCTCCGACACCGGCGAGATCTTCTGGGGCGAGCCCGGCACCAACGGCCAGCACGCCTTCTACCAGTTGCTGCACCAGGGCACCGTGGTGGTCCCGGCCGATTTCATCGCCTTCGCCAATACCGCCAACCCTGCGACCGATAGCGGTCAGGACGTGCACGAGCTGTTCCTGGGCAACTTCCTGGCCCAGACCAAGGCACTCGCCTTTGGCAAGACGGCCGACGAGGTTCGTGCCGAGGGCACGCCCGAGCAGATCGTCCCGGCTCGCTGCTTTGAGGGCAACCGTCCGACGACCTCGATCTTTGGCGACACGCTGACCCCGTTCGCGCTCGGCGAGCTCATCGCCCTGTACGAGCACATCACGTTTGTCGAGGGCACGGTCTGGGGCATCGACTCCTACGACCAGTGGGGCGTCGAGCTGGGCAAGCAGCTTGCCAAGCAGATCACTCCCGCCTTCCACGACGACGCCGCCAAGGCCGAGCAGGACGCTTCGACCCAGGCGCTCATCGAGTTCTATCGCGCGCACCGCAAGTAGGATTCGCTGCGAAAACTAACGCATAGCCGACAAGGGCCCGTATCCGTTGGGATGCGGGCCCTTTGCTATCTGGATAGAATGGAATGTATCGGGAGGCGCCTCGACGGGCATCGCAATCGTCGAAGGCACGCCGTTCATGTTTGGGACAATGTGACATTTTTCCCGTTGCAAACAGCGCCGCCGTGGGTGTTCTGTATGATGGCTCAGACAAGGTTGCTCAATGACAGGGAGGCACATATGGCAATCAAAGCCATCGCAATGGATATCGACGGTACGCTCACCAACGACCAAAAGGTCATCAGCCCGCGTACGCGCGAGAAGCTGCTCGCGGCGCAGGAGTCGGGCATTAAGCTCATCTTGGCTTCGGGCCGTCCCGCATGGGGCTGCACGCCTTGGCGCAGGAGCTCGACCTTCAAAACCATGACGGTCTGCTAGTTGCCTTTAATGGCGCGCATGTGGTCGACGCTCAGACCGATGAGGTTCTTTTTGACCAGGCCATGCCGGCTGACGAGCTGCACCGTCTAATTGATCATCTGCGCAATTTCGACGTGATCCCTATGATTTCGCTTGGTCGCGATCTTCATGTCGAGGATTCGTACCGCTGCATGATTACGCTGCCGGATGGCTCGCAGAAAAACATCGTCAAATACGAGCGCGATGCGTGTGACCTTAAGATCCGCGAGGTCGAGAGCTTGCATGAGGTTGTGGACGCTTATCCCGTGGACAAGCTGTTGACGGCAGGCGACCCGGCCTACCTACAGGCGCATTACGAGGAGATGTATGCGCCCTTTACCCAGACGCTTTCGGGCATGTTTACGGCCGACTGGTACTTTGAGTACACGGCGCCCGGTCTCGACAAGGCCCGCGCGCTTGAGGGTGCCCTGCCCAAGCTCGGTATCGATGCCAGCGAGGTCGTCTCGTTTGGCGACGGCCAGAACGACAAGTCCATGATTGAGTGGGCCGGCACCGGTGTTGCCATGGGCAACGCCGTCGATGAGGTTAAGGCAGTTGCCCAGATGGTGACCGCCAATAACAACGAAGATGGCATTGCGGTGGCGTTGGATAAGCTGCTGGGTTAGAATCGCCGATAGTGCATGGTTCGGGCGTCCGCTTGCGGGCGCCCTTTTGTTAGGGAGGGTGCCGTGTCCGCATTTCCGTTCGACGCCGTTATCTTTGACATGGATGGCGTCATCGTCGATACCGAGTATTACTACCTGGGGGAGACTGCCGCGTTTGCCAAGGAGCTTGGGTTGAATCTGACTCAAGAGGAGTTGAATGGACAGGTCGGTACCTCGCATCAGTTCTTCCTGCATATGCTGGTCGATTGGTTTGAGCGCGCCGGTAAAGGGCACTTCACTGGCGAGGAAGCGTTGGCCCGTTGGGACGAGTGGGCGCATAAGCGTCCGCGCGACTATCAGGCTTTGATTAACCCGGGCGCTGTGGATACGATTCGAGAGTTGCCGCGCCGCGGCGTTCGCGTGGCGCTGGCGAGTTCGTCTCCCATGGACAGCATCGAGGAAGTACTCGATGCATGTGGTCTGTCGGATGCCTTTGAGTACGTGGTGAGCGGCGAACAGTTTAAGGAGAGCAAGCCCGAGCCCGATATCTACCTGCATGCGCTGGACCTGCTGGGGCTGCCCGCGAATCGCTGCTGCTGCGTTGAGGATTCCGTTCCGGGCATTACCGCGGGTAAGCGAGCCGGCCTGACGGTCATTGCCAAGCGCGAGGAGCGCTTTGGCTTTAGCCAGGATGCCGCGGACAAGATTATTGACCAGCTGCCGGAGCTGCTCACGCTTTCTTAGGAGCGCGGTAGTTGCGCGTTTTTCGGGTCTGATGAGTAAATAGCCGACATTTTGGTGCGACACCTAGCATACTTTAAGCTAATGCGGGCTTAAGGACTTGTTGAATGCCCCTAAGCCCGTTTTAGACTTAATTGTGCTTGGAGAGGGTATATGCCACCGACTGAAGGGCTAACTGACGGTAAAGCAGCGATACCGCTGTACCAACAGGTTATCGATATCATCAAAAACGAAATCAACTCCGGTGCCTACAAGGCAGGCGCGCGGATACCCAACGAATTCGAATTGGCTGAGAGCTATAAAGTTGGCCGCGTTACCGTGCGACGCGCTATTGAGGAGCTCGTCCAACAGGGCTATCTAACGAAGCGACAAGGGAAAGGCACGTTTGTCAATGCCCCCAAGCTCAAACGCAAGATTCGCCAGAAGGATGACGTCCAGAGTTTTTCGGACGCATGCCGCGTAAACGGAATGGAACCGGGGGCGCGTGTCATTTCGAGAAAGATACTGCCGGCGGATTCCACCGAAGCACAGTTCTTTGGTGTTCCCGTTGGAACTGACTTGATCTGCGTTGAGCGCGTGCGTACTGCCGATGGCGTCCCTGTCATGCTCGAGAACAACATATATGTTTACGAGGACAACGCCTATCTATCAACGGCACCTCTATCTAATCAATCCATTTTTGAGTTCGTGCGCAACCGGACGGGCCGCACGCCCGCGTTTACCGACCCATGCACGCTTGAGATCGCGTGCGCGTCGCCCGAGGTCGCTCGGTTGTTGGCAGTTCCCGTTGGCGAACCCTTGTTTTATATGGAAGCCTTCTTTTTCGATGAGCAGCGGCGGCCGTTTATCATCGGTCGTCAGCGGATCGTTGGGTCTCGCTACGTTTTTGACATCTAGGACATTGCGTATGGAAACGCCCGGTGAATCATCTCACCGGGCGTTTTCATACCGTTCACGGCGCAAACGCAACCGTTCAACCGCGTTGCAGCAATCAGTTTGAAATTATCTTGATGACGAGAAAAGCTGCTGGTAATCTATAGAACGTCATAGAACGTTTGCCTTGTGCAAACGTTGAGGCGAGATGCGATGCAGTCTCGAGTTCTTTGGAGGTATCTATGTCAGATACGAAGGCGAAGAAGACAAACAGACGTTTTAAGTTCAAATTACCGCATGTCTATACGATCATGTTCTTGCTGATCGTTGTCTTTGCGGTCTTGACTTGGATCGTTCCCTCTGGTCAGTATCAGCGCAAGATGATTTCGACAGCGGCGGGCGAGCGTGAAGTCGCCGTTGCTGGAACCTATGAACAGGTCGATAAGAACTACACCGATTCCGAGACCGGCGAGACCATCAATCTGGGTCAGGATATCTTCGCGGTCCTGCAAGCGCCCACTAAGGGCATCCAGGAGGCTGCCGACGTCGTTGCGTTCGTCTTATTGATTGGCGGGTCGTTCGCAATCATCACCAAGACCAACGCTTTGAATGCCGGCATGAGCCGTGTGATTAAAAAGCTCAAGAACAAGGACATCCTCATCATTCCCATCACGATGACGTTGCTGTCCATTTGCGGCACCACGTTTGGTATGTCTGAGGAAGCCCTGCCGTTTTATGCCATCTTCATTCCCATCATGATGGGTATCGGTTATGACTCGATGACGGCATTCATCATCTGCTTCCTTGGTCCTAACCTGGGATATTGCGCTTCGACCATCGATCCGTTTAATGTTCTGATCGCCCAGGGCATCATTGGCATCGAGGGCAATCCGCAACTGTGGCTGCGCGCCGTTTCTTGGGTCATCTTCACTGCCGTTGGTATCGCATGGGCCATGCGCTACGCCATGCGTGTAAAGAAAAATCCCGAGTCGTCCATTACGTACGAGGACGATAAGCTCAAGCGTGTTGAGTTTTCTGTGACCGATGCCTCCATCGAGGAAGAGTTCACTATCCGTCAGAAGCTCGTGCTTATCGATTTTGCTTGCGGTATGGGCATCATCGTCTGGGGTCTTGTTACCCAGGGCTGGTACATGAATGAGATTTCCGCCGTGTTTCTTGGCATGGGCTTGCTTGCCGGTATCCTGGGCGGTCTTGACCAGCAGACGATCGCTGAGGAGTTCGTTAAGGGTCTCGCCGACTTTGCGTACGCCGCCATCGTTATCGGTATCGCTCGCGGCATTCTGGTCATCGCCGAGGGCGGCATGATCATCGACACCATCCTCCAGGCGCTCGCTACTGCGCTCGCCGGTGCACCCGCCGCCGTCTACACCACGTTTATGTATATCGTCCTTGGCCTGCTCTCTTTGCTGGTTCCTTCGAGTTCTGGACTTGCGGCGCTCACCATGCCCGTCATGGGTCCGCTGACCGAGCTTATGGGCCTCAATCCCGAGGCTGCCGTTACCGCGCTCCAGTTTGCTAATCAGACCATCAACACTATCAGTCCCGTGGCGGGCATGACGGTCGCCGGCCTTGCCGTGTCTAAGATTTCGTTTGGCCAATGGTGGAAGACCATTTGGAAGTTCTTCATTTTCATGGTCGTCTTTGGCCTGATCGTAACGGCAATCTCTGGCATGCTTCCGGTGTAGGTGGTTGTGATGTCTGATCGTTTGACGGTCCTGACGTCTAAGAGCGTCTTTACCGGTACGGGGGACCTGCCGTTTGAAGGTTTCGTAGCGGTCCGTGGCAATCGAATTGAGGCTGTTGGCACCAAGTGTGAGGTAACTTCGTATTTGACCCAAGCGGACGAGGTAGTTGACCTGGGCGACCGCACCGTCATGCCTGGCCTGATCGATGTGCATACCTTCTATACAGGCTGGGCGCTGCGGACGTTGGGGTCTGATCTGTCCGGCATCGCTGATGCCAAAGAGGCCGTGTCGCTCTTGCGTGCATGGAAAGAAGATCATCCGGATTGCGCGGCGGCTTTTGGCCACAGCCTACCCGAAACGTTGGCATCGGATGCCGAGAACGCAAATACGGCAGCTGTGTTTGACGATTGTTTTGGCGATATCCCTGTCGTCTGCTTTACACCGGGTGCGGAGACCTGCGTTCTCAATGCTGCCGCCAGTGCACGATACGGCTTTACACCCCAGGCGTGCTATGCCGAGAAGATCTGGCGCATGATGAGCGATTTCCTCGCGCTGCTCGAGGTACGTGCGGGGTATTCGGACTACATGAGCATGCTTAACGAGCGCGGCGTTACCGCCATCAAGGAGATGGCGTTTGATGACTACTACGGTTTTGCCGACGAAATGGCTCGCCGTGAGGAATCTGGTGAGCTGACGGTTCGCGTCTCTATGATGTCGCAGCCGGTGGGTGCCGGTGCAAATCTGGCATATGCCCGCGAGGCACGAGAGCGCTTCCGGGGACCGTTCGTTCGTTTTTCTGGCTTCAACCGTATGACCGATCGCGGCGTATGGGCGGGGCTTGCCGAGATGATTGACCCCTATGAGGACACGGCCGATGCGGGCGCTGCCGGCAAGACGGTTGTCGAGGAGCCCGAGTGGGATCTGATTGAGAACGAGCTGCGCGCAATTGATGCTGACGGCTTCCGATATTCCTTGCATTGCCAGGGCGATGGCGCCGTTCGTCGCACCGTGGCGCTCTATGCCTCGCTGCCTCGAGACGAGCATGGACGGTTGCTTCGCCGCCATGCGATTACCGATCTCGAGAACTCTGATCCGACCGATCTTGTCGAGTTTGGCAAGTTAGGTGGAATTTGCGAGGTCTATCCGCAGATTCTGACGCTGGACCGGCGCGAGGATTGCCTATCGATGATGCGTCGACAAATTGGCAAGACGCGACTTTTGCACAGCTGGAATCGCCGCGGCATGGAAGATTCCGGATGCACGGTGTGCTGTGGTACGGATTTGCCGCTGCTGATTCCGAGCCTGGGCGAGTCAATCTACAGTGCGTGCGGCGGATACTTCGACGATGGACTGCCCGTGAATGAGGCCAACGCGCTGACGCTTGTCGAGCTCTTGCGTGCTTGGACTGCCGGGGGCGCGTACGATCTGATGCGCGAAGACGAGCTAGGTACGCTCGAGGTCGGCAAGCTTGCTGATATCTGCGTGCTCGATCGGGATGTGTTCGACCTCGATTATCGCGACGCACGCGATCTTTCGGTTGATATGACGATGTCGGACGGACAAATCGTGTTCGATCGTAATAAGGAGGCATAAGATGTCTGAATCCAAGCCGACGCTGCGCCGCGAACAGATTGCGGGCATGAATATCCACTACATCATGTGGTCGCTCGATTACTTCCTTGATGTGCAGCAGCGTTTGGGCTTTGAGTCCATTGAGCTGTGGTGTGCGGAGCCGCATGTGACACTCGACCATACGGGCTACTTTGAGGCTGAGGTCCTGGCGAAAAAAGCTGCAGACCGTGGGCTTAGGTATCGTACTCTGTGCCCCGAGAATGTTGTCTATCCTTGGCAATACTGCGCACGCAAACCGCTGCATGAACAGCGCAGCCTGGCGTACTTTAAGCACGGCATCGAGCTTGCCGAGGTACTTGGGTGCGACCGTATGTCCGTCAACTCGGGCTGGGGCGACTGGGACGAGGACCGCGAGGAAGCCTGGAAGCGCAGCCGCGAGCACATGTCCATTCTGGCGGAGTATGCCGGCGAGCACGGTCTGGTGCTTACGATGGAAAGCCTGCGTCCCGAGGAGAGCAACCTTGTGACGACGGTTTCCGATGCGAAGCGCATGATCGACGAGGTCGCGAGCCCGTACTTACAGCCCATGGTTGATACAACCGCGATGGGCGTTGCGGGCGAGACACTCGAGGACTGGTTTGCAGCCTTTGGTGATGGGGCAATTCACGAGATGCACTTTATCGACGGTGATCCGTATGGCCATCTGGTGTGGGGCGATGGCAAGCACGATATGGACGCCTTCGTTGCCACGCTCAACGCCCATGGTTTCGACGGCATGCTGGGCCAGGAAATCACGGACGGTCGTTACTACGATGACCCGGCGGCGGCAGATGCCAAGAACATGGCCGCATTCGAGAAATATCTGATTGACTAAAACAACTATCGGCCACGCAACCAACGTCATTGATTGTGGACCAAACAAGAAAGGAACTGGATATGAACGCACACGACCTGATCAAAGAGGCAATTGCCGAGAAGGGCAAGTTCGACAGCGTCTACTGGATTGCTTGCGGTGGCTCCATGATCGATTTGATCCCGGCTCATGAGCTTCTGCAGCGCGAAGCAACCACCTTCACTTCGTATATCTATACGGCTCGCGAGTTCGATATCATGCGTCCGCGTCGTCTGGGCGAGAAGTCCCTGGTCATTGCTTGCAGCCACAGTGGCAACACCCTCGAGGTCGTCGAGGGCTGTGAGATTGCCCTTGCTGCCGGCGCTACGGTGATCGCCCAGACCGACAACGCTGGATCCAAGATTGACTCCGGCAAGTGGACCACGTGGGTCTACCCGTGGGGCGAGGGCGTGCCGCAGGCCGAGGTCCCCGCTGGCATTTCGCTGTCGCTTGCGGCCGAGCTGCTCGATCAGCAGGAGGGCTACGCCGATCTTGCCGATATGTATGCCGGTATTGCTGAGATGGATAAGATTCTTCCTCCGGCACGCGAGAAGGTAAATGCCGAGCTGGGCGATCGCTTTGCCAAGCTTTGCCAGGAGCACGAGTTCTTCTATATTCTGGGCAGCGGTCCCAACTTTAGCCAGACCTACGGTTTCGCTATCTGCTCTCTTATGGAGATGCAGTGGCAGCACTGCAGCTACATCCACTCTGCCGAGTACTTCCACGGCCCCTTCGAGGCTACTCAGGATGGCGTTTTTTACTTCCTGCAGATGGGCTCCAGCGAGTGCCGTGCTATGGACGAGCGCGCCCTGGCGTTCCTTAAGACGCATACCGATACGCTGATGGTGCTTGATGCCAAGGAGTACGGTATGGAAGCCGTGCCGGCGAGCGTCCGTGCCTATCTGGACCCGGTGCTGTTCTACGCCATGAACTGCGAGCTGCGCGCCGCACGCGGCAAGGTGTTTGATCACGATCCCGATTTCCGCCGCTATATGGGTGTTGTCGAGTACTAGAAGGGGCAAAGGCTATGGCATTTAACGTTAACGCGCTCGGATTTGGCGACAACGTCGTCGATCGCTACGAGCATATCCACACCATGTATCCCGGCGGCAATGCGGTGAACTTCGCCGTTTATGCCAAGAAATGCGGTGCCGCACGCTCTGCATACATGGGCATTTTTGGCAATGACGCCGCTGCCGAGCATGTCATTGCAAGCCTCGAGGATGAGGGTATCGAGCTTGACAAGTGCGAGCAGATGATTGGCGAGAACGGAGCGGCTCGCGTGACCGTCGTTGACGGTGACCGTGTCTTCCTTGGCTCCAACGAGGGCGGTATCCGTGGCGATGCGCGCTATGTCCTCGATCGCTTTGACCTTGCGTACATGAAGCAGTTCGATGTGGTTCATTCGGGCAACTACTGCTTTACCGAGCGCGAGCTGCCCAAGTTGAAGGCTGCGGGCGTCACGGTCTCTTTTGACTTTTCGGACGACTCCACCGACGAGTACTACGAGCAGATTGCGCCCTACGTCGATTTCGCTTTCTTTAGTGCGGCGGATGCCGCGAGCGAGGACGAGATTCGCGAGCGTCTGGCATGGGTGAAGGGTCTGGGTCCGCGTTTTGTGTCGGCTACGGCGGGCGCCGAGGGCTGCATTGCTTACGACGGCGAGCGTTATTACCGCCAGCTGGCTAAACCGGTAACGGACATGAAGGACACCATGGGGGCGGGCGACTCGTTCCTCACCTCGTTTTTGATGTGCTATCTCGATTCCGTCAAGCGTGGTGAGGATGGCGCCGAGGCCATCGAGCGCGCGCTCGACTTTGCTGCCGGGTTTGCTTCGACCGTGTGCGGCATGGAAGGTTCTTGGGGCCACGGAGCACCAATCGTCGAATAGCTTAAGAAAGCGTACGGCGGTCTGGCTATGAGGCCTTGGACAGCCGATGCAAAACAATAAGCGAAACGCGAAAAGGGGGCTCGCCATGTGGTGGGTCCCCTTTTGAACATTGGAGAAGAGTATGGGTATTAAAGCGTGTGCGGCTGGTTTTTGCTGTGCGGACGTCTATCAAAACATCGGCGTGTTCTATCCGACTGGTAATGGCATTGACTGGGGTATCCATCTTGCACGAATGGGCGTTTCGGTATCCGCCGTGTCGGTTGTCGGCAAGGACGAGTACGGAGACAAGATGAGAGAGGCGCTGGCCGCCGAGGGGTTCGATATCTCACATCTGCGGGTGGAGGATGGCGACACCTCGGTGATGCTCATGGCATTGAAAGACGGCGTCGATCGCGTGCATCTCGAGGCAATCGATGGCGTAATGGAGACATATCGACCGAATGAAGACGACCGGGCGTTTATCCTGGAACATGACATCATTCATACCGACCTGTTTGGCAATTGTTTGGACCTCCTGCCCGAATGGCATGATGCGGGCAAGACGGTGGTTATGGACTTCTCGGTGTTCAGCCAGGATCCCGAATATGCATGTGAGGCTCATTTTCCTTACGTAGACTATGCGTTCATGTCGTTTGAAGAGGACACTCCGGAGCTACGAGACTGGGTACGCCACGTGCAGGGATTGGGACCGCGCGTTGCGGTTGCCACGCTTGGCGAGAAGGGAAGCATTGCCTATGACGGTGAGCGCTTCTATGAGTGCGGGGTCGTACCGGCGGAGAAGGTCGTTAATACCGTGGGTGCCGGCGACTCGTATATTGCCGGGTTTACCAAGGGCGTGATCGATGGCCTTGATATTCCGGCGTGTATGAAGGCGGGCGCTGAGCTGTCGTCCCGAGTGATTGGTTCGTTTGAGCCGTACTAGGGTCAAATGCCTGGAAAGGAGTACAAAATGGTTATCGACATGTTGGTTCAGCCCATGCTCTACAGCGAGATCTGTACGCCGGGTGATGAGCCTGATGGATTCGGTTTTTTGGTCACGAGAATTTGGTATTGGGGCATATGGGCCCCATGGATTGGGATGAGCTTCAAGTCGAGATGGACGTCTGTGATGTGCAGAAGAGCGTGCTCATGCCGCTCGATGTAACCACGGCATGCGGAGGGCATTTTGGCACCAATGACCAGATTGCCATGCTGGTTGCCGCGCATCCCGATCGTCTGTGGGGATTTGCGAGCGTAGATCCGCAGGTGAGCGGTGCCGCAGACGAATTGGGGCGCGCCTTTACCGAGTTGGGGCAAAGGGGCTTTGCCTGCATCCGGCAAAGCAGGGTTTTGCTCCCGATGATGCCATGGCCGAGCCGCTTTACGAGCTGTGCGAGCGCTATAACAAGCCGGTAGTTTTCCATGCCGGTATGTCTTGGGAGCCGGGCGCAGAGCTCTCGCGCAGTAATCCGCTTGTATTTGAGCACACAATCGCAACGCATCCAAATGTGCGTTTTAGTTTGACCCACTTTGGCTGGCCCTGGGTGCGCGAGACCGTGGCGATGCTGCTCAAGTATCCCAACTGCTACACGGACACCTCTATCACTTACATCGATTCGCCCGAGGAGATGATGCAGCGTCTTTTCACGGTCGATATGGGGCCGCTGTGGTATGAGCGCGCGCTATCGCATCAAGTGATGTTCGCCAGCAATACGCCGCGCTTCCGTGCGTTCAAACTCAAACGGGCGCTCGATACCGTGTCCATGCGCGATGATGCGCGAGAAAGGCTCTACTGGGGTAATGCCCTGCGTTTTCTTGAAGGGGATGAGTGAACATGGTGACGCTCGAGACATTGAGCTATCTATCGACTGCTCCGGACCAGTTCATCGATATTACCGAAGACGTGCACGCTGCCATCGAACGCAGCTCGGTGACCAATGGCTTGGCGGCGATTATTTTGTCGCATACGACCTGTGGAATCGTGGTAAACGAGGGGCTGCCCTGCGTGGAGACGGATCTTATGGAGACGCTTGATCGCATCGCCCCGCTAGATGCCCCCTATGCGCATGCACACTTCCTGCCGAGCTATGGAGCCACCGGCAACAACTCCTGTGGGCATATCAAGAGCATGATTTGTGGAAACAGCTGCTTCTTTCCCGTCCAAGATGGCCACATCGTGTGTGGAGGTGCCCAGAACATCTATCTTGCGGAGTTTGACGGTCCGCAGAAGCGAAAAGTGTACGTTGAGGTGCTGGGGGAGTAACGTCCCTGCAATAACCCTATGAAGGAGCACGCTATGTCGTTTCTAACCTCGATGTTCAAGACCGAAAAGCCGGTTATCGGAATGCTGCACCTGCGTCCTCTGCCGGGCGATCCACTGTATTACCCGGGCGGAAGCGTGTCGCAGGTCGTGGAAGCCGCCAAGCGCGATCTCGAAGCGTTGCAACGGGGCGGTGTCGATGGCATTTTGATTACCAATGAGCTCTCGATGCCCTATGAGCAGCACGTTTCTCCCTCAACCCTTGCATCGATGGGCTATGTAATCGGGGTTCTGTCCCATGATTTGTCGACCCCTTGGGGAGCTGAAGCTATTTACGATGGTGATGCCACAATCGAGCTGTGCGCTGCCGTCGATGCGCAGTTCACGCGCTGCAAATTTTTGCGGTGCCTGGGCCGGTGATCTCGGGCTGATTAACCGAGATTTCGCTCACACCATGCGTCGCAAGACGGCGCTGCGCCTGGACGACCTCAAGCTTTTTCACTTCATCACGAGCGAGGGGGAGGTTTATCTCAACGACCGCACGACTGCGGACATTGCCGATTCACTTCTCTTTAATTGCCTACCGGATGCGATGGTCATCGGCGGTTCGGCTGCCGGTCGTGGTGCTTCGGGCGAGCTTGCCGATGAGGTCCGCGAGCGTGTTGGCGAAGTGCCTGTGGTATGTGGCACCGGTTGTCGCGAAAAGACCGTGGCTGACGTATTTGCTCACTACGATGGCGCGTTTGTCGGCACCTGCTTAAAGCGCGACGGAAAGCTGGATGCCCCGGTTGATGTTGAGCGGGTAGTTCGTTTTATGGCTGCCGCTCGTACGGCGCGAGGGGAGTAGGCACCTATGGCGTTCTATCTGGGTATTGATATTGGGACAAGCGCCTCTAAAGGCGTTTTAATCTATGATCGATGCAATATCGTTTGCCAGGCCTCTTGTGGACACGAGACGGACAACCCGCGTGATGGATGGTACCAGCATGATGCGGAGGCAGTTTGGTGGGGAGATTTTTGCCGCTTGTCGCGCGAGCTGGTGGTGCGATCGGGGGTTAATGCGGCGCAGATTGGATGCGTGGGCCTTTCCGCATTGGGTTGCGACTGCGTACCGGTCGATACCGAGTGCAACGCGCTGGCACCCGCGATTTTATATGGAGTCGATGCACGTTCGAAGCCGCAGATTGACGAGCTCCTTTCCGAATATGGGTCAGGTCGCGCACGCGAACTTTTCGGGCACGATCCCTGCTCATCAGATATTGCTCCTAAGATCTTATGGTTTAAGGAGAATATGCCCGAGGTGCACGAACGTGCCGCGAAGTTCCTGACGGCATCATCGTTTCTATGCGCAAAGTTGACGGGGCGTTTTACGGTGGACCGTTACTTGGCGGAGGATTTTCTTCCCCTATACGACCGCTACACTTGGAGGGTTGATGCTCGGGAATGTGCTCGTTTCTGCCGGCCTGACCAGATGGCGGAGGTAATGTCGGCTACCAATATTGCCGGGGTGATTACGCAGCGCGCGGCTGAGGCGACAGGGCTCGCGGCAGGGACACCTGTCTTAGTGGGAACGGGCGACTCTGGTGCCGAGGCCATTTCGACGGGTGTATTTCGTCCCGGCGATATGATGGTTCAGTTGGGGAGCACGGCGTATTTCATCTACCTAGCTGATCATATGGTCGATGATGCCCGCCTGTGGCCAGGGACGTTTATCATTCCCGGAACTTACGGGATCTGCGCGGGGACCAATACGGCGGGTGCGCTCACATCGTGGTTGCGCCAAGAGCTGTATCGCGACGCCGTGGAGGCCGAGGGCCACGGTGGCCCCGATGCATATTCGGTTATGGCGCATGATGCCGCCGATGTGGCGCCGGGTGCCGATGGGCTCGTGTGTCTGCCGTACTTTGCGGGGGAGCGTACTCCGCTCAACGATCCCGAGGCGCGTGGCGTCTTCTTTGGCCTGACCGGAAGGCATACGCGAGCCCATATGGTTCGCGCCGCCTTGGAAGGCGTCGCGTATACCGTTGCATCCCATGTCGACATTATCGAGCGAGAGCATGGACTGCCAATTGGGCGCATTATGCTTGTCGGAGGTGGAACCAAGAATCCAGTTTGGATGCAGGCTATCGCCGACGTATGCGGGCGCGAGGTCTCGGTTGCCAAGGTTACGGTGGGCGCATGCTTCGGTGATGCCATCATGGCAGCTCTCGCAGGTGGCGCCTATGCATCATGGGATGAACTCGCCCAAGTCCTTGGCGTTGCACAAACAATCGTGCCCGATATGGCTGCCCACGAGCTATATGCGTCGCGTCGTCATATCTTTGACGAATTGTATGCACGCAACCGTGATCTCATGCACGAATTGGTGTAATGCTGCCGAATTGTACTGCCTGCCAATAGGGACTGCGTTGTGCGATTCGCATGTCCCTTGGCATTTTTGCCCACAGGGGTTAGCGAAGGTCAAAAAGCAGAGTGCGCAGTTGCTAAAACTACCGACTCGATGCGCTTTGCGTCACAGTTTTTGAGTGAGGCAATGTGCATCGAGGTCCTTGCGAGCGATCTGATGAGCGATTGCACACTTGTTTCTGTGTTTGGCTCGGCCGGCGCATCGGTCTCGAGCAGTAGACGGTCGAGTGGAATCTGTCGGGCATATTCGCGACCGCGCTTGGTGGCGAGCATGCGCTCGTTCACGGAAAAATAGCAGCCTGCGTTTCGCGCGCGGACGAGTTCGTCCGAAGTGCCGCTAAACCAGTGGAAGATGATAGCGGGGGAGTCGGAGTTTGGGATGAGTAGTCCATGCGATTCGAGGACGTCCAGTACGGCTCCTGCCGAACGAACGGCGTGAATTGATATCACACGCCCGACAAGAGGATGCTGCACGAGCGCATCGCAGAGCCGGTCAAGCGCCTGTATTTGTAGCGGCTCGCTTCCTGCAAAGCATGCGGAAAAGTCGAGTCCCACCTCGCCGATGTAGCGCTCTTGGGCAGCAAACTCGCAAAGCAGGTTGACTTCGGCGGGACCGCAGCGGCCGTCGGCGAGCCACCAGGGGTGAAGCCCAACGCCGGCGATGATGCTTGGTTGGCGACGGGCGCGCTCGTTTGCGGCCGAAAAGTCGCGTGGGTCGACCCCGCAGTCAAAGAGCCCCAGACCCAACGCCGCCGACTCGCTGGCTGCAGTATCGGGGCCGAGCATCAAATCAAGATGACAATGCGTGTCAAAGAATTGCGGTTCCATCGCAGGACATCCTGCTAGTCCAGGCGCTGGCCATCGGCGCGCACGTGCTCGGTGCCGCGCCCACTGATCTGGCGGATAACCTCGCCGGCGATCATCTGGCCCATGATGGGCGGCATAAAGCTGGCGGTTCCCAGCTCGGTGCGCTCGTGGATGTTGGAAGGGTCGCGGGGCTGTGTCTTAACCGATTCCTCGCAGCTAAACAGTACATGTAGGCTCTTGATTCCGCGCTTCTTACATTCTTTGCGCATGATGCGGCTCATGGGGTCACGTACCGTATCGAAAATGTCGGCAAATCGGAGGCACTCGGGATGGAGTTTGTTGGCCCCGCCCATGGAGCTAACCAAACGGATGTCGTGGTCCTGAGCATATTTGGCAATGGTGAGCTTGGCCGAGATGGTGTCGATGGCGTCGATGACGTAGTCAAGTTTGCCGTCCGTCTGCTCCAAAACGCTCGCGAAAAACTCGTCGATGTTGTCGCTCAGCAGGTATTCGGTACGCTTGATGACGGTAGCGGCTGGATTGATGTCGTGGATCATGGCTTCCATAACATCGATCTTGCGCTTGCCGATGGTGCTGTGAAAGGCGATGGCCTGGCGATTGATATTGCTGGGCGCGATGATGTCCTTGTCCAGAATGACGAAATGACCGATGCCGCCGCGGGCGAGTGCCTCGCAGCAATTGGAGCCCACGCCACCGCAGCCGAGCACCAGCACTGTGGAGTTGGCGAGCTTATCGAGTGCCTCACGGCCCATGATGATCTCGAGCTTGGTGTCGCGTGTCTCGTTGGGAGTTGCGGCTGCGGTTTCGGTCATAGACATCCTCCGATGGGGAAGCGAATCGTGTTTTAGCTATCGCCATTATAGGTAATCGCCCATAGGTTGCGATGGCGCTTACTTTGATGTGGTTTGAAGCATTTCGATTAGATAGTTAGACAAACATCTAAATATCGAGTATAGTGTACGCGTCATGAGGGGTGCTGAGAGGAGGTCTTATGCCGGGAGAGGGTTTTAAGGCGCTGGCCGATCCTACGCGGCGGCGCATTTTGGAACTGCTGCGCGAGGGCAATTGTACGGCCGGGGAGCTTGCCGAGCATTTTGACATCAGCAAGCCGTCATTGAGCCATCATTTGGCGACGCTCAAAAACGCCGGGCTGGTGACCGACGAGCGCCATGGCCAAAACATCGTTTACAGCTTAAACACCACCGTCATGCAGGACTTGATTGGCTGGTTTATGGGCTTTACAGACACGGAAGGTGATAAGGATGAATAACGAAAACAAGGGCATTCACCCCACGGGGGTATCGTCGCGCGTGTGGATTGCGCTGGTCGTTCTGTGCGTTGCCAATGTCGTAGCGCACCTCATGGTGATGCCGAGCTTGCCTGCACAGATTCCCACGCACTGGGGCGCGAACGGCGCCGTCGATGGTTGGGGTCCTAGCTGGATGGCCTCCGCGCTCGGCGTGCTGCCTCTGGCGCTTCTCGCAATGTTCTGCGTGGTGCCGCGCATCGATCCCAAAGGTGAGGCATATCGAACCTCGGGCAAGTTCTATCAGGGCTTCGTAATCGCCTTCACCTTGTTCATGTGTGCCATAAGCTGGTTGGGTGAGCTTACGGTCTGGGGCGTGGTGCCGGCGGTCGGTTCGGTCAACGTGCTGATTTCCGGTGCTATCGGTTTGCTGTTCATCGGCGTAGGCAACTACTTGCCGCGTGTGAAGCAGAACTATACGCTCGGTATCAAGACGCCTTGGGCGCTTGCCGATCCCGAGAACTGGCGCCGTACGCAGCGTTTTGGCGGCGCCTGCTTTATGGTGCTGGGCGTTGGCCTGATTGTGATGGGCGTGGCGGGCAGCGTGCTGTCGAGCGAAGTCGTCGCCGCGGTGATTGCGGTTCTGGCGTTTGGTTCAGCCGGAGCTGCCTACGTCTATTCGTATCTGCTGTGGCGCAAATCGCAGCGAGCCGCTCGTTAAGGTTGCGGAAAACTAGCGTACGCAGTTCATAGTATGTTCCGGGGGACATTTTCCCAGGTAGTATTAGGGGGTGTGGGCAACCATGTCCCCCATTTTTCGTTAAGTTTCAGAGCTGGTTTCCTCATTTCGTTTCCACTAAAGCGAAGCAAGAATAGGGAAACAGCAGGTAGAAAGGATAAAACAGGCAAATGGCAGAGTTTATCTACCAAATGTATCAGGCTCGCAAGGCCCATGGCGACAAGGTGATTCTTGACGATGTGACCCTGAGCTTCTATCCCGGTGCCAAGATCGGCGTTGTGGGCCCCAACGGCATGGGTAAGTCGACCCTGCTCAAGATCATGGCCGGTATCGAGGAGGTCTCAAACGGCGATGCCAGGCTCACCCCGGCTACACCGTGGGTATCCTGCAGCAGGAGCCGCCGCTCGACGACGACAAGACCGTCATCGAGAACGTGCGCATGGCGTTTGGCGACATGATCGCCAAGGTCGATCGCTTCAATAAGATCGGCGAGGAGATGTGTGACCCGGACTGCGACATGGACGCCCTCATGGCAGAGATGGGCAAGCTCCAGGACGAGATTGACGCCGCCGACGGCTGGGATATCGATTCCAAACTCGGCCAGGCCATGGACGCCCTGCAGCTGCCCGATTCCGACATGCCGGTCAACGTGCTTTCTGGCGGCGAGCGCCGCCGTGTGGCCCTGTGCAAGCTGCTGCTCGAGGCTCCCGACCTGCTGCTGCTCGACGAGCCCACGAACCACCTGGACGCTGAGTCGATCCTGTGGCTCGAGCACTTCCTGCACAACTATCAGGGTGCGGTGCTTGCCGTCACGCACGATCGCTACTTCCTGGATAACGTTGCCGAGTGGATCTGCGAGGTCGACCGCGGTCACCTTTATCCCTACAAGGGCAACTACTCCACGTATCTGGAGACCAAGGCCGCCCGTATCGAGGCTCAGGGTAACCGCGATGCCAAGCTCGCCAAGCGCATGGAGGCCGAGCTCGAGTGGGTGCGCAGCTCGCCCAAGGCTCGTCAGGCCAAGAACAAGGCCCGTCTGGCTCGCTACGAGGAGATGGAGGCCGAGGCCCGCGCCAGCCAGAAGCTCGACTGGACCGACATCCGCATCCCCGTGGGCCCGCGTCTGGGCAACAAGGTGCTCGAGGCCCATCATCTGCACAAGGAGTTCGATGGCCGCGTGCTCATCGACGACCTTTCGTTCACCCTGCCGCGCAACGGTATCGTGGGCGTCATTGGCCCCAACGGTGTGGGCAAGACTACGCTCTTCAAGACCATCGTGGGCCTGGAGCCGCTGACTTCGGGCGAGCTCGAGGTGGGCGAGACCGTCAAGATTTCTTACGTCGACCAGAACCGTTCCGGCATCGACCCCGACAAGAACCTGTGGGAGGTCGTCTCGGACGGCCTGGACCACATGATGGTCGGCGAGACCGAGGTTCCGAGCCGCGCTTATGTGGCGAGCTTTGGCTTTAAGGGCCAGGACCAGCAGAAGCGCGCCGGCGTGCTCTCCGGTGGCGAGCGCAACCGTCTGAACTTGGCGCTCACGCTCAAGCAGGGCGGCAACCTGCTGCTTCTCGACGAGCCCACGAACGACCTCGACGTCGAGACGCTGTCCTCGCTCGAGGCGGCGCTGCTCGAGTTCCCGGGCTGCTCGGTGGTCATTAGCCACGACCGTATGTTCCTGGACCGCGTCGCCACGCACATCCTGGCGTGGGAGGGCACCGACGAGAATCCGGGCAACTGGTATTGGTTCGAGGGCAACTTCGAGGCCTATCAGGCCAACCGTATCGAGCGCCTGGGCGAGGACGCAGCCCAGCCGCATCGTATCCACAGGAAACTTACCAGGGACTAGTTTGATGTGGCAA
>ENA-OPYU01000281-OPYU01000281.1-human-gut-metagenome-genome-assembly--contig:-NODE-281-length-20409-cov-4.228676_pt1 | contig 20409 bp, 25 predicted proteins | sample MGYA00242637_ERZ504482 | MGnify/ENA primary metagenome ERZ504482 (study PRJEB26092, sample SAMD00036237) | human gut metagenome | host: Homo sapiens | study: EMG produced TPA metagenomics assembly of... | reverse complement strand
ACTGATGATTGATATACCGGCGGAGCACGAGAGAAATGTGTTCGGGCAGTTTGATGCGTATGCAAAAAAAGCTGGAGCGGACGTTTCATGTGACACTGATCGCCAGAGAAGGCAAAGTGAAGATATTAGGTGAAGATAAAAATGCAGAGAAGGCAAGGCGGGTATTGGATCAGCTTGCTGCTCTGTCAAAAAGAGGAAATGAGATTACGGAACAGAATGTAGATTATGCCATGTCACTGGTCTATGAGGATCAGGAGGAGGCGATGGTGGAGATGGATCGGGAATTGATCTGTCACACATTGCAGGGAAAACCGATCAAACCGAAGACGCTGGGACAGAAGCGTTATGTAGATGCCATTCGGGAAGGAATGATCACGTTTGGGCTGGGACCTGCGGGAACCGGAAAGACCTATCTTGCCATGGCTATGGCGATCACAGCGTTTCAGAGAAATGAAGTGAGCCGTATTATCCTTACCAGGCCTGCGATAGAGGCAGGAGAAAAACTGGGATTTCTTCCGGGAGATCTTCAGAGCAAGATCGATCCCTATCTGCGTCCTCTTTATGATGCATTGTATCAGATCATGGGAGCGGAAAGTTTTGCAAAAAATTTCAGAAAAAGGTCTGATCGAGGTTGCACCTCTTGCTTATATGAGAGGAAGAACACTGGACAATGCGTTTATCATTCTGGATGAGGCACAGAATACGACGCCGGCACAGATGAAAATGTTTCTGACAAGGATCGGATTTGGTTCCAAAGTCGTGATCACCGGAGATGCCACCCAAAAGGGACCTTCCGGCAGGAACGGTTTCCGGTCTGGATGTAGCAGTCAAGGTGGTAAAAAATTCTGGAGGGGATCAGCATCTGCACACTGACGAGCAAGGATGTGGTGCGGCACCCGCTTGTACAGAAGATCGTAAAGGCATATGAAGAGTATGAAAAGAAGAGCACCCGTACAAAGGGCGGTACAAAAAGGAGAAAATCATGAGTTTGTATTTAGAAGAAGAAGGAGAAATCACACTTCCGTTTGAAACGAAAGAAGTGGCAGATCTGGTGGTGGAAGCCGCATTGGAATATGAGGGATGTCCTTATGAAGCAGAGATCAATCTGCTGCTGACCACAGACGATGAGATCCACCGGATGAACGAGGAGTTTCGTCAGATCGACCGGGCAACGGATGTTTTGTCGTTTCCGATGCTGGAATATGAGACTCCGGGAGATTTCTCGTTTGTGGAAGAGGAGGCCGAAGCATTTAATCCGGAATCTGGAGAACTGATGCTTGGTGACATTGTTATTTCCAAGGAGAAGGTACTTGCACAGGCAGAGGCCTATGGACACTCACCGAAACGGGAATTTGCATTTCTGATCGCACACAGTATGCTTCATTTGTTCGGATATGATCATATGGAAGAAGAGGAGCGTCTGGTCATGGAAGAAAGACAGCGTGAGATCATGGAAAAAGTCCAGATTTTAAGGGCGTGACGGAGGAGACGGATGGCAGATATACAGAAGAACAAAAGAAGAAAAAACAGTCGAAAGAGAATGAATTTTTGATACAGGGAGCAATCCTTGCAGCGGCGGCAGTGATTGTAAAGATCATCGGGGCATTGTACCGGATTCCGCTGACCAATATTATCGGAGATGAGGGAAACGGATTTCTCGGATATGCATATGAGATTTATGCGATGGCACTGATGCTGTCCTCCTTCAGTCTTCCGATCGCGGTATCCAAGCTGGTCTCCACAAAGATGGCGATGCACCAGCCAAGAAACGCCTTTCGAATTTTAAATGTGCAATGATGTTTGCGGTTTCCGTGGGGGGCAGTTGTGGCACTGGCAATCTTTCTGGGGGCAGATATGATCTCCAGACATCTGATGGAATCGCCGCTTAGTGTCTATACACTCAAGGTGCTGGCTCCGGCGCTGTTTATCGTGGCAGTGCTCGGTGTAATGCGCGGATATTTTCAGGGAATGGGAACTATGGTTCCGACTGCGATCTCCCAGGTTTTGGAGCAGATCATCAATGCAACAGTCAATATCGTAGGAGCCAGCATCATGATCAAAGTGGGGATGGCAGCTGCGAAAAAGCAGGACAATCCTTTGCTTGAACCGGCCTATGGGGCAGCGGGAGGAACGGCGGGAACGGCTACGGGAGCACTGGTCGCACTGTTGTTTTTGATGTTTGTGTTTGTACTGTTTCAAAAAGTGATGATGCGGCAGATGAGAAGAGACCGCACGAAACATCAGGATGGATATGGGCAGATTTTGAAGGTTCTTCTTTTGACGATCGCCCCGATCCTGTTCAGTACGGCAATCTATAATATCAATCAGATTATTGACCTGACCTTGTTTGCAAAGATCATGGCAGCACAGGGAGTTACCTTGAAAGAATATATCATTCCACAGGGAATTTACACAGGAAAATACAATACGTTGATCAACATCCCGCTTGCGATGGCGAACGGACTTGCAGCATCTGTTATTCCGGCACTGACAGCGGCAGTTGCCTCCAGAAACCGGACGCAGATGCAGAATAAGATCAATCAGACGATCCGTCTTACCATGCTGATCGCGATTCCTTGTTTTGTGGGATTTGTGGTACTGGCATCGCCGATCATGCAGTTCCTTTACGGAGATTCCAGAACGGAGCCTGCACTGATGCTGGCATCCGGGGCGATCACAGTTGTGTTGTACAGTTCCTCAACAGTTACAAACTCGATTCTGCAGGGACTGGACCGGCTGACTGCACCGGCAAAGAATGCGCTGATTTCACTGGGGATCCATCTTGTGGCAGTCCTTTTGATGCTGGTTGTTTTCAAATGGGGGATTTATTCTCTCGTATTCAGTAATGTGATCTTCAGTTTTTGTATGTGTGTACTGAATATGAAGGATGTATATAAGGCAAGTGGATTCAGACAGGATTTCAAGACCTGTTATATCAAGCCGTTTCTGGCAGCTTTGATCATGGGAGTGGCGGCATTTGTGTCCAATAAGCTTCTTAGCGCCCTGATGCCGGGAAGATTTCTGGCAAATGGACTTTCTATCATCATTGCCATGCTGGTGTACGCAGTGGCGGTGATCCGGGTAGGAACGCTTTCCGAGTCAGATATGCTGGCACTTCCAATGGGCGGACGGATCTTAAGAGTCTGCAAACGTTTTAAGATTTTTCCACAGGAGAGAGACCTGGACGATGATGATGACATTGAATATCTGGATTGACAAAATCAAGTGAACTGAATAAAACCGGTACAAAGAGCCAATACTGTATGAAAAAAGGAGTCGGACTTTTATGAAGAAGAAATACTGTATTGGCTTTTTTGTGGTCTTGTTTGTGTTTGTCAGTCTGCTCGGAATCGGATATCAGGTGAGTTACCAGTATGTGATGGACAGGCAGATGGCGCGGCAGCAGGATAAACAGCAAAGAAGTGTTGCCGTGAAAGGGGAAGCAGAAAAAAATGAAGGATATTATCTGGCAGAGCTGCATGGCTATGTGGTCGTCTATCTGTCTGATCAATCTACAATTTATGAATTTACAGACATTCCGTTTGAAGAACTGCCGAAAGAAGTGCAGACAAATGTAAAGCCAAAAAAAATATGTTGAAACAGAGGAGGAACTTTACGCATTTCTGGAAAATTATTCCAGCTAAAAAACAGCGGGGTAGACGAAAATCGAGAAATAGTGTAAGATGGAGAAAGAATTTTTGGGAAAGGATAAGATTATGGACGAACAAAAGGTAAAAAGAATCAATGAACTGTATAGAAAATCAAAAGCAGAAGGACTGACTGATGCGGAAAAGAAAGAACAAAAGATTCTCAGGCAGGAATATATTGATGCATTCAAACGCAATTTGAGAAGTCAGCTCAATAATATTGATGTGGAAGAAAAAAGACGGTACAATCGTCAATCTGGGAGAGAAATTTGGAAACAAAGCGGGACATTAGAAAACAGATGTTATGCGCCAGAGACCGGCTGACAGACAGAGAGTGGGAGACATACAGTGACAGGATCACAGAGCAGGTTGTCTCCCATCCTTTATTTGTGCAGGCGAAAGAAATCTGGTGTTATGTATCTATGGGAAAAGAAGTGTGTACAGAACAAATTCTGGTAAGTGCGTGGAGAGCGGGAAAAAGAACCGCAGTGCCTAAAGTGACCGGAAAACGGGAGATGAAGTTTTACTACATAGAATCGTTGAATGATCTGGAAACAGGAGCGTTTGGAATTTTGGAGCCGAAAGAAGAGAAAAAAGGGGCAGACTGCTGCCTGGAAAAATCGGATCTCTTGATGCTTGTTCCCGGCGTTTCGTTCGATCCGGCGGGAAGAAGGATCGGATATGGAGGAGGATTTTACGACACGTATCTTCAGAAAATGGAAGGATGCCATACGTTTGGACTTGCGTTTGAGGTGCAGATGGCAGATCAGATTCCTGCTGAGGCACATGACATTCGGATGGAATATGTGATGACAGAAAAGAGGTGCTGGAAATGCTGACAGGATTACCGAAAGATCCGATACTTCTTCTAAGCGTGGTAAATACAAAACTGAGAGATTATTATCCAAGCCTGGATGCTCTCTGTGATGATATGGACGTTTCAAGAGAAGTGCTGGAGGAAAAACTCGGCATGATCGACTACAGATACGATGCAGAAAAAAATCAGTTTGAATAGTGGATGAAAGGTAAGGCAGGGAAATATCCCTGTCTTTTGAAATTTTATAAACTTAGAAGGTTTTACTGGATAAATGCAGGAAATTAATGCTATAATACTTCGGACTGCATGCAATGTGCAGACGGCTTCAGTGTTTTGGCTTAATAAGGAACAATGTGCAATTCATTGGCAGCTTATCCCTGAGGTAAGGCGGACAAAATTTCAGATACCATTGCAGAGAATTCTGTGAGAAGGTGAAATGGCGGGAGATGCCAAGCCCTAAGACTTGCTGAAGTCATCTTACGATTTCTTGATAAGAAGAAAGAGAAAGGGGACGAGGTAGATGAAGACCTGATCATGACCTTTTATCAATAGAGCAACTGGGATAAAATTGATAAAGAAAGGTCAAAGTTTATGAAAAAGAAAATAGTAAGCTGCATCCTGTGTGCAGCAGCGACGATATCTCTTGTTTCCGGATGTGGAAGCAATAAGGATACAGAAACTGATAAAAAATGAAGCTCATGCAGAAAAATCGGTACAATCAGAAGATCGTAATTATGAACCGGTTACAATTCAGCTGAATCTGGAGCGATCCGGGCTGGGAAAAAATGTAGAGTATACCTTTAAGCAAAAACCGGATCATGTGGTTGCTTCCGGAGATCAGATGGCAGATTTGTTTTTTGATCTGGGCTTAGAGGAGCAGATGGCCGGATACACGAAAGGGAGTTGCTGGAGTCTTGTCTCGGAATATCCTGCAAGAGATTCTGTACCACAGATCGCAGAACCCGGAGTGAACCTGTCATCTGTTTCAAAGGAAGAACTGCTTGCTACAGGCTGTGATTTTCTGATCGGCTGGGATTCCGTATTTTCAGATAAAAATTTCAGTACAGAATTCTGTGACGAAAATGGAATTGCCATGTATTTCCCATATGTATGCTCAGACAGTGCCACATTTGAAGATTTGTACAAAGACTATGAGACACTGGGCAAGATTTTTCAAGTGGAAGAAACTGCAGAGCAGAAAATACGAAAAAAATGAAGGATACACTTCAGGATGTGAAAGAGGCGCTTGGAGAAGATGCATACAAGAACCCGAAAAAAGTGTTTGTCTATGATTCGGGAGAAGATGCCCCTTTTACAGCATGCCAGGGGATGCCGGGAGATATTTTGAAATCGGCAGGCGCCATCTCTATTTTTAATGACATTGAAGCCGGGTGGGCAACCCCTTCCTGGGAAGAAGTGGTAGAACGTGATCCGGATGCAATCCTCCTTTTAGACTATGATGGAGATGTAGAAGAAAAGGCAGAATTTCTTCGCACCAATGCTGCAACAAAAGATTTAAGGGCAATCAAAGAAGGAAAAATCTATTCTGCATGCTGTGCAGACATGCAGGGCTCTGCCGGATCAGCAGCAGCAGTTGAAGAAATTGCAAAGCAGTTATATCCAGATTGTTTTCAATAGGAAAGGGAGTTCTTCTATTACATGAAAGAATTAAATAAAAGACAGAAAAGAGTAAGGCACCTGTCCCTGTTTTGCGCTGTATTTGTGTGCAGTGTTTTAGCGGTAGGTTGTTCCGTTTCCTTTGGAGCTGTCAAGATTCACCCTTTTGAAGTATTTCGTATTATTATGAACCATCTGTCAGGGCGGGAGATATTTTTCCCGACATGGGAAACCAATATGGAAACAATTATCTGGAATATCCGACTTCCAAGAGTTGTGCTTGCGTGGTTTGTAGGTGCCGGACTTTCTGTGTGTGGAGTACTGATGCAGGCGTTGACAAAAAATGCTCTGGCAGATCCTTATGTACTTGGTATTTCTTCCGGAGCTTCAGCAGGAGTGGTATGTGCCATCATCACAGGCTGTTTTCATTTTGCAGGCGGATACGGAACCATGTTTGGAGCAATTTGCGGAGCGGCCCTGGCAATTGTATTATCCATGGCGATTGCAACATATAAGGGAACCGTTACTTCGACACAGCTGATCCTGGCGGGGATTGCGACTTCTGCGTTGTTTAGCGGGATCACCAATCTGATCATTTACGGGTATCATACCGGATCGGATAAGACAAAGACAGCACAATACTGGATGGTAGGTTCTTTGAGTGGCGCAAGCTGGGAGAAAGTCAAATATGTTGCAGCTGCTTTTCTGATTACAGTCTGCATCATTCTTCTTTTTACAAGAGAACTGGATATGCTGCTTTTGGGAGATGGCACTGCTGAGAATCTGGGAGTCAATGTAACAAGAATCAAAATGGTTGTGATCATCATGGCTGCCGTATTGACCGGAATTGTGGTCTCTGTCAGTGGAGTGATCGGCTTTATCGGGCTTGTTGTTCCACATATTGCGAGAAGAATGGTAGGATCACGGCATACGATAGTATTACCGTTTGTAATTGTTTTGGGCGGATTGTTTACTGTACTGGCAGATTTTCTCTCGCGGGTGATCGTTGCACCGGAGGAGCTCCCAATCGGAATTATTGCGGCTTTGTCCGGCGCACCGTTTTTCCTGTATCTGATCCGCAGGGGAAGGAGGAAGAGCACATGAACCATAGCTTTTTGACAGTTCGCGGATTGGACTACAGTATTGATGGAACCGAGATTCTGCAGGATGTTTCTCTGGAAGTACCGGAAGGCACTTTTGTCGGGCTGATTGGTCCCAATGGCTGCGGAAAATCAACGTTGCTGAAAAACATATACAAAACGTACAGACCACAGAAAGATACCGTTTATATCGACGGGAAGGATGTTGTTTCGCTGTCAGCGAAAGAGATGGCAAGACAAGCAGCAGTTGTCGCACAGGAAAATCAGACCGAATTTGATCTGGAAGTGCTTGATATGGTTATGTATGGACGCTATGCACATCGTAGGTTTTTAGAAAAGGAAACAGAAGAGGATCTTGCAATCTGCAGGCGTTTTTTAGAAGAAGTGGGACTGAAAGGATACGAAAACCGCTCTTTTTTCAGCTTGTCCGGAGGAGAAAAACAAAGGGTGCTCATGGCAAGAACGCTTGCTCAGGAGAGCAGACTGATTCTCCTGGATGAGCCGACGAATCATCTGGATATCCGGTTTCAATATCTGTTGATGGAGATCTTAAAGAAACAGGATGCGACGATTTTTTCTTCCGTTCATGATCTGAATATTGCAGCCATGTACTGCGACAGAATTTTACTTATGGATCGGGGGAGGATCATCAAAGCGGGAACACCCGAAGAGATTCTTACCGAGGAAAATATTTTACAAATTTTTGGAATCCATGCGCAGATCACGAAAAATCCGATTACGCAAAAGATACAAGTGTATTATATTCCGAAAGGATAACAGAGGATTGTTTTATCTTGAAAAACCAAATGGATTCGATTATAATGAAAGCTCATATGGAATGCTAAGATATACGAAGAGATAGAGAGGAAGACAATTCATGTTGGAGAAGAAACAAACGAAGAAGATAGAAGAGATTTTAACTGAAATCGATCTGGAACAGCCGGCTCCGGCAGAGGAACCTATGCGCCAGTATTATTTTATGGAAAAAGCACGCCGTCTTGTCAAGACCCAGGCGGAAACCCTGGGACGTCCGCTGACCTTTCATGTAACAACATTTGGCTGCCAGATGAACGCAAGGGATTCGGAGAAGCTGACCGGAATTCTGGAGCAGATTGGATATGTGGAAGAGGAAGAAGAGAATCAGGCAGATTTCGTAATCTACAATACCTGTACGGTGCGTGAAAATGCCAATCAGAAGGTATATGGACATTTGGGACAGCTCAACCGTGTGAAAAGAAAAATCCGCATATGCTGATCGGACTCTGCGGATGTATGATGCAGGAGCCGGAAGTAGTCGAGAAGTTAAAGAAAAGCTATCGGTTTGTGGATCTGATCTTCGGAACGCACAATATTTTTAAATTCGCAGAGCTGGTTGCCACAAGACTGGAATCTGATCGGATGGTGATCGATATTTGGAAGGACACAGACAAGATCGTAGAAGATCTTCCGAGTGAGCGGAAGTTCTCATTCAAATCAGGGGTCAATATCATGTTTGGATGCAACAATTTCTGCAGCTACTGTATCGTGCCGTATGTGCGCGGACGGGAGCGCAGCCGGAATCCGAAAGATATTATCCGGGAGATCGAGAGCCTGGTTGCAGACGGAGTGGTGGAAGTGATGCTTCTGGGACAGAATGTCAATTCTTATGGAAAGACGCTGGAAGAACCGATGACATTTGCACAGCTTTTACAGGAAATCGAGAAAATCGAAGGACTGGAGCGTATCCGTTTTATGACCTCCCATCCGAAGGATCTCTCCGATGAATTGATCGAGGTGATGGCGCAGTCCCAAAAAATCTGCAAGCATCTGCATCTTCCGGTGCAGTCCGGAAGCACGCGGATCCTGGAAAAGATGAACCGGCGCTATACAAAGGAACACTATCTTGGACTGGTGGAGAAGATCAAAGCAGCAGTTCCGGATATTTCCCTGACAACGGATATCATTGTCGGATTTCCGGGAGAGACAGAAGAAGATTTTCAGGAGACGCTGGATGTGGTGCGAAAGGTTCGCTATGACAGCGCATTTACCTTTATTTATTCAAAACGGACCGGAACTCCGGCAGCAGTGCTGGAGGAACAGGTTCCGGAAGAGATTGTCAAAGACCGCTTTGACCGTCTGTTAAAAGAAGTACAGAGTATTTCCGCCGAAGTGTGCAGTGTGCATACCAAAACGGTACAGCGTGTGCTTGTAGAGTCAGTCAATGATCATGATGATTCACTTGTGACAGGAAGAATGAGCAATAATCTCCTGGTTCATTTCCCGGGAGAGAAAGATCTGGTTGGAAAACTGGTGGATGTCCGTCTTGATACTTGCAAAGGATTTTATTATCTCGGTGAAATGGTAGCATCCATCCGGGTATAATCTGGCAAAAAAGCGCCCAAACTATCTGTATGAGTCGAAAAGACCTGCAGACAGGGAGGGCGCTTTTTGTGAAAAAATGGAGCGAAAATTTATTTTTATGGGCTTTGGGAGGCAGTCTTTATTATGGATTTGAAGTTTTCTTCCGGGGATTTTCTCACTGGAGTATGTTCGTGCTTGGAGGAATCTGTCTTTTATTTTGTGCCAAACAGGGACTTTGGACCGGATGGAGGGAGCCGTTATGGAAACAGGTGCTCTGGTGTACAATCTTTGTGACAGCAGCGGAATTTATCACGGGAATGATCGTGAATCAGTGGCTTGGATGGAATGTATGGGATTATACAGGAAGAAAATGGCAGCTGTTCGGTCAGATCTGTCTGCCGTTTACCATTATTTTTTCCGCACTGTGCGTGATCGGCATTCTGCTCTCCGGGTATCTTCTTTATTGGTTATACGGGGAAGAAAAACCACATTTTCACGTGCTTTAGGAAGTTGGAAGGCGGACAAAATTGGATCTGGTACATTGAACTGAATTTCCAAAGATGCTATAATGGCAAAGGAAAAAATTACACAAAGGAGAAAAACGTGTGGCAGAATTAACACCAATGATGCAGCAGTATATCGAGACAAAAAAATCAGTATCAGGACTGCATCTTATTTTATAGATTAGGCGATTTTTATGAAATGTTTTTTGAGGATGCCCTGACTGCATCCAGGGAACTGGAGATTACACTGACCGGAAAAAAAGCTGCGGGCAGGAAGAAAAAAGCTCCCATGTGCGGAGTTCCATATCATGCAGTGGAAGGATATCTGAACAAGCTGGTGTCTAAAAGGGTATAAAGTGGCGATCTGCGAACAGGTGGAAGATCCAAAACAGGCGAAAGGAATCGTAAAAGCGTGAGGTTGTACGGATCGTGACACCGGGGACAAATCTGGACACCCAGGCACTGGATGAGACAAAGAACAATTATATCATGTGTATTGTCTACATTGCAGACCGGTATGGGCTTTCCATCGCGGATGTAACGACCGGAGATTATTTTGTAACAGAGCTGGAGGAAAGTGCAAAGCTTTTGGATGAGATCTATCGTTTTATGCCGTCTGAGATCATCTGTAACGAGTCTTATTATATGAGCGGCATGGATCTGGATGATTTAAAAGACCGCCTGGGAATTACAATCTACTCTCTGGATTCGTGGTATTTTGATGATGCGGTCTGCAGACAGAAACTGCTGGAGCATTTCAAAGTAGCATCTTTTGCCGGGCTTGGGCTCGAAGATTATGACTGTGGGATCATCAGTGCCGGGGCGCTTCTGCAGTATTTATACGAAACTCAGAAAAATTCCCTGGCTCAGCTGACACATATTACGGCATATACGACAGGAAAATATATGATGCTGGACAGTTCCACAAGAAGAAACCTGGAACTGTGTGAAACGCTGCGCGAAAAGCAGAAGAGAGGCTCTCTTCTCTGGGTGCTTGATAAGACAAAAACAGCAATGGGTGCGCGTATGCTGCGAAAGTACGTGGAGCAGCCGCTGATTGAGAAAAAAGAAATCCTTCGGCGGCTGGATGCTGTGGAGGAATTGAAAGAGCAGGCGATCTGCAGAGAAGAGATCCGGGAATATCTCTCACCGGTTTACGATCTGGAGCGTCTGGTGACGAAGATTACATATGGTTCTGCGAACCCGAGGGATCTGACTGCATTTGGAAGCTCTCTGACGATGCTTCCGCCGATCTGCTGTATTATGGAGGATCTGCGTGCCCCTCTTTTGGAGGAGATAAAAGAAGAACTGGATCCGCTGGAGGATATTTCTGCGCTGATCAAAGAAGCGATTGCAGAAGAGCCGCCTCTTGCGATGAAAGAAGGCGGGATTATCCGGGATGGCTATAGCGAAGAGGTGGATACTCTGCGCCGCGCAAAATCAGAAGGAAAGGACTGGCTTGCAAAGCTGGAATCAGAAGAACGGGAAAAGACCGGGATCAAAAATCTGAAGATCAAGTACAACAAAGTGTTTGGATATTATCTGGAAGTGACGAATTCATTTAAGGATATGGTTCCGGATTATTATACGAGGAAACAGACACTTGCCAACGCAGAGCGTTACATTATCCCGGAATTAAAAGAACTGGAAGATACCATTCTTGGTGCAGAAGACAAACTGTATGCGCTGGAATATGAGATTTATTGTGATGTCCGCAATCAGATCGCTGCCCAGGTGGAGCGCATCCAGACGACTGCGAAAGCGATCGCAAAAGTGGATGTGTTTGCATCGCTTGCTCTGGTGGCAGAACGCAGCAATTATGTGCGTCCGAAGATCAATGAACAAGGTGTGATCGATATCAAGGACGGACGGCATCCTGTGGTGGAAAAGATGATCCCAAACGATATGTTTATCAGCAACGATACCTATCTGGATGATAAAAAACAGCGGATTTCCATTATCACGGGACCGAATATGGCTGGAAAGTCTACGTATATGAGACAGGCGGCGCTGATCGTTTTAATGGCACAGCTTGGATCTTTTGTTCCGGCATCCAGTGCTAATATCGGTCTGGTGGATCGCATTTTCACCCGTGTGGGGGCATCCGATGATCTGGCATCCGGACAGAGTACCTTTATGGTAGAGATGACAGAGGTTGCCAATATTCTCAGAAATGCCACATCTAAGAGCCTTCTGATCCTGGATGAGATCGGAAGAGGAACCAGTACCTTTGACGGATTGTCCATTGCCTGGGCAGTCGTGGAGTATATCAGCGACAACAAACTGCTTGGTGCGAAGACACATTTTTGCGACACACTACCATGAGCTGACAGAGCTGGAGGGCCAGAATTCACAATGTCAACAATTACTGTATTGCGGTAAAGGAAAAGGGAGACGATATTGTGTTCCTTCGCAAGATCGTAAAAGGCGGAGCGGATAAGAGCTATGGAATCCAGGTGGCAAAGCTGGCGGGAGTTCCGGATGTTGTGATCACACGCGCAAAAGAGATCGTGGAAGAGCTGAGTGATGAGGATATTACGACCAGAGTCAGTGAGATCGCATCCAGAGAAAAAGAGCAGAAGAAAAAACAGAAGACGGAAAAAATATGACGAGGTGGATATGGCGCAGATGTCATTGTTTGATACGGTAAAAGACGATGACGTTCTGGAAGAATTAAAGAGCATTGATGTGGGAAATCTGACGCCTGTCGATGCACTCAATACCATTTATCGTCTGCAGAATAAACTAAAGAACCGCTGGTAGAAAGTAAAGGAGAACACAGATGCCGCAGATTCAGGTTTTAGATCAGATTACAATAGATAAGATCGCCGCAGGTGAAGTGATTGAGCGGCCGGCGTCGATCGTCAAAGAACTCGTAGAAAATTCCATTGATGCAAAAGCTGCCTCCGTTACCGTGGAGATTCAGGATGGAGGGATTTCTTTGATCCGCGTCACGGACAATGGAAGCGGGATTGAACGGGAAGATATCCGCAATGCATTTTTGCGTCATTCCACGAGCAAGATCCGCAAAGTGGAAGATCTGGCACATATTGCATCACTCGGATTTCGGGGAGAAGCACTTTCCAGTATCTCTGCGGTGACCAGGACGGAGCTGATCACCAAGACGAAGGAGGATACATTTGGAACCCGCTATGTGATCGAAGGCGGAGTGGAGCAGAGTCTGGAGGATGCCGGGGCACCGGACGGGACGACCTTCCTTGTGCGGCAGTTGTTTTATAATGTGCCTGCCAGACGGAAGTTTCTAAAAACACCGATGACAGAGGCCGGGCATGTACAGGATCTGCTCATGCGCCTTGCACTTTCTCACCCGGAGGTTGCATTTACTTTTATCAATAACGGACAGACAAAAATGCGGACATCTGGAAATGGAAAATTAAAGGATGTAATCTACAGCATTTACGGGAGAGAGGCCGCGGCAAATCTGATCGAACTGGATTATTCCATGGATGGTCTGGTGATGAAAGGATATCTTGGAAAACCGGTGATCACCAGAGGAAACCGGAATTTTGAAAATTATTTTGTAAACGGGCGGTATGTGAAAAATGCGATGCTCTCCAAAGCAATCGAAGATGCATACAAGGACTTTCTCATGCAGCACAAGTTTCCGTTCGTAGTCATCCACTTTCAGGTGGATGGTGAGAAGATCGATGTAAATGTGCATCCGACCAAAATGGAAATGCGGTTTCAGAGGCAGCAGGATGTCTATAATATTGTGTATGAGGGGGTTCACAGAACCCTTCTGGAGCCGGAACTCATTCCTCAGGTGGAGGCGCCGGCTCCAAAAGTAATTTCACAGCCAAAGAGTGAAAGTCCGTTTTTATTAAAGCCCAAAAACAGCACCGCGGCCAATGGAGAAAAAGCCAGAAGAAAAAGAAGAACCCCATGACGAAGCATATTTCATGAAGAAGATGAAGGAGAGAGTTCTTTCCTATCATCAGCGCAATTCTTCGGCAGAAGTCGCAAAAAAGAGCAGATCTCCGGCCGCAGGCTCAGGCGGAGAGGATCAAAGATGCACTTGCCCGTGCAAAGGAAGTGGAGAAGCAGCCGCAAAAGCAGGCAGAAGAACAGCCGGAATTGATCCGGGAAACACCTGTCTATGAAACGAAACCTGTAACAGAAGAAAAAGCAGAGCAGTTAAATTTGTTTGAGGAGCATCTTCTGAAACGGGAGAAGAAAGCAGAGTATAAGCTGATCGGGCAGGTATTTGAGACATACTGGCTGGTGGAATTTGAGAACAGTCTGTATATCATTGATCAACATGCTGCTCATGAGCGGGTGTTATATGAACGCACATTAAAAGAGATGAAGAACAGAGAATTTACCGCTCAGTATTTAAGTCCGCCGATCATCCTGAGCCTGTCTATGCAGGAGGCGCAGGTGCTGAATGAAAATATGGACCGGTTTACAAGGATCGGATTTGAGATCGAACCGTTTGGCGGAGAGGAATATGCAGTGCGCGCCATTCCGGACAATTTGTTTGGAATCGCCAAAAAAGAGCTGCTGTTGGAAATGCTGGACGATCTGGCAGATGGGATCAGCACCTCCATGACACCGGAGCTTATTGATGAGAAAGTGGCATCTATGTCATGTAAAGCAGCGGTGAAAGGCAATAACCGGCTTTCCGCGCAGGAGGCAGACGCACTGATCGGGGAACTGTTATTGCTGGAGAATCCATATCACTGCCCGCATGGACGTCCGACGATCATCGCAATGACACAGCGGGAACTGGAAAAGAAATTTAAGAGGATTGTATAGATGAAGAAACCATTGATTATATTGACCGGTCCTACAGCAGTTGGAAAAACCGCTGCTTCAATCGGACTTGCCAAAGCGATTGGCGGAGAAATCATTTCCGCAGATTCCATGCAGGTCTACCGGCATATGGATATCGGATCTGCGAAGATTCGGCCAAAAGAGATGCAAGGGATCTCGCACCATCTGATCGATGTGCTGGAGCCGGAGGAAGAGTTCCATGTGGTGAAATTCCAGCAGATGGCAAAAGAAGCGCTGGATGGGATCTATCAGAGAGGACATATCCCTATTGTTGTAGGTGGAACCGGGTTTTATATCCAGGCTCTGTTGTACGACATTTCGTTTGAAAACAATGAGGAGGATCATTCCTACCGGAAAGAGCTGGAAGAACTGGCACAGGAAGAAGGTGCAGAAAAGCTGCATCAGATGCTGCGGCAGGTGGATGAAAAGGCGGCGCTTGAAATTCATGCCAACAATGTAAAACGTGTGATCCGTGCCCTGGAATTCTATCATCAGACCGGTGAAAAGATTTCCGAACACAATGCCAAAGAACGGGAAAAAGAATCTGCCTATAATTCTGCCTATTTTGTGTTGAATGATGACCGGGTCAATCTTTATGAGCGAATCAACAAAAGAGTGGATGCTATGTTTGAGGAGGGACTTGTAGAAGAAGTTACGGCGCTTCAAGAACGTGGCTATACAAGAGGGATGGTGTCCATGCAGGGGCTGGGATACAAAGAGATTTTTGCTTATCTGGACGGGGAATGTACGCTGGAAGAGGCAAAAGAAATTATCAAAAGAGATACCAGACATTTTGCAAAACGTCAGATCACCTGGTTTAAACGGGAACGGGATGTGATCTGGATCAACAAGCAGGAATATGGATATCAGGAAGAAAAGATACTGGAGAGAATTCTGAAAGAATTAAAGGTTCGGGAGATCTTTCCACAGAAAGAAGAGGAAATAAAATGAGAGAGTGTATGACAGAGACGATGTATGAGAAGCTGGGGATTTCGAAGGAAGTTTACGAGTTTGGACAGACAATAGAGGCGGGATTAAAGGAACGGTTCTCACAGATGGATGAAGTGGCAGAGTACAATCAGTTAAAGGTGCTCCATGCCATGCAGGAAAATAAGGTCAGTGAGGGGTGTTTCAACTACGCCAGCGGGTATGGCTACAACGATATGGGAAGAGACACACTGGAGCAGGTATACGCCAGTACATTCCATACAGAAGCGGCATTGGTTCGTCCGCAGATTACCTGTGGAACGCACGCCCTTGCCCTTGCCCTTGCAGCAAACTTACGTCCGGGAGACGAACTGCTCTCGCCGGTGGGAAAACCATATGATACGCTGGAGGAAGTGATCGGGATTCGCCCGTCAAAAGGTTCTCTGGCAGAGTATGGGATCACATACCGTCAGGTGGAGCTTTTGGAAGACGGTTATTTTGATTATCCTGCAATCAGGGAGGCAATCAATGAGCGGACGAAACTGGTGACGATCCAGCGATCCAAGGGATATCAGACAAGACCAAGCTATTCCGTGGAGAAGATCGGAGAGCTGATCGCCTTTATCAAGGAGATCAAGCCGGATGTGATCTGTATGGTGGACAACTGTTATGGAGAATTTGTAGAAAAGATTGAACCAAGTGATGTGGGAGCGGACATGATCGTTGGTTCCCTGATCAAAAATCCTGGAGGCGGTCTGGCGCCGATCGGGGGCTATATTGCGGGAAGAGAAGATCTGATCGAGAACTGCGGATACCGTCTGACTTCTCCGGGACTCGGAAAAGAGGTGGGAGCATCTCTCGGTGTCATGCAGTCGTTCTATCAGGGATTTTTCCTGGCGCCGACTGTAGTCAACAGTGCGGTAAAAGGTGCGGTGTTTGCGGCAAATATTTATGAAAGACTGGGATATGGAGTGATTCCGAACGGAACAGAGTCCAGACATGATATTATCCAGGCCGTGGAGCTTGGCAGTGCAGAGGGTGTGATCGCATTCTGTAAGGGAATTCAGGCGGCGGCGCCTGTGGACAGCTATGTCAGTCCGGAACCGTGGGCAATGCCGGGATATGACAGTGATGTGATCATGGCGGCAGGTGCGTTCGTGCAGGGTTCTTCTATTGAATTAAGTGCAGATGGACCGATTAAACCACCGTATGCAGTTTATTTCCAGGGCGGACTGACCTGGCCGCATGCAAAGCTTGGAATTTTAAAATCACTGCAGAATATGATCGATGCAGGAGTGATTGAACTGGAACGATTAAAATAAAACCATAAAAAGGAGAGACCATGAGAAAAGTTGTTGTGATCGGCGCAGGAGCAGCCGGGATGATGGCGGCTATTTCGGCAGCAGAGCACGGCGCACATACAGTTGTGCTGGAGCATAAAGACCGGGTGGGAAAGAAGATCCTTTCCACCGGGAACGGAAGATGCAATTTTACAAATCTTGTACAGACACCTCAGTGTTATCGCAGTGATGATCCTAAGTTTCCGTGGCGGGTCATCACACAGTTTGATGAGAAAAGACAGTGGAGTTTTTCCAGAACATCGGTGTATATGCGAAAAACAGAAACGGATATCTCTATCCAAACTCGGATCAGGCCGGTGCGGTTTTAGATTCCCTTCGCATGGAGATGGAGCGGCTTTGTGTGGAAGTGCACACAGAGACAGAAGTTCTGGAAATCATTCCGAAAAAGAACCGGTTTGTCATCCGAACCGGAAATGGGAATGTGACCGCAGACCGGGTGATCCTGGCAGCAGGATCCAAGGCGGCTCCTGTTACAGGTTCTGATGGTTCCGGATATGCGATCGCAAAAAAAATTGGGGACACCGGATCGTCCCGGTACTTCCGGCGTTGGTACAGCTTAAATGCAAGGGAAAATTCTTTCAGAGTATCGCCGGAGTGCGCATACAGGGATGTGTATCTTTATATGTGGATGGGGACTGTGTTTGTCGGGATACCGGAGAAATTCAGCTGACGCAGTATGGTATTTCCGGGATTCCGGTATTTCAGGTCAGTCGTTTTGCAGCAAAGGCGCTTTACAACAAACAGGAAGTAACAGCGGTCTTAAATTTTATGCCTCAGATGTCTGAGGAAGAGTTTACAGTATTTCTGGCAGAGCGTGCGAGACTTCGGCCGCAAAAGACGGCAGAAGAATTCTTAACCGGGCTGTTTCACCAAAAAAATGATTGCTCTGTGGGTCAAATGTAGTCGCATTTCCAAAGAAAAGCCGGTGGGAACATATTCTGAGGAAGAACTAAGAACGCTTGTCCGTCTGATTCAGCAGTTTGAGGTGAATGTGGAAGGGACAAATTCGTTTGAACAGGCTCAGGTATGCTGCGGCGGAGTCTCTACAGAAGAAGTGAAGGAAGATACCCTGGAGTCAAGTTATGTACCGGGCGTTTATTTTGCCGGAGAGATACTGGATGTGGATGGGATCTGCGGCGGATATAATCTGCAGTGGGCATGGTCCAGCGGATGGATTGCAGGAAGAGAGGCAGCAGATGTTACGAATTAATCAGTTAAAATTAAAAGTAGGACACAGCGAAGAACAGCTAAAGAAAAAACTGGTACGGGAATTGAAGATCCGTCCGGAAGAGCTGCAGAAATTTGAAATCCGCAGACAGTCCATAGATGCGCGGAAAAAGCCGGAACTGTACTATGTATACAGTATCGATGTACAGGTGAAAAAAGAAAAAGAGGTACTCAAAAAACATCCAAAGAATGTTCAGAAGACACAGGATGTGTACTATCAGATGCCAAAACTGGAAGGAGAAACACCGAAAAAGCGTCCGGTTGTTGTAGGAAGCGGCCCTGCAGGTCTGTTTTGTGCATGGATCCTTGCCTTGGCAGGATGTAGACCAATCCTTCTGGAGCGGGGTGCCTGTGTAGAGGAAAGACAGCGTGATGTAGAGGAATTCTGGAAAAGCGGGATTTTAAATCCAATGTCGAATGTACAGTTCGGAGAGGGAGGCGCCGGAACTTTTTCGGATGGAAAGCTCAACACATTGGTCAAAGATACATCCGGGCGAAAATCGTTTTGTGTTGGAAACCTTTGTAAGATTCGGGGCACCGCCGGAGATTTTATACGAACAGAAGCCCCACATCGGAACGGATATTCTGATCCGGGTGGTAAAAAATATGCGGCTTGCGATCTGTGGAGCCGGAGGAGAAGTACGGTTTCACAGTCAGGTGACGGATATTGTTCTTGATGAGACATCACTTGTCGGAGTGCAGGTCAATCAGGAGGAAGAGCTGGAGACCGATACCGTGATCTTTGCAGTGGGACACAGCGCAAGAGATACATTTGAGATGCTCTATGAAAAGAATCTTCCAATGCAGGCAAAATCATTTGCGGTAGGTGTGCGCGCCGAGCATCCGCAGAAAATGATCAATGACTCTCAATATGGAGCAGAGTCTGTGCCGGGACTTCCTGCAGCGCCTTATAAAGTGACAGCAAAACTGGAAAATGGAAGAGGCGTATACTCTTTCTGCATGTGTCCGGGAGGATATGTAGTCAATGCATCCTCCGAAGAAGGACGTCTGGCTGTCAACGGAATGAGTTATCATGCAAGAGCAGGAGAAAATGCGAACAGCGCCATTATCGTGACGGTGACTCCGGAAGATTACGGAAGTGAACATCCGCTTGCAGGAATGGAATTTCAGCGAAAGCTCGAAGAACGTGCCTTTCGAGCGGGAGGCGGAAAATCCCGGTTCAGAGACTGGAAGATTTCTGCAAAAATCAGATCAGCACTTCGTTTGGAAACGTAGAGCCTCAGATGAAAGGGGCATATGCGTTTGGAGATGTGCGTGGAATTTTCCCGCAAGTGCTGGCAGAATCCATTGAGGAGGGAATGCGGCAGTTTGAACATAAGATCACAGGATTCTCAGATGGAGATACGCTTTTGTCAGGTGTAGAAAGCCGTACGTCTTCTCCAGTGAAAATTCCAAGAGATGAGAATATGGAGAGTGAGATCAAGGGGATTTTCCCATGCGGAGAAGGCGCAGGATTTGCAGGAGGAATCACCTCGGCTGCCATGGATGGAATGAAAGTGGCAGAGGCGGTGCTGAAAAAATATAACAAGATCGGGTCATAGAATCTTCATAAAATTTAAGAGGTCAGACCTATACATGATTTTTAAATTGTGCTAAATAAATCACTGTATTGTGTTATCATTCATATTTTTATGAAAAAAGCAAATATGAAAGAAATGGCATGTGAAGAGCGCCCTTATGAAAGATGTGAGCGGTTCGGAGCAAGTAATTTGACGGACAGCGAATTACTTGCTGTTTTGCTACGTACAGGTACCAGAGGAGAGAATGCGCTTCAGCTGGCGGATAAGATCTTACATCCTGTATTTTCGCAGAAGGGTGTGCTGAATCTTCACCAGTGGACGTACGAACAGCTGATGCAGATCAAAGGAATCGGGAAGGTAAAGGCTATCCAGATTTGTGTCTGGCGGAGCTTAGCAGACGTCTTGCAAAAGCAACCGCACAGGAGGGACTGAATTTTTCAAACCGGCGTCCATTGCCAGATATTATATGGAAGATTAAGACATGCAAATCAGGAACAGATGAAACTGCTGCTTTGAATACAAAATCCAGACTGAT
>ENA-OPYU01000280-OPYU01000280.1-human-gut-metagenome-genome-assembly--contig:-NODE-280-length-20424-cov-3.086417_pt1 | contig 20424 bp, 30 predicted proteins | sample MGYA00242637_ERZ504482 | MGnify/ENA primary metagenome ERZ504482 (study PRJEB26092, sample SAMD00036237) | human gut metagenome | host: Homo sapiens | study: EMG produced TPA metagenomics assembly of... | reverse complement strand
ATGTTAAAAAAAGATTAAAGAAAACAAAAAAGGTTTTACATTAGCAGAGTTACTTATTGTGGTGGCAATCATTGCAGTTTTGGTAGCAATCAGTATTCCGATTTTCAGTAGTCAGTTAGAAAATCCAGAGAGGCCGTTGACCTTGCTAATATTCGTGCAGCATACGCTGAGTGCGCTTCAGCAGTTCTTACTGATGATAGTAAAGCTGGTTATTACCAAGAGGTTTCTGTTAAGCAGCAGAAAGATGGCTGGGATTCAAAGCCAGATAAAATTGCAGGTACATTAGAGATTGCTACGGATCCAGTTGGTTCAAAACTTGGAGAAACTAATAAAAAAGTATTGGTTTGTGTGAGCAAGAATGGAAACTTAGAATTAAAGGTGAATGTTCCCGATGGATATCAAAAAATTTCATAAAGAATAAATATGTTTGCATCCTGTCAAGTTAATGCTTTTGTATTACTTGTACAGGATGTTTTTACTATATGATGTAGTAAATAAGATTTTATATGATAAAGGGACATAAACCACTTATATAAACGAAATAGAATTCCCCCGGAAATCTTGCATATTTCCGGGGGCGATGAATTATTGTTCTAATTCTTGTCTGTTATTATTTTATATACAATAAACGAAAAAACTGTAAGTTTAAAATGCTGTGACAGAAATTGCAATTAATTATTAATTGTAATGGTTGCTGTAGGTTTACCACCATTAGATGGAAAGTCAAATTCTACAGTCGCAGTTTTATTTGCAACACCGGCTACAGCTGTGACAGTAAACGGAAGTTCGGTTGCACCATTACCATAATCAGCATCAGTACTTTTTATTGCAACATCAGCCACACGTATTTTACCGACACCATCTTTAAATGCATTATCAACAATTACATTTGCATCATCTGAACTTCCTGTAAGCGCTGCTGCAGATGCTTCCGCATATGCAGATCTCAAGTTAGCAATAGTAACTGCATCTCTTGATTTCTCTAATTGACTTGTAAAAATTGGAATGCTAATTGCTACTAATACTGCAATAATAGCTACTACAATAAGCAATTCAGCTAAAGTAAACCCATTTTTATTTTCTTTAATTCTTTTAACATAATTTCCTCCGTTCACAAATACCTTTATTTTACTTCTTTATGCGTAGCATCTTCTGTAATCACAGTTGTATTAATAGTCACTGTGCCATTTGGGGGCTACAGACACATAGACAGTACTACCCTTTTTTTTACTTTCAAACTTGAAAGATTTTCTCCAGCAACATTAGTTGCATCAATCTTCCAATCTGCATCATCTGTCTGAGTTATAGATACTGTTTTAAAATATGTAATGTTATCTCCAGATAAAACTTCTGCAGAAACTTCCGCATATGCAGCACGAATATTGGCTAAATCTACAGCCTCTCTGGATTTCTCCAACTGGCTAGTCAAAAATCGGAATACTAATTGCAACCAGCACGGCGATAATAGCTACAACGATAAGCAGCTCAGCCAGAGTAAAACCATTTTTTTGTCTCTTTCGCTTTTTTTAACATTTTAAAGCCTCCCAATTTTTCATTTTTAAGATTTCGAAGCGTTTCAGGATTTTCAGTTATCCGGTACGGCAATCTTTATGATTCCCTTGTCACCGTCAAGCTGAAGCTTCAAATAACCACCAACCGATTCGATAAGATCTCGCATCTTAACGATAGCCTTGTCGAATTCCCGAAGCATACGGTCCTCGCAGGAATACTGAATCTTAATCAATGTCTGCTCCTGCATGTCCCGGCAACGGATTCTTATGTAGCGTCCCCGTGGGGGGCTGTGGTCTCGATACAATTTCGTTTCGCTGTATCAAGTGCCATGCCTACAATCTGGCAAAGCTGATTACCTGATCGATTTTCCTTAAGCTCCTGAACCTCGGCAGATATCCAGATCTCATCCGCGTCTGCTTCTGCTGCAAATCTGTTTAACACTTCATTCATCTCAGGATAGGATGTAAAAAATGTCTGTTCTGTCTCTGATTCATTCCATCGATGGCATCTAACTTTTGCACTGCCACTTTCCGTTCCGCTCCTTTCTCTTAGGATGTTTGTATTATAACAAAATTTTTTTAATTTGTGTGCATAATGTCAATAATAGCAACATTTTTGTCGAAAATGGCTATTGGATGTAGTTTTTGACACAATTTCTGTCATTTTTGACATTACCAGCTTATAGATATATTCAAAAACAGCCTGAGAAAGGACATTTCCCATTCCCTTTCTCAAGCTGCCATATCCGACTTGCTTTCACATTTTTTCAAACATATAATCATAATACATTTCCCGCGCCGCGCGCTGATATTTCCGGGAAATCAGGAATTTCGGCAGACTGGACTATGAACTTGCCGGTATCCATTTTTCCACAAATAAGGCTGATAATATAACTCTGATGGCACCGGAAAATAATCTGCCTGGAAGCTGCTGTTCCAGCTCGTCCAGCTTGGCGTAGCTCTCTATGGTTTCGCCATTCTCCAGATGCAGGATCACCTTGCGGTTGGCGCTCTCCACATACAGAATATTTCTGCAGTACACACGGCGAAAGCTTCCGCATAGTACCTCTGGGAATCTGTGATAAAACAGATCATTACCTTACGGCTCCGGGCACGTACCTTCGCCGCCAGCTCCAGTCCGTCTCCTTCTCTGTGAATCGTAGTATTCAGCAGCAGAATATCAAAAGAAGACGCATCCTCATTAAGATCGTCCAGATAGTCATATTCATCTGCATATTCGCTCACCTGAATATCCATATTTATACCGGTAAGGCTGGCACGGATATATTCTCTGTGTTCTTTTGACTTTTCCACAATTGCTGCCCGCAGCATAACTGGTTATCCCCCATTTTCCACAATAAAATAAAAATATCTACATCATTTCCCGCTCTAACAGCTCATCAATAACCATTGGCAGAAGCCGCTCTGACTTCTCATCAATAACCGCTGGCAGAAGCCGCACCGGCTGCCGCAGAAGTATCGGCAGGAAGCCCGCTGTCTGCTTTTCCGCCCTGCATGGTCTCATAGAAGGTAGCGGTCACACCTACATTCACACTTCCTGTATTCAGATCGTCTCCGGCGGCAACATAGCGGAGATCACTTACAATACATCTCCACTCGCCTGTGCAGAGACGGTTTACAAGATCTGCGGCCTTGTCATAATCAGACGCTGAAAAAAGTCAGGCTGAATGATCTGCGGATCAGGTCGCCGTCCCTTGTCACGTCGCTGAAGCTGATATCGTATGTATTGGCATCCTGAAGAAGCTGATTCAGCTCATCCAGTTCTGCCTTGGAATTATTGTAGCTTGCCCACTTTTTCCAAGGCTTCCGCTCTGTTCGATGGAATCCAGCTCGCTCTGCATGCGGGACAAAGAAGCGGCCTTGGTCTGAAGAAGCATAAGCTCTGTATTCAGCTCGTCCTGCTGGCTTTTCGCTTCATTGATCGCGGTTCTGATCGGCTGGTCAATCACTGCATAATATCCGGCTGCCAGAAGGATCAGGGTAAGCACCAGAAGCATAATTTTTTCTCTTGTAGTAAAATCACGGCTCATGATCTTCATTCCTGTGCTCCTCCCTCTGTGCCTGCCTCAAATCCATCATTTGCTTCAGTCTCGTTTCCATTACCGGTCGCAGCACCATCCACGGCTTCGGCTTCATTTCCACCATCAACCACAGTTCCGTCCACCACTCCAGTCTCATTTCCACCATCAACTACAGTTCCGTCCACCGCTCCGGTCTCATTTCCATCATCAGCTGCAGCCCCATCTACCGCTCCGGTCATGTTTCCATCACCGTCCGCAGAGACACCATATTCCTCACTTCCATCTCCGCTCTCCACATACAGCGGATCCAGCAGATAAACAATAATCTGTCCTGTAACTGTATCCGATGAAACAGGATTTCCATTTTCATCTGTGGAACTGGAATCTGTAACGGCAGTCATCACATTACAGTAATCCACGATTGGAACCTGCTCCAGCTCCTGCACCAGGCTGTTAATGTCTGACAGGTTCTCTCCGGTCACCGGAAGGGTCAGCTGATTCCCGCTTACACTCCAGCTGCTTACCGTCACCTTCGGGAAGATTACATTCTTCATCAGCTGCAAAACCTCCGGGCGGTTCAGATAACTTAACTCATCTGCATTCAGCCCCTGGTAAGTATAGTGGGCATATGTTTCCTGCAGATCCCCCAAGCTGTCAATATAAGCAGTAATGTCATCCACCTGCTTCTGCAGCTCAGATGCAGCACTCTGCGCTTCGCTCATTTTCACCAATCTGTCTGCAACTGCAACTTTTCCAATAACTCCGGCAGCTACAACAATTGCTCCAATAGCCGGAATGGCAACGAAATAATGCTTTTTCTTCTGTCCTGCAAGGGCCAGATTGATCTGTTTCTTGGGCGCATGGGCAGTACGTCCAAGAGCCGTACCGGCTGCAAGCATCCAAAGAGATGACGCCTCATCCCCGCTTCCATTCATTCTCTCCAGAAGCTCCCCGGCCTCATGGATCTTCACATCCAGATTTTCCTCAAGGCTCTGGCGCATGGTGGCTATGGAAGCACCACCGCCGCAGATATAAATATCCTCCAGGCGGCTTTCCGGATTACTGAACTGATAGAAGTTCAGAGCCCTCATCAGCTCTACACTGATCTGGGAAAAAGCATCCTGGCACACCTCACTGTGGATACAGTCCTCATGGTTCGCCAGCAGCCAGGTACGAGCCAGATGAATATCAATATGAAAAGTATCTGCAAGCAACTCTTCCACCTGCTCCATCCCTCGCTCGATCACACGGGTAACCTGATGTCTGTCCCCTTTGAAAATAAAAATGGCGGCTGGATGTACTTCCCAGATCCAGGATTCCATATTCCTTATCTTTATCCTGCTCATTTCTAAGCTTATAGTGAAGAAGGTTCTCACAGGCAGACACCTCAGGAGCTGCAAATGTCAGCTTCAGACCTGCCTTTCGCGTCATCAGGCGAAGATCCTCCATTACCTCCAGAGGTGCTGCTGCTGCAAGAAGCTCCATCTCATTGCGCTTCTGGTTCTCCTCTTCCTCTGGCTTTTCCTCTTTCCTTTTCATTTTTGGAAGCCTTCTTCAGCTTCTTGCCTTTGGGCATTTCCTCTCCGGAGCCCCAGGAATAATCAAAAACATACTTCTTTAATTCATCTGTAATATAATCACGGAATTCATAAGGCAGGTTGTAAACCAGCTGCTCCGCAGTCATTTCCAGCATCGTCACATTACGAAGGAAACAGATTCCTGAAGACACCACAACAGCCGCTTCTTTACAGCGGATCTTGTTCTCTTTCATGGTTTTTCGGATCAATTCTCCTGTGGTCTCCACAGAAACAATTCTGCCATCCTTGAGAAGCCCTTCCGGCATCTGCACCGAAGCGGTCTTCACAATATTCTCACCTTTCATCAGAACCAGCTTCATCTGATCCTTGCCTATATCAATTCCAAGACATGATTTTGCCATATATATCCTCTTTCTATGTCTTTTCTTGTTTCAATCCGAACCGCACAGCTCCCAGAACGTGTCTGCGCCGCTTACATAGTTTCCCGGAATATGTCCCGGTTCGTTCTGCTGTGTATTTGAAAAAGTACTTCTACAGCTACCCTTCACAGCAGCGCCATATACCAGTTCACCAGCCCGTCCCCATACAACAGCATGGCATAAAACGCCAGTGCAATGGCAGGTCCGAAGGGAATCTGCGGTCCTTTGTTCTCTTTTTCCCCGTTTCTGGATAGCTCCCATAATAAGGCCGAGAATACAGGAAAAAAATCAGGGCAAACAGGGATGCTGCCACTCCCAGGTACAATCCCATCACCACAAAAATGCTTCAGATCGCCGCCTCCCATGGTCTCTTTCCAAGAATTTTATCAAAAGCAGGACAAGAGCCAGCATAACCGCTCCGTAGCCCACTCCTGAAGCCACATGGTATAAAACGTCCATTCCGCTCATTTCCGTAAAAGGAATTGCCACGAACCAGGCAATTACAGGGATCAGAAGGCATCCGTTTGGAATCTCGAAAATCTCCAGATCCACCAGGGAAAGACAGAACAGACAGCAAGCCAGCACCATATTTCGCACAAACTCCGGGGAAAGATCAAACCGTAGAAGAGTGAGCACGCTCACCAGTGCAAAAAACAGCTCCGTGAGCATGTATCTTGGGCTGATTTTTGTTTTACAGTAACGGCACTTTCCACCCAGAAATATCCAGGAAAAAACCGGGATCAGATCCAGAAAGCCCAGAACATGTCCGCAGCTTGTACAGTGGCTTCTTCCTTTCACAAAGGATTCTCCATGGGCGATCCGCCATGCGGCGCAGTTCAGAAAAGATCCAAGCACCGCACCAAAAACACCTGCTAATACACAACAGTATATCATAAAAAAGGGTATCTTCATATATCGACATTTTAAAAACTTTTACCTATTTTTTCCCAAAATTTTTTTAGTATTTTTTGATTTCGTAAGCATCTTTTTTTGCGGCACTTTTTCCACAAACAGCAGGAAGGGCAGCCTTCTTTTACCGGAATTACATAACGCTGTACATCTGGAACATTGCAATATAAACTGCCAGAACAATATATCCGGCAATAACTGCCATACCGATCAGCAAAGTGGGCTCCAGTTTTTTTGCAGAACGTCCTGTACTGCCATATCCAGTTCAGATTCGTAATAGCCGGAAACTGTGTGCAGAGTACTCTCCAGCTCACCAGTTTCCTCTCCAACAGCGGTCATATCCACCAGAATATCCGGCAGACAGTCAGCCTCCCGCATACACTCGCCAAGGGTGTGGCCCTCTTCCAGACGGGAGGTCATTTTCCCCACACACTGGCTGATGTAATAGTTGTTGATAACCCTCGCAGTAATGCTGACCGCTCTTGTAAGCTGCAGACCAGCTCCGATCAATGTGGTCAGATTTGCGGCAAACTCACTGGCCGCACTGAGAAGGGACACATTTCCAAGCACCGGGATTTTCAATGCAAGCTTCGCCACATTCATCCTGCCCTTTTCCGTATTGGCGTAAAGCTTGAAGATAAGGGCAATGGCAGCGAACACAACTATGATCAGAAAAATATATTTCCGGAAAAAGTTGGATATCAGGATCAGGGACTGTGTGATCAGCGGCAGTTCTGCATCATAGGATGCAAAAATGTCCATAAAGGTAGGTACAACCTTCACCATCAGAACGATTACTACCACTACTGCAAGTGCAAGGACGAAAACCGGATAAATCAAGGCATTTCGCACTTTTGCACGCATTTTCACCTGCTTGTCATAATGCTGGTACATGGTCTCAAAAGCCTTGGACAGGTTACCGGATTCCTCTCCGGCGCGGATGGTCTCGATGAAAACCGCCGGAAGCAGCTTGCCGCCCCGCTCCTGGAAGCTGGTTGCCACGCTTCGACCTGCCTCAACATCCTCTGCCACTTTTTTCAGAATGCCTTTCAGCTTTTTGTCTGTCATTTTGTCTCCGATCAGCCGGACGGTACGGCCGATGGGGATTCCGGACTGGAGGATAATGGAAAACTGGGCGCACATCAGGGAAAAAGCTTTGGCGTTCAGGCGGTTGCCGCCGATTTCCATGCTGAGAAGCCCGGGCTTCTTCTCTTCCACCTCTGTAAGCTTCAGAACAATATCGCAGTCCTGCTTGATGCGGTCAACCGCGTCAAACTCATTGAAGCCCTCTACCACGCCAGAGACCTTTACTCCGTCTTTGGAGATGGCTGTGTATTTGTAGGTTGCCAATTGTTGTCCACCTTTCTTGCGCAGTTTTTATGCCACGCAGTCTTTAAGTCACTTCACAGCTGATCAATATGCAGTGAAGTGCTTTTTTCAAATTCAAATTTTCACTTTAGCTGATCAATATGCAGTAAAGTGCTTTTTCAAATTCAAATTTTCACTTTCTGAAACACTGGAAAAATATATATGCATCTAAAGTCCTTTTTGCATTCTTCTTCACATAAGCCTGGTCATGACTATACTCCACAGCTACAGACTTGTCGATCTGTCTGGAACGTACCAGGCTTACCAGCGACTGGTCCATGGTCTGTCCGCCGATCGCCGCACTTGTGGCAATGGCGTTGGCAATCTGAGGGGTGTTTCCGCCGCGGATCATGTTTCGGATACCGTCGGTTACAACCATAACCTCACTTGCCAGCACACGGCCGCCTGTTTTTTTTCTTCACAAGCTGCTGAGAAATAACAGCCATCAGGGTCATGGAAAGCTGCAGACGGATCTGGTTCTGCATTCCTTCCGGAAAAACCTGCACCATACGGTCAATAGCGTCGGAAGCACTGCCTGTGTGCAGGGTTCCGAATACAAGGTGTCCGGTCTCAGCTGCTGTGATCGCAGTTTCAATGGTATCCTTGTCTCGCATTTCACCGATAAGAATTACGTCAGGGTCCTCTCGCAGACTGGCACGAAGACCTTCGGAAAAGCTTGCAGTGTCTTTGCCAACCTCACGCTGGTTGATGACACAGAGATCCGGGGTGTATACATACTCAATCGGATCTTCCAGAGTTACAATGTGATTTTTTCTGGTGTGATTGATTTCGTCCAGCATGGCTGCCAGAGTGGTGGATTTACCAGAACCAGTCTCACCGGTTACCAGGACGATTCCCTTGTGGAGGCTGGTGAATTCCAGCGCAGAGGGAGGAAGTCCCAGGGAGTCCAGTCTTGGAATGGATTCGCTGAGCAGACGGATGGCTGCGGAGACTTTTCCCTGCTGTTTGAATACATGGCATCTGCAGCGGATTCCTCTTATCTCACGGGAAAAATCAAGTTCTCCGGTATATTCCAGTTTTTCGTACATAGCGTCTTTCGCCAGGTCCTGGCAAAGCATATCGCAGTCTTTTTCTGAAAGGCGTTCCTCTGCCATGTTCTCCAGCTGGCCATCCAGACGGTATTTCGGCGGCAGGCCGCATACCAGATGGATGTCGGATGCGCCGCTGCGGCGGGCTTGTTCGGTTAGATCTTCTATGTTGTACATGATTTTGGTCTCCTGACTTTCTGTATTTTGGTGGATTAAAAGTTCTTCAATGCGGACACATTTGGACAATGTGTACTGACCGAAACTTCAACACATTAGATAGCAATTTAGTCAACTAAACGGATTACTCCTCTTCTGCTTTCTTCATATCCCCGGTTTCGTAAATGACTCGCTGCACTTCCTCGGCAGTGGTAATTCCCTCTTCCACCAGCTGAATGGCATTTTCACGCAGTGTCCTGAACTCGCTGTGGGCGCTGGCCAGTTCCTGTTCGATGGCTGGTCGTCCAGCCTGCTGGGAAATGAGGGGGCGGATTTCCGGGGTGATTTCCAGGATCTCGAATACACCGATTCGTCCGCGGTAGCCTGTATTGAAGCAGTCTGCGCAGCCCTCGCCCCGGTAGAAAATATGCTTGTGCTCTGTGCTGAGGCCAAGGCGTCTTACTTCCTCTTCTGTCGCCTCATAGCTCTTTTTACACTTGGGGCAGATCCGACGGACCAGTCTCTGGGAAATAACGGCGCGGAGAGCGGTGGCAATCAGGTACGGCTCAACACCGATATCCTCCAGACGTTCGATTGTTCCCACAGCATCGTTGGTATGGATTGTGGAAAGCACAACGTGTCCGGTGATTGCGGCACGCATACTGATCTGGGCGGTCTCACCGTCTCGAATCTCTCCGACGGCAATGATATCCGGGTCCTGACGAAGGATGGCACGAAGACCATTGGCAAAATCCATGCCTGTTTTCTCATTGATCTGCACCTGGTTTACTCCGTCGATGTTGTACTCAACCGGATCTTCCAGAGTTACTACATTGACTTCCTCTGTATTTAACTGGGAAATCATAGTGTTCATGGTGGAGGATTTACCACTTCCGGTAGGTCCGGCGATCAGAATAACACCGCTGGTACAGTGGATAGCCCGCTGGTATTTCTTCAGGTTGTCACCCATAAGACCGATGGAATCCGGAGTAAGATAGCCGGCTCTTTTGTCCAGAAGACGGGCTACGATTTTTTCTCCATATACAGTAGGAAGGGAGTTTACACGGAGGTCAAACTCACGCTTCTTATTCTTAACATTGAATCGTCCATCCTGTGGAACACGACGTTCTGCAATATCCATTCCACTCATGATTTTCAAGCGGGAAATAACGGAGTTCTGAAGGTTCTTGGGGATCGTCAGAATCTTACGGAGCACACCGTCAATACGCATGCGCACCTGAAGCTCTTTTTCCTTTTGGCTCAATGTGTATATCACTGGCGCGCTCCAGAATGGCACGCTCGATAATGGAGTTTACCAAACGGATAGTCGGCGCATCGTTAATGTTGTCGTTGAGGATGTTTCCTGTAAACTGCGCTTCTTCGCCATTGTCCTCTTCGGTTGGAGCCTCACGCTTCATGGCCTCAATAGCCCTTGCGGCGCCTTCGTTTCCGTAAAGGACCAGGATGGCATGCTCCACGCCCTCTGTGGTAGCAATCATCGGAACAATCTTTTTACGGACTGCTTTCTTGACTTCCTCGATTGCATAGAAGTTCATAGGGTCGCTCATGGCCAGATAAAGCTCGTCCCGCTCCATGCGGACCGGCACTACCTGGAACTGTTTCGCAATGTTTTTCGGAACAACCTGTGCCATGGAAATAGGAATAGTGGTTTTCGAAAGATCTATGTATTCAATACCCAGCTGAAGACGAAGTGCCTCGATCAGCTCTGCCTCTGTGATGATTCCTGCTGAGATCAAAGCCGCTCCAAGCCGTTCCTTGGTCTCCTTCTGCCTCTGCAGTCCCATATCCAGTTCTTCCGGTGTAATCGTCCCCGCCGCGATCAGCAGGTCACCAAGACGTTTGTATGCCATGTGGGGGTCTCTCCTTTGCATTTATATTCGGTATGTGATTCATGTTTAAATCTATCTATAACAAATTTGTTGCAGCTGTTCAGTGCCTTTATAGTTACACGTTTCGTAAAACAGTACCTGCTGAATAGTTGCAATTAGTCTTATTTTCTTTTTTATAATTGGTCTAATTTTATATCGTTTACTGCTATCACATCAAATTTATTGGTAACAATCTTTTTGCCATCTTTGTCTGTGATTTCAAGAATTACATGGAAGGTAGTTCCTTCCAGTTTCACGCTTTGAATTGTTGCTTTTAGGTCAAAGGAACTGTAACTGGCAGAAGAAATCAGTTTCTGCCAGTACGGGGAACCATCCTCTGCGGTTAATTGAACCGCTATTTCGCCCCCCGCTGTTCCATCAATTTTATTTTCATTTTCATCTATAGCTGCAAAAGCACTTTCTGTTTTTCCGTAAGTCGGACTGAAATACTTAAGTACTGTTCCATCACTGTCTGCATTAACGCTTGTTGTATATCGAAGTTCTTTTTCAATTACATTCGTTAAGGTGGAACATAGCTGCTTTGCGTGGGATCTAGTTAAAGATTCCTTATACATCCGGGTGGCAAAAGCCATTCCCTGCGTCATAACCTGACTTGCAAGCAGCAGGATAACGGTCGCCGCCAGCAGCTCCCCAAGAGAAAAGCCTCGTTTGTCAGACAGCAGTTTTCGTATTCGGTTTTCAATTTGATTTTCGCTGTATTTTTCATGCCTTTCTCCTGTAAACGTGTTTCTGTTTGTCCTGTTCACAGCAACATGCTTCCCAATGCACAGAAATTATACATTCTCATAATTTCCCGCCGCAGCTCGCGAATTTTCTGTGAAAGCTTTAAAATTCAATTTATTTTATAATAAATATAACTCTTTTCCAGACTGTTTGCCTGGGACTGATATACCTGCACCGGAATTTCCGCACTTGATGCACCGCCGGCATCTCCTGTGGCATTCTCTTCTGAAAGGATCACTTTCGTAGAATTGGTTCCTGTGCTTACCTTTGCTCCTGTTTGTCTTGTCTGGAAAGAGGTATCTGTATTGTCCGCTTGCTTGTTTACACGCGCAGTCGTCACAACTGCTCCTGCCAGCATCAGCACTGCAAGGGACAAAATGATCATGGTAACAAGAGTCTCTGCAATTGTTTCACCGGCTTTATTTTGCAGTTTCTTTTTTCAATCTTAATCCTGATTCTTTCATTGTGAATCTCCCAAAGTACGTTCTGTGTCACCGTAAAAAATGTCTTTTGCTTCCCAGGTGTATTCATACGTGGTAGCTTCAGTGCTACCATCATTTGTTGTCGTCACTGACTGTCCGGTTTGCTTTACTTTTCCAGTTAAACTAAGTATCACCCGGCTGGAATCACTTCCATTACCAGTACTTAACCTTACAGTAATATCATAGGTAACTTCATTTGCTTTCGTATCGTCAGTGCTTTTCATACGCTTAATGGTAAATTCTGCATTTACGTTTTCCAGGTCATTGAATTGAGTAACCGCCGTTTCAGATCCCGATCCTGAAGTTGATAATGTCAGCTTTTTGGTAAGAGTATCCATTTTTCTGTTGATGCAACATTTTTATTTGATCATCCAATTTCTTTAGGTAACCTTGTATCAAATCCGCAAAGTCTGATGGAGTCGCCAAGGAAGAGTTGAGAAATCCAGATGGATTCCATTTTTTGACTGTCTCTGTATTTGCACCCTTTTTATCATTTTTTTACTGTAACAGTTGCGGACAGCTTTATATTGGTAATAGAATCTCTTAACACCTGTGCCGCACTGGTACAGCTCAATTGATTCTGCTCCGACTCCCGGTCCGATGCCACTGTTTTCACAGTAGTCACTGCGCCTTCCAGCATTACCACACTCAGAATAGATGCCACCAGGAAAAGTAACAGCCCAAAGAAGATAGAGGTACCCTGTTCTGATTTTAATTTCTTTCTTAATTTTTTCTCTCAGCATTTCAGGTACCTCCTTTCTCTTGAAAATCCACTGTCTCCGCTTTCCCAGCTGCCATCATCTTCGGCAAAAATCATCCGGGGATTCATTTGGTATAATGTCTATTGTATCGTTATTCTGGTCTTCCCAGCCCGATGCAGCGTCCGAACTATAGTTTGCACTGTCTGCACTGCTGCCAGCCCAGTCAGCTCCTGTTTCTGAGTCAGAAGGATCTGTGGATACCGTCTGCCCACTTTCTAATCCTATCACATTTATCCAAGTGTAGCTGGTATATTCTACGCCTTTATACGTGTAGGTTCCTTTCACAGTAAGTGTTGCCGGAACAAGAGACTCAATGGTTACAGTAAATTGATTGTCTGATATTTCTGATACAGTAACCGCACCAACCGGATCTTCTGTTATAGTCCAGGTCATCATTGACGCAAAGTTCTTTGATGGTGCTGTATCTGCATAGACTGCAATTTTCTGGTCACCTGAGGTCTGGACATTCTGACCTTCACTGATTTCCTCTTCGAAGCCAGAAGCAGTTTCGGGATCTGACTCAAAATATTCAGCCGCACTGTTTTCCGAATTGGATTCTGGCGCAGATTCAAAATCGCTGCTGCCATAGGAGCTTGCTTCTTCTGATTCCGTAACCATATCTGCGTATTCTTCGCCAGCTTCAAATCCACCTACATCATCCAGATTTTCTGTGTCCACGTCGGCTTCCAGAGATTCCATTGAAATACCGCTTTCTTCACTTTGTGCCGCATCCTCTTCAATTGCCACTCCACTGCCATCTGATGAAAAAATCATCCGCACCCACTTCTGCTGTACTTCCGGAGGAACCAGCTTCCTTTACACTAAGTGCCTGTGATGTAGGCACTGCATAAAGCGTGATTTTATCTGATGTCTGGTGGTGAATGTTTCCCCCTTTTATTTCTGCGGAGTCAGAGTATACCGTAAGATCCGCTGTTACTGTCAACGTGAAAGAGGCCTGGTATTCCAGTTCTATTTCCTGATTATCTACAGTCTTGCGTACTGTTGCTCTCACAGTAATAACCGTGGTTCCTGTTTTCAAGGCCTCAACTGTAGCAACGTAGCATTTCTCTGTTTCAGAGTACTCCAACTTTACAATTTGCGCAATATAATCTTTCTGATCAGAGGTCTGGGTTTCAGTCTGTACATTGTCGCCTGCTTCACTGGCGGATACAAATGTTTCTGTGCCATCTGAAATCTCAACGCCTTCAGAGAAGCCATCTGACCAGTCGGACTGCTGTGAAACTGCCGCTGTCGCAGTGTCATCTTTATCATCTCCATTACTGTATTCCACTGTGAATCCATTATTCAGAGTCAGCTCTTTACCAAGACTGTCGTCACCAACCAGGTTACTGTCCAGATAGAATGTTTTCAATGCCCTTGGCTGATTGCTGTCATCTGTCTGCTCCAAATCCATGTCTTCGAAAATATCCATGGTTGCGCGACTTTCTCGCCAAAAAAATACCCTCCAACGGCCATGCACCGTAGTGAACATTTACGCTGGTTCCACGCTTGGTTTTCTGTGTCAGAATCGTTGGGAACGGATAGTTCTCACCCTCCAGGTCGGTGCGGTTGCCTGGGAAGGAGTATTTACCGTCTACGTTCTGGTCGTTTTCCTTTTTGGTAACTGTAGCGAAAGTAGCTGAAACCTCGTTAGCATTGCTTGGAGTATTCAGGAGAGTAACAAAATCACCTTGTACCTTCTGGCCATTTGCTTCACCGCCAATTGTAGAATCTACCTCTACCTCCCCTGCCATTTCTGCCCAGCTGAGAGGAATGGCTGTAGCATCAATGTTGTTCCAATCTGCATTTGAATTAGCACCCCAATATCTCTTTAATTTTATAATTTTTTTTCGTATAGATTTTGGGATATTATCTTCATAATAATAGCAATTGGAAATTTCTATTTTAACATGGTAATTATCTCTCTTTCATCATGAGTTTCACCATTACTGCCAATTGGTTCAATAGATGTAATTTTATCAATATAAGCCGGATCATTTGGCATCTCTACATAAGTATAACAATTCCTGATAACAGTAGCTGGGCTTTCACATTTTTTATTATTTCCATTTGTATCATCCTTGTAGTCTTTAATTCCAAGAATTGATTCGCCTAACAAAGTTAACAAATTTCCTTTGTTTTTAATATAAATACCACCTGATATTCCAGCCAGCATCAGCCTGCTTCCCTGCCGATTTTTCGAAACATTATCGATGCATTTTTTGGTACAGACTATTTTTCCACCTGTATAACAATTTGTAATATAGCCTCGCATACTTCCAACCAGGCCACCAACTCTAACTGATTCCATTCGTCCGGAAAATATTGTGTTTACTACAATATCATTAACTGCAGTACATTTACTTAAATCCATTGTACTCATTCCGAACATTCCACCAATGCTTGTATCACCCCATGCACCTTTTGTGGTGTTGTCCCGAATTGTGTAACCAGATACTGTACAATTTGATATTTTTACATCATCGGATGATTTCCCCTTTCCTACTGCTGCAAGTCCACACATACCTCCCATTGCGTGCCAACTTTTCTCACTATCACTCCTTCGCTGAATATAATTTCCTTTATCCGAATACAAAATAACATTATTTACCTTTGCGCCTATAATATTTCCAAACAAACCAACAACGGTATTTTTACTGTTAATTTTCAATATTTTTGATATAATATTCGTATTCCCAGTCATAATTCCCATTAAAGTAAGACATATGAGCCTGTGCATCTGAAGTATCCTTCACACCATTCTCATCATACATAGAACCAATCTGTGTAAAGAAAACATTTCCGCCATCTGGTGCAGATGTCATATTCGCGTCTACATCATGACTTTGAATCCAGTTGTAATCTGCACTCACCGGGGCATCATTTCCCGTCATATAACCCAGATACGGATATTTATCAACAAGCTCCACATCATCTGCCGTATCCAATGTCTTCGTCGCAATCCCTGTCTTATAGTTCCAGTTCATATACTCCAACTGATCCGCAGAGCGGATTTCGTATTCTTTGCCGTTTTCGCCGGGCATTATTTCATTGGCATTTGCCTGGACTTCGAAGCCGTCTTCCAGAACAGTTACAGTAGGAGACTGAATTCCATCATAATTTGGAGAGTTGCTACCGTACTGCATTGCATTTGCAAAAAACGGGTTGATAGTAAAAGTGTACAGCTGGCTGTTATAACTAAACTGCCAGATACCGTTCGCCGTTCGATCGTTAACTGTCATTTTATATAACTACTCGTATCTGAGCTGCTGCTTATTCCAATCGCCCGGGCGGTAGTGTATGCCACAACAGTCACTCCGTCCAGCTGATTCTTCAGGTTCTCAGAAGCCTGGACATTCTCACTATCTCCAGCCTGGAAATAGTACATTTGCGAATCAGGTTTGGTACTGCCGGTAGCATAATAATATCCATACCCGTATTCCGTGATTCTTCCGCCATCATCATGACGAGTACACAAGGTACTGTCTCCTACCTTTTCCAAAACTGAAGTAGGATCCTGACTGCTGGCTTTATAACCGATATAGGAGAAATGGTAGCCGTCGTTGGCTCCCCCTTCCTCATGTTCCCAGTAAATAACACCAATGCTTCCCAGGTTAACCGGAATCTGCCAGTTGCCGTAATGAACCTTTTTACCCTCCTTGGTTACTACTGCATTAAAAGGATAATTTTCTTCATCAGTTGCTCCGTTGCACCGGGACTCGTCTGCCTTAGTTCCTTTCGTTGCCTTTTCCACCATTTCCTGATATGTAACATGGATGCCAGCGCCCTGGTCATTGCTAAACGGAAGCATATTATTCAGATACTGGAAAGTACCTCCGCTGAGGTAATAACAGTCAGAAGAAACAACACCGCCGCCTTTTGGTGAAAAACCATAGGTTTTGGAAGTTCCGGCTGCGCCCAACGCAACTGCACAATAATCGCCTCTTAATACACCTGTATTTTTTGCAGTAAATCCACCGATCGTACAGTTTGCACCTTTTGAATATTCAATTGATACATTTCCAACTGCATAGCTGTTTCGAATCAGACCGGAACCAATATTTTCGCCTGCAAAACCGCCCAGATAAGCATTTCCGTAGAGCACACTTGCATTCACTGCCGGAGCATCCACTTCACTGTTATAGATATTTCCCTGGTTACTGCCAGTCAGTCCGCCTATGTAAAGAGTTCCGTTTCGCTGGACATACACGATTCCATCACGACCCATACTGTAACCGCAGACTGCACAATTCTGAATGGTTCCCTTGTTGATTCCAGCCAAAGCCCCCATATAAACGTTGCGGTTACTTCCGATTGTTCCAGTATAGCTAAGGTATGGATTACTTACCGCTGTGGTTCCTGTAAAATCGTTATTCTCCCAGTCAGACACAAGGAAAACATTCTGTATGGATCCCTGATTTTCTCCAATAAATCCAACCGCTGTACCTTTTGTGGCAAAGCTGATTCCACGGATTTCATATCCTCCGCCTTTGTAGGTAGATGTAAAAGGTGTGATTGTTCCATCTTCCGCTACCCCCACAGGACTCTGGACAGTTACCGCTTCCTGAACACCTTCATAATTTTTCCAGTCATATGGCGCATAATCAATATCCCGTTCTTGGATAAAGGAAATTCCCTTTAATAAGGATGCATAATCCTGATAGTATAAGCTCATGTGATAAAGCTGTCTAGGTGTGCGGAGATAAATAGCTAAAATATTATTCGGAGCCTGATCTGCAGCTTCTACTGATTTGGCAAAATGGGGATTGAAATAGAATGTCTTTCCAGTCATCACCTCTGTGGTCTCATCACCGTCAGCCTGTGCTGCAGTCCCCTCATCGTTAAGTTCCGCATCTGATGCACCTTTTACTGTCAGCTTCTGGTAGTAAACACCCTTGATTGCCTGAGCATTCATAATTTCTTTTGGCAATGGGAAAATAACGTAAGTTTCCTCTGATTGCGCAGTATCGCCATCATTTACAGAAACTTTGAACTTCTCAGTTTCCGTACTGTTGCAGTCAACCTTCCATTCTTTCAGCTTGTCTGCATCCTCACTGTTCTGATAACTGACAATAAAGCCAGACAATGTCTCAAGCGCACTCTTCGCATATACAATACCGTATCCATCTCCAACGACAGTCAGACTATCTGATAAAGAGGACTGGACATTTCCACCAAAGAAGCCGTATTCTCTGGAATTCGACTCATTTATTGCATATTTCTCATAATATACAAGGCTTCCTGCCTCATAGCTTGCCTGCCAGTCTCCATAATGAGAAATATCTTTCAAAGATTGGATAGGAATAGCTTGTGAGACCTTGGTTTCTCAGATTGTAGGCATAGGTTGTGGTTGAAGTGGTAAAGGAATTGTTGCCATTGTTGTTCAGCTTCTCTGCCATTTTAGCTTTATTACTAAAGGTTAAATAATCCACAGCCTCGCCATTGTCATTTTCCACATTTTTTTCCCTTATTTAAATAGTAGACATTTTTTCAGAGTGCCTGGGCTGACAGCATATATTACAGGATTGTTGTTACTTTCGCTGTTTTCCAGGTAAGTAGCAACTGTATAGCTGTTTTTTATCTTGAGAGCATTACTGTCAACAGAGCTTGCCACAAGGCCACCGCCGTGATTGGCTGGATTCTGATACCCTGCCGTATAGCAGTACTCAACATTTACGCTGCCACTGTTTACACTTCCTATCAAACCACCTGTTACATCTCCGGTCAAGTAAGAATCTGCATAACAGTTTTTTATATTCACTGCACAATCCGCCTGTCCGATCAGACCTCCTACCGTACCGATAAGATCACCTGTTGTACCGTTCTCTCTGCCATCCATAACTGTTGCTGCAAAACTGTTGACTATTGTCACAGAAGAGCCTGATTCTGCCACACTGTTAGTATGTCCGATCAATCCACCCTGAATTCCGGCACCGCTGATCCAGACATCGTTCTCATTCTTTCCTTCTATGTCTTCTGTGTCCAGATATACCTCACAATTGGTTATTTTCGCAGAGCCTGTGGTCTCACCTGCGATTGCACCGACACTTACCTTCTCTTTTCCTTCACCGGTAATTGCTATGGTGGTTCCTGCCAGACGCAGATTCTCCACCGTCATAGAATCCTTCAGCACGGCAAACAGACCGGCACCTTTTCTGCCTGTGGCAGAGCCATCTGCAGTTGTTATATCCACACCATTTTTTAACATTCAGGTGATAGATTGCCATGCTTTTGTCGCCGATAAAGCGCTCCAGGTTCTTGTTGGTGATCGGAGTGAACGCCTTGTTTCCGTAACAGCTGTACCAGGAAGTGGTGTCATCTTTTTCTTTCTCTTCCTGCTTTTCAAAATGGATAGAATTGCCAAGCTTAGCTGTTTTTATATCTTCTGCCACTCCAGATTCCTGATCCAGATTCTGCAGATGGCGACCATAATAAATAGCCGCATTTTCAGAAGTACTCTTGTCAGCAAAAAGACTGTTGGTGTCATACTGTGTAAACAGACCATCGATCTTGTGGTTTTCACTTCGTACCGTAACTTTTATATTGAGAGCAGTTCCGGCTCTTAGTGCCTTGGTATTCGTACTCTTTAAATAACTATTCTTTTCTCCATAAAGTGATACAAATCTGGTGGCATCACTTGTCAGATCATCCAAAGTGATTTTTAAAGTATAACTGCGCCCTACAATCGAACTCTCCTCATTAGTATCCTTCTCTGACATGTCTCCAACATGCAGATCATCCTTCGCATGAACCAGCTTATCCCCAGATGCTTTATACTTCAGATTTAATTGATTTCCCTTATCATCCGTCAGCACCACATCAAATGACAACGGTTTATTATCCTGTCCCTGCCGCATACAAGTAATAGTTGCAACCAGTTTTTCCTCATTTGTAACCGTTATCTTCGGGGCAAGCACTGCTGTATTGCTGCCATCCAGTGCATCTCCGCCGTAATATCCGATTCTTGCGCCATCGCTGAGACGATTGTCTTTATAGCGGAAGCTGTCATATACATTTGGATCATATGGTTTGATACTATCTGACTCACTATAAAAAACCAGCATATACGCTGGCACTTTCCGGGTTATATTCTACTACCCAGTAGTTATTGTAAAGTTCGCCATCTACGGTATCAGTTGTCACCAGTACACTGGCCGCCCTTTTTGTGTCTGCTTTTTCAGAGGAAAGTGCGTAATAAAGCTTCTGCTCCTTGGTGGCATCTGAGGGCGTCTTTCCCATAGCTTTTGCTGCTTTTTTCCCCGTCATAAAGGCTACTGTTACCATTGCTCTGCAGCTTCACCAGATTATTCTGCACCGCCGTATAAATCAGCTCTGCCTTATTATCCAGAGCTTTCTGGCGCAGGTTCTTCCTTATGGAAAAAATCGCAGGCACAGCAATGGCCATGAGGATAAGGAGTATTGCCACCGTGGCTAGAACCTCTGCTAATGTATATCCTTTTTCTTTTATTATAAAATGGGTTCATGGTTTCACCTCAATATTTTTATAATATCTTCGAAGCTTCCTGTTAATTACTGTTTGCCTGGAAACACTAACC
>ENA-OPYU01000278-OPYU01000278.1-human-gut-metagenome-genome-assembly--contig:-NODE-278-length-20458-cov-6.667306_pt1 | contig 20458 bp, 22 predicted proteins | sample MGYA00242637_ERZ504482 | MGnify/ENA primary metagenome ERZ504482 (study PRJEB26092, sample SAMD00036237) | human gut metagenome | host: Homo sapiens | study: EMG produced TPA metagenomics assembly of... | reverse complement strand
ACATCGAAAAACGGAAGCAAAAAAAGAGAGCCGCAGTTGGCTACTCTACCCCAAACGCATTTCTTATATACAATATAAAGAAGCAAAACGTCTGCCCGTATTTAATCTGAACAAATACAAAGGCGGATTCCATGAACAGGCATTCAATCAGCGGAAAAAGCCTTTCGGCTCACTGGCTATGCGTACATTGGGAGATATGTTTCCTGATATAGAACAAGGTGCAAAGAACGGGCTGGAACTTTCATACGATTCCATATTAAAAGGCAGAAACGGTATCACTCATCGTCAAAAGGTAATGAACAAATACCTGAACATTGTAGACATCCCTCCTGTAGATGGCTGTGATATCATTACAACCATTGATGTAGGTATGCAAGACATCGCAGAAAAAGCATTGGTAGATGAATTGAAAGAAATCAACGCCACTGTAGGCGTCGCTATTCTGATGGAAGTGCAGACGGGAGACATCAAAGCTATCGTCAACATGACCAAATGTAATGACGGCATTTACAGAGAAATACGCAATAACGCCATCTCAGACATGATGGAGCCAGGCTCTACTTTCAAAACCGCATCCATACTGGTAGCACTGGACGACGGAGTCATCACTCCGGAAACGGTGGTAGAAACCGGTAACGGAGTCTATATGATGCACGGTCGCTATATGAAAGACCACAACTGGCATCGTGGAGGCTACGGCACTATCAACACAACAAAATCATTGATGGTGTCCTCAAACATCGGTGTATCACGGTTGATCGATGATCATTATCATGATAATCCGGAAAAGTTTGTACGCGGACTGCATCGAGTAGGCATTGCCACTCCGTTAGATCTCGATATTCCCGGTGCCGGCAAGCCGAACATCCGCATCCCCAACAAAGACTTGAGCAATTGGTCACGTACTGCACTGGCATGGATGTCTATTGGCTATGAAACCCAAATTCCCCCCATCAATACACTGGCATTTTATAATGCTATAGCCAATAACGGAGTAATGGTCAAGCCTCGTTTTGTGAAATCAATAGTCAAAGACGGGCAGGTGGTGGAAGATATTGCTCCTGAAATACTCAACCCGGCCATCGCTTCCCCCAAGGCTATCAGCGAGATACAAACAATTTTGGAAAAAGTTGTCAGCGAAGGGCTGGGAAAGAAAGCAGGATCCAAGCAATTCCATGTATCCGGGAAAACCGGTACTGCACAGGTTTCACAAGGGAAAGCCGGATACACTAATGGCACACGCCGTTATTTGGTAAGTTTCTGTGGATATTTTCCTTCAGAAGCGCCTAAATACAGTTGCATTGTAGCCATCCAGAAACCTGGACTCCCCGCCTCGGGTGGTTTGATGGCCGGCAGCGTGTTCAGTAAAATTGCCGAACGCGTATTTGCCAAACATCTGGCACAAGATTTGAAAGAAGCAAAAGACTCAACTTCTATCCTTATTCCGGATGTGAAAAACGGGGATATAAGTGCGGCGCATTATGTACTGAACCGGATAAATGTAAATTCATCCGGAGTTTCGGAACAATCAACCGAAGGCAAACCGGTATGGGGAAATGTGACTAGTAATCCGGACAATGTATTATTCAACAAAAAAGACATTAACAATAAACTTGTACCAAGTGTTATTGGTATGGGCGCAAAGGATGCTGTCTATCTACTTGAAAGCATGGGATTGAAAGCCCGCATTACCGGCATCGGTAAAGTGAAGTCACAAAGTATCCCGGCCGGCAACACTTTGCGCAAAGGACAGACCATACAATTACGATTAAATTAACAGTGTAACAGGAAGAATATGAAACTGGAAAAGATTATTAAAGGAATAACAGTCAATGAAATCATAGGTGATATGGCCCAAGAGATTTCGGGAATAAACATGGACTCACGCCTGATAGAGCCTGGTCATATTTTCATTGCTGTAAAAGGGACGCAGACTGACGGACATACTTATATTCAAAAAGCAATAGAAAAAGGAGCCCGTACAGTGGTATGTGAAAACCTTCCTGAGACATTAATTGAAAATGTTACCTACATAAAAGTGAACGACACGGAAGACGTTGTCGGGAAACTAGCAACTACGTTTTACGGTGACCCCACCTCGAAATTGGAACTGGTCGGTGTTACAGGCACCAACGGAAAAACTACTATTGCTACCTTATTATATAATATGTTCCGTAAATTCGGATATAAAACAGGACTCATTTCCACTGTATGCAATTATATAGATGAGGAAGCCATTCCAACTGACCATACCACCCCTGACCCTATTACACTAAACAAACTGCTGGGACGCATGGCAGATGAAGGATGCAAATATGCCTTTATGGAAGTAAGCTCACATTCAGTCGCACAAAAACGGATTGGTGGTTTAAAATTTGCAGGCGGTATATTTACCAACCTTACCCGTGACCATCTGGACTACCATAAAACTGTAGAGAACTATCTGAAAGCCAAAAAAGCATTCTTTGACAGTCTGCCTAAAACAGCCTTTGCCTTAACCAATCTGGATGACAAAAACGGATTGGTCATGACTCAAAATACCAAAGCAAAGGTACACACCTATTCGCTGCGCAGTTTGAGTGATTTTAAAGGAAAAGTGCTGGAAGATGGATTCGAAGGAATGCTGCTTGATATAAATAATGTGGAAGTCAATGTACAGTTCATCGGACGCTTCAATGCTTCCAATCTGCTGGCAGTCTATGGAACAGCCTGCCTGCTTGGGTAAAAAAAACAGAAGAGGTACTGCTGGCATTGAGTACTCTTCGCCCCGTTGCCGGGCGTTTTGACTCACTGCGCTCACCCAAGGGATACACCGCCATTGTGGACTATGCCCATACTCCGGATGCCTTGGAAAATGTGCTGAATGCCATTCACGAGGTTCTGAATGGCAAAGGTAATGTAATTACGGTAGTAGGCGCCGGCGGCAACCGCGATAAAGGCAAACGCCCCTTGATGGCACAAGAAGCGGTAAAGCAAAGCGATAAGGTCATTATCACCTCTGACAATCCCCGTTTTGAAGAGCCGCAGGAAATCATCAATGATATGCTGGCAGGACTGACTAAAGAGGATATGCGTAAAGTGATAAGCATAGCCGACCGTAAAGAAGCAATCCGTACAGCTTGTATGCTAGCCCAAGCTAAAGATGTCATTTTAGTTGCCGGGAAAGGACACGAGAATTATCAGGAAATCAAAGGTATAAAGCACCATTTCGACGATAAAGAAGTATTAAGAGATATTTTTGCTAATGAATAAACCAACCAAAAGATGTTATATTATTTATTTCAATATTTAGAAAAGTTTGATTTTCCCGGAGCCGGTATGTTCGGTTACGTTTCATTCCGTTCATTGATGGCAATCATTTTATCATTGTTGATCTCGGCTATCTTCGGTGAATATTTCATCAACCTGCTCAAACGTAAACAAATAACCGAAACCCAACGTGACGCATCTATAGACCCTTTTAATGTGAAAAAAGTTGGTGTGCCGACGATGGGAGGTATAATTATTATTGTCGCAATTCTCATACCTTGCCTTTTATTGGGGAAACTGCATAATATTTACATGATATTAATGTTAATTACCACCATTTGGCTAGGCACATTAGGCTTTTTGGATGACTATATCAAGGTTTTCCGTAAAGACAAAGAAGGGTTGCACGGCAAATTCAAGATCATCGGCCAAGTAGGTTTAGGACTCATTGTGGGACTCACCTTATATTTAAGTCCGAGCGTTGTTATCCGTGAGAACGTAGAAATACAAAGAGGGGGAGAAATTGTAGAAGTGGTGCACAAAGAACAAGATCAGAAATCCACTAAAACTACGATTCCTTTCTTCAAGAATAATAATTTGGATTATGCTGATTTCGTAGGCTTCCTGGGAGATAATGCCCAAACTGTAGGTTGGATCATTTTCGTATTAGTTACCATTTTCGTAGTTACTGCCGTATCTAACGGCGCCAACCTGAATGACGGGATGGACGGGATGGCAGCCGGAAATTCTGCTATCATCGGTCTTACCTTAGGCATATTGGCATACGTATCCAGCCACATCGAATATGCAGGATACCTTAATATCATGTATATTCCCGGCAGTGAAGAACTGGTAATCTTTATCTGCGCCTTTATCGGCGCGCTGATCGGTTTCCTTTGGTACAATGCTTTTCCCGCCCAAGTATTTATGGGCGATACCGGCAGCTTGACCATTGGTGGTATCATAGCGGTATTTGCAATCATCATTCATAAAGAGTTGCTTATACCTATTCTCTGTGGAATCTTCTTGGTAGAAAACCTTTCGGTTATTCTACAGGTGAGATATTTCAAAAGCGGAAAAAAGAAAGGGCATTTGCAACGCGTATTCAAACGTGCACCTATCCACGACCATTTCCGTACTACATTAGCACAGTTAGACCCCAATTGCAGTTATCTGTTCATGAAACCCAACAGCGTATTCCATGAATCAAAAATCACGGTACGCTTTTGGATTGTCACCATCGTACTCGCTGCAATTACGATTATTACATTAAAGATAAGATAAACGAAGATTATGGCTAAAAGAATTGTCATACTAGGAGCTGGAGAAAGCGGTGCGGGAGCAGCCGTTCTGGCAAAGAAACAAGGTTTCGACACCTTCGTTTCAGACATGTCCACGATTAAGGACTCATACAAAAACATGCTGAACGAGCGAGGCATCGAATGGGAAGAAGGCAAACATACCGAATCTCTCATTCTGAATGCGGATGAAGTGATCAAAAGTCCAGGTATTCCGAATGATGCCCCGATGATTCTTAAATTAAAGGCACAAGGTACCCCTATCATCTCCGAAATAGAATTTGCGGGACGTTATACCAATGCTAAAATGATTTGCATTACAGGAAGTAATGGAAAAACAACAACGACTTCGCTGATTTATCATATCTTCAAGAAAGCAGGTATGAATGTGGGACTAGCTGGAAATATCGGTCAAAGTCTGGCATATCAGGTAGCAGAATACAACTATGATTATTATGTAATCGAGTTAAGCAGCTTCCAATTAGACAACATGTACAAGTTCCATGCCAACATTGCCGTATTGATGAACATCACGCCGGATCATCTGGACCGTTACGATCACCAGATGCAAAACTATGTGGATGCAAAATTCCGCATTATCCAGAACCAGACTCCGGACGATGCCTTCATCTTCTGGAACGATGACCCCATCATCCAGCGTGAATTACATAAATATGGCATTCATGGCCATTACTACCCTTTTGCCGAAAGGAAAGAAGAAGGAACCGCCGCATACGTGGAACAGGACAAAGTTTATTTTACAGAACCAATCGCTTTCAACATGGAACAGGAAGAACTGGCACTGACCGGAACCCATAATCTCTTTAACTCCATGGCGGCCGGTATCTCTGCCAACCTGGCGGGTATCCGCAAAGAATGCATCCGCGAGGCCTTGGGTGATTTCAAGGGAGTGGAACACCGCCTTGAAAAAGTCTGCCGGGTAAGAGGAGTAGATTACATCAATGACTCCAAAGCTACCAATGTGAATTCCTGCTGGTATGCTTTGCAAAGCATGAAAACCAAAACCATCCTGATATTAGGTGGAAAAGACAAAGGCAACGATTATAACGAAATTGCCGACTTGGTAAAAGAAAAATGTACCGGATTGATCTACATGGGATTACACAATGAGAAATTGCATGCTTTCTTTGACAAGTTCGGCCTGCCTGTAGCCGATGTACAAAGCATGAAGGATGCCGTAGATGCTGCTTACCGGATGGCCAAGAAAGGTGAAACCGTATTATTAAGTCCTTGCTGCGCCAGCTTCGACCTTTTTAAAAGTTACGAAGACCGTGGCGAGCAGTTCAAGGAATGTGTAAGAAACCTGTAATATAATATTAAGGTATATAGATAATGGATCTGATAAAAGACTTGTTCAAGGGCGACAAAGTAATCTGGATTATTTTCCTGTTTCTTTGCCTGATCTCTATCGTCGAGGTATTTAGTGCCGCCAGCACACTTACCTACAAAAGTGGGGATCATTGGGGGCCTATCACCCAGCACAGTGTCATCCTGATGGTAGGTGTGTGCATTGTGGTGCTGGTACATAACATCCCCTGCAAATATTTCCGTGTACTTCCCTTCTTCCTGCTGCCTATATCGGCTGTTTTGCTGATATTTGTAATGGGTATGGGATTGATTACCGGAGACCGTGTCAATGGCGCAGCCCGTTGGATGACCTTTTTCGGCATCCAGTTCCAGCCTTCCGAACTGGCAAAAATGGCTGTGATTATTGTCACCGCCTTTATTCTATCCAAGTTTCAGGAAGAAGACAACGCCAATCCGAAAGCATTCAAATATATAATGTGGATCACCGGAGTTGTTTTCATTCTGATTGCTCCCGAAAACGGTTCTACCGCAGCATTGCTGTTCGGAGTAGTCTTTTTAATGATGGTGATCGGCCGGGTACCTTGGAAACAGTTGGCCAAGTTAATGGGAACTGTCGGAGTCGTGGTGATACTTTTCGTAGGCATAGTGATGGTTATGCCTACACATAAACTGAACAAAGTTCCCATGATGCACCGTGTAGAAACCTGGCAGAACCGCATTAAAGGTTTCTTCGAGGATAAAGAAGCCGTTCCTGCTGCCAAATATGATATAGACAAGGATGCCCAGATAGCACACGCCAATATTGCTATAGCCTCCAGCAATATCATAGGAAAGATGCCGGGTAACAGTGTACAACGGGATTTCCTGTCACAAGCGTTCTCAGACTTCATCTTCGCCATCGTCATAGAAGAATTAGGATTACTGGGAGGCGCCTTTGTAGTGATCCTCTACATCTGGCTGTTGATGCGGGCGGGTAAAATAGCCCGAAGAAGTGAAAAAAGTTTTCCTGCCTTTCTGGTGATGGGCATCGCCCTGCTACTGGTATCTCAGGCGATGCTTAACATGATGGTGGCCGTAGGTCTGTTCCCCGTCACCGGACAACCCCTGCCGCTTATCAGCAAAGGAGGAACCTCTACACTCATCAACTGCGCCTACATCGGTATGATATTAAGTGTCAGCCGCTACGTAGCTGAGCAAGAAGAGAAGAAAGCTGCCGAGCAACAGGCGTTGGAAGAAGCCGAACTGGCAGCCAAGGCCGAACGGCGCCAGGAAATAGTAGCCACCATGCAGGAAGCCATTACTACACTTCCGTCAGGTGACACAGCCGCCACTTCCCTCCCGTCGGAGGAAAACTCGCTGTCCGATGACTTGAAGGCATTACTGAATGAGGCCGGGAAGCGGGAGCCGGAAGAAGAAATATAATATAAACCATTCATTTTAAAAATTATTTATACTTTTGCGAATAATTCGACTAAAAAGGAATTATGGAAGAAAATTTAAAGAATCATCATCAGCGGAGGAGGAAACCCGGGGGGCACACATTTTTCCCCCAGCAGTCTCTATTGCCAACGCCATCAAGGAACAACATCCCGAAGCGGAAATTCTGTTCGTAGGTGCTGAAGGCAGAATGGAGATGCAACGCGTTCCTGCTGCCGGATACCCTATAAAAGGATTACCTGTTGCCGGATTCGACCGTAAGAACTTATTAAAAACTATTTCGGTTCTTTTTAAATTGGTCAAAAGTCAGCTATTGGCACGTAAAATCATCAAGGACTTCAAGCCACATGCAGCAGTAGGTGTAGGCGGATATGCCAGCGGTCCCACTTTGAAAATGGCCGGGATGATGGGTATTCCGACACTGATACAAGAGCAGAACTCTTATGCCGGAGTAACCAACAAACTATTGGCAAAGAAAGCCCGCAAAATATGTGTGGCATACGACGGCATGGAACGTTTCTTTGAAAAAGACAAGATTATCCTGACCGGCAACCCCGTCCGCCAAGGACTGCGCAACCATCACATCAGCCGTGAAGATGCTATCCGCTCTTTCGGGCTGGACCCATCCAAGAAAACAATCCTGATTGTAGGAGGAAGCTTGGGAGCACGCACCATCAACAACTGCGTGATGGAAGGTTTGGACAAGATTAAAACATCCGGCGCGCAGTTTATCTGGCAAAACCGGAAAAATATATATCGACGAAGCACGCGCCGCAGTAGCCCAAGCCGGTGAGTTACCAATGCTCCATGTAACCGATTTTATCAGTGATATGGCCGCCGCATACAGTGCTGCCGATTTAATAATCAGCCGTGCAGGTGCAGGTTCTATCTCTGAGTTCTGTTTGTTGCAGAAACCCGTCATTCTGGTTCCGTCGCCTAATGTGGCCGAAGATCATCAGACCAAGAACGCACTGGCGCTGGTCAATGAAAAACGCAGCACTCTATATCAAGGACGCCGCTGCCAAAGAAGCTCTGCTGGACAAAGCAGTTGAAACCGTGAAACAGCCGGAAACACTGAAAAGTTTAAGTACAAATATTGCTAAATTAGCCTTTACCGACTCAGCCAACGTTATTGCCCGGGAGGTATTCAAACTGGCTGATAAATACAGAAAAGAAAACTGGACGTTAACACATTAAAATCAGTTTATTTCATCGGCGCCGGAGGCATCGGCATGAGCGCATTGGTACGCTACTTCCTGTCAAAAGGCAAGAAGGTAGGCGGATATGACCGTACGCCCAGTGAACTGACAGAAAAGCTGATAGAAGAAGGAGCAGCCATCCATTACGAAGAAAACACGGGACTGATAACGGATGCATTCCGCAACCCGGCAACTACATTAGTTGTCTATACTCCGGCTGTCCCCGACACACATAAAGAGTTTACCTATTTCCGGGAAAACGGTTTCGAGATACATAAACGTTCGCAGGTATTGGGAATGCTTACCCATGCAGGAAAAGGACTTTGTGTAGCCGGCACTCACGGTAAGACCACCACTTCCACCATGACAGCCCATCTGTTACACCAATCCCATGTAGGATGCAACGCCTTTTTGGGAGGCATCTCAAAGAATTACGGCACCAACCTGCTGTTGTCTGACAGTAGTGAATACATGGTTATTGAAGCCGATGAGTTCGACCGTTCTTTCCATTGGCTCTCTCCCTACATATCGGTGATTACCGCAACAGATCCCGATCACCTGGATATCTACGGAACCAAAGAGGCTTATCTGGAAAGCTTCCGCAAATACACCTCACTCATCCAGCCGGGAGGTGCATTGATTGTACGCAAAGGCATCGAACTGCAACCGGCCTTGCAGAATGGCGTGAAGCTGTACACCTATTCTAAAGAAGAGGGTGACTTTCATGCAGAGAATATCCGTATTGGAAACGGTGAGATTTTCTTTGATTACGTATCACCACTGGGAAATATCCCCAATATACAGTTAGGTGTCCCCGTCAGCATCAACATAGAGAATGGAGTAGCTGCCATGGCTTTAGCGCAGATGAGCGGATTGACCGATGAAGAAATAAAGAGAGGTATGGCAAGTTTCCGCGGAGTAGACCGTCGTTTCGATTTCAAGATAAAGAACGACAAGGTAGTTTTCCTGAGCGACTATGCGCACCATCCTTCCGAGATAAAGCAAAGCATACTCTCCATGCGTGCCCTCTACCGGGACAAGAAGCTGACGGCTATTTTCCAGCCACACCTCTACACACGTACCCGTGATTTCTACAAAGATTTTGCCGACAGCCTTTCCTTGTTGGACGAAGTCATCCTGGTAGATATCTATCCGGCACGCGAGCAACCCATCCCCGGCGTCACCAGCAAACTGATTTACGACCATCTGCGTCCGGGTATCGAGAAGAGCATGTGCAAGAAAGAAGAAATTCTAGACGTACTGAGCAAGAAAGATATAGAAGTATTAATCACCCTGGGTGCGGGCGACATAGATAACTATGTACCCCAAATCTGCGGATTACTGAATAAAAGATGATAAAGAAAATTCTCATACTCCTGTTTCTGTTGCTGATAACCGCCTACCTTATTGTAGCCGTTACCGCTTTCAACACCAAGCCTGCCGATCAGGTTTGCAAGGGTATGGAATTGATTATCAAGGACAGTATAGACCATGGCTTCATCAGCCAGAAAGAAGTACTCCGCTTACTGAACGGTAAGAAACTCTCCCCCGTGGGCAAGAAGATGGGCGACATCAACACCCGCCTGCTGGAAGAAGAACTCAGCCAACATCCCTTGATTGAAAATGTGGAATGTTACCGTACACCGGGATGCAAAATAGGTATCGAAGTGACACAGCGCCTCCCCATCCTCAGAGTGATGGCAAACAATGGAGACAACTATTATATTGACAATAAAGGAAAAATTATGCCGATACCCAACAGTTCGGCACACGTAGCTGTTGTTACAGGATACGTGGATCGTGATTTTGCCGTCAAGGAACTATATACGTTAGGAGCCTTTCTACAAGCCCATCCGCTATGGGATGCCCAGATAGAGCAGATCAATGTGACACAGGCCAAAGAACTGGAACTGGTTCCACGAGTTGGTGAACATATCATATTCTTAGGCAAGCCCGGGAATTATGAGGAAAAGTTCGAGAAACTAAAAACTTTTTATGAGAAAGGACTGAACCAAGTAGGCTGGAACAAGTACAGCCGCATCAGTCTGGAATTTAATAATCAGATTATTTGTACTAAAAAAGAGAAGTAAGATATGGCAGCAACAGATTTTATAGTAGCAATAGAACTGGGATCCTCCAAGATCACAGGTATTGCAGGAAAGAAACATGCGGACGGAAGCATACAAGTGCTGGCCCTCGCCAGCGAAAACTCTTCGGATTTTATCCGTAAGGGAGTGATTTACAATCTGGATAAAACCGCACAAAGCCTTACTTCGATTATCAAGAAACTGGAATCGACATTAAAGGCTTCTATCGGAAAGGTCTATGTAGGCATCGGAGGACAATCTCTACGCACCATCCGTAATACGGAGGTACGTCATCTGGAAGAAGAAACCAAGATTTCACAGGAACTGATTGACTCCATTATGGACAGCAACCGCGAAGTCCCCATCATAGACCAGGAAATACTGGAAGTAGCACCTCAGGAATATAAAGTGGGCATCAACCTGCTGGCCGATCCTGTAGGAGTTCCCAGCGATCATATAGAAGGGCGTTTCCTTAATATCATCGCCCGCAGCAGCGTGAAGCAGAACATTGACAAATGTTTCAAACAGGCAGGAATCGAAATAGCCGACTACATCATCTCACCGTTGGCCCTGGCCAATGCCGTACTGACCAACAGTGAAAAACGCTCGGGCTGCATGTTCATCGACTTTGGCGCAGATACGACTACTGTATCTGTTTACAAAAACAACATACTCCGCCATTTGGCAGTCATCCCATTGGGAGGCAGCAACATCACCAAAGATATTTGCAGCCAGCAAATTGAAGAGGAAGATGCCGAAGAATTGAAAAAGAAATACGGCAATGCTTATGCCGACAAGTCGGAGGACGGAGATGACAACCCTACCTACTCGCTGGACGGGAAATGCAGTATTGAGTCACACTTACTGGAAGACATCGTAGAAGCACGTATCAATGAGATACTGGCCAATGTATGGAACCAGATTGTTCTTTCGGGATATGAAGACAAACTGCTGGCAGGAGCTATCATTACCGGTGGTGCCGCCAATCTAAAGAATATGGAGGAAGCATTCAGTAACCGTACCAAAATAGAAAAGGTTAGAATGGCCAAAGAAAGTCAGCTAAGTCTGAAAGGCGGTATGGTGGAACTGCAAAAAAAGATGGTACATGCAATACGATCATCGCTTTACTAGGAGCTGGAAAAGAAAACTGTTACCGTCCGGAACGTCCTATGAAACCCGTACAAGTACCTCTCTTCGATGAAAGCGGCGAGAATGTGGAAGACAAAAGGAAAAGAGAGAAAGAAGAAGCAGCCAGAGCAGCAGCGGCAGCCAAGAAAGCAGAGGAAGAGGAGAAGCTGCGAAAAGCCACTTGCGAGAACCTGATAAGAAACGCAAAAGAACTGAAAGAGGCAGGCAAATACAAAAATGCCCTGTCGCAACTGGCCAAAGCACGCGATTTGGGAGTAGCAGAAGCTTTGAACCAAATACGCGACCTGGAAAAAGAAATCAAGAGTTTGAAAGAAGCCAACAGTCCGATCAAACGGCTGACCGACTTGTTTGGAAAGATTCTGGAAGAATAATAACGAATTACATCACCTTAATATAATATAGAAGATTATGTCTGATGAAACTATAATGCCATTCGATTTCCCGGCAGAAAACCCGACTATCATTAAAGTAATCGGTGTGGGAGGTGGCGGCGGCAATGCCGTAAATCACATGTATAAAGAAGGTATACACGATGTAACATTTGTTGTGTGCAACACAGATAACCAGGCGTTGGCCGAATCCCCCGTTCCCGTGAAGTTGCAACTGGGAAAAGAAGGATTAGGGGCCGGAAACCGCCCGGAGCGTGCACGTGAAGCAGCCGAAGAAAGCATAGAAGATGTAAAAGGAATGTTGAACGACGGCTGTAAAATGGTATTTATCACTGCCGGAATGGGAGGAGGTACCGGAACCGGTGCGGCTCCGATCATTGCCAAGACAGCCAAAGATATGGATATCCTCACCGTAGGTATTGTCACCATTCCGTTCCTTTTTGAAGGAAACCGGAAGATTGACCAGGCACTGGACGGCGTGGAGAAAATGAGCCAGCATGTAGATGCCCTGCTGGTGATTAACAATGAACGTCTGCGTGATATTTATTCGGACTTCAGCGTGATGAACGCTTTCGGCAAAGCGGATGACACTTTATCTATCGCAGCCAAGAGTATTGCCGAGATTATCACCATCCGCGGTACCATCAACCTGGACTTCAATGATGTGAAAACGGTATTAAAAGACGGTGGTGTAGCCATTATGAGTACGGGATACGGCAAAGGGGAAAGCCGTGTGAGCCAGGCTATCAATGATGCGCTCCATTCCCCGTTGCTGAACAACAACGATATCTTCAACTCGAAGAAGATCCTGTTCAACATCTCTTTCAGCACCAAGAGCGAGTTGATGATGGAAGAAATGAATGAGGTTCATGACTTCATGAGCAAATTCGGCAAAGACGTGGAAACCAAATGGGGGCTCTATATTGACGAGTCGCTGGAAGAGCAGGTGAAGTTCACCGTACTTGCCACCGGTTTCGGCATCAAGGATGTACCGGGCATGGACAACATGATGAACAAACGCACCATCGAGGAACAAAAGAAACTGGAAGAGCTGGAGGAAGAGGAACAGCGCAAAGATGAACGTCGTGGAGATTACTACGGCAAAGACACCTTCAAGAACAGCAACAAGAAGAAACGCCACAACATTTACATCTTCAGTCTGGAGGATCTGGACAATGATGATATTATCAGTATGGTGGAAACAACCCCTACTTTCCAACGTACCAAAACTGTGTTGGAAAGTATCCAGTCCAAAGCAATAGCCGAAGAAGAGGAAACGTTCAATAACGATACCGAAAACGGCGGAATAACGATCACATTTTAACAACTAAAATAGAAAAGAACTATGGATTTATTTGACGTAATCAGCAACGATATCAAAGAGGCTATGAAAGCCAAGGACAAAGTGAAACTGGAAACTTTGCGTAATGTGAAAAAATTCTTCCTTGAAGCAAAGACAGCACCGGGCGCCAACGACACTTTGACGGATGACGCTGCATTGAAAATCATGCAGAAACTGGTAAAACAAGGGAAAGATTCAGCCGCCATTTACCAAGGTCAGGGCCGCACCGACTTGGCAGAAGCCGAACTGGCCCAAGTGGCAGTGCTTGAAGCCTATCTGCCCAAACAAATGAGTAACGAAGAACTGGAAGCGGCTTTAAAAGAAATTATTGCAGAAGTGAGTGCCGCCGGTCCTCAGGATATGGGTAAAGTCATGGGCGTCGCCACCAAAAAGTTGGCAGGCAAAGCCGAAGGACGTGCCATCTCGGCTAAAGTGAAAGAATTACTGGGATAATACTCCGGCAATCCATATTCAAGAAACGAAGCTTCTGCCCCGATTCATCTTTACGGACAGAAGTTTCGTTTTTTTATAAAATCAGTGAGAAGCAAACGTATGCAGTACCCTATCCAGCTTCCCAAGCAAATAAAAGGCTAGTTTATCATTTTAAACTTTTTCCGTTTATCATTCTCACTTCACCAATGCCCTGGAATTCAAAGTATCCTTCAGTGTATTCAGCCACAATAAAAAGCTGATATACAGCGCATAAGGCTGACAGTAGCTCCTTCAGTACGCTGTCAGCACCTTCAGCCGCCACAACACCCGCACCGGACCGATGTCTTTGACCATCATGCTAAAGGACAAAGATGAGTCATACAATATCGTGGTCAAAAGATTGCACCTGCTTTCCGTCTTAACTTTCAAGACAGGAAGAATACCCATTTGCTTCCCGCTTCATTTATCGTTTCACTTTAGTGATGAAGCTTTAGCACTCTAGTGATGAGATTTCATCATTCCAGTGAAACAACTTCATCACTAAAGTGAAACGATAAATAAAAAAGGCGCGAAACATGAACACATCCTGATAAGAAAGGATTTCACGAGAACAACTCTTTCAGCACATCCAGCGATTTCAGCACCGGAAAATCCGGCAGATGCAAACGATAATAATCATTCATAATAACCAGACAGCGGTTACGCTCCAGACGGCTCATAGTAAAAAGATGCATTGTTTCATAATTCATACGCATTAAAAGGTTGATACGTGAAGCCTCCTCCGGTTTCAAAAAAGCACCATGTAATGGCTGGACAGACACGAAACAGGCATTCAGCATATCCAAAAAAACATCCTTCCCTATAATCCTCCGTATTAGGATACAGACCGAGGAAACGTGAAAAACGCATCAGAAAAACCAAATGAAAATTGGAGAAACTTCTGTCGCATTCGTCCAGCCACCGGATAGAATGCTCCAAATAAGCAAACAACGGCCCGTTCTCCGCTTCTTCACGCAAAGCACGATACAGAAATTCCGCCAAGAACATGGCAATGGAAGATTTATAAGGATCGTATGGCAACGTGCGGAAAGGATGCCACGACTTCGCTTCTTTTATACGATACAAATTGGACATAGGACGATAATCCGCTTCAAACTCTATCATGGAAAGCGGCTGGAACAATACCGTCTTCACCGCCGATTTCCGTGAACGGGGAACAGACACAAGAAAAGAAGCACGGCCATTCTCGCGCGTATAAATATCAACGATATTCGAAGTATCATTATATTTTAAGGTATGAAGTACAATTCCCACCGTCTTTTGAAGCATACTCTTTCTCTCTTTTATATACTAGATAATCGTTGTCCGGAATACGATTTTTTGCTTTTCCACACAAATATATGTATCTTTGGAACATACAAAAAATAAGGATTTTTAGATGAAAATGCACGTATTTATAAAAAAAATATGCCGAATGTTTTGTCAATTCAAAAAGAGTTCCTACCTTTGCAACCGCAAAAGAGAAAAACACTCTCCGAAAGCAAGCCAAGCTAAGGCTCGGCAGAATCAAGGCTCGGCCCGTTCGTCTATCGGTTAGGACGCAAGATTTTCATTCTTGAAAGGGGGGTTCGATTCCCCCACGGGCTACAAATAAAAATAATAAAAGAACAAAATTAAAGATTAGTCGAGATGGCAAATCACAAATCATCATTAAAGAGAATCAGACAGGAAGAGAAGAGAAGACTTCATAACAGATATTATGCAAAAACAATGCGTAACACTGTTTAAAAAACTTCGTGCAACTACTGACAAGGCAGAAGCTGTTGCAATGTATCCGGGCGTTCAGAAGATGTTGGACAAACTTGCTAAGACCAATATCATACACAAGAACAAGGCTGCTAACTTGAAGTCAAAATTGGCTGCTTACATTAGCAAACTTGCTTAAGCAAAGTCTTAAACTAAAAGATAAAATAGGCAGGATTTTTTAATCCGGCCTTTTGTCTTTTATGCGCTTCATAAAACACAAGCAATACATATTGCAAACATAACATCTAAAAGAAGCGCAAATCCTCGCTCCGCGAAAAACAGAGTCTGAAGAATCCGAAGCATTCATGAAGGATTTAGAAGAGGATCGTACATGATAAAGTACTGATAAAAAGCCTGTTAAGCGTCGATGAAGGATTTGAAGGAAAAAAGACCCATTAATTTCCAGAAGACTTACCCTCGAAATAAATACATCACTCCCATACTTTTCCCGGCGTTCACGGACAGACCTCATTCCAAACCTGTCCAATCCCCTCTTTTTTACGTTTTTTAGTCCATAAAAGCTGCCTGTCTCAGCAATTTTTCGTATCTTTGAAAGCTAATATTTAAGATAATTGAATCAAACATGAGTGAAGAAGAAAAGATAAACGGCGAAAACAATTACTCGGCCAGTAACATCCAGGTATTGGAAGGTTTGGAGGCTGTACGTAAACGTCCCGCCATGTATATCGGAGACATCAGCGAAAAGGGATTGCACCACTTGGTTTATGAGGTTGTGGACAACTCTATCGACGAGGCATTGGCCGGCTACTGTGATCATATAGAAGTCACCATCAATGAAGACAATTCCATTACCGTACAGGATAATGGCCGTGGTATCCCGGTAGACTTTCACGAAAAAGAAAAGAAATCTGCATTGGAAGTAGTAATGACCGTGCTGCACGCGGGAGGTAAGTTCGACAAAGGTTCTTACAAGGTTTCAGGTGGTCTGCATGGTGTAGGTGTTTCTTGTGTGAATGCCTTGTCTACTCACATGACCACACAGGTATTCCGCGGCGGCAAGATCTACCAGCAAGAATACAGCTGCGGACATCCTTTGTATTCTGTAAAAGAAGTAGGAACAGCTGATATTACCGGAACAAAACAGACTTTCTGGCCGGATGATACCATCTTCACTGTTACCGAATATAAGTTTGATATTCTGCAGGCACGTATGCGTGAGTTGGCCTACTTGAACAAAGGTATCACCATCTCACTGACCGACCGCCGGATCAAAGAAGAAGATGGCAGCTTCAAGAAAGAAATATTCCATTCGGACGAAGGAGTGAAAGAGTTTGTACGTTTCTTGAACCGTAACAACGAAGCGCTGATTGATGATGTCATTTATCTGAATACCGAAAAAAAGCAATACCCCCATTGAATGTGCCATCATGTACAATACAGGCTATCGTGAAAGTCTGCATTCGTATGTAAACAATATCAATACAATAGAAGGCGGCACACACGAGGCCGGTTTCCGCAGCGCATTAACCCGTGTACTGAAGAAATATGCGGAAGATACCAAAGCACTGGAAAAAGCAAAAGTCGAGATTTCGGGAGAAGACTTCCGCGAAGGCTTGATTGCCGTCATTTCAGTGAAAGTAGCCGAGCCGCAGTTCGAAGGACAAACCAAGACCAAGCTGGGTAACAGCGAAGTGAGTGGTGCCGTGAACCAAGCTGTAGGCGAAGCGCTTACATATTATCTGGAAGAACATCCGAAAGAAGCAAAACAGATTGTTGACAAAGTGATCCTGGCTGCAACAGCGCGTATCGCCGCACGCAAGGCACGTGAATCTGTTCAAAGAAAGAGTCCGATGGGCGGTGGCGGACTGCCGGGTAAACTGGCCGACTGCTCAAGCCGTAATCCGGAGGAATGTGAACTATTCCTGGTCGAAGGTGACTCGGCAGGTGGTTCTGCCAAGCAAGGACGTAGCCGTGCCTTCCAAGCAATTCTACCTTTGAGGGGTAAAATCCTGAATGTAGAAAAAGCGATGTGGCACAAGGCTTTTGAAAGCGATGAGGTCAATAATATCATCACCGCCTTGGGTGTCCGTTTCGGTGTGGACGGAAATGATGACAGCAAAAAAGCGAACATCGACAAGCTGCGTTATCACAAAGTGGTGATCATGACCGATGCCGACGTCGATGGTTCTCACATCGACACCCTTATCATGACATTGTTCTACCGCTATATGCCGGAAATTATAGAAAACGGACATTTGTACATTGCCAATCCGCCATTGTATAAATGCAGCAAAGGAAAAATCAGTGAATACTGCTACACCGAAGAAGCGCGCCAGGCATTCATTCAAAAATATGGTGACGGACAAGAAAACGGAATCCATACACAGCGATACAAAGGTTTGGGTGAGATGAATCCCGAACAACTGTGGGAAACAACAATGAACCCTGAAACGCGTATTCTGAAACAGGTAACAATCGACAATGCCGCCAACGTAGATTATATCTTCTCCATGCTGATGGGAGACGATGTAGCTCCACGCCGCGAGTTCATAGAGAAAAACGCGACATATGCGAATATAGACGCGTAATTTTTCATTCATTATTTTTTTAATCAAAATCCATCCTCACATCTTACAATTTGAGGTAGCCCCGATCCTGCTTTTCTCTGGATCGGGGCTTTTTTATCAATGAAAATCAATCTGCCCCCATTTATATTTTTCCTCTTTTAAATGCCCGAAGAAACAGATACTCATACCGACTCTTTTTTTCGATGAAATGGGCAGAAATTGTAATAGTTCACCGCCGGTAACAAACATAACCTCATTCATTTTTCTTATAAATTAATTGGATGAAAGACGATATTCTGACAGAAAGTCTTAATTTTGGGACATTAAACCATTTAACTCAAATAATAACATGAAACTCACATTTCGAATTGAATACCGTACAGCCTGGGGAGAAGAACTGGGGGTGATACTGGACGGAAACAATAGTGAACCTATCATCCTTCGCACTCCAAACGGGGAACATTGGGAAGGTGAAGCTGAAATGCCGGATCTCCCTGCATGCGTACCTGTTTCCTACCGCTATGGAGTATATCGTGACGGACAGTGCATCCGCCGTGAAAGCGGAACCATGGCTCATTTGTTTTGTCCCGGGAAAAAGAAAAACTGCCACTACATATTAAATGATTTCTGGAAAGACCTTCCGGCTGAATCTTACTTATACAGTTCCGCCTTCAGTGGTGATTATCAGTCTGAAGCAGCTATAAAAGTCACAGCAAGCGCCGATGGAAGCATTACTTTCCGGGCCTTATGCCCTTGCCTGCATCATAAGCATCAAGTGCTGGCTATCAGCGGGGATTGCCCGGCTTTAGGCAATTGGGATATTCAAAAGACTGTCCTGATGGAAGAAATACAGCCTAACGAGTGGACCATCACACTGAATGTTTCTACTTTGGAATTTCCGCTAAGTTATAAGTTCGTAACCTGCAACGCCGACAGCAAGCAGGTAGAGGAATGGGAGAACCACGACAACCGGATGCTTAATAATCCGGAATTAAAAAAAGGAGAAATCTACCTGACACCGGAAACAGAAGTTCATTTCACTTCATCGGCCCGTAAAGTGGCGGGAACGGCTATCCCTGTATTTTCTCTCCGTAGTGAGAAAAGTTTTGGAGTAGGAGATTTCGGAGATTTGAAGAAACTGATAGACTGGGCGGCAAAGACCCACCAGCAAGCTGTACAAATCCTCCCTATCAACGATACGACCATTACCCATACCTGGATGGATTCTTATCCCTACAACAGCATTTCCATTTATGCATTCCACCCGATGTATATTGACTTGAACCAGCTGGGTAAGATGAAGGATAAGGAAGCGCTGGCTGTTTTTGAAGCCCGCCGGCAAGAATTGAACGCTCTTCCTCAAATAGATTATGAAGCAGTGAACAATGCCAAACGTGCCTACTTGAAAGTGATGTTCCAACAAACCGGAAGAAAAGTGCTGGCTTCGGATGAATTCAAAAGATTCTTTGAAGAGAATGAACATTGGCTGCTGCCATACGCTGCATTCAGCTATCTAAGAGATCTGTATGGTACTCCGGATTTCAGCCAATGGCCTGAGCATACAGAGTACAAGGCAGAAGAAATAGCAGCCTTATGCGCACCGGACAGCTCTTGTTATGAAGAAATCGCCTTTTACTACTACACACAGTACCATTTACATATCCAATTACTTGATGCAGGAAACTATGCCCGCGAAAAAGGTATTATCTTTAAAGGTGATATCCCTATCGGCATCAGCCGCAACAGCGTGGAGGCATGGATTGAGCCGTATTATTTCAACATGAACGGTCAGGCAGGCGCACCACCCGACGCATTCTCCGTGAACGGACAAAACTGGGGCTTTCCCACCTATAATTGGGAGGTAATGGAACAAGACAACTACCAATGGTGGCAGAAGCGTTTCCGCAAAATGGCAGAGTATTTCACAGCTTACCGCATAGACCATATTCTTGGTTTCTTCCGTATCTGGGAAATTCCATCTCATTCGGTACATGGTTTGCTGGGACAGTTTGTACCGGCATTGCCTATGAGTGTGGACGAAATTCAAAGTTACGGGCTGCCGTTCCAAAAGGACTTCATGACCAAACCGTTCATCAACGAAGAGATGCTAAACAAGATGTTTGGTGACAAAGCTGCTTTTGTAAAAGAAACATTCGTACAGCATGTTCACGATGACATTTATGAAATGCGTCCGGAATATGATACCCCAACGC
>ENA-OPYU01000277-OPYU01000277.1-human-gut-metagenome-genome-assembly--contig:-NODE-277-length-20581-cov-5.718539_pt1 | contig 20581 bp, 20 predicted proteins | sample MGYA00242637_ERZ504482 | MGnify/ENA primary metagenome ERZ504482 (study PRJEB26092, sample SAMD00036237) | human gut metagenome | host: Homo sapiens | study: EMG produced TPA metagenomics assembly of... | reverse complement strand
GATATATCTCATGAATTACGTACTCCGTTAACTTAATTGCCAGTCCCATTGAGAGGTGATCGATCATGAGAAGTTAAGTGAGGAAGGTCGGGAGAATATGTTGATAGCAAAAAAGAATACAGACCGTATGTTACGCCTTATCAACCAATTACTTGATTTTAGGAAAATACAGAATAACAAAATGAAATTGTATATTGAAGAAACAGATATAGTATCCTTGTCTAAAAAAAAGTCTTTGAAACTTTTACCGCTTTGGCACATCAGCGGAATATTAATTTTTCAGTTTATTTGTTCCTGTGATAGTTATGTGCTTTATACTGATATTGATAAATTTGAAAAAATTAGTGTTTAATCTATTGTCAAATGCATTTAAGTATACTCCCGACGGCAAGAATATCGATTTTATTCTTGAACCTCAAAATGATGTTTTCTTTTTCAAAGTCAGAGATGAAGGTAATGGTATTGAACTGCAAAAAATAGATATGTTATTTAAACGTTTTGAAACTTTGGGATATACAGACCCTAATTTTTCAAGCGGGATTGGCCTTTCCTTGGTAAAAGAATTGGTTGATATGCTACATGGTTCTATCATGGTGGATAGTAAATTAGGACAGGGAAGTGTGTTCTCTGTTTCTTTGTCAAGAAGCTATGAAGTTTTCCAATCAGACAAGAATGTGGAATTCATTTTGAATGACAGCAAGACAATGCCTTCAATTGAGACACAAGTAGAACAAAAAGAAGAATTTATAAAAGATATAACAGTCTTGGTAGTGGATGATAATGAAGAACTAAGACATTTTATTGTAAGTATTCTTCGTAAGGAGTATCATATAATAGAAGCGGAGAATGGAAAAAAGGGACTTGAAATAATAAGGTTAGAATTACCGGACTTGGTACTTAGTGACGTGATGATGCCTTGTATGGATGGTATTGAATTATTGGAAGAAGTGAAAAAGAATCATGATACCAGTCATATACCTTTTGTTTTGTTATCGGCAAAATCTGCGTTGGATGATCGTATCAGAGGATTGGAATATGGTGCGGATGATTATATAACTAAACCATTTAGTTCCGGATATTTACGTGCCCGTATTTCTTCTTTGTTGAGGCAACGCGAAATGTTACATGATTATTTTATGAAACAAGCATTCAGGTCTTTTGAACAGGAGAATTTGGTAGCTTCGAGTGTTTCTTTGGATAGTTTCTCTCCTTCAATACCTCAAATAACTTCTTTTGATGAGGTATTTATTCAGAGAGTGATTCAGGTTGTGGAATCCAAACTCCAGGAACAGGACTTTAAAATTGAGGATCTGGCTGATACGATGAAAATGGGACGTACTGTTTTTTATCGGAAGGTAAAGTCTATATTGGGAGTGACCCCTATTGATTTAGTAAAGGATATGCGGGTGAAGCGGGCCATACAATTATTGGATTCGGGGAATTATAATATATCTCAAGTAGCCTATATGAGTGGTTTTTCTTCTCCCCAATATTTTAGTAGGGTATTTAAGGAGTTGAAAAATTGTACTCCGAGTGAGTATAAAACAAAAGCCTTTGATTGATAAATCAAAGGCTTTTTATGGTTTGGCATAAAAAGTACACAGAATAGCATAAATAATATACTTTTCTATCAAGTAGTTTAAAAAATACACGGAACGGCATAAATAATGCACGTTCCCTTTTTACCTCTTTGCTATGTTTGCAATGAAATAATTTTAGGTTGCCAAATGGAATCTTATATAATAGACTATTTAATATAAAGTACTATGAAGAAAATTTTAATCTATTGTGTGATTGCCTTTTCTTTTTGGAGCTGTAAATCAGAAATACATACTGGTGCAACACCGAAAAGGGGATTTCATAGTGACAGACCGGCTAAAATTTGGGAGGAGTCACTAGTTAGTGGAAATGGTATAATGGGGGCTATGGTGATAGGAGATCCATATCAGGAATCCATTGTTTTAAATCATGCTTTGCTTTATTTGCCTATTCATTCTGCAAGGAAACCGGTAGGTCAGGGAAAATATTTAGGTAAAATTCAGCAAATGTTGTTGGAGGACAAATATATGGATGGCTTCTCTGGTTTGTTGTGGATTGCAAACTCAGAAGGGTACAAAGGGAAACATGCAACAGATCTTTTTATTCCCGCTTTTCAATTCAATCTTTTAGGAGATACTTCTACTGTAAAACAATATGAGAGATCAGTAGATTTTACTTCGGGTGAGGTAATAGTAAATTGGGAAGATAATAATGGTGTTTTCACCCGTAAATTATTTGTTTCAAGACCTGATAATCTTGTTGTTTTGAAATTTTCATCAGACGAAGGAGCGTCTATTAATACAACATTGAGCCTTTCGAAGATAATAAGGCATGATGTGGGCCGTATCAAGAAGTTTAATCTGGATGATAACTTTTGTATAAAGAAGGTCGAATCCGGAACAATGGATAATGGGCTTTATTTTAAAGCATGGTATGAAAGACCTTGGGAGTTTGAATCTAGAAAAAGTTTTAAAGGTTACGAAGGAGTGGTACAGGTTCTACGTTCGGATGGAAAGATAGAAATGGATTCCGACCGATTGATCCTCAGGGATGCCACTGATGTGTTAATTGTTGCTCGGATTGAGCCTTCTGATAATATGGAGGAGTCTCGGGTTCTTGAAATGAGTAATGCATTAAAATCATATGATGGAACTTATGATGAATTGCTGGCGGTACATAAGAAAATTCATAAAGAATTGTTTGAACGTGTTTCTATTGATTTGGATGCATCAGAAGAGGACCGGATGAAATCTTCTGAAGAATTGTTGAAGTTAGGAGGCTCTAATCCGGCTCTTGTAGAAAAACCTTTTTGATGCGGCACGTTATAATGTAATTAGTGCGACGGGTATTAATCCTCCTAATCTTCAAGGTATTTGGGGGGCTACTATGACTCCTCCGTGGTCTGGTGATTATACGACCAATGGTAATCTTCCGGTTGTCGTTTCCCATTATCTTCAGGCTAATACCCCGGAGTTGATGTTGCCTTTGTTCGACAGGCTGGAAGCATATATGGAGGATTTTAAAGTGAATGCGCGTGAACTTTTTAATTGTCAGGGTATTCATGTCCCTTCACGTTTTAGTTCCCATGGTCTGAATAATCATTTTGATGCTACATGGCCAATGACGTTTTGGTTAGCAGGAGCCGCATGGTATTCATTGTTCTATTATGATTATTATATGTACACCTTGGATAAAGATTTTTTAAGAGAGCGTGCGCTTCCGTTTATGGAGCAGGCTGCTTTGTTTTATGAGGATTTCTTAAAAGAAGGTAATGATGGAAAGTATATTTTTAACCCTTCATATTCTCCAGAGAATAATCCGGCTAATAGTTCAAGTCAGGCATGTGTCAATGCTACTATGGATGTAATGGCTGCTAATGGGTTATTGCGTTCTGTTATAGAAGCCAGCCAGATTTTAGGGGTAAATCAAGATAAGATTCCAGTATGGAAAGCGATGCAGGAAAAAATGCCTTCTTATATGTTGAATGAAAATGGGGAAATCAGAGAGTGGATGTGGAAAGATTTGCAGGATAATCATAAACACCGTCATGCTTCTCATTTATTCGGATTGTATGATTTTCATGATCCGTTGATTATGGGTAATCAAGATTTGATAGAGGGGTGTAAACGCGCTATCAATCGCAGAATGGAAATACGGCGACAGGATAACGGAGGTATCATGGCGTTTGGGATGGTTCAGTTGGCATTTGCGGCATGTGCTTTAGGAGAGACAGAAATGGCTTATGATATGTTGGTCTGGCTTGGAAATAGTTATTGGAACAACAATTTAGTTTCAACTCATGACCCTAAGAAAACATTCAATTTGGACATTTGTGGGGGATATCCGTCATTAGTGATGAAGATGATGGTTTATTCTGAACCTGGTGTAATCTCTCTTTTACCTTGTAAGCCTGTTCAATGGAAGAATGGTACTATAAAAGGGATAGCTTTAAGAGGAGGAATCCTGTTACAAGAATTAGTATGGCACGAAAAAGAAGTAAAAGCAACTTTGTTGTCCAAAATAAATCAGACTGTGAAAATCCAGTTACAAGGTATAGATAAACAGGAAATAGCGTTGAAAGCAGGTGAACCTGTTACCGTGGTTTTTTAAATTAAAAGAATGTTGAAAAATTACCTTATTTACTAATTATAAAAACACTAGTTTATGAATCAAAAAGTTTGTATTCAAAGAATGTTTATGTCTTTGATATTCAGTGTTATGTGTCTGTTATCTTTTGCACAGACCCGTCAGATTTCCGGTATGGTAAAAGATATGTCAGGAGAACCGGTTATTGGTGTTAATGTTTCTGTGAAAGGAACAGGAAATGGTTCTATAACGGATTTGGATGGTAAATTTACCATACCAAATGTGAAGGAAAAAGATGTTTTGGTTGTTTCTTACATTGGGTATCTCACTCAGTCTGTCTCTGTGGGAAAACAAACATCTTTCATAATTACATTGAAAGAGGACACTCAAGCTTTGGATGAGGTCGTTGTTGTTGGTTATGGTGTACAAAAGAAAAGAGATCTTTCAGGTGCAGTATCTTCTGTAAAGTCTCGGGATATTACTGCTATTCCTACTACAAATGCTTTAGAGGCTTTGCAAGGAAAAGTAGCAGGATTGGATTTAACAGCTTCTTCTGGTAAAGCTGGAGCAGATTTGAGTTTTACTATTCGTGGTGAAAGATCTTTGAAGGCTAGTAATGCACCTCTGATTTTAGTTGATGGTATAGATTATGGTACAACTTTGGATATTAATCCTTCTGATATAGAATCTATTGAGGTATTGAAAGATGCTTCTTCGACTGCTATTTATGGAACACGTGGTGCTAATGGTATTATTATCGTTACAACTAAAAAAGGTAAAGCTGGAAAATCAAAGGTTTCTTTGAACGCTTTTGCTTCCATTAATATGATTTCGTCTTATCCCTCTATTATGAACGGAGCTGAATATGCTCAGTTAAAGCGTGAAGCATATCGTGACCAGACAACTAATGAATATTTACCAGATGAGCAAGTCTTTACGGTAGCACAGGAATTAGAGTATGTACGAGAAGGAGTTTCTACAGATTATAGAGATTTAATGATGAGTAATGGATTTAATCAGAATTATGAATTGTCTATAACAGGAGGTACAGAGAAAACACAACATTCTATTTCTTTAGGATACAGAGGCGAAAATGGACTTTTTAAAAATGATAATTATAAACGCTTGAATGCTAGAGTGGCATTAGATCATAAACTATTAGAAAACTTGAAGATTGGTACTAATATTACTTATACATACAAAGATCAAAACACGCGTCGTGATCCTTTGAATATGTGTAATAAGATTGTGCCTTTGTCAAAACCTTATGATGAAAATGGAGAAGTAGTAAGATTTCCTGCTCCGGGATATAATTCTCAAACTAATCCGTTAGTGGATGATGTAGATGGAGCTGTAAAAGATAATACAAAAGCAACCCGATTTTTTCGGTAGTCTATATGCGAATTGGAATATCACAAAAGATTTGCTTTTTAGAACAACTTTAGGTGTGGATGTAAGAAATAAGAGAAGGGGATATTATTGTTCTGCAAATTCTTTGGATGGAGAAGGTAAGGATAGTAAATCATTAAAAGAGCATACTATAGAATCGGGTATAACTTGGGAAAATGTTCTGACTTATTCTAAAATTTTAGGTGAACATGATTTTCAGATAATGGGTGGTACAAGTACTATTTATAAAAGTAAGGAGTACACTTTGGCTTCAGGTAAAGGACAGACATATGGAGGAAATATCTATCATAATTTGGCATCGAATACCAAGGAAGTCATGATTGACAGCTATTTAAATGAGGAAAAATTAGCTTCTTTTTTCGGGCGTGTAAACTATAAGTTTATGGATCGTTATATTCTTACAGCGTCATTACGTGCGGACGGTTCTTCATTATTAGCCGATGGACATAAATGGGGGTATTTCCCATCTGTAGCGGTGGCATGGAGAATGAATGAAGAAAGTTTTTTGAAAGGTTTTGACGAACTGTCAAATTTAAAACTTCGTTTGAGTTGGGGAGAGTCAGGGCAATCGGCTATTGATCCTTATCAGACTGTCGGGCTTTTAGGTTCGTCCACTTATTCATTTAACAATGATTTGGCTAGTGGGCTGTATCCTAAAACGATGTCGAATAAAAATCTGACTTGGGAAACAACTTCTGTGTTTGATCTAGGTGTGGATTTCGGTTTCTTTAATAACCGTCTTTCAGGTTCTGTAGATGTATATAAATCATATACTAGAAATGTATTGATGAATCGTAAGATTCCATCAACCAATGGGTATACCGAAGTTATGGAAAATATTGGTAAAACAGAAAATTTTGGTATTGATGTGGCGTTGAACTCTGTAAACATTCAAAAGAAGAATTTTACTTGGACTACAGATTTTACTCTTTCTCACAATAAAGAGAAAATTAAGGAATTGGCTTCAGGAGCACTGAGAGATGAGGCAAACTCATGGTTTGTAGGTGAAGCGTTTCAGGTCTTTTATGATTATAAAAAGATAGGAATCTGGCAACTGGATGAAGCGGATGAAGCTGCTAAAAATGGACAGAAACCTGGAGATATTAAGATTCAGGATACGGATGGTAATGGTGAAATAACTCCCGAAGACCGTGTGATTTATAGTAAACGTCCTAAAGTTACTTTTGGTATAAATAACTCATTTACCATTCATGACTTTGAATTTTCGTTCTTTATTTATAGTCGTTTAGGTCAATGGATTGATTACGAGTTCAATAGAGGATATAAACCGGATGGATTGGAAAATAGTTCTAATGTGGATTACTGGACTCCGGAAAATCCAACTAATAATTTCCCACGTCCCAATCGGTTTTATGGGTTTGGAAAAACTAGATATTCCTCAACTTTGAAATATGAAAAGGGTCGTTTGTTAAGGTGAGGGATGTAACCCTGGCCTATAATATCCCTTCAAAAGTATTGGCTAGTTTAGGTTTGGGACGTGCACGTATCTATGCAACTGCAAAAAATTTCTTTACCTTCAGCAGCATTGATAATTACGATCCAGAACGAGGGGGAGGAATTTCATTTCCGATGACCAAACAGCTTGTTTTTGGTGTGAACTTGGATTTTTGATAGAGTGTATAATATTAAAAGAAAGTAATTATGAAGAAAAAGTATATTTGTATTGACATCTTTGATGCTAACTCTAGGATGTGGTTGTGATAGTTTCTTGGATGAAACGAATTATAGTGATGTGACTTCAGAAGGAGGTTATTATGACACGGAAGCAGGATTGAATGCTGTAGTTAATGCTTGTTATACTCCTTTACGCTTTTGGGCGGGAAAAAGAGGATGCGATTGGGCTAAGTGAGACTGGAACTGATATTATTGCGGCTGGTTCGGGATGCGTGGATAATAATATGGCGGCATATACCCAGTCTTTGGATGGAACAAATTCTGCCTGTACTTTTTATTTTGACCGTTTTTATGCAGCGATAAATTGGTGTAATACAGCAATATTTCATGCACAAACAGTGCCGAATCCATCCAATGATGAGATATTGGCAACAACTTTGAATAAGCGTGAGGCGGAAGTAAGAGTTTTACGTACATTCTATTATTGGATATTGACTGAAACATTTGGAGATACCTATTATACGGACCAGCCTTCTACCAGTATAGTAATGAACCCGGTAAAAACTTCTACAGATAATATCTACCAATATATGTTTGATGATTTGGATTGGGCTATCAAAAGCAAGTTGTCAACTTTGCAAAATGATGGTGGACGGGTTACCATCTGGACTGCGAAAGCTTTAAAAGCTAGACTTTTATTAACTAGAGCAAGTGAAAAGAACGATGTGGACATGTATGGACAGGCATACGATTTGGCTAAAGATGTGATAGAAAATGGTCCGTTTGAATTAGCTGAAGATTTTGCTTCAATATGGGACATGAAGAATAGTGATGGAAACTCTAATAAAGAAGTGATATGGTATGTAGATTATTCGACAAATCAGTTGTATAATTCTGAATTGGATGATAAACCTGTTATCAGAAACGGAGGGAATAATGCACATTTGCTTTTTTGTATGAAGTATGATGATCAACCGGGTATGACACGTACAGCAGAATATGGTCGTCCATTTAACCGATATATGCCAACTCGTTATTTGGTGGATTTGTTTGATGAGGAAAAAGACCAGCGTTATGCTGGTAGTTTTCGTAATTTATGGATTATGAATAATGAGAAGGGAAAAGGTAAATATACTGCAATGACTGATACTGCTATTTATATAATTAAAGGGGAGGCAACTAAAGCTCAACGGGCATGGCAGAAAATCGTTATCAGCTTTTTGATAGAAATGATGTGTATAATGCAGATGGTTCGACAAAGAATATGAAGCAATATTTGGAGTTGAGTAAATTTGCAGATCCTACTCGTGCGTCAAAAGATGAAGATAGAAGTACTCGTGACGGCTTCATGATTCGTATTGCTGAAATGTATCTTATTGCAGCAGAGGCGGGAGCTAAAGCAAATAAAGCGGATGCTTTGGATTATATGAATAAATTGCGTATGACTCGTGCCATATCCGGATATGAAGATGCGATGCGTGTTGAATTGTCACAAATACAAGATATTGATTTTATACTGGATGAACGTGCACGGGAGTTGGCTGGAGAGCAGTTGCGTTGGTTTGATTTGAAACGATTTGGTAAAGAACAGTTTGTAAAAAGAATAAAAAAGTGTAATCCTGATGCTGCAAAATGTGGATGAACATCATTGGGTACGTCCATTCCCTCAGACATTCTTGGACGCTATTGAAAATAAAACGGAATTTACTCAAAATACAGGTTATAAATAATGAAGAAATATATTATAGCTTTTTACTTGGTGGGAATGAGCGGAGGATTAGTTTCTGCTCAAGACTATGTTTCAAAAGTATGGGTGTCAGACCAAGGTGATGGAACTTATAAAAATCCAGTACTTTATGCGGATTATTCTGATCCTGACGCATGTAGGGTTGGAGATGATTATTATTTGACTTCATCGAGTTTCGGTTGTTTACCCGGTTTGCAAATATTACATTCCAAGGATTTGGTGAATTGGAGTATCATTGGTGCGGCATTACCTTATGCCGTACCTCCCATAAACGATAATTCTCCCCAGCATGGAAATCGTGTATGGGCTCCTAGCATCCGCTATCATAACGGGGAATTTTATATTTTTTGGGGAGATCCCGATCAAGGAGTTTATATGGTGAAATCCTCAAGAGCGGAAGGTCCTTGGAGCGAGCCGGTTTTAGTAAAATCAGGTAAAGGAATCATTGATACAACGCCTCTTTGGGATGATGATGGGCGAGTGTACATGGTACATGCTTATGCAGGTAGTCGTGCCGGTTTAAAAAGTGTCATAGCCATTTGTGAATTAAATGCTGAAGCAACTCAAGCTATTACCCAGTCTCGTATCATTTTTGACGGGCATGAAGCTCATGAAACTTGTGAAGGACCCAAATTTTATAAACGTAATGGATATTATTATATTTTCCATCCGGCTGGTGGTGTGGCTACTGGGTGGCAGGTAGTGTTACGTTCGAAAAATATCTATGGACCTTATGAGTGGAAAACTGTATTGACTCAAGGAGAAACAAAGATAAACGGGCCTCATCAAGGGGCGTGGGTGGACACTACTACAGGAGAAGACTGGTTTTTACATTTTCAAGATGTAGGTGCACATGGTCGTTTGCTTCATCTTCAGCCTATGAAATGGGTGGATGACTGGCCTGTCATAGGAATAGATAAAGATGAAGATGGTTGCGGAGAACCGGTATTATTCTATAAGAAACCAGATGTTGGTAAAAAGTACTCTGTTTGTACTCCTCAGGAAAGTGATGAGTTTAATAGTCAGAATTTGTCTCCACAATGGCAGTGGAATGCTAATATCAACGAAAAATGGATGTTTTGTAATGGACAAAATGGATATATACGTCTTTATTCTTATCCTGTTACAGATAGTTATAGGAATTTATGGGATGTCCCAAATTTGTTGTTACAAAAGATTTCTGCTCCTAATTTTACAGCAACGACTAAATTAACTTTTAAACCCACTAAGAAATATACAGGTGAGCGTACAGGATTAGTTGTAATGGGATTGGATTATGCAGGATTGTTCGTGGAGAATACTAAAGATGGGCTGGTACTGTCTCAGTCTGTGTGTGATGAGGCTGACCGGGGTAGTCTGGAAAAAACCAATGCATCCGTTTCTTTGGAAGGGAATACGGTTTATCTGAAATCAACATTCTCCACAATGGACAGAAAAAATGCTGGTAATGAAGGAGGATATGATTTGGTGGTGATGTGTAAATTTAGTTATAGTATGGATGGAATGACTTATAGATCGTTAGGTATTCCGTTCCGAGTGAAAGAAGGTAGATGGATTGGTGCTAAAACAGGTTTATTTTGTACTCGTCCGTCTATTCAAACGAATGATGGCGGTTGGACTGATGTGGATTGGTTTAGGATAGGCAAATAAGATAGGCAAGGGGAAAAGTTACAATGATAATTAGATTATTATGGGGACTTAAATGAAGCCTGCTAGGCTAAAATAGAAAAGTACTGTTTCTGTTTTGGGAATAGTACTTTTTTATATTGGCTATAGCAGAGAATATTGGAGAGTTTTCTTTTTTTACAAGTTTAACTCGTCATTATCAAGAGGATTTGCTACATTTGCAACTTGTTGAAATGAGAACCAAATAATAAAAAACGATATGAACGAAGATTTTAGAGAGGATTTGAAGAAAGCCTGTGAAGTGATGCAGAAGGGAGGAGTGATTCTTTATCCTACTGATACTATTTGGGGAATAGGTTGTGATGCAACTAATCCGAAGGCGGTAAAACGAGTTTATGATATAAAGAAGCGTGCTGATAGTAAAGCGATGCTTGTATTGGTGGACAGTACGGTAAAAGTAAATTTTTATGTTAGTGATGTACCTGCGGTAGCTTGGGATTTGATTGAGTTTGCCACAAAACCATTGACTATTATTTATGATGGGGCACGTAATCTGGCAGAGAATTTGCTGGCTGAGGATGGCAGTGTTGGTATTCGTGTTACGGCTGAGGAATTCTCCAAACAACTTTGTTTCCGATTTCGTAAAGCTATTGTGTCGACTTCTGCCAATATCAGCGGTCAGCCTTCACCTGCCAACTTCAGTGAAATCAGTGAAGAAGTAAAACAAGCTGTAGACTATATTGTGGAGTATAGACAAGATGAAGTGGGGCATCCCAAACCATCCAGCATTATCAAACTGGGTAAAGGGGGAGAAGTGAAGATTATTAGAGAGTAAAAAAAGGAATGGACGCAATTATAGATGAAAATAAGAAAAGTTGGTTACAGCGCTTTATCTTATGGCGCGAAAAGAAGATAAGAGAGAAACACTTTATTCTTATATTAAGTTTTCTTGCTGGTATTTTTACGGCATTGGCCGCGTGGTTTTTGAAGTTTCTAGTAGAATGGATCAAGGAATTTCTGACTGAAAATTTTGATTCTACAGGAGTCAACTGGTTGTATTTGGTGTATCCGGTTTTTGGAATCTTTCTTACCGGATTGTTCATTCGTTACATTGTGAAAGATGACATCAGTCATGGGGTGACGAAAATATTATATGCCATATCCCGTCGTCAAAGCCGCATCAAGCGGCATAATACATGGTCGTCTGTGATAGCTAGTGCCATTACTATCGGTTTTGGTGGTTCCGTAGGTGCAGAGGCTCCGATTGTGTTGACCGGATCGGCTATCGGTTCTAATTTGGGAAGTGTATTCAAGATGGAGCATAAAACTCTGATGCTGTTGGTGGGGTGTGGTGCGGCAGGTGCTGTGGCCGGTATTTTTAAGGCTCCTATTGCAGGCTTGGTTTTTACTTTGGAAGTCTTGATGATTGATTTGACGATGGCATCATTGTTGCCTCTTCTTGTTTCCTGTGTCACGGCAGCTACTGTTTCTTATATTCTTACCGGTCCCGATGCCATGTTCAAGTTCCATATGGATGAACCGTTTTTGATGGAGCGCATTCCTTCGGCAATTCTGTTAGGCATTGCGTGCGGATTGGTTTCTTTGTATTTTACGCGGGCTATGAATTCTGTGGAGAATATATTTCGTCGATATAATAATCCGTATATCAAGCTGGCTATAGGCGGTGCAATGCTGAGCATATTGATTTTCTTATTTCCTCCATTATATGGTGAAGGGTATGATACTATTAATTTATTGCTGAATGGCGTAACCAATCATGACTGGAATACAGTAATGAATAACTCTATCTTTTATGGGTTCGATAATTTGTTACTAGTCTATTTGGCCATGATTGTACTTTTCAAAGTCTTTGCTTCCAGTGCAACGAATGGCGGTGGTGGTTGTGGGGGTATTTTTGCTCCCAGTTTGTTCTTGGGGTGTATCACCGGGTTCATCTTCGCTCATTTTTGTAATGAACTGCATATAGGTCCTTATATTCCGGAGAAAAATTTTGCTTTGTTGGGAATGGCGGGATTGATGTCGGGAGTAATGCATGCTCCGCTGACAGGTATTTTTCTGATTGCAGAATTGACTGGTGGGTATGATTTGTTCCTTCCGCTGATGATGGTATCTGTCAGTTCTTATCTTACCATTATGATATTCGAGCCACATAGTATTTATTCTATGCGTTTGGCTAAGAAAGGTGAATTGATAACACATCATAAAGACAAGGCCGTATTGACTTTGATGAATATTGACAGTGTGGTTGAAACTGATTTTGAGAAAGTGCGTCCTGATATGGATTTAGGTGAAATGGTTAAAGTCATTTCGCAGGCTAAACGCAATTTGTTTCCGGTAGTGGATGTCAATGGAGAACTTTTGGGCATTGTGGTATTGGATGATATCCGTAATATTATGTTCCGTCAGGAATTATACCATCGTTTCAAGGTAGAAAAATTTATGATTTCTCCTCCGGCACGGATCAATGTTACTGATTCAATGGAAGAAGTGATGAAGAAGTTTGATGATACAAAGGCCTGGAACCTGCCTGTGATTGATGAAGAGGGAAAATACAAAGGGTTTGTTTCCAAGTCGAAAATATTTAATTCGTACCGGCAGGTATTGGTTGATTTCTCTGAAGATTAAATAATGTAAGTATATGGAAAAGAAAGATTTGCGGATCGTATATATGGGTACTCCCGATTTTGCGGTGGAGAGCCTGAAAAGATTGGTTGAAGGAGGCTACAATGTAGTAGGTGTGATAACTATGCCCGACAAACCGATGGGACGACATGGCAGTGTGCTACAACCTAGTCCGGTGAAAGAATATGCTGTTTCTCAAGGTCTGAGGGTACTTCAGCCGGAGAAATTGAAGGATGAGGCTTTTGTAGAGGAACTCCGGTCTTTACAAGCCGATTTACAAATTGTAGTTGCTTTCCGTATGCTTCCCGAAATAGTATGGAATATGCCGCGTTTGGGCACATTTAACTTGCATGCATCTTTATTACCTCAATATAGAGGAGCTGCTCCTATTAATTGGGCGGTGATAAACGGAGATACGGAAACTGGTATTACGACTTTCTTCTTGAAACATGAGATAGATACCGGTGAGATTATCCAGCAGGTGCGTGTTCCTATTGCTGATACGGATAATGTGGAAATAGTACATGATAAGCTGATGTATTTGGGGGGAGATTTGGTTTTGGAAACCGTGGATGCTATTTTGGATGGAAGTGTGAAACCTGTTCCTCAGGAAAATTTGATCCGGCAGGAAACGGAATTGCGCCCGGCGCCGAAAATATTTAAAGAGACCTGCCGTATAGACTGGAATAAAGGTGTGAAGCAGATTTATGACTTTATTCGTGGGCTATCTCCTTATCCGGCTGCATGGACCGAGCTTTGTGTGGCTGATGGAACACGTCAGGTTTTGAAAATATATGAAACGGAGAAAGTTTTTGTTTCCCATGAGATGAATATAGGCGATATCCGTACGGATATGAAGACTTATTTTCAGGTGGCTGTAAAAGATGGTTTTATTAATGTGCTTATTTTGCAGCTGGCAGGAAAGAAACGTATGAATGTGGCTGATTTTTTGAGAGGCTACAGAACTTCGGATAATAATAAGGTGGAATAAATGATACGTTAGTATGTGTGTTGCTGATGTATTAACGGTATAATCTTAGTACACTATAAGTCGGTATAAATGATAAAGGCTGTATCGAAAGATTTTCGGATACAGCCTTTTCGTTACAATAAGACAGACAAGGAGTTGTTAAGAATCATTTAATTTTTGTGTTGGATATATCTTTCTGTATGAACGGAAAGTTTGTAGATTTACTTTTATTATAACTTACTGTAACGGTTTCTTCGCCATTGTTAATGGTATTCATTTTTATTTTAAATCCTTGTAGCTTACCCTCTTTATATCCGGGAACATCCAATAAAGGGAAGGATACATAACCAGGACTCGGATATTCCTGTCTGTCACCTTCGGCATTGTGGCGTAATTCTACGGCCATATATCCGTTTGCGTCAGGAACGGTTCCTTCTGTGGCTACAAGGCTGATCCGATGTTTGATATTAGAGTTGAAACCTAATATTTGGAACATAAGGGTCAGGTGTGTCTTACCCATAATGGGAGTGATGAGGTTGATTCCATCATGTCCGTAAATATCTTCATCGTTTTCTTTTAGTGTATCCATTGGTTTGGTTAAGATCTTCTGCAAGTAATCTATAGAAATAAAAGGTCCTTTCTTACTTGCATCTCCGGTCGGATTGGCTGCATTTATATAGGTATAAAAAATACGTTGTCCCGGATTATTTGTTTCAAAACGTGTTAATTTATCGGGATTCACTACGTATGAGATTCCATCATTATCGCTTTCTATCACTGCTTCACCGGGTACTTCACTGGGAGTTACTACGGTTGCTAAAGCGGCGTTAAAAGGCATTTCTGCTTGTATGTCGTAGATGTCATCATCATAGTCATTCAGGCAAGACTGAGTAAATGGAATCAGCATTACCATAATTATTACAAGAACTGTCGCTTTATATTTTCTCATATTTTCTGTTTCTAGAATTGTTTCTATCGCTTAAATGCGAAGATAGTAAGTTTACTGCTTGTAAAAATGTTAAATCTGCTTAGCAAAAATTTTATTCTTCCGGATGCAGTATTTTTGCAGTCTTATCATTTATTCAATAAAGAAGTGTCACAAACAATGAATGAAACAGAATTGGTGGAACGTTGCGGCAAGGGCGATAACCTTGCACGCAAGCAATTGTATGAGCGTTATGCCGGGCAATTGATGGCCATTTGTGTTCGTTATACAGGTGATAGGGAAGTGGCACAGGATGTCTTACATGATGGATTTTTGAATATATTTCGTTCATTCAGTCAATTTACTTATAAAGGAGAGGGGTCATTGAAAGCATGGCTGGCACGTATTATGGTAAATGAAGCATTGGGCTATCTTCGCAAGAAAGCTTCTACCAATCAGGAAGTGATAGTCGAAGAGTTACCCGATGTGATAGATGGAGATGAGGATGATTTTGAGCAAATACCCCAATCTGTTTTAATGCAATTCATTAAAGAACTTCCGGATGGATATAGAACGGTCTTTAATTTATATGTATTAGAAGAAAAGGGACATAAGGAGATTGCTGAAATGCTAGGAATTACAGAACATACTTCATCGTCTCAATTATATAGAGCCAAAACCTTATTAATGAAAAAAATTAAATGATTATAGAAAGAGGATATAGGAATGAAAGAAAAAGATAAATGGATAAAAAATTTCCGCACTCGGATGGAAGGCTATTCGGAACCGGCTCCTGCTGATCTTTGGGAACAGTTGGAAAAGGAGCTGGATACGGTTCCGAAAGTAATTCCGATGTGGCGCCGCTGGCAGGCTGCAGCAGCTGTTGCTTTGTTAGTGGTTGTGTCTTCATTGACTGTATGGTTTTGGCAGTCACCTTCAGCAAACTATTTGGAGCAACAATCGGCAGAGTTGAATGTAATGCACGAACCCGATGAGTTAGTGCCGGGATCAATCACTCCTGAGCAACCTATGGCCTTAGTAGTTCCTGCTGCCCGTTCTGAGGAAAAGAAACATGTAAAAGTTGTTCGGTCTGTTACGGCAAAGGCGTTAGCCGCCGAACAGGAGGTTTTGCTAAATAAAGAGGTAGAAGAGATACAGATAGAGGAAAATTATATTGAAGAGCAAAAAGAGGAATCTGTTATAGTGGAACAAAAACAACAGAAACAGGCCGGCAGATCTTCCTATTCGGCTGCCAAAACGAATTACGCTTATGTGGCTCCTCATAGAAAGAAGGACAGAAACTGGTCGATAGGACTTTCTACCGGTAATGGAACCTTTTCATCCTCGACTAGTATGGATGGATATTTGCCTTTGCCTAATGGTGCAAGGAACGCAACAATGAATAGTGCTTATGGAGTGGAAACAAGGGCTGAAATTGATAAGCTGGTTCAGTTCAATAACTTGTCGGAAGGACAGAATGCGCAGTCTGATATAAAATATCGTATGCCTGTTACTTTTGGAGCTTCCCTTCGTTTTGATTTAAGTGATGATTGGGCTGTAGAAACTGGGGTGACTTATACCCAGCTTTCATCCGAAACACGTTCGGGAACTCAAAAAAACAATTATGGCTGGGAAGAGAAACTGCATTATGTGGGTATTCCTTTGAAAGTGAACCGGAATATATGGAGTAACAAGCGGTTTGAAGTGTATGCTTCGGCAGGTGGAGCGGTAGAAAAATGTGTATCTGGAAAGCGAAGCATTATCGGCAGTGTTTCTACATCAAATGCAGGAAAAGATGAACAATTTTCGGGAGGGGAAGAAGATGTCAAAGTGAAACCTTTGCAATGGTCTTTGTCCGCAGCGGCAGGTGCGCAGTTTAAGATTACAGAGAAATTGGGTATTTATGCGGAGCCGGGAGTTGTTTATTACTTTGATGACGGCAGTAATGTAAATACGATTCGCAAAGAACATCCTTTTAATTTTAATATACAGTTGGGTGTGCGGTTTACTTTGCCGAAATAAAATGAATTTTTTTCACTGTTCTTATATAAAATATGGTTATCTTTGTTCTGTATAAAAAGAATAAGAACAGTGAACCATGAATAGACCTCTGATATCCCCTTCTTTATTGTCTGCCAATTTTGCTAATCTACAGGCAGACATAGAACAAATAAATCGTAGTGATGCCGACTGGTTGCATATTGATATAATGGATGGTGTGTTTGTACCGAATATTTCTTTTGGTTTTCCTGTATTGAAATATGTAGCCGAGTTGTGTGAAAAACCTTTGGATGTACATTTGATGATTGTTAATCCCGAGAAATTCATTAAAGAAGTGAAAGATTTGGGAACAATGATGATGAATGTGCATTATGAAGCTTGTGTACATTTGCATAGAGTGGTGCAACAAATAAAGGATGCCGGAATGAAAGCGGCTGTCACATTGAATCCGTCTACTCCTGTGGCTATGTTGGTCGATATTATCCGTGACGTGGATATGGTGTTGCTGATGAGTGTGAATCCCGGTTTTGGTGGTCAGAAATTTATTGTACATACTTTGGATAAGGTGAGGGAATTACGTGAATTGATAACGCATACAGGTTCACGGGCTTTGATAGAGGTTGACGGGGGGGTGAACCTGGAAACTGGCAGACAGCTTGTAGAGGCTGGTGCAGACGTGCTGGTGGCAGGAAATGCTGTGTTCAAAGCTCCTGATATGTCAGACATGATACATCGGTTGAAATCTCTTTGAACTTAAAACCAAAGTGCGAAATATAGCGGCTGTAAAGCCTTGTTCCATGTTCCGGTTGACTATACCTCTAGTCGCCGGAATTTTTGTATCCGATCATTTTTTTCAAGGTGCCTTGCCTGTGCTTGTTTTTGGCATGGGAATATTGGGGTGCTTGATTGGTTTGATTGTATTGGTGAAATGGCAAGGCTACCTTTCCCGATGGTTATTTGGAGGCATGGTTTTATGTTTCTATTTTGTGTAGGGGCATTGTTGCTACAGCAAAAATGGCAACGGGTGGACTATGAATGGTCATCAGGGAAGAATATGTATCAAGGGGTGATAGTGGATGTTCCACAAGAAAAGGCAAAAACATATCTCTGTAAATTGCGGATAGATAAAGAAATGTCTGAGAGGGGGATAGTTCCTGTTAATCGTATGATACTAGTCTATATTATGAAAGATAGTCTTTCTGTAAATTTACGATGTGGAGACCATTTGAACTTTTATACACGTATCTCGACTCCTGAAAGAGAGGTGATTCCGGGAGAATTTGATTATGCGGCTTATCTTTTCAGGCAGCAAATTAGCGGAACAGCCGTAATCTTTCCAGGGTATTGGCAATGGACAGGCAAGAAATCGGCATTGACATGGAAACAGCGGGCAGGTGTATGGAGGGAGAAAATATTGGATAATTATCGGAAATGGGGGTTCTCGGGAGATGAATTTGCCGTATTGTCCGCTTTGACTGTTGGCTATAAGGAGGAACTGAGTGAGGATTTACGTGAAACTTATCAAGTGGCGGGAGTGAGCCATATCTTGGCTTTGTCAGGAATGCATATAGCTGTTTTGTGGGGATTATTGTGTTGGATATTGCGTCCGCTGGATAGAAGTTGCCTGCTGCGATGGGTAAAGTGTGGCATTATTGTGTTGTTGTTATGGACATTTGCTTTTTTAGTGGGCTTGCCTCCCTCGGTTATACGGGCGGTGGTAATGTGTATGTTAATGACAGTGGCACGTGCGGCAGGAGAACGGACTTTGTCATTGAATACTTTGGCTATAGCGGCATTCTTTATGCTGCTTTATAATCCTTTTTGATCTTTTGATACCGGGTTCCAGCTATCATTTCTGGCTGTATTTTCAATTTTGTTTATTTATCCTGTCATTTTTCGGTGCTGGCGGGTGCATCACCCTGTACCTCGTTATATTTGGGGGATAGTGGCGGTTTCGCTGGCGGCACAGTTAGGGACAGCTCCTGTGGTTATTTATAAATTCGCTTATTTTCCTGTTTGTTTTTTACCGGCCAATTTGATAGTGGCACCTTTAGTATTTGTTATAATTTATGGATCGGTAGCAAGTTTTGTGTTGTCTCCTTTTACGGTATTGCATATATGGGTGGTAAAAGGATTGAACGGGGTGTTGTGGTTGCTGAATAACAGTATGCAATGGGTGGGGGATTTGCCTATATCACATTCCGGCGATATACATTTGTCTTTGTTTCAGGTTGGTATTCTTTATGTATTATTATTTGTGTTATTATCTTATCTGTTATCTCCTTCACGGAAATTGTTGATTACTGTTTTGTGTGGAATCAATTTTTTTATAGGATTTTCAGGTTGTCTATATTATATGAAAGAGGAGTCTTTTCAGTTAATCCTGGCTCATTCGCAAGTAAAAGTTTGTCCTCAAAAAGATGTTTGGCAACAGGATAGCATTTATCATTATAAAGGTCTGAATATATGTGTTTTGGTTGATAACCGCTGGCGGAGCAGATCGGTTGATTGTTTGTTGGATATTGATTATATGTACTTGTGTAAAGGTTTTAAAGGAAAAATTGCCCCATTACAAAAAATATTTAAAATTAGGAAGGTCATACTGGATGCTTCGCTCGGTGGGTATAGATTGAATTTGTTAAAGGACGAGTGTAGAGGTTTGGGATTGGATTATATTGATATATCTCCGAAAGGTTCTTACCATATTCTTCTGTGAATAAAGAATTAATTTGTAAATTTGCCATTTCAAAAGAAAAAGATTGAATATGTTATCAAAAGTAATTGCACAGGCTAATATAGACCATGCCGAAAAATGGTTTTGAAAGAGCTGATAAAATAGTTATTGTTACCCATGTGTCACCGGATGGTGATGCCATTGGCTCCTCATTAGGATTATGGCATTTTTTTCAGAATCACAGGAAAAAATCGGTGAATGTCATTGTTCCCAAATGCTTTTCCGGATTTTTTGAGATGGATGCCGGGAGCCAAGGATATAATCCGGTACGATAAATATACTGAATTTGCCAATAAGCTGCTGAATGAGGCAGATGTGATCTGTTGTCTGGATTTCAATGCTTTGTCTCGTATTGATGCGATGGCGGATGCTGTGGCTCAGTCGCCGGCACGTAAAATGATGATTGACCATCATCTTAATCCGGAAGCCTTTTGTAAAATCATTATTTCTCATCCTGAAATATCTTCTACATCGGAATTGGTTTTCCGGTTGATATGCCGTCTGGGGTATTTTGAGGATATCACCAAAGAAGGTGCTGAATGTATTTATACGGGGATGATGACCGATACAGGTGGCTTTACTTATAATTCTAATGACCGTGAAATTTATTTCATTATTAGTGAACTGCTTTCAAAAGGCATTGATAAGGATGAGATTTATCGTAAAGTTTATAATACATATTCTGAGGGACGTTTACGCCTGATGGGATATGTGCTGTACGACAAGATGCAAGTATTCCCTCAGTTCAATTCGGCATTGATTTGG
>ENA-OPYU01000275-OPYU01000275.1-human-gut-metagenome-genome-assembly--contig:-NODE-275-length-20726-cov-3.281907_pt1 | contig 20726 bp, 26 predicted proteins | sample MGYA00242637_ERZ504482 | MGnify/ENA primary metagenome ERZ504482 (study PRJEB26092, sample SAMD00036237) | human gut metagenome | host: Homo sapiens | study: EMG produced TPA metagenomics assembly of... | reverse complement strand
CCGCATCAGCCGCAACATCAGCGACTTTTCCAGCCTGATTGAAGAACTGGGACGGCAGGGCATCAAAACAAAAACCCGGGGCGTTCGTCACCCGGTTTTCCATCAAGTCGATTTTGCAGAATCCTGTCTACCTGATTGCAGACAAGGACGCTTATCAGCATTTGTGGACAACGAAGCAGCGTTGTTCTCCCCGGAGTCCGGTAAAAAAGGCAAGCCCTCCTTCATAAATTACAGTAACCGTTTATGATACTATGGGGAGGGGTCGGCATGTTTTATCTCTTCTGCAATTTTTTGCCACAAAGTTTCTGGTTTGGCGCTTCATCTGGAAAGCGGCAGCTTTTCCGCGGGCCCCTCTCTGCCCGGGAGGAAACCGAAGCCTTTTCCGCACTGCGTGCCGGTGACCCTGCCGCACGGGAAAAACTGATCCGGCACAATCTGCGTCTGGTGGCACACATCGTCAAAAAAATACTACGCCCTGCCCGGCGATCAGGACGACCTTATTTCCATCGGCACCATCGGCCTGATGAAAGCAGTGGATACTTTCGACTCTGCCCGTCGGGCACGCTTTTCCACCTACGCCAGCCGGTGCATTGAAAATGAGATCCGGATGCAGTTCCGCCGGAACCGCAAAACCGGCGGGACCGTCTCGCTGCAGGAAGCGCTGGAATCAGATGGTGACTCTGCGCTGACGCTGGCCGATGTGCTGCAGGACAGCTTCTGCATGGAGGACACCTGCGAAACGCAGGACGATATCCGCCGGATGCGGCAGCTGCTGGACGGCCTGCCCGCCAGGGAGCGACAGATCATTCTGCTGCGGTATGGTCTTTCCGGCCAGCCGCCGCTGACCCAGCTGGAAACTGCAAAACTGCTGGACATCAGCCGCAGCTATGTTTCCCGTCTGGAAACTCATGCGCTGGAACTTCTGCGCCAGCGGTGGGATGTTCCGGGCACAAAAACAGCGCAGAGGTGAACGGTGTGCTCACCCCTGCGCCATGCAGTCAGCTGTCCAGAATTTTCAACCGCAGTTCGTCCAATTGTTCAAAAGTATACAGTCGATTCAGCGCTTCCACCAGCTCCTTTTTGGAAAGACGCGGCGGCAGGCCCAGCGCGTTCAGAAGCTTTGCCTTGCGCTCGGCGCTGCCCGGCCTGCCGGAAATCCCCCACTCGTAGAGGTCGGTATAGGTGATCTGCCGTCCTTCCGGGCGGGCCGCTGCGGCACCCGCCTCAGCGCCAAGGGCATCCCGCAGCGCCTGTAGAACAATGGCATCGTCCACGCCCTCGACCCCCAGCAGGCCCTCCTTGCCGGGCTGCTCCTTGCGCTTTTCCTTGCCGTGGATCGCGGGCACGTAAGCCTGAACCACATTCTTTTCTCCCACCAGATTGGTGATGTAGGTGCGGATGCGGAAGCCTGCTGCGTCCGAATCCGTGAGCAGGATCAGGCCGTTTTTCTGCGCCAGCGCTTTGAACAGCTGCTGGCGCTTTTTGTCGCTGTAAATGCCAAAGCCATCCGTCAGCAGGATCATGGCATCGGTCAGATGGGAGAGCCGGGCCGCATCGTACTTGCCCTCCACAATGAGCACCCGGCCTGTATGGATCATTTCGTTTTCCTTCATCGTCCGCTCCCCGCCATTGCCAACCGGCACAGCGCTGTTTCCAGCAGGATCTGGTCATCGGTAGGCTGGCTTTTCAGGCTCTGGTCCAGTTCCAGCAGCACCTGCATACAGTTTTCGATCTGGCCCAGCGTGTAATGCGAGGCTGTTTCGGCCGACCGCTTGAGCCGGTAATCACTGCCCTTATAGCCAAAATCCTTGAATACCGTGCTGTAATTTTTCCGTTTTGCTGCCCCCAGCTTGACCCGGTACAGATCCACATAGCTGCCGATCATGGCCGCTGTAATGGCAATGGGCTCCTGCTGCAGGCGCAGCAAAGTCTGCAGCTTTTTGCAGGCACCTGTGGCGTTTTTGGCCGTGATCATGCGGATCATCTCGAACACGTCTGCTTCCAGACTGACCGTGCCCATTTCCGCCACCATCGCTGCCGTGACCGTCTGATACCCGGACAATGCACAGAGCTTGTCCACCTCATTTTCCAAAAGGAACGGATCCTCGCCGCAGCGCTCCAGCAGCGCCGCCGCTGCGCCGTCCGGCAGGGTGGTTTTCTGCTCCTTTGCGCGATCGATCATCATCATTTTCAGTTCAAAGGGCTTGGGCTTAGCCAACTCTTCGGTGTAGCCAAGCGCCTTGCACTGCGCGATCAGCTTCTGTGCGCGCTTGCCTGTTTTGAGCTTGCTGCGCTCCAGTTCAAACACGCTGCCCAGCACCACCACAGCATTTTCCAGACTGGAAAGGGTGCTGTTCAACTCTTCCAGATCCTTGTCACTGTAAGCTGCAGGGTCGATCTCCGGCAGCACCACCACACGCCGGGTGCCAAAAAATTGAGATGGTGCCCGCCGCCATGATGAGCTGTTCGATCTCCGGCGCAGCTCCATCCAGAACCGTGGCGTCCTCGTCGCTGTCTGCGGTCAGGATGCGGGTGGCCGCTGCCACGGCCTGCCGCACCAGATACCGTTCACTGGAATAAAAATAGTAGACCGGACACTCCTTGTCCGCCAACTGCCGGAGTTTTGTCTCGGTCGCCATGCAGGCACCTCCCTTCTCTTATGGTGTTGTTCTATTGTACCACACTCTGCCCGGATTGCAAAGCATCACTCCGTTTTCAGCCCGCCGTGCCGCCGCAGGCTGATGGATGCCGCCAGTTCGTTTTCTGTTGTTCATCCAGTCATAGCTGCGCAGGGCCAGAACATTTTTTATACTGCACAGCATCCGGCTTTGCAGGGGAGGCCATCAGCCACTGCACTGTGACCTGTTTTGCCAGTTCTACAGTTCCATTGACCACGGCAAACTGCCGGTTGCCCACAGTCAGCCGCACAAGACAGCCATTCCGGGTGCGCAGCATTTCCACCAGAGCCGGTGTGCACCGCAGCTTTTGTGCTGTGTTCACCGCCATTTCTGCTGCCGGAAGTGTCCGCTCTGCTTCCAGTGTACAGGCCGTTTTAGGGTTTGTGCGCAGGTCTGCCACAAGCTCCACAGTCTGCACGCCCCGCCGGGCAAGCTGGTTTTCCACTGCGTTCTGGGCAGAAGCTCCGCCCCGGAACAGCACCATGGCGGTATCGTTCTGGGTGACGACCACTGCCGGCGCGTTGGCGCTGCCTACAAGGTCGATGTGCACCACATCCCGGCTGAGAGCATTGCCCAGCCCGATGGAAACAGCTGCCGCCAGCAGGATGCATGGCCCTGCCACCCGCAGCCGTGCCCTCCAGTGGAACGCCAGCCAGCACAACAGGATCAGCACCAGACACACGATGGCTGCATAGGCCGTATCGAAGTAGATTCCCGCGCCCGGTTTTGCAGAGATCCAGACGGCCCAGCGGTCGAGCAGGCCGGTCAACGCCGCAGACGCTGCGGACAGCACCCCATACAGCGGAGCAAGAGCGGGTACCAGGCCGGCAAAGGCCGTGCCAAGGCCCAGCAGCATCATGGGCTGGATGAGCCACAGCACCGCCACACTGGATGCCACCGCATAAATGCTCACACTCAGCCCGCGCAGCACCAGCACCGGGAATGTGGCCACCGAAGCACAAAACGAGATACAAATGCTTTCCGCAAGGCCCCAAAGACGTTCCGGCAGTTTGAAATACCCTAGGCGCTTCACCGGATTTTTCGCGTTTTTCCAGAACTGGCGGTACCACGCATCCCGGGCGCGGCGGATGCACACACCGCCTGCCACCGTGCCCACCACCGCCGCAAACGAAAGTTCAAAGCCGATATCGCACACTGCATAGCTGTTGCCTGCGGTCATAACGATACCTGCCACCGCCAGAGAGGTAAGGGTATCCGGCGGGCCGTACAGCCACACACCCAGTGCACCGACCCAGACCGCCACTGCGGCGCGGCATACCGAGGGTGTGAAGCCGGTCACGCCCATCAGCAAAAAGGCCAGCAGACTTCGGAATACCGCCCGGCGTCTGCGCCTGCGGTAACTCTGCTCCCACTCGTAGGGCAGGAGTGTGCTGAGGATATCACCGCACAAAATGGACACATGCATTCCGCTTACCACCAGCACATGGGCAAGACCCGCGCCCCGGTAGGCGCTGCGCATGGCCGAAGACAGATAACTCCGGTCGCCGGTAGTCATGGCAGCCAGCACACCGCCGGTCTTGCCGTCCATACGGCGGCGCAGCGACGCACTGAGCCTTTGCTGCAGGCGGTGGGTGCGGGCGCGGAAGCTGCCGCTTTCGCCCAGAACTGTAAGCTCCGGCCCGTCCTCGTCCATTTCCGCCTGCAGAGCGATGCCGTCCGCATACAGGCCGACCCGGCTTCCGGATGCCGGGGCCGACAGTATAAATCTTCCCTGCACCCTTTCCCCGGCTTTGCACTCCGGCAAAGCACTGCACTCCACCCGGAAGGATGCCGCGCTGCCGTTCACTTTCTCTACATGCAAAACCGCATCCACGATACCGGGATCGTAGGAATCCGCCGTGCTTTCCACCTCTGCGGTCAGCATCAGCGGACGGCCTGCATATTGCACCCGGATGCGCTCCAGCCGGTTTGCCGTGTGCAGCACCGATGCCATACCCACAGCAGCACCCAGCAGGATGCAGAGCAGCTGCTTGCGGGCAGCATCAAAAGATGCACAGCACCAGACAAACGGCAACAAAAAATGCCGCAAACGGCACAAAAAGTTCCGTTTGCGGCAAAAAAAACGCACACTAACTCCACACCCAGCATTCCAGCGCAGAAAACGCAGAGCGGGCGTCGCATTGCAGCTTAGTGGAAGAACAGAGGCAGCGGCTCCAGGAAGATGATATCCTTGCGCTCAGCTGCATCGCCCTCGGCCAGAACAGCGGCCTGGCCCACAATGGTGCACTGGGTCTGCTCAGCCAGCGCGTCCAGAGCCTTGAGCGAACCGCCAGTGGAAATGACATCGTCCACCACCAGAACGCGCTTGCCGCTCATCTTGTCCAGCTCCTTGCGGTCGATGACCAGCTTCTGCTTGCCTGCGGTGGTGATGGACTGATCCTCCACCACCACGGGGTCGGTCATATACAGCTTTTCGCCTTTGCGTGCGCAGACGTAGGGCTTGCCGCTCTGGCGGCTCATCTCGTGAGCCAGAGGGATGCCCTTGGCCTCAGCGGTCAGCAGGATATCAAAATCCGGGCACTTCTTCAGCAGTTCAGCGGCAGCAGCCACGGTCAGCTCGGCATCACCCAGCATGATAAAAGCAGCAATGTCCATGTGGTCATTCACCTTGCAGATGGTCAGCTCACGGGTCAGGCCTGCAACGTGCAGAGTATAGGTCTCAGCCATAATTCAACGCTCCCTTTTTATTGGAATCAGACAGGCAGCTTTTCGCCGCCCAGAACATGGAAATGCAGATGTTTCACGGTCTGGCCTGCGTCCTCGCCAACATTGGAAATGACGCGGTAGCCGTTGTTCAGGCCCTGCTCCGCAGCCAGCTTTGCGATCACTGCAAAGATATGGCCCAGCAGTGCGCCGTCCTCTTCGGTCAGCGCAGCGGCAGAGACAATGTGCTTTTTGGGCACCACCAGAAAGTGCACCTTGGCCTGCGGGTTGATGTCGTAAAACGCCACCACCTGCTCGTCCTCGTACAGCTTCTTGGAGGGGATTTTCCCCTCCGCGATCATACAGAACAGACAATCTTCCATGGGAAACAACTCCTTCCTGATATTTTATAAACGTCCCCGCCCTCTCAGGCCGCTTTGCGTCCAGCTCTCCAAAGAGAGAACCCTTGGCAAAACCATAAACTTTGGCAGCGCGTCAGAGCTGACGGAGAGGGCGAACCCGTTTTCTTATTCGCCCAGAGCCTTCTTGACGATGGCGCTGACAGCAGCCAGAGCTTCGTCGATCTTGGTCTCGTCCTTCAGGCCGGCCATTGCAAAGTCCGGCTTGCCGCCGCCCTTGCCGCCGGCAATGGCAGCGATCTCCTTGACCAGAGCACCGGCCTTCAGGCCCTTTTCCTGTGCCTGTTTGGTCACAGTGACAGCCATGGTGATCTTATCCTCAGCCTTGCCCACCAGAACCGCCACAGCGGGCTTCACAGCCTTGTCGCGGATGGTATCGCACATGCCGCGCAGGGTGTCGCCGGTGGTGCCGGTGAAGTATGCAGAAGCAATCTTCACGCCGCCGATTTCTTCGGCATTGTCAAACAGGCTGGTCACCTTGGAAGCGGCGACCTGTGCCTTGATCTCTTCCAGCTCCTTGGCCAGAGCCTTGTTCTCAGCCATCACGGCCTCGGCACGGACGGGCAGAGCGGTCACGTTGTTTGCCTTCAGGGTGTTTGCCACGGTATGCAGCATAGCCTCCTGCAGGTTTGCACGGATCAGCAGGTTGCGGCCGGTGACAGCCTCGATGCGGCGGATGCCCGCAGCAACGGAGGCCTCGCTCACGATCTTGAAGCCGCCGATCTGGGCGGTGTTCTTCACGTGGGTGCCGCCGCAGAACTCGGTAGACCAACCCTCGATGTCCACAACACGCACGACCTTGCCGTACTTTTCGCCGAACAGAGCCATTGCGCCCAGCTTCTTGGCTTCCTCAATGGGCATTTCCCGGACGGTGACGTTCATGGACTCGTAGATTTTATCGTTCACGATCTTCTGCACGCGGGCCAGCTCCTCGGGAGTGACAGCGCTGAAGTGGGTAAAGTCGAAGTGAGTGATCTCTGCATCCTGATAGGAGCCTGCCTGATGGACGTGGTCGCCCAGCACTTCACGCAGAGCTGCCTGCAGCAGATGGGTGGCGGTGTGGTTGCGGGCAATGGCCATGCGGTATTCCTTATCCACCTGAGCGGTCAGGTGGTCGCCCACCTTCACGATGCCGCTCTCCAGCACGCAGGTGTGGACGTAGTAGCCCTTGGGGGTCTTCTTCACATCCAGCACGCGCAGGCTGCAGTCGGCGCTGTTCAGCATGCCGTGGTCCGCAGCCTGACCGCCCATCTCAGCGTAGAAGGGAGTCTTATCCAGAACCACCAGCACGCCGTCCTTTGCTTCCTCGTCGGTAGCAATGGCATCGGTCAGGGTCTCCTCGTCGCTCAGGGCCACCACAACGCCGGTGTCGTTCAGGGTCTCGTAGCCGGTAAAGACGGTGGGCTCTGCATTCAGCGCACCGAACAGATCCTCGCTCCAGCCGGAGATGTTCTTCTTCAGGCGCTCCGCACGGGCACGCTCCTTCTGCTTGGTCATTTCGGCGTGGAAGCCTTCCTCGTCGATCTCAATGCCCTGCTCTGCAGCGATCTCCTTGGTCAGATCCAGCGGGAAGCCGAAGGTATCGTTCAGCTTGAACACATCCAGGCCCTTCAGCAGATGCTCATGTGCCTTTTCCAGACCATCGATCATGTTGTTCAGGATGTTCATGCCGGCATCAATGGTGCGGGCAAAGTTTGCCTCCTCGGTGCCGATGACCTTCTTGATATAAGCATCGTGCTCGCGCAGCTCGGGGTATGCGGTCTCGCTGGACTGGATGACAGTCTCCACCAGCTCCACCAGGAACGGGCGGGTGATGCCCAGCATACGGCCATGGCGGGCAGCACGGCGCAGCAGGCGGCGCAGCACATAGCCGCGGCCCTCGTTGGAAGGCAGGATGCCATCGGACACCATGAAGGTGCAGCTGCGGATGTGGTCGGTGATGACACGGATGGAGATATCGGTCTTGTCGTCCTCGCCGTAGGTCTTGTTGGCAATGTGCTCTACATGGTGCAGCACGCTCTGCACGGTGTCAACCTCAAACAGGTTGCCCACGCCCTGCATCACGCAGGCCAGACGCTCCAGACCCATGCCGGTATCAATGTTGGGGCGTGCCAGACGCTCGTAGTGGCCCTTGCCGTCGGCATCGAACTGACTGAACACCAGATTCCAGATCTCCATATAGCGGTCGCAGTCGCAGCCCACGCCGCAGGTCGGCTTGCCGCAGCCGTACTCGGGGCCGCGGTCAAAGTAGATCTCGGAGCAGGGGCCGCACGGGCCGGAGCCATGCTCCCAGAAGTTGTCTTCCTTACCCAGACGCACCATGTGGTCGGGGGCGATGCCCACCTTCTTGGTCCAGATATCGTAAGCCTCGTCGTCCTCCTCGTACACAGAGATGTGCAGGCGGTCCTTCGGAATGGCCATCCACTCGTCAGAAGTCAGGAACTCCCATGCCCAGGGAATGACCTCCTCTTTGAAGTAATCCTGGAAGGAGAAGTTGCCCAGCATTTCAAAGAAGGTGCCATGACGGGCAGTGATACCCACGCGCTCGATATCCGGGGTGCGGATGCACTTCTGGCAGGTGGTCACGCGGTGACGGGGCGGCTCTTCCTGAGCCAGAAACCACTTTTTCATGGGGGCCATGCCGCTGTTGATCAGCAGCAGGCTGGGGTCGTTCTTGGGCACCAGCGGGAAGCTGTCCAGACGCAGGTGCCCTTGCTCTCAAAGAGCTCAGGTACTTTTCACGCAGTTCATTCAAACCGGTCCATTGCATAGGTTTTCTCTCCTCAATCGTCTTTGGCGCTTGTGCGGCCGCTTTTTATGCTGTTATGGCAGAGGGGCGGCACGGTGAAAAAACAAAAAACAGCCCTCATCCCAAAAGGGACGAAGGCTGCTTGTGCATCAAACTCCGTGGTACCACCCAAATTGCAAAGGATAAAATGTGTCCCCTGCCGCTTTCGGCGCGTTAACGCTGCGCTGCGTCCGACTTGTGTCGCCGGAAGCTCCGGGGTGGCGCGAAATGATCCCGACCGGAGCACCTTACAGCCGTTGGGCACTCTCTCTGGACGGTGGTGTGTGCATTTCTGACCCCATCATTGCCATCTGTCATAATTTTACATTCCGCAAAGCAGACACAATGCCCCTTTGCGTACAGCTAAATTATAGCATACGCAAAACGTTTGTCAACGGTTTTGAGCAAAATTTACGGCACCCAGATGCGGACGATGCTGCTGATGGTGCCATCCTCGGTAAAGACCAGGGTGTTGTTGGGGCATCCAGCCGTCCGGCTCGGCGTTGACGGCCTCGGCCACGGCATCGGCGCCGTCCGTCTCCACGGCGGAAGCCTGCGGGTCGGCCGAGCTGTCGCTCAGGGTCACGCCCCTGGCCAGAGGCAGGGTCACCTCGCCCATCTCATAGTAGACGGGGATAATCGTCAAAGGTCACGGTGCGGTACACATCGTGGTCCAGCGTCAGCTCCACGCCGCCCGCTTCGATGCCGCCGTTGATGGTCACATAGCCGTTGTCGGCATCCCTGTCGATGCTGGTCACAGTCAGCTTGGTCACGGTGGTGTCGCCCTGGTCGTGGATCCGAAGCACGCTGCCCTCCTGCAAGGCGTCGATGTCCTCGGGCAGGTAGCTGTCGTAGCCGTATACGCTCAGTGTCGCCTGGCCGTCGGCCACCTTGGTGATGCTGGCTGCAAACTTGTAGGAACCCGTCTTGATCTCGTTCAGATTCCCGGCATCGATGGGCAGCACATCGCCCATCTCACCGGCTGCTTCGGACGAAGCCGCACTGCTTTCCACGCCGGAAGCCGATGCGCTTGCCGCGCTGCCTGCGGTGCTGTTGCTGCTGCCGCAACCTGCCAGAATGCCCACTGCCAGAATGGCCGTAACGGCCAGCACCTTTTTATTCAGTTTCATATTCTATACCTTCTTCTGTTGTTGTCGGGGCGGTGTTTTCCGCACCTGTCTCGGTATCATACGTCACCCGTGCGGAAAAGTCAACATTTCCTTTTCTCTGCGCTTGACGCGCGGTTTTTGTTCCGCTACAATAAAAACGAATTAAGAACCCATTCTATTGCAACTGATTTTAAGATAGAGAGGAATTTCCCGTGAAAATTTTAAAAGTAAAGTGTCTTGCCCCTACCCGGCTGGACAATTATCTAACCCAGCAGTACCCCGCCCTGACCCCGGGCCGCCTGAACAAGGCCCTGCGGGAGAACAAGATCAAGCTGAACGGCAAAAAGCAGCCGCTTTCCACCCGCGTGATGGCCGGTGATGAGATCAAGCTGTTCATTCTGGATGAAGTTCTGGATGCGGACAGGCGTGTGGACGGCCCGGCGTGGAAGAACGCCCGCGGCCCGGCACAGGTGGTCTACGACTGCCCGCAGATCGTCATTGTGAACAAGCCCGCCGGTCTTGCCGTGGATGGCCCGGAGGACGACACGCTGCTGAACCGCACCCTGCTCTACCTGAACCAGCAGGGCGAGTACAAGGAGAACGACCTGTACACCCCGGCGCTGTGCCACCGGCTGGACACCGGCACCAGCGGCCTTGTCATCGTTGCCAAGACCCCGGAAGCCGAGGAGCTGTTCCTTGCAGCCATCAAGAACCGCGAAGTGAAAAAGACCTACCTCTGCGTCACCTTCGGCCGTCCGATGCCGCCGGATGCCACTCTGGGCGGCTATCTGCTTAAGGACGCGGACCGCGGCATCGTGAAGATCGTGGAAGGAAAAGCAGCCTGGTGCCAAGGAAGTGGAGACCCGGTACGAGACCATCGCCGTCTCCGGTCGTCTGGCCCTGCTGAAGGTGCAGCTGATCACCGGCCGCACCCATCAGATCCGCGCCCACATGGCCAGCATCGGCTGTCCCATTCTGGGCGACAGCAAATACGGCAACAACACCGCCAACCGCGAGCTGAAGCTCAAGTATCAGGCCCTGTGCGCATGGGAACTCACCATGCCCCGCTTCACCCAGCCGGATTTCGAGTTCCTCAGCGGCAAGACCTTCCGCGCACCAAAGCCCTGGTATTACAGTCAGGTACTGGACGGAACCCTGAAATAAGCTTTTTTACAACAAATTACAGCAAAAAAAGAAATCCCGGAAGTGTATTCCGGGACTTCTTTTTGTCGTATTTTACTGGAATAGACCGCCAAACCAGCCCAGAGTGGACTCAGTTGCATTTGCAAAGGCATCCTGAACTTCCTGAATGCTGTCCAGCAGCTTGGTGCCCTCGGTATCCTTCACCGACCAGTAAACGCCGCTGCTTGCCGAGCCATCCGAAACCGTGAAGTCACTGGTAAAGCAGAGGTTATCGCCCTGAGAATCGGTCACGACCACCATGTAGGTGTAATTGCCTGCGGGCAGTTCACCAAAGCGGATGGAGCTGTCCAGCGACTTGAAGGAGAAGATTGCCGTATTGGGTGCTGCCTGTGCAGTGAACACCGTCTGGTCGTTCTCGTCCAGCACTGCCAACTGCACATTGGTCAGGGTGGTGCCCAGCGCAGCATTTGCAGTGCCGGTCAGCGCCATGCCCTTGCCCGCACGGACATTGATGGGGTAGCTCATGCCTTCCAGACGCAGGCCGTCAGCCTCTGCAGCAATGAAGTTGTGATCTGATGCCACATACCAGTAGCAGGAGGACCTATTGACCGAAACGCTGGAGTTTTCCAGCGGGATGCGTCCGGAAGAGATGTTGCCTGCCGGATCGGAGCAATAGAAGTTGCCGTTGGTGTAGTCGGTGAGCAGCACTGCATGGGGCTGGCTGCGGTCATACAGCACGATGCCCTCCGGGTGCTGCGAAAGCAGGGTGATCAGGGTCTGCACTTTTTCCTGTTTGCGGGAGGGCAGTGTGCCGTAGCCCACCTGCATCTCCTTATATGTAAAGCTGTGGGAAAGCCCGTTGGACCATGCTGTGGAACGGACACTGTTCTCGGTCACAGTGGACCAGTCGGTCAGGCCGTCAAAATAGGCACGGCGGCGCAGCATCATGGCTGCGGATGCCAATGTGCAGGTGCCGCCGCGGCTCTGCTTGAAGTAGAAGCCTGCGTCCACGTTCAGATCAACCGCCAAGGCAGCCGGCAAGCAGGTGAGCATAAACACCAGTGTCAGCACAAGGCTCAGCAGTTTTTTACGGGACGGTGCAGCGGTATTCACGGGTAGGTTCTCCTTTCAGCTCCATGGCTTGTTACGTTTACCACCATAAAGTATACCAACCTGTTACCCTTTTGTAAACGTTTGTGAAGCTTTTTTCTCAATATCAACACGTTTGGGCAGTTTTTGTTGGAGAGAATGCACAGTTTCCGGCAATGATATTCTACATTTTTTACAAAAATTCCCGTCCTGACATTTTTCAAGCGCACCATATTTTGCATTCTTTTTTCATTTTCTGACCACGCTGTGGGCAAATCAAAAAATGCTCCACTGGGGCTTTCGTTGCTTCGCAAACGCAACTTTTTCTCCGCAATCAGCGGTCAAGTGTCCTCAACCGGACGGTTTGGGTGCATCCTTGTAGTTGAACGTGATTAGCATCCGGTCATCGTACAGAAAAATTGGCATTGACAAAAATCTCGATCAGCGCTTTCCGCTGCTTTTTCTGCGAAATATCGAACTTTCTAAATTTCATCAGCCAGAATCGGATGAAATCCTCATTGAAGCTGGGCTTCTTCAACTTTTCATCTGCGATTTTTGCAGTCAGCTCATCTTTCTGGATTTCCAGCGCTTCCAGACGCTCTTTCGTTGTCCGGGTGTACAAGCCGTCCTCGATCGCCTTCATCAGGTTGTCTAGCTTTTTGTTGACCTCTCGCAGTTGCTTTTCCAGCAGCGGCATCGTGGTGTTTTCCTGATTCTGGACATCCATGACCAGTTGAACGATCTTGTCAATCACCGCTTCGTCCTGAATCAGCTTCATGGTCTCCCGGACGACTAGATCTTCCAGCCAGTCCTTCTGCACGGTCTTTTTGTTGCAGCCCTTGCGCCGCTTGACGTTGGCGCATTTATAATAATAGTAGGTACGTCCAGTGGCACTAGTTCCGCTTTCGCCAAACATCAGCGCACCGCATTTGCCGCAGAACAGCTTGGTGGTCAGCAGATATTCCCTCGCTCTGCCTTGCCACAGGCAGGGGCACGCTTGTTCTTATCCAGACGCTTCTGCACCCGGTCAAACAGGTCTTTCGGAACAATAACCGGAATTGCATCCGGCACAACGATATCCCGGAAAGACAGTTCGCCAATGTACCGGCGGTTCTTGAGCATGGTGTTCACGCTGCTGTGGGTCATTTTGCCGCCAGCATATTGCGGACACCCTTGTCGTTGAGGAAGTTTACGATCTCTACCATCTTATCGCCGTTGTCATACCGCTGAAAGGCTTCCAGTACCAACGGAGCGGTCAACGGGTCAAGATGATAAAACTTTTCCTCGTCGATTTTATAGCCGATGGTTCCTGTACCGCCGGTGCACTTCCCTTTCAGAGCGTTCTCGGTCTGGCCACGAATCACCTTTTCGGACAGCTCTGCGGAATAATATTCTGCCATACCTTCCAGAAGGGTTTCCACCAGAATGCCCTGTGAGCCCTCGGCAATGGGTTCCATAACGGAGATCAGATGGACACCGTTCTTTTTCAGGATCATCTTGTAGTTTGCACTATTAAACGATTCCGGGCAAAGCGGTCAAATTTCCAGACGAGAACAACATCAACAGCTTTTTGCCGCTGTCTTTGATCATCTGCTGGAATTCCGGGCGATTGTCCGTTTTGGCAGAGAATGCACGGTCAATGTAGTGCTTGATGACCGTGATGCCGTTCTTTTCCGCATAAGCCGTGCATTCCCGAATCTGGCCTTCAATGGATTCTTCACGCTGGTTATCCGATGAATAGCGGGCATAGATTACGGCGGTCATAGGCTCACTTCCTTTTTCTTATCAAACAGACGGGTAGCTTTTTGCATACTTGTAGATCTGCCGTGCACAGTCAAGGCTCATTTTGCTGGAATCGTTGTGTTTGAGCCATGCATTCACATTGCCCGGATTCAGCCTCAAGTCTGTGTAGATACGATAATTCGTCAATTTCTTTTCTTGCTGAAGTTCCAATACCCGGCGATGGATCAACTCTTTTGTGTCATTGTCTGCAAGGACGGCATCCCGCACCGAACAATAGCTGCGCCAGACTTTCCGATAGCCTTCTGGCAGTTCAGGTGACTGTTTTTCCAGAAGTAGAAGCATTTGCGCCAGCGAGTAGCGATTGGAAAGCTGCTCATATTCCGCAGCAATCGTGCTGTTTGCGGTGTAGCGGAGCAGCAGTTCTACTTTATTAAAGGCCAGCGCATAGAGAAACAGCGGTTCTTTCAGGCGGGGATTTTCAGCCATACGATCTGCCAGCTTATGGACGCTTGCCGTCTGCACCCCGGCAAGCTCTGCCACATACTGCTTCAAGAAACCTTCAAATGTCAGTTTTCGCATGGTCTCCACCTCTCCACATACGCCTGATAGCGGATATAAAAATCCCGATATCGCCAGTCGTTCAAGATGCTGGCTCTCAACTCATCCTCATCCGTTGCAAGGTGTTCCAGCAAATCCCAATCCAACGAATTCCGCACAGCCTCGCTCTCTACGTCTGCCTTGTCGGTGTCCCGGAAAGAGCACAGCTTTGCAATCACAAAGTCCTCCAGACTGGGTGTGTAGAACTGAACCTTTGTGCCATCGAAGGGTAGTGGCTGCAGCCGGTCTTGGAAGTTATACGGGAAATTGTCGATCATCAGGTCTGCGTCTTCGTCCAGACGTTCCAGACGCTTGCGGAGGTCATCTAAGATCATCTTTCCCATAAAATAGCCTTTCTTATTTTCAATAATAGTATTTTCTAAAAATTATTTTATAGAAAACGAATCCGATTGTCAAGCACAAATCAACGACATTTCATATAATTCATACTATCATGTTGTCAGTCCACATCTCACACTGGCTAATGACCGTGCTGATTGCCGTATCATAATCTTCCGGTGGATACTTATAGTTTTTTTCAGCAAGTGCTTCACCATCTTACGCATACTCGCACGGGCAGTTTCATTTTTTCTGCAGGTCTATTACGCTCGCATTACTGAATTTCTGCGTTTCCAGCCATCTCCATTGCAGCGTTCGATTGACACAGGTTGAGTTATCGGCAGATACAGCAAACACAACGGGCGGCTCTGGTAACAGAGCTGCCCGTTGTGTTCGTTTATGAAAAGGAGAACTTAGATCTCATACCACTTGATCTCGTTGGCATCCAGATGCAGAGCAAAGCTGCTGCCGTCTGTGGTGTAAACGATGGTGTCCTGCGGCTCGTACGTGTTGTTCACCACACAATACTTGCCGTTCTTGACGTAGGCGTGAACTTCTACATTATAATTGGAGCTGAACCATGTATGCAGTTCCTCCTCGCTGTGGGCACTCCACAGGATAGCGCGGTAAAGGGTGCGGCTGTTGGCAAAACTGTAAGGCACACCGCTGATGTACACGGCACGACCCTTGCCGAAGTCGTGTGCCGCCATCTGCACTTCTTTGTTTCGCTGCACCAGCACTTCGGTGCCTTCCAGCGCATAAATATTCCTCTTGCCCTCGCCAAAGTCCACGGGTTGGTCGGCGTCCTGCAGGATAAAGTGGTCGGGGTGCTCCTCCCAATTGTATTTGTCGTAGTTCAGGGTGAAGCCGTTTTCCTCCTCCACGCCCAACACAGTGGCAAGCTGGAAAATGTGCCCCTGATACGGGTGACCGGAGGGCTCGCCCACGCCGATAAAGCCGCCGCCGTTCCAGACGAACTTGCGGATAGCGGAGGAGATCTCCGGATCTTCCCACCAGATGCCGCCGGTGTGTGCGGTGTCGGCATCGCCGACATTGATAATGACATCCAACGAATCCAGCAGATGCGGGTCGTTCTTGATATCCTCAAAGCTGATAAACTTCACATCAAAGGGCGCACCGGACAGCATCTCAATGACACCGGCATAGCTATAGTTCTGCTTGTAATAGAGGGCGTGATGCACCATGTGACAGCCCCAAGCCCGCATTTTACCCCAACAGTTCAGCACGGCCACTCGCTTGACACAGTAGGGTGTGGTGTCCTTGATGTTCTCGTACAGTTCGCGGAACTCGTTGCAGACGCTCTCCACGTAGTCCACGAACTCCGGGAACTGCAAGGCCAGTTTCAGATAGCCGCCATAGCCGATGCGGTCGATGGGCTTGCGCAGGATAGCGCGGCGGGCTGTAACCCAGTTCTCCTTGGCTTCCCGCACCGGGTCGCCGCCCTCGTGGAAGGTATCGGGGAAGAAGTACGGCAGGAAACGGCCCTCGGTGTACTTCACGCCCTCAATGTCAGAGATCAGGCGCAGGGTGGAGCCGTTGCCCACGCTGCCCACCACGGCATCCAGACCAATGGTCTTGAACTCCGGCATAAAAGGCTCGGTGCCGATCCAGTGATCGCCCAGGAACATCATCGCCTCGCAGCCGCACTCGTGCGTGATGTCCACCATTTCTTTGGCCAGCTTTGCTACTTCGCGCCGCTGGAACGCCTGAAAATCACGGTATTCCTTGCTGGGCACTCGGTACTGGTTGTTATAGTAGCCCTGATCGATGATGTACTCCGGGCGGAACTTGTAGCCCACTTCCTGCTCAAACTGGTTGAGGATATAAGGGCTGACCGAAGCAGAGTATCCATACCAGTCCACGAACTTCTCCCGCTTCAGCTCGTCGAAGATCAGGGTGAACTGGTGGAAGAAGGTGGTGTAGCGGATGACGTTTACATAGGGGTGCTCTGCGATGAACTTGCGCAGGCGCTCCATGGAATACTTGTGGGTCTTGGGCTGACGCACATCAAAAGTGATCTGGTGCTCAAAGTTCGTCCAGCCGTTGGTGGTAGCGTTGTACATATGCACCGGGTCCCAGATGAGGTAAGCCAGAAAACTGACGGTATACTCATGGAACGGTACGGCCTGTACGGTCACGCTGCCGTCGGCGTAACTCCACTTTTGCCGGGGGCACGGACTGACCGGTGGTTCGATCCATGACCTCCCACCAGCGGGTGATGTCGTCGTTGGTGTTCACCTGCATCAGCTCCGGGCTGATGCCCTTCATCAGCGGGATGGTCACGGTGTCGCCGGGGGCGGTGTAAAAGCCGGTCATGATGTAGCACTGCTGTACCTCGTCCGGGTTTGCCTTTGCCCATGCGTTGTCCTTGCGGGTGGTATAGTAGGTGGAGTAGATCTTGGCGTCCGCATTCTTGAGCTGTTGCGGGAAGTCGGTGCCGTCGCAGTCGCGGATGGCATCAGCACCCCACTTTTTTAAGATCTCCAGCGTTTCGGGCACAACGTCCAGGTCTGTGGGAATGGTCACGCGCCCGGTCTTTCTTATTTCATCCATGGGAAACTCTCCTTTTGCCTCTCTTTGAATCGTAGGGGGTCAATCGTAGGCGGCGTTATACAGCGCCAGCACAGCCAGCAGCAGTGCTACGCCCACCAGCATGATGCCAAGCCCTGCCAGCTGTCCGGTCATTTTCCAGCCGGACACCACCAGCACCAGTGCCAGCACAAACAGCACCAGCATCAGTACCATGCGCAGGGCGGGATGCTCTTTCCAGTATGCTTTCATCGTCTGTCACCTTAACCTTTCAAGCCGCCCACGGTCATGCCCTGCGTCAGCTGCCGCTGCACGCAGATGTACAAGATCAGGGTGGGCAGCATTACCAGCACAAGACCTGCGTACATGGTGCCGTACTGAGCGGCGCTCTGCTGCGCCTGCATCAGGTTCAAAAGACCTACCGGCAGGGTGCGGGGCGCCTTGGTGGAACTCATCAGGGTCATGGAGATGATATACTCGTTCCAGAAGGACAGGAAGTTGAACAGGATGATGGTGATGATGGAGGGCTTTGCCATGGGAAAGATGATGCGGGTCATAGTGGAAAAGTAGCTTGCACCGTCGATGTAGGCGGCCTCCTCAAAATCGTGGGGCAGGGTGGCAAAGTAGCCCGACAGCAGGTAGATGGTAAAGGGCAGCGCGGTGGCGGCGTATACCACCGCCAGCACCACCAGATTGTTCAGCAGAAAGCCGCTGCCGAAATGGCCTTTCAGCCACACATCGCCGTCCCGCAGCATCAAAAAAATGGCAACCACGATGTAGTTCACGTTGATGAACAGGCCCGCCATGAACAGGGTGTTCAGCACCTTGCACCCCTTGAAGTGAAAGCGGGACAGGCAGTAGGCGGCGGGCAGGGCAACGACCAGCAGCAGCGCCAGCGCCAGCGCGGTGACGATGACCGAGTTGAGCATATATTCGCCCATTTTCGCGCCGGTTCCATGCGTTGACAAAGTTCTGCCAGTAGAACCCGGCGGGCAGTGCCCACGGGTTGCCGTAGAACTCTGCATTCTGCTTGATGGAGGCCATGAACACCCATGCCACCGGCACGATGATGGTAACGGCCAGCAGAACCAGCACAAAATAGATGAAAAACTTGTACAGACCTTCCGCAGAGCGGGAAGATTTTTCGGTGGTATTCTGCATCTTCTTCCCTCCTTAAAATTCCAGCGTATCGCGGTTGGTGACCTTGTTGACACAGGCGGACAGGGCAAACGAGAACAGGAAGATTACCACGCCGATGGCCATACTGTAACCATACAGGCCAGCGTCTTTCTGGCTGTACATATAGCTCAGCGCCACATCCGATGCGCCGTTGGGCCCGCCGCTGGTCATGGCCTTGACGAAGAGGAAGGCCATGTTGATGGTGGAGATGATAAAGAAGGTGAGGGTGGTGCGGATATTCGTCCAGATGAGGGGGATGGTGATCTGGAAGAACTGGGTCAGCCGCCCGGCACCGTCCAGATTGGCGCTCTCGTACAGGCTGATGGGCACGGCAGACATGGAGGCCATGTACATGACCATGTAGTAGCCGATGGCCTGCCACACCATGGCAATGATGATGGAGGGGATGACCAGTTTTTCGCCCTTCCACAGGATGGGGTCGCTCATCGTGCGGAACAGACCGATGATGCTGTTCAGCATGCCGTTTTCCGGCTTATAGATGGCAGAGAAGATGCCAGAGATGACGACCACCGACAGGATGTTGGGGATATAGAAGATGATGCGGAAAAAGTTCTGTCCTTTGATCTTCTCCCGGGTGAGGATGGCGGCAAATACCAGTGCAAAGGCGAAGGTGATCAGGGTGACCGTTACCACCAGCAGGATCATATTCTGCATGGAGCGGATGAACTGGGCGTCCCGCAGCAGATGCTGGAAGTTTTTAAGCCCCACAAAGGTCTCGTTGGGAGAATAGGCACCCCGCTCATACAAACTCATGCGGAATACGTTGAGGGTGGGCAGGATCATAAAGAGGAAAAACAGGATGGTAGCCGGTGCCACACAGAGGAATACGAACCGTTTGCGGCTTTTATCCGTTCTCATAGGGGATTGACCGCTCCTTTCTTGATGGTACTGTACAGCCCAAAAAAGCGGAGGCGGTAAAAACCGCCCCCGCTGGGCAGGGCTTAATTACTCGATGATGTTGGCGCGCATCTGGTCACTGGCGGACTTGATGCCGTCGATCCACTGCTGCTCGGTCATACTGCCGGACACCAGAGAGTTGACAGGGTCGAAGAACACAGTGCGCACTTCCACGCCGGGGATGGCGCTGAAGGCTGCAAAGTTGCCCATGGCGGCCTTTGCGCCGTTGTCGTAGATGGAGTAGAACATCTTGTTGTCGCCTTCCAGACTGTCGGCGATGCCCAGCACAGGCTGGATAGCGCCGCTCTCGGCAAACAGCTTGCAGGCTTCATCGCTGTACAGGTAAGCCACGAACTGCTTGGCGGCATCCTGATGCTCGGCACCGGCGGGGATCCATGCCTGCTCGAACCAGGTGTAGCTGTAACCATCGCCGCCGGCCTTGACAGCAGGCAGGGCGGTCATGCCCCACTCAAAGCCGTCTGCACGGGGAGCCTCGGCCATCTCGCCCACGATCCAGGTGCCGTTGGGCATGAACAAAGCCTTGTTGTCCAGCACCAGCTGCTGGTTCTGGGTAAAGTCCTGATCGTTGGCCTGTGCGGGGGTGATGGGGTTGGTGTAGGAAGCCAGCTTTGCCACGATATCAAAGCAGGTCTTTGCCTCGGGGTGTCCCAGATGCCCTCGGTGTAGTGGGTGGCCTTGTTGAAGAACTCCGGGCCGCCGGCAGCGTACATCAGCGCATAGAAGAAGGCGTCGAAGTAGCCGGTGGTGGGGTAGGTGAACAGGTAGGTGCCCTCAGCGGCAGCCTTGTCGCCCAGTGCCCACATCTCGTCCCAGGTCTTGGGCACGTCCCAGCCCTTTTCCTTCAGGAAACCGGCGTTGTAGAACAGGCCGCAGGGGCTGTAGAACATGGGAGCCAGATAGGTTTTGCCGTCGCCGTAGGGGTTGGTCAGGGAGGTGTCGGTAAAGCCGCCGGCGATCTTCTCGCTCACCTTCTTGCTCTCGCCGGGCACGGTCATGCTCAGCACATCGGTGATGTCGGCGATCAGGTTGCCCTTGATGAACTGCTCGGTCAGGGCAGCTTCACGGCCGGTGGCCAGATGGACCACGTCGGGGTAGTCGCCGCCCTGCATGGAGGGGCCGATGACGTCCTCCAGCTTTTTGTCGGTGGTCAGGTCCACCTTGATGCCGGTCTGTGCGGTAAAGGCCTCGGCGACCTTCTTCCACATATCAGCGCCGTAGCCGGTCTCGATGGCGGCTACCTTGATGGTGACGTCCGCAGCCACTGCGGAAGAAGTAGCGGCAGAAGATGCCGTGCTGGACGCGGTGGAGCTGGAAGAGCCGCCGCAGGCAGCCAGACCCAGTGCAGCGGCGCCAACGCCGGCCGCCTTCAGGAAATTACGACGAGAAATACGATTCATACTGTGTTGCCTCCATCATTTTGTTCCGTTCAAACACAGCCGGGCAAACAGGCTTTGCCCGAAGGACTGTGTGTTTTTCCTGCCTCCAATAT
>ENA-OPYU01000274-OPYU01000274.1-human-gut-metagenome-genome-assembly--contig:-NODE-274-length-20732-cov-3.596991_pt1 | contig 20732 bp, 33 predicted proteins | sample MGYA00242637_ERZ504482 | MGnify/ENA primary metagenome ERZ504482 (study PRJEB26092, sample SAMD00036237) | human gut metagenome | host: Homo sapiens | study: EMG produced TPA metagenomics assembly of... | reverse complement strand
AAAGCGAAAAGAACTTACTTTAATTTTGAAACAAATAGGAATCAAATTATCATAGACAAAGAGCAGTTAATTCTTTTGAGTTAGCTGCTTTTTCTATGCAAATTTTAAGATTGGAGGACAACATGAAAACAGATATATTTGAGGATATGAAAGAGCGTGTCGGCTGTGAAAATATTTCCGACCTTCCCTACCGCAAACGTATGGTGTGGGAAATCATCAAGCAGCACTCACCACTTGATTATCCAAAAGAACAGTTAGAAAAGATTTTCTCATTATGTATTCGGTGTAGATTATGCTGTTATAATGGGAATACTGGATATGATGAAAGGAAGTGACAGACCATGCAGGAAATGCGAATCTACCTGTTAAACAATACAAAACCGTATCGTGAGGGTGACGAAGAATATTCCGGTGCTTGGTTCAACTGCCCTGTGGACTTTGAGGAAGTCCGAGAAAAATTCGGCGTAGAACATGAAGAACAGATTGAGATTGCAGACTATGAGCTGCCCCTTTGACTTACACAGTGATATGCCACTTTTGGGAAATCAACGCCAACTGCCGCATGGTGCTGGAATTGGAGGGTACGCCTATCGGCAATGAAATGAAAGCCATTCAGCAGAAATGGTTTTCCAGCTTCGAGGAATTTATCGACCACAAGGACGAGATACGCTACTATGATGTGGGTGACGGTGCAGCTCTGGCAGAATACCTTATCCGTGAAGAATATGTTTTTGGTGAGATTCCTCACGAACTATTGAAACATATCGACTATCACTCCTATGGTAGTGAGCTGGAAATGGACGACAGATACTTATTTACCACAAGCGGCGTATTCCGCTATCAGTAAAGGGGTGATGTGGTATCGAAGAAATGCGAATCTATATCGCCAATCTTGGGAAATACAACGAGGGTGAGCTTGTGGGTGCGTGGTTTACGCCGCCCGTTGATTATGACGAGATGGCAGAACGTATCGGCTTGAATGACAGATACGAAGAATACGCAATCCATGATTATGAGCTACCCTTTGAGATTGACGAGTACACACCCATTGAGGAAGTCAACCGCCTGTGTGAAATGGTGGAGGACTTACCAGAAGACATACAGGACGAATTATCGGAACTGCTAGGCTATTACAGCAGCTTGGAAGATTTGTGCGAACATGCAGACGATATTATCCATTATCCCGATTGTGACGATATGACAGACGTTGCCTATTACTTCATAGATGAATGTCAAAGTCTGGGTGAGATACCAGACAGAATCCGCAGTTACATAGACTATGAAGCCTACGGGCGTGACCTTGATTTAGAGGGGCGTTTTGTCGTCACTAATCATGGCGTGTTTGAATGTCCGTATTAACAATTACAACTGAAATTTTTTTATCTGCCAGTGAAATGACACTGGTTATTTTTTGCAGCAGCCTTGAAACATAGGCTGCTGTTTCCATTTTAGAACAGAAAGGAGCTGTGAAAATTGAAGAAAATCAAAAGCTATACAAGCATATGGAGCGTGGAAAAAGTCATTTATGCAATCAACGATTTTCAACTCCCGTTCCCGCTCACATTCAGTCAGATGGCTTGGTTCGTGGTGTCGCTGTTTGTGGTGATTCTCTTTGGGGAGCTACCGCCCTTTAACATGATTGACGGTGCATTTCTCAAATACTTTGGAATCCCTGTGGCGTTCACTTGGTTTGTATCGCAAAAGACCTTTGACGGAAAAAATGCCTTTTGGATTCCTAAAATCCTGTGTGAGCTTTTTCCTCCGACCAAAAGTGACCTATGCAGGAAAAGCTATCAAACTGAAAAATCAGAAATTCAATACAAGCGTGACCGCAGTTAGGAGTGTGATGTATGTTCCCGATTAAGTACATAGAAAACAATCTGGTGTTCAACCATGACGGTGAGTGCTTTGCCTACTATGAGCTGACACCTTACAATTATTCGTTCCTGTCACCAGAAGAAAAATACATGGTGCATGACAACTTCCGTCAGCTTATCGCCCAGAACCGTGACGGAAAAATCCATGCCCTACAGATTGCCACAGAGGACAGCCTGCGTGCAGTACAGGAGCGTTCCCAAAAAGGGAATCACAGGCAGATTAAAAGAGATTGCCTGTAAAAAGGTAGATGAACAGACAGAAGCGTTGGTTGAAATGATTGGTGAAAATCAGATTGACTACCGCTTTTTTTCTTGGCTTCAAGCTGCTGGTAAATGAGGAAGAAATCAGCTTCAAGGGTATGCGAAAATCAGCAGCTATGACCTTTGCGGATTTTATCTATGAAGTCAATCACAAGCTGATGGGTGACTTCGTTTCCATGAGTAATGATGAAATCAACCGTTTCCTAAAGATGGAAAAACTCTTGGAAAGCAAAATCTCACGTCGCTTTCAGTTCCGCAGACTAGATAAGAACGACTTCGGCTACCTCTTGGAACATATCTACGGGAATACCGGCGTTGCCTACAGTGATTCACAAAGTTATGACCTCCCGATAAAAAACGTCAAAGCGTGAAACACTGGTGAAGCGATATGACCTTATCCGTCCGACACGCTGCAATGAATTCGAGAAACCAGCGATACCTAAAGATTGAGCGTGAAGATCAGACAACTTTTGTTGCCTACTTCACGATTAACAATATCGTGGGTGAGCTGGATTTTCCGTCAAGCGAGATATTTTATTATCAGCAACAGCAATTCACGTTCCCCGTTTCCACTTCTATGAATGTTGAAATCGTTACCAACAAAAAGGCTCTGACGACTGTTAGGAACAAAAATGAAAGAGCTGAAAGACTTGGATAATCATGCTTGGGAATCCAACAACGAAACGGGAAGTAACGTCATGGACGCTCTGGATTCGGTGAATGAACTGGAAACAAATTTAGACCAGTCCAAAGAATCCATGTATAAATTATCCTACGTTATCCGTGTGGCGGCTGATACTCTGGAAGAATTGAAACGCCGCTGTGATGAAGTCAAAGATTTCTATGATGATTTGAATGTCAAGCTGGTTCGCCCATTCGGTGATATGTTGGGGTTGCATGGTGAGTTTATCCCGTCCAGCAAAAGATATATCAATGATTATATCCAATACGTCACTTCGGACTTTCTCGCCGGACTTGGCTTCGGTGCAACACAGCAGCTTGGGGAAACGGACGGTATCTATATCGGCTATAACCTTGATACAGGAAAGAACGTCTATCTAAAACCTAGCCTTGCAGCACAGGGCGTAAAAGGTTCTGTGACAAATGCTCTTGCGGCTGCTTTTCTCGGTTCGCTCGGTGGTGGGAAGTCTTTCTGTAACAACCTTATCATCTATTATGCGGTGCTGTTTGGAGGAAAAGCGGTCATTGTAGACCCAAAATCAGAGCGTGGCAACTGGCAGGAAACGCTACCCGACATTGCACAGGAAATCAAGATAGTTAATCTCACCAGTGAGGACAAAAACAGAGGACTTCTTGACCCGTATGTGATTATGAAGCGAACAAAGGACGCTGAAAGTCTGGCAATCGACATTCTGACATTCCTTACAGGTATTTCGTCCCGTGACGGTGAGAAGTTCCCTGTATTAAGGCGTGCAATCCGTTCCGTGACACAGAGCAAAAAACGAGGACTGCTCCGTGTCATTGATAAATTAAGGAAAGACGGTTCTCCTGTGGCAGAAAATATCGCAGACCATATCGAGAGCATGACCGATTATGACTTTGCACACCTTTTATTCTCGGACGGTGATGTGGAGCAGTCCATCAGTTTAGACAGGCAGCTCAACATCATACAGGTGGCAGACCTTGTGTTGCCGGATAAGGACACGAAGTTTGAAGAATACACCACAATGGAATTATTGTCCGTGGCTATGCTGATTGTCATTAGTACCTTTGCCCTTGATTTTATTCATTCCGACAGGAGCATTTTTAAGATGGTGGACTTGGACGAGGCGTGGACGTTCCTACAGGTGGCACAGGGGAAAGCATTGTCTAACAAGCTGATTCGTGCTGGACGCTCCATGAACGCTGCTGTTTACTTTGTTACACAAAACTCTGGTGATGTGGACGATGAAAAGATGAAGAACAATATCGGCTTAAAGTTTGCGTTCCGTTCTACAGACATAAAGGAAATCAAGAATACTCTTGAAATTTTTCGGTGTGGATAAGGAGGACGAGGGCAACCAGAAACGACTTAGGGATTTGGAAAACGGACAATGCCTGTTTCAAGATTTGTATGGGCGTGTGGGCGTTATCCAGATTCACCCTGTATTCTCTGACCTGTTCCATGCCTTTGATACCAGACCGCCAGTGCAGACGGAAGAAATGAGGTGAAGCCTATGGACAAGAGAAAAATTAGTCCGTTATCTGCTTATCACGCTTTCGGTGATTCTCGGTGTGCTGGTATTTTTATCTATCACGGGTACGGTAGCTCATGCGGCTGGTCTGGTAGACAATACGGTGAGTGACGCTAACACCTATTCCAAATATCCGCTGGAAAAACTACCAGCTTGATTTCTATGTGGATTCAAGTTGGGATTGGCTGCCGTGGAACTGGCTTGACGGTATCGGCAAAAGTATTCAGTACGGACTATATGCCATCACAAACTTTGTCTGGACGGTGAGCTTATACATTTCCAATGCGACAGGTTATGTGGTACAGGAAGCCTACAAGCTGGACTTTATCTCTGATACTGCAAGTTCTATCGGAAAGAACATTCAGACATTAGCTGGTGTGACTTCCAATGGCTTTTCCAGTGAGGGATTTTATGTAGGATTCCTGCTTATCCTCATTCTGGTAATGGGAATCTATGTGGCATACACAGGACTGTTAAAAAGGAGAAACCACAAAAGCCATTCATGCGGTTATCAACTTTCTTGTGGTATTTATCCTGTCAGCGTCCTTTATTGCCTATGCCCCAAACTATATCAGCAAAATCAATGACTTTTCCGCAGATATAAGCAGCTCGGCATTATCGCTCGGTACAAAAATCGTGCTGCCCGATTCCAACAGCAAAGGAAAAGACAGCGTAGATTTAATAAGAGACAGCCTGTTTTCCATACAGGTGAAACAACCGTGGCTGCTTTTACAGTACGGGGAATCGGATATAGAAACGCTCGGCTCTGACCGTGTGGAAAGCCTGTTATCGGCAAACCCAGACACAGACGACAGAGAGGATGTTGTGATTGAAGAAATCGAAGATAAGGACAACGCTTATTTGAGCGTCACAAAGACCATGACCCGTTTAGGTATGGTGGTGTTCCTGTTTATCTTCAATATCGGAATCTCGGCGTTTGTTTTTCTGCTTACGGGCATGATGATTTTCTCGCAGGTGTTATTTATCATCTACGCCATGTTTCTGCCGATTAGTTTTGTTTTGTCCATGATACCGACCTATGAAGGCATGGCCAAAAAAGGCTCTTACGAAGCTGTTCAATACCGTTATGATGAGAGCTGGAATCACACTGATTATTACCACAGCGTTTAGTATCTCGACTATGTTTTACTCCATTTCCTCCGGCTATCCGTTTTTCATGGTGGCATTTCTACAGATAGTCACCTTTGCCGGAATCTATTTTAAATTAGGTGACTTGATGACAATGTTCAGCCTGCAATCCTCCGATACACAGCAAGTCAGCAGACGAATCATGCGACACCCGTATATGTTCCTCAACCGCAGGGCAAGACGCTTGGAGCGTAAAATCGGTAGGACAATGGCGGCTGGTGCTGCTGGTGGTGTAGCTGGTGCTGCGGCGGCTTCTGCTTCTACAAAAAAAGGCAGACAATACCAAACAGACAGGTAATACGCATACCAGAGCAAATCACAATACTTCTGCTTCTTCCAGTGGAGGTAACAGCAAGCCGCCAGCTCTGCCGGATTCCAAATCACAGAAGCCGTTTGCATTGCCGGATAAGAAAAGTCAGACGGATTCCTCACAGACCGTACATAGTTCACAAAGCAATACACAGGAATCACAGTCTACCTCAAAGCGTGGAATTGTGGATAAAAAATCGGTATCGAAACAGCCGCAGTCAGACAAAAAGAATCCGCAGCGTCCGATTGTGGATAAGGAGCGACAAAGCAACGGATCAGCGACAAAGAGAGCTGCCCCGGTGCATGAGCGACCAGCCACAACGCCTGTTCCTGTAAAATCGGATTCACAGGCGGCAGCTTTAAAGCCGGAGCAGAATGTCAAAGAGCGTCCTGTCACAGTGACAAAGGAGCAGCCGCAATCAAGCAAGAGTAAAGAGCCTGTGACAAAATCACAGGAGAATGTAAGAACACAGGTTGTCAGAGAATCCCGTCCGGCAGATAAACAGGCTTCATCAGCAGTAAATAAACATTCACAAGCTACCACAGATATTTCAAGGCAAACGGTACAACGTCAGAAGCAGACAAAGACGGTTCAGAAAAAGACCACAAATCAATCAACAATGAAGAAATCTACAAGTAAGAAAGGCGGCAAGAAATGAAGTTAAGGCATTTTGCTGTGTTCGGTGGGATTTTCACAGTGATTATCTGTCTGCTTCTGTTCCTGTTTATCGTGACCGCAGATGATGAAGAAAGCGGCTCTTCCAGCTTGGGACTTTTTTCTGGACTGAACCTGTCAGCAGAAGTCTTGAAACATCAGCCTACGGTAGAAAAATACGCAAAGGAATACGGGATTTCTGACTATGTGAATTACCTGCTTGCGATTATGCAGGTGGAATCCGGCGGCACTGGCACGACAGACGTTATGCAAGCCAGTGAATCACTTGGTCTACCGCTTAATTCCTTGTCTGTGGAGGATTCCATCAAACAAGGGTGTAAATACTTCTCGGAGCTTTTGAAATCCGCAGAAGCGAAAGGCTGTGACATCAACACAGTGGTACAGTCCTATAACTATGGTGGCGGCTTCATTGATTATGTATCAAAAACACGGGAAAGAAGTACACCTTTGAGCTGGCGGTCAGCTTCGCCAAAAAGGTAAAATCCGGCGGTGTCAAAGTCACCTATAAGAATGACATTTCCATAAAAGAAAATGGCGGCTGGCGTTACAAGTACGGGAATATGTTCTATGTGAAATTAGTCAGTCAGTATTTGGCTGTGCCTAGTCTCAGTGACGCTACCGCACAGGCAATCTTCAATGAAGCGTTGAAGTATCAAGGCTGGAAATATGTGTATGGCGGCAGCAATCCCAACACTAGCTTTGACTGTTCTGGTCTTACGTCTTGGTGCTATGGGAAAAGCTGGTATCAGCTTACCTCGTACCGCACAGGCACAGTATGACGCTGCACAGCACATACCGCTGTCACAGGCAAAGGCTGGTGACTTGGTGTTCTTCCATTCAACCTATAACGCTGGAACATACGTCACTCATGTAGGAATCTATGCTGGAAACAACAGAATGTATCATGCTGGCGACCCTATCGGATATGCAGATTTAACAAGCTCGTACTGGCAGCAACACTTGATTGGTGCCGGACGGGTGAAAACCAATTAGAAAGGAATGGTGCTATGCTATTAAGAAAAGATAAGGAATACGAAACCAAAAAGGAAAAGAAAGTGACCTGTGATGAAAGTTGGCACGCATGAAAAAAACCGTGATTGCCTTATGGCTGGTGTTGATTGCCAGTATCAGCTTTGGGGTGTATAAGAATTTCACCGCCATTGATATGCACACGGTACATGAGAAAGAAGTCATTGAGCAGCGTATTGTTGATACCAACAAGATAGAGAATTTCGTCAAGGCATTTGCGAAGTCCTACTATTCTTGGAGCAACACGCAGGAATCCATTGAGAAAAGAACCACAGCCATTAACCAGTACCTTACAAAGAGCTTGCAGGATTTGAATGTTGATACTGTCTGTATGGACATACCTACAAGCTCTACGGTAACGGACGTTAAGATTTGGGAGGTTGAAGCGACTGGAACGGACGACTTTACCGTTGTCTACTCGGTAGATCAAACGGTAACAGAGGGAGAGACTTCTATCGGTTACACTTCCGCTTACATGGTGGTAGTTCATGTAGATGGTGACGGAAATCTGGTTATTACACAGAATCCGACCATCAGCAGCATACCAACAAAATCCGGCTATGAACCAAAAGTCAAGGAATCGGACGGAACGGTGGACGCTGCCACTACAGAGGAAGTGACAGAGTTTTTGGAAACATTCTTTAAGCTGTACCCTACCGCAACGGAAAAAGAGCTTGCCTACTATGTATCGGGGAATGTGCTTGAACCTGTCAACTGTGACTATATGTTCTCGGAGCTGGTAAATCCTATCTTTATACAAGATGGAGAACAAGTGAAAGTATCGGTATCGGTAAAGTATCTCGACCAGAGGACAAAAGCAACGCAAATTTCACAGTTTGACTTAACGCTGGAAAAAGATAGTAACTGGAAGATTGTAAAATAACATGAAGAAAAGCGTGCATTTTCACATAAATCGGATTTGCACGCTTATGTTTTTATTGTTTTGGGATAAAAAAATACAGTATGATAATAGTTAGATGTTGCTAATCGACATATGGAGGTACATAATGTGAGTTCTACATTTAATAAAGACTGGTACAGTGATAAGGCAAAAATTATCAAGCAAGATGAAAATTTTATGATTATAGATTATGGGTGTCAAGGGAAAGGAATTGTTACAAGTTACACGCTTTTTGATGGTATTCAACTCTCTTTTTTGGACTTTGATACAGACATAAGTATGCCTTCTCAAAAATTCAATCCTAATATTATTTCAATTACACATTGTCGCTCTGGACGCTATGAATGTGAGTATGCCAATCATACAGTTTCGTATTTACCAGAGGGATATTTTAGTGTGACTGGAACACAACATTTACCAGTTTCTTTCTCGTTTCCATTAAAAAAATATTATGGACTTAGCCTTGTGATTGATAAACAATCCTTATCAGAAGAAATCAAAAAATGATGGAAACTATTCCGCTTAACCTTGATAAAATTGGTTCAACATTAGGGATTGAGAATAATGGATATTTAAGTTCCACTCCACCTAAATTACATCATTTATTTTCTGAATTATATGAAGCACTTAACATAGAACAATTAGGATATTTCAAAATTAAAGCAATTGAATTACTTTACCATATAGACCAGCTAACTAAAAATCATGGCTGTGATTTCAAATATTATGATAAACGTCAGATTCAAGCTACTAAAGAAATTCAAACATATATGATAACTCATTTAGATGAACGAGTATCGTTAGAACAACTCGCCTTTCGGAATCAAATTAACTTATCACTGTTTCATAAAACTTTTTTTTACAGATATATGGTGACACACCATATTCATATTTAAAGAAATATAAGATGAATATTGCAGCACATTGGCTTTTAAATGAAAATATGAAAATTGGAGATATAGCGGTAAGTCTTGGATATAATAATGCTAGTAAATTTGCAATAGCATTTCAATCTGTTTATGGTATTTTACCGAAAGATTACAGAAAACAAAATAACACTTTTGGGCTATTTTTACCCAAATATACTAGAGATGGAGTAGAAGAAAAATAGTATTTCCTTTAGAATACGTGGTGTGGTTAGATTAAGCTAACCCACCACGTATTTTATATTTAAGGAGGATTCGTACTATGGCAAACAAAAAGCCAAAACAAAACAAACCCAAAACGGGTTTAGCACGATGTTTAGAATTAGCTTCCAATAAGAAAGGATTAGTAATTTTTTATCGGCTATACTTTCCTCGTTAGCGGCTATAGCGTCGTTTGTTCCGTATATTGCGGTATATTTTATTATTAGTTCCATTTTAAAATGTCTATCCTAATTTAGAATTGCTGGATATGAGCAAGGTTATGAATTATGGCTGGATAGCTTTAGCTGGTATTATTGCTAATATACTATTATAATTTTTTAGCAATTTTCAGTCTCATATGGCAGCATTTGGAACACTTTATGAATTAAAACTTCACTTCGCAGAACATATTACCAAAATTCCTTTAGGTTATCACTTAACCATAGGTAGTGGTCGTTTAAGAAAAATAATGGATGAAAACATTGAGAGCATTGAGGGTTTCATTGCACATCAATTTCCAGATTTTGTTGCTTCTGTAACTGCGCCTATTGTTATGGTTATTATTCTACTGGCTATTGATTGGCGATTTGGTATTGCTTCATTAGTTGGAATTGTGCTTGCTTTTGTCGTACAATTCAGTGGATTTGGTAGCGGAGCAATGAAAGAAAACATGGGAAAATATCAGATCGCATTGGAAGATATGAACAATGCTTCTGTAGAATATGTTCGTGGTATGCCTGTTGTGAAAGCATTTAATCAAACAGCTTCTTCATTTGCTCGTTTAGAACATGCTATTAAAGAATACACAGAATGGGTTCTAAAGTTCTCTCTAGGTTGGCAAAATTATATGCCAGCGTTTACTACCATCATTAACAATATATATTTGGTTATCGTTCCTGTAGGTATTTTGTTAGGAGCTAATGCACAAGATTATAAGAGCTTTACTATGACATTTATATTTTACTTGCTTTTTGTTCCGGCAATCGCTGGTATTTTAAACAAAATAATGTATATCTCTGAATCATTTATGCAAATTGACGGAAATGTAGCAAGAATGGACGAAATTTTCAATATACCTGTTCTACCACAAACTACCAGTCCTAAAAAAATCTCAAAAAGATGATGTTGTGTTTGATAATGTTAGCTTTACATATACAGGAAAAAAAATGAAGAAATGGCTATTGAAAACTGTATTCTTTTGAAAGCCAAATCAAGGGACAAATAACAGCTATTGTTGGCTTATCTGGTGGTGGAAAAAGGTACAATTGCAAATTTAATTTCCACGCTTTTGGGACGTTACAGAGGGAAGTGTAAAAATCGGCGGTGTTGATATAAGAGATATTTCAGAAAAATGACTTAATGAATCATGTTAGCTTTGTATTTCAAGATATTTTCTTATTCAAGCAGAGTATTTTAGATAATATTCGCATGGGAAATCCAAACGCTACAGAAGAACAAGTCATTGAAGCCGCGAAAGCTGCACAATGCCATGAATTTATTTCAAAACTTCCTAATGGCTACAAAACTGTATTTGGAACAAAAGGTATTCATCTTTCTGGCGGTGAGCGTCAACGTATCGCTATTGCTAGAGCTATTATCAAAGATTCCCCTATTATTGTTCTTGATGAAGCAACTGCATTTAGCGACCCAGAAAATGAGTATTTAATTCAAAAAGCATTCGAGAAACTTATGCAGAATAAAACAGTTATTATTATTGCTCACCGTTTATCTACGATTCGTAATGCTGACAAAATTATTGTTATGGAAAAAGGTCATCTAGTTGAAGAAGGTAAACATAATGAATTAGTTGCTGCTGGTGGACGTTATTCGCAAATGTGGAACCAATTACACAGAAGCGGTTGATTGGAAAATCAGCGGAAAGGCGGTGTAATAAAGATGAAAAAACTAAAAGAGTTTCTTTTTCTATCAGATAAAGGTTATAAAGATTTAAAAAAAGCTATTGTTGCTTGTACGATAACAAATCTAGCCTTAATGCTACCGTTTTGTGTTACAGTAATGTTATTTAATGAATTACTGAACCCGTATGTAGGAAAGCAAATTGCATGGAATCATATATGGTTGCTTTGGGGAATTGGAGTTGTTTCTGCTGTTTTGGTGTTTTTAGCAGCAAGAAATGATTATAGAAAGACATACATTGCGTCTTATCAAGAATCAAATAAAACAAGACTTAATATTGCAGAGCATTTAAGAAAATTACCAATGAGTTTCTTCAATACAAAGGATTTGTCAGAATTGACAACTAACATGATGTCTGATTGTAGCAGCATGGAATCAATGTTAAGTAGTACAATTCCACCTCTCATTGCAAATGGTATTACTGTTACTCTTACTTGTATTTTACTTGCTTTCTTTGATTGGCGTTTAGCGTTATGTATGTATATTACGCTGCCAGTTGCATTTTTGATAATTTGGTTAAGTAAGAACTATCAGAAAAAATTATTTGAACGACAAGTACAAGCAAAGCTAGACGCTTCTAGTCAAGTACAAGAATACCTTGAGGGAATGAAATTATTAAATCATGTAATTTAAGTGGTTCTCACTTTTCTGCTCTTAACAAAGCATTATTATCTATGAAAAGATTGCTGTGAAAGTAGAAATGATTTGTGGCGTATTTATGTCGAGTGCAAGCATGATTTTGCAAGCCGGAATTGGTATTGTCATTTTTGTTGGAACAATGTTGTTAGTTAAAGGTGAAATAGAACTGCTCCCATTACTAATGTTCTTTTTGATGGTTACTCGTATATATGGACCAATTCTTGCGATTCTTTCACAATTAACTACATTACTAAATCTTAATGTTGTTACAGAAAGAATGCGTACTCTTTTAAGTACATCTGTAATGCAAGGAAATGATAAAGAAATTGAAAATTGTGATATAGAGTTGGAACATGTTACATTCAGATATAATACAAAAGATGTCATTAAAGATGTGACTTGTAAAATTCCACAAGGAAGTATCACCGCATTGGTAGGTTCATCTGGAAGCGGGAAAAGTACAATTTCAAAATTGATTGCAAGATTTTGGGATATACAGAAAGGTACAATTCGTGTTGGTGGTAAAGATATACGAACAATGGAGCCAGAAAGTCTTATGCGAAAAATGGCTTTTGTATTTCAAGACGTAACATTATTTAATGATACTGTTTTTAACAATATCAGTATTGGAAACCCTAACGCCACAGAGGAAGAAGTTATGGACGGCTGCTAAAGCTGCATACTGTGATGAATTTGTGCGTAATATGCCAGACGGTTATCAAACTGTTTTAGGTGAAAATGGTAGTACATTATCTGGTGGTGAAAGACAAAGAATATCTATTGCACGTGCTTTATTAAAAAATGCTTCAATTATTTTTTTAGATGAAGCAACTGCTTCTCTTGACCCGGAGAACGAAGTTTTAGTGCAAAAGGCTATAGCTCAATTGGTTGAAAACAAAACAGTAATTATGATTGCTCACCGTTTAAGAACAGTTGTAGACGCAGACCAAATATTAGTATTAGATGATGGCAAATTAGTTGAATATGGCACACATAATGAATTGATGAAGAAAAAAGGTGTATATCAAAAATTTGTATCATATTCAGCAAGAAAGTCTTGGGTGGACAATTTAAAAACTGATTGAATCAAATATTTAAGAGGTGATAATAATGTGACATTGGGAAAGTCATTAGAAGATTATTTAGAAACAATACTTATACTTAAAAATCAAAAAATGGCATGGTTCGCTCTATTGATGTGGCTGATTATATGGGATTTTCAAAGCCTCGTGTAAGTCATGCAGTAAAGCAACTTAAAACACAAGGATTCCTACTAATGGATAATAATGGTCAATTGCTTTTAACAGACAGTAGGCAGGCTATGGCTGAGAAAATTTATGAGCGACATTGCCTTTTTACAAAATATCTTACAGAAATGGGTGTAGACCCAAAACTAGCAGAATCAGACGCTTGCAAACTGGAACACGTAATCAGTGACGAGTGTTTTCGAAAAATTTAAAAGAATCAACTCGTATAGGGAGTGAAAAAGAGGAAGTTTAATCTTCCTCCACTTCCCTAGATTTAATAATTCCGTCAGCGACACTTTCCATGATAACTAAATCTTTATCAGACAGGTTATCAAGCTGCTTTTCTAACTGTATTCTTCTGGTGCTTTTCGCCAGATCAGAAGCAGGAAGCAAAAAAAGCGTCTACTGATACATTCAATAAATGAACAATGTCATAAAGCACTTGTAAACTTGGGTGATGCCCCTTATTTTCAATATTTGTCAGATAACGTGGGTCAATCTCAATCATTGCTCCCACTTGTTCACGGGTTAGACCCTGTTTCATACGAGCTTCTTTGATGGCAAGACCAAAAGCTCTGAAATCGTACTTATCTTCTTTTTTACGCATATGTAATCACCTCAATACATTTTACTGTTCCTGTTGATTTTCTAACAGGTATAGAAAAACGTGTTATATGGTTTGTCAGTTCCTAGTGTGTTAAAAGAACAAAATTACTGTTATACGGTAAATAAAAAAACCGTTATCGGCAGTAACCTTTTTGCTTATCCAAAAATATTTCTGATTTGATGGCGGTCAAGATAAAGCCGCCGTTTTTCTTTTTCCTCAATTCGGTGGATAAATCATATAAGGTTTTTTTGTTTTGCGGCTCTAGGAGGTAGCCGCATTGAAAGAATCTCATAATCGACATTTTATGACATACCCTTTATTGTCAAAAAAACTGAAATTACCATAGCAGGACAATACACCCTTGAATGTGGTTTTTTACATCATATAACAGGTACAAATGATAAAGCACAAGAACGCTATACAGCCTTTTCTCTTGTGCTTTTTTCGTGCGTAAAAATATTTTTCAAGTTCATTTCTGAAAACGCAACAAATAGCTGCTGCGTGGGTAGCTACTGTGCGGAAAGGGGGATAGAGGGAAAACACCCTCATCTACTCTCACGCAGAAAGGAGGTGAATCAGCATGAAGTCATCTTCTTTCCAACAGGCTATTCAAGCACAGTTTGATTGCCTTACAAAGAAAGTCATTAAAAGAGCAGCAATGAAGTATAACCGTGATATTTCAAGACGCTTGAAACATGAAGTTCCGTTTTCTGAAATTTCAGATTTGGAATTGAACAAAGCAGGCGTTTATGACAAGTATTCCAGCGATTATACAGCGTTCAATGTTCTTGGCATGGAAGTACAAGTATCTGACGACCAGTTAAGCAAAGCACTCAAATGTTTGCCAGAGAGAAAACGCAATATCATTTTGTTGTCATACTTTATGGATATGTCTGACGCAGAAATCGGAGAGCTTATGAACGTGGTACGCACTACTGTTTACCGTCACAGGACAAGCACTCTGGAAGAATTACGAAAAATGATGGAGGAGGAATAAGCATGGACAAAGACCAAAAACATATACCGTTTGCTGTGATTGTGGCGGCTACGAATGGTGATGAAACTGCAATACAGGAAATCTTGGATTTCTATGACGGGTACATATCAAAGTTGAGCTTACGCAAATTGTATGACGAATACGGTAACGTCTACATGGTAGTGGATTCTGAATTAAAAGGCAGAATACAGGCAGCAGTCATGGATATGATTGCAAACTTTGAGATAGTCGTAATCTAATCATTCAGACGGGCGGAGCATTTTCCCCTTTCCTCTGCTCCGCTTGTCAATCTATGAAAGTCCATTATCTAGGTAGTGGATTTTCATAGACTGGCAAATACAGTCGGTAGTTCTTTGACAACTGAATAAAGCAGTCAGATACGTTTGATATGCAGCGAGCCAGCGGAAATTGTACGCCATGACCTAAAAAAGCGAGCGATTCATGCAATGATCCGAGAGCGACTTGTGGAATGGTCGTTCTGCCATGACCTGTATATCTGAATAATGATACACTCGCATGGTGCGGTTCTGCTCATAGGAATGAGAATGGTGAAAGTCCAGTGGAGCTTCCAAAGCCATCTGACTGCTTCGGAAACACACAGTAAAGGAGGTGCATAAGGCAAAAATTTTGCAGTCTGTATGTCAGATATAAGCTGCTGATAATCTATCTCTGATATGGTATACTTTTAACTATGATTAGGAAGAAATGCTGTATTAAAAGGGGTAGAAAGTGATATGAAGATATTGTATGTTACAGATTTACACGGAGATAAAAAGGAAGTACAGAAAGATTCTGGACGTAGCCATTGAAAAGGAAATCAAAGTCATTGTAAATGGCGGGGATATGTTACCAAAACAATGTGACCGCCACAGTGAGCAATCGTTTTTTATCAATGGATTCCTTGATGAATATTTTGAGGAACTGAAAAAGCAGGACATCACATACCTTGCCATGCTTGGAAATGATGATTTACTGGCAGCAGATGAAATGTTTGACAATCTTTGCGACAGATTTGAAAATGTCTGCAATATAGCTGGTAGGAAATTTTCTGTCAATGGATATGAATTTATCGGCATGAACTATATTTTAGACCATCCGTTCGGTTGTAAAGACAGGGTTGTTACAGAAACACATTATATTCCGCAGCGTCAGTTAAGTCCTGTAGCCGGAATCTCTAATGCTGTTGATTATGACAGGATTTACAACTGGCTGGAATATTCCAGAACAGAATTACCGCATATGTGTGATGTGCTGAAGAAACTTCCATTGCCGGACGATAGACAAAAAGCGGTTTACGTTATGCACATGCCGCCTGCGGGATTGAGATTAGGACAGTTGCGCTATCAAGATTTGGATATAGGCTCTGTTGATATTTACGAATTTCTGAAAGAAAAACAGCCACTTCTTTCTCTGCACGGACATATACATGAAAGTCCTGACACAGAGAAAGGAAAGTGGATAAACCAGATTCATCAGACAACCTGTATTCAGACTGGACAGACGGAACTTAATGACAAATACATGGTTTATGCGGAGATTGATTTGCAGGAAAAGAAGTATGAACGCAAAGTAATCAGTGTAGATTAGCAGAAAGACACCAGAAATGGTGTTTTTTGTTGGAAGAAATGAGGTGGGATTATAGGAAAAACAGTACAGTCCAATACAATAAAAATAGGAAATACGACCTTTTATGTAACGTCAGTGTTCTCCGGTACAGTGGATTTGCAGCATTTGATTAAAAGGCTGATTCAAAAGGAAATCGAGCAGGAAAACAATGGATATTAAATTGAGAACAGTGTAATAAGCGGCTGAAAATAATTAAGTAGCGTGGTATAATATTAACAGGATATAAGTTGTTTGTTTGCTGTTGGAAAGGAGTAAAAATGACGAAACAGCAAGCAAGATTAAGAGTTAGATTATATGCACGTTTATCCAAAGATGATGGTGACGCTGATAAAGAAAGCAACAGTATCACAAACCAGTTGCAAATGCTCCGATATTATTCAAAGGAAAAGGATTTGAAATCATTGACGAGTATGTAGATGATGGCTATTCCGGCACAACATTCAACAGACCGGATTTAAACCGCATGATTGAGGACGCTATGGAAGATACACAGCCTAGTGGAATCATGGTAAAGGATATGTCAAGGTTCGGTCGCAACAATGCCATGTTCATGTATTACGTGGAAGAAATCTTCCCGAACAATGACATTCTCTTTATCGCACTGAATGATGATGTTGACACAAGATATGAGGATAACGAGATGATGCCATTCAAATCTATTATGAATGAGTATTATGCACGTGATACCTCAAAGAAAATCCGAAGCGTCAAGAAAACAACTGCTTTAAGTGGCGGGTTCTGCGGTTCATTCGCTCCGTATGGTTATAGGGTTGACCCGAACAATAAGCGTAAACTACTGATAGACCCGGAAACAGCGCCTATCGTCAAGCGTATTTTTGAAATGTCGAAACAGGGAAACAGTGTTCATCAGATAGCAAGAACATTGTGTGAAGAAAAGATTTTGATTCCGAGAGCCTACAGAGCAATGAAGAATGGCACGCTGGAAACAAGCACAGGGTTCCGATTCCCTACCGACTGGGTTGGAAAAAAATGTTAAGATGATTTTGGAAAATCAAGTGTATCTCGGTCATATGGTATCGCACAAGACACAGACAAAATCATTCAAGAACAGAAAACTGGTAGCGGTTCCTAAGGAAGATTGGATTGTTGTAAAAAACACCCATGAAGCTATCATTGATGAAGAAACCTTTGAACTGGTACAGAAATTCATCAGTGTAAAGAAAAGACCAAATAAGACTGGACGACCAAATATGTTTGTGGGGCTTGTAAAATGCCCGGACTGTGGACGCAATATGGCGTTCTCCAATCCAAACGGGAGAGAGCCGAGATTTCGTTGCAGGACATATGCCAGAAACAGCAACCTCTGCACAACTCATGCAATTTCCTATGACGCATTAGTGAAGATTGTCATGGACGACATTCAAAAGCATATCAAGAATATGGAAACATTAGGCGACCAGTTCATTGAAGAAATGAGGGTGTTGAGTGAATCCGGCGGCGGTAAGAAAATCAAGCAGTTTAAACAGGAATTGGAACTGGCAGAAAAGCGTATTGCTGAAATTGACAGTATCATAATGAAGCTGTTTGAGCAGAATGTAGCAGGAAAGATTTCTGATGGACGTTTTGAGAAAATGTCTGTAACTTATGAAAATGAGCAGAGAGAACTTGAAGAAAGGCGTAAGGCATTAAAAGAGAAAATCGAAGCCGAGGACTACAAGACGAAAAAATACAAACCAATTTTTAGAAACCATACGCAAGTATGAAAACGTAACAGAGTTAAACCGTTCTATGCTGGTTGAACTGATTGACAGTATATATGTGTATCAAGCAGAGGGAACCGGCAAAGAACGTACTCAAAAAGTGGAAATCAATTATAGATTTCTTTGTGAGTCCCAATGTGGTATTGCATGAGGGAAACGGCAGAAGTACAAGAATTTGGCTTGATTTGATTTTCAAAAAAAGAATTAGGTCAGGTAATCGATTGGAGCCGTGTAGATAAAGAGGACTATCTTTCTGCCATGGAACGCAGTCCTGTTAAAGATATTGAAATCAAACATATATTAAAGCAGGCGCTGACGAACAGAATCAATGACCGTGAGGTTTATATGAAAGGTATCGATCACAGTTATTATTACGAAGGCTATTCCACATTTAAGATAAGTGATTTGTAATTAAAATATTTCTATCAATGGCAGAAGTTAATATAAAGAACTGCCGTTGCAAGTCGTTCTCTAAGTAAAATTCAAAGGAGAATCGATTGTGAAGAGAGTGGCAAGCGAAAGAAACCTATTTGCAAAGATAACCTGAGCTTGCTGCTCTAAATTATTGTTTACGGATTGAACGGAAAGATTATGAAAAAAACAGTTGACAAATTATTTTTTAGTGTTATACTTTGAAAGTCGAAATATTTAAGAATCAAATAAAATATGACGGAGAAGAAAAATGATAGGAAGAGTTTGTGGAACGGGATCGTATTTACCGATTCGGACAGTAAGCAATGATGAACTATCGCATGTCATGGAGACGTCGGATGAATGGATACGAGAACGAACCGGAATCAGATTCCGGCATGTGGCATTAGAAGAGACAACATCAGACATGGCGGCGGAGGCTGCGGCCCGGGCGTTGAAAAACGGAGAAGTAAATGCGGATGAGATCGAATTGATCTTAACTGCGACATCTTCTTCGGATGTGATTTATCCATCGGCTGCGTGTATTGTTCAAAAGAGAATCGGCGCCCAGAACGCGTTGGCATTTGATCTGAACGGAGCTTGTTCGGGATTTGTGATTGCTTTCAATACAGCGCAGGCATATATTCGCGCAGGAATCTATAAAACGATTCTTGTAGTCGGCGCAGAAAGCATGAGTCGCCTTGTGGATTGGAGTGACAGGAGCACATCTGTATTATTCGGCGACGGCGCAGGCGCGCTGATACTGAAAGCGGAAGAAGGTGATCATTATTGGCAGACAGGTCATTCTGACGGCACGAAAGATTTTGTGCTGACATTAAGATCAAAAAGTCTGTTTGAAGAACAGGATGATAATCCAAAAGATGTCTTATCAAAAAGTGATGAAGGATCGTCAGTGGAAGAACACGATGACGTAAGTAAAAATGCAGAAGATATCAGCCGGAAAAAGAAAAGTCATAAAACAGGAATTTGCATGGATGGGCAGGAAGTATTTAAATTTGCGGTCAGAAAAGTACCGGAGCTGACAGAAGAGCTTTTAGAAAAGTCGGGACTGAAAATTGCAGATATTGATTTTTTTATTTTGCATCAGGCGAATGAAAGGATTGTGAAAGCGGCGGCAAAGAAATTAAAAGTCGATATGAGCCGTTTTCCGATAAATATGGAAAATTATGCAAATACATCTGCCGCATCGATTCCGATCCTTTTGGATGAACTTGTTCAAACGGGAAGATTGAGAAAAGGTCAAAAAATATTGCTTGCCGGATTTGGCGCAGGGCTGACATGGGCTGGAAGTATTTTAGAATGGTAAATCTCTTTGAGAGATCAAACGAAAACAAATTGTGGATAAAAAATAAAGTAAAAGAGAAAAGAAAGGAAGAAATTATCATGACAGAGAGAATGAAAGAAATCGTAGCAGAGGCATTGAATGTAGAAATCGAAACTTTAAAAGAGGACACATCATTTAAAGAAGATTTGGGGGCAGATTCACTTGATCTTTTTGAATTGGTGATGGCGTTTGAGGAAGAATTCGGAGTAGAGATTCCTTCCGAAGATCTGGAAAAGATCACAACGATCAAAGATGCGGCGGCATATATGGAGGCTCACAAAGAGTCAAAAAATCAAAAAAACCGGATATGAAAAAATGAAAAATAGAAACAAAGAGGCCGATAATAAAAAAGCAAAAAAGTATCAGGAGAAAGTATTGTCAAAATGAAAACAGAAATAACGGAACTTTTGGGAATTGAATATCCGATCATTCAGGGCGGGATGGCATGGGTTGCAGAATATCATCTGGCAGCGGCAGTATCCGAGGCAGGCGGTCTGGGAATTATCGGAGCGGCAAGCGCTCCTCCTGAATGGGTGAGAGATCAGATACAAAAGGCAAAGAAGATGACAGATAAACCTTTCGGAGTCAACATTATGCTTATGAGTCCGTATGCAGATGAAATTGCAAAGGTAATTGTGGAAGAAAAGGTAAAAGTTGTTACAACAGGAGCCGGTTCTCCGGAAAAATATATGCAGATG
>ENA-OPYU01000273-OPYU01000273.1-human-gut-metagenome-genome-assembly--contig:-NODE-273-length-20800-cov-3.417453_pt1 | contig 20800 bp, 24 predicted proteins | sample MGYA00242637_ERZ504482 | MGnify/ENA primary metagenome ERZ504482 (study PRJEB26092, sample SAMD00036237) | human gut metagenome | host: Homo sapiens | study: EMG produced TPA metagenomics assembly of... | reverse complement strand
TGGAATGATTTCCGCCGATCTGATGCAATTCCTTCTTCATTCATCTTCTCTCCATCCTGAACGGTTGTCGGATAACACTCTCCCAATGCAAGATGACAGGATGCATTTCTCATCAAACAAAGTATTATAGAACAGGATCCCCATCTCAGAAATCGGAGAAGCGTACGGCACCAGCGCTACTTCTCCAAGACTTTTGGAACCTTCATCTGTATCCAGCAACTGTTTTAATGCATCGTATCCTTCTCTGGCGTCAAAATCCACAACTTTTCCTTCATGGAACGTCAGACTGAAGTCTTTGATCAGATTCCCTCGATAACTCAGCGGCCGGGAGCTTACGACCTTTCCTTCTGCCTTTCTGTAATCCGGCATTGTAAATACTTCTTCTGTCGGCATATTCGCAATAAAACGCACTCCCGATCCGGATTCCTCGGAACCGCCTTCCCAGATATGGTTTTTCACAAGTCCTACTCTGAAATCCGTTCCGGCCTCATTCTCATAATGCAGCTCTGTAAACTGATACTTGTTCAAAATCTCACATTTTTCGGAAAGCAGCGCATCATGCTCTCTCCATGCCTGAACTGCATCTCCATCTTGAATCCTTACTGCGCAAAAGATTGCTTCCCACAGACTTTCCATGGCTTGTGCTTCGCTTTTTTCCGGAAACACTTGCTTTGCCCATTCTTTTCCCGGAACAGCTGCCACTACCCACTGCACCTGGCTTGACACCATCCGTTTGTAATACGGCTCCATCGCCTTGTCATTCGCTTTTGCAGCTGCCATCTGTTTTTCCCTGTCCACGCCTTTAAAAGCATTTGGATTCTCTGCTGTGATCGCAATAAATGCCGCTCCATTTTCTGCATAGCTGTTCATGGAATCTGCGCGCCACTTCGGAACATTTTCAAACACCTCCATCGGTGCATACTCGTATCTTAAGCGTGCAACTTCATCATCGCCCCAGTGTACGATCACTTCTTTTGCTCCTGCCTCATATCCGGCCTTTACGATCATCCGGCCAAACTCCAAGCATTCTGCGGGGCAGCGCAGGACCAGTTCCTGTCCTTTCTGGATGGCCGCGCCATTTTCTACGATCAATCTTGCATATTCCTGCTGGTTTTTTCCTGAAAAATTCATCTCTATCTCACACTCTCCTTATTTCTGACATTCAATTTACTTCACTAGTATATCAGCTTTTCTGCCGAAAAATACACCCTACCGGCTCAACAATTTTTGATAAGTAAAATCAATCAGAAACGCGCCCAGAGGAGCTGTAATAAGAATCGACACAACTGCCACTGTCAGAACGATATTCCCACAGGAAAGCCCCATGGCAAGCGGAATCCCTCCAATGGCCGCCTGAACAGTCGCTTTCGGCATATATGCGATCATGCAGAATGTCCGCTCCTTCCTGTTTAAACCGGTTTTTAAAAGACAGAAAAATACTCCCACCATCCGGAATGCAAGCACGCCAAAAATCAAAATAACAGCCGCAAATCCTGCAGACAGCGCATATTTAATATTCACTGTGGCTCCCACAAGAACAAATAGCATAATTTCTGAAACAACCCATAGTTTGTTGAATTTAACAGACAAACGTTCTGCAACTCTTTTCCGCTTTTTCTGGAGCGTGATCCCGACTGCCATCACAGCGATCAATGAAGCAAACGGGATCACATCCGCAAGCTGATCCTCCAATGTGACCAGAATGAACGAAACACACAGAAAGATCATCACCTTGGCCGTATCCCGGATATGTACCTTTTCAAAAAACTTTGCCATCAGATATCCGACAGTCATCCCGACAACAATCCCCAATCCAATGGAAACCGGAATATTCACAAAGCTTTTTACAGATATCGCATTTCCCTGTGCAAGACCGGTGAACGCTGTAAATAAGACGATTACAAAAACATCATCCACAGAAGCACCCGCAAGGATCAATTGAGGAATACTTTTTCCTGTCCCGTAATTTTCTTCCATAAGCTTCAGCATTTTCGGAACGATTACGGCAGGCGAGACTGCTCCTACAACAGTCCCCATAATGGCTGCATCCAAAATTGAAACACCGAGCAGCCTCGGTGCCAGCAGAATCATCCCCAGAATTTCAAAACAGGCCGGAACAAAACACATCAGAATTGCCGGTCTCCCTACTTTTTTCAAGTCTTCCAGATTCAGTGAAAGCCCTGCTCTTGCCAGAATAATGATCAATGCAATCTTTCGAAGCTCAGACGAAATATTCAAAATGGAAACATCGATCAGATTCAAAGCATATGGCCCCAATACGATCCCTGTCACCAACATTCCTAAAAGCCCCGGAAGATGCACTTTTTTACAAAGCCATCCCATCATCATGCCAAGCAACAGTATACACGCAATACTCATCAACATTTTTCTTTCTCCCTTATTCTTTTTCTTTTTATCCAAAACTCTTGGAGCAAAAAAATCAAAAGAGATCTGAAATTCAGACCTCTCTCTTCGTAGCGGAAACTGGATTTGAACCAGCGACACCACGGGTATGAACCGTGTGCTCTAGCCAACTGAGCTATTCCGCCATATTCACTTAAATCTATGGGGCCTACAGGGCTCGAACCTGTGACCCTCTGCTTGTAAGGCAGATGCTCTCCCAGCTGAGCTAAGACCCCATAATTTGAAGCTGCTATTTTCTCAACCACAACTTGCTTGATTATTATACTATTGACTTTTTAGATTGTCAATACATTTTCTACATTTTTTCCACACTTTTTTATTTTTATTGCTTTTGTTTAATTCTGGAAATAATGTACAATCAAATAAACCCTTTCCTCTTCTGTAATTCTTTCTGGAGCAAATTCCGAATATATTTTCGAATTTGCTCCACACATCCTGCAGCCTTTTTCTCCTGCTGTACTACTGAATGATAAATCCATGCATCCGCATTCTCTAACATCTTATCTTCCAAAAGCCGTTGCCAAAAAAAATTGCATATGGATTACGAACCTGGAGTAATTGATACTTTCTTCATCAATTTCCCACTGATAATACAGTTGAACAATCTGAAACAAATCTTTCAGCATTTTTACCATAAGCATTCCGTTCTGCATTCCTATTTTATTCTCTGTCGCATCAATCTGCGCATTTACTATGTGAAATGCAATATTCCCAGCTTCCTCCTCAGGAAGATTGACATTTAACTCCTGATTAAGATAAGAAAGAACCTCACTCCCCAACAGATACTCTTTCGGATAAAATTTCTGAATTTCCCAAAGCATCCTGTTTTGTAAAACGATTCCTTTTTTATACCTCTCCAGAGCATAGATCAGATGATCAGACAACGTCACAAAAATTTGCTCATTTAATCTGGAAGCCATTTTACACGTTACCATCTGTACTGCATCTTGGATTACTTCTGCATAACTTGCAGGCACATCCTGAAGCAGCCTTATATAATCCTGTGTATTTTTTTTCCATCTTTCAGCATATAGATTTTTTCCACATCTGTTTCACGGATGACGTTCTCCTACTTTATAAGAAAACCGCAGTCCCTTCCCCATTGCGATCTGCTCCTTCCCATTCTCACTCTCCACTAAAAGAAGATTATTATTCAGTACTTTCTTTATGATCATCGCCTATACCCTCAGCTTTTTATTTTATAAATTCCTGTCCGTTTTCTAAAATCACATTTGCATACCAGTAAAAACTTATCTTTTCGAAAACGTTCAATTCTTTCAAATCAAACTCTTCCGATCCACATAAATAAATCCATACCGTTTACGATATCCCTGATGTGTACTTACCACATCAATAGCCGCCCATGGACAATATCCAATATCTGTACTCCATCTGTGATCGCAAGACGCATCTGCTGTAAATGCTCCCGAATAAACTGAATCCTGTACGCATCATGTATTTTTCCATCAGCTTCCAGAATATCCGGTGCTCCAATTCCGTTTTCTGTCACTAAAATCGGAAGATGGTATCTCTCATATACTTTTCTTAAAGTATACCTAAAACCAACCGGATCTACAACCCATCCGTACTGTGTTTTTCCCACATACGGATTTTCCCCCGGACGATATACCCCCGGTTCTCCCAACATAATCTGCTGATCACCTGCCCTGGCTGCCACATCCGATGCATCACCTCTGCTTGCTGCGATCGTGGCTGTAGAATAATAATTCATCGCAATAAAATCTGGTTTCGCATCTTTAAGGCATTCTATATCTCCTGGTTGCAACTCAGGTGCAATTCCTCTGTCCTTCATATATTCCCACGCCAAAGGATGATAACTTCCAAATACCGGAACATCCGCAAAATTCCAACAACGTAACACCTCCCAGTTATGTGCTGCAATCGCATCTTCCGGTCGGCTGCTTTCCTGATACATTGCTGTCAAATTCAACGCCGGACCAATTTTCCCGCCGGATACCATTTGATGGAACAACTTCATAACCTTCGCCTGCGCCAACATCATATGATGATTCTGTTGATAAAGTTCCTTTTTTGTTGGCAGTTTTCGCCCTTTAGGAAGTCCAATTGCCCCCGGATGCAAAACTCATGGTGTTCTGCTCGTTGATTGTCAGCCAGTAAATTACTTCTTCCCCAAAATTCTGAAACAGAACTTCCGCATATTCCACAAAAGCATGTATAGTTTCCCGATTTGACCATCCCCCTTTTTTCTCCAGACAATAGGGTAAATCAAAATGGTACATCGTAATAATTGGCTCAATACCATTTTTCTTACATTCACGAATCACATCCCTATAATAGGCAACCCCTTTTTCGTTAACATCCCCTACACCATTTGGTAAAATCCTGGTCCACGCAACAGAAAAACGATATGCTTTTAATCCCATTTCTGCAAATAGGGCAATATCTTCCTTATATCTGTGATAATGATCACTTGCCACCGAAAAATCGGCAACTCCTTCCGGATGTTCATACATATCAATGATGGACGGACTTTTTCCATCTTCATCCACTCCGCCTTCTACCTGATAAGCAGACGTAGACGCACCCCACAAAAATCCTGACGGAAATGGTTTTAATTTTTGATAAATCATATTTGATCTTCTTCCTTTCTTTGAATATTACACAGTTTTCTATATAAATCAAACCAAACCAAGCAGGTTCTCTCCCGCTTTTTTCTGCCCACATGTTGTCAACTCTACATCACGGTAATTTGGTGTATTCGTTACAATGATCGGGATCACTGTATCATACCCCTCTTCTGCAATTGCCTGCAAATCAAACTCTAACAAAAGCTCGCCCGCTTCTACTCTGCTTCCTGCTTTTACTTTTGGTGTAAAATATTTTCCCTGAAGATTTACCGTATCAATCCCTACATGAATCAAAACTTCTGCTCCATTGTCCAGTTTCATCCCTATGGCATGTCCTGTCTCAAAAATATTGTAATTTCTCCAGATCCCGGTGCATACACACGTCCTTCTTCTGGAAATATAGCTGCACCTTTCCCCAATACTTCCTTTGCAAACACATCATCTGCCACCTCTGACAATTCTGCCGCTCGCCCTGTAACCGGAGCTTTGATCCATTCACCTGATACACCGTCATTTTTTTGAAGTGCCTTCCACTTCCGTACTTTCTTGAAAACCAAGCAGCCATGACGCCGCAAATCCTACCACAAAGGAAATTACAATTGTGATCAATGCATGCACTACATTCCACGGATTCTCTCCAATAAAAGCTGGAATAGCAGTAAGTCCCGGCGATACAAACGCATAACGCACAAGTCCCGATATACCTGCATAAATCCCACCTGCTGCACCACCAATCATAGATGCAATCAAAGGACGTTTTAATTTTAACAAAACACCATAAAGACAAGGCTCTGTTATTCCCATCACTGCTGTAAATCCAGAAGATGCCGCCATTTGCTTCAACTCCTTGTTCTTCGTTTTAAAGGCTACGGCAAGAGTGGCTCCCCCTGCGCAATATTCGAAGCCAGCATTCCCGGACCATTGACGACTTCATATCCAAGTGAAGAAATCTGTCCCGTTGCAATCGGTGTCATTGCCCATGCGGTTCCTGTTAATGTTAAAAATGGTTGAAACGCTCCCATCAGCATGGGAATCAGCCAGCTTACTTTTTCATTTAACACAGTTGCTCCTGTCTGCACAATATCATTAAGCAAATTTCCGAATGGTCCAACTCCCAAAAGCGCAATCGGGATCGCAATAAACATTATGAGCAGCGGCTTCAGGAAAAATTTAATCACTGACGGAGAATATTTCTCTGCAAATCGCTCTACATAAGACATAATCCAAACACTCAGGATGATCGGTACTACAGAAGATGAGTAATTTACCAATACTACTGGTATCCCAAAAAAAGTAATTGACTCTCCCGCTTCCACCATACCGTTCCAGGATGGATGAAGTAATGCGCACGCCATTGTGATTGCCAGAATAGGATTGCACTTAAATTTCATAGCTGCTCCATATGCCAATAGAACCGGCATAAAATAGAATGGTGCATCTGAAATAAATGTCAAAATACTATAAGTGGATTCTGACGGATCTACCAGTTTTGCCAAAACCAGAATAGAAAGTACTGCCTTTATCATACCTCCGCCAATCAATGCCGGAATCACCGGTGTGAATGTAGTAGAAATCACACTTATGATCCGATTGACAATCGTCGTTTTTTCTTCCCGGTCCAGTTCTCTGTTTCCATCATTCTCCTCACTATGCTTCATTTCCTCAGAAATTGCCCGAAAAGCAGTCTGCACTTCATTTCCTATAATGACCTGAAATTGCCCTCCTTTTTCTACAACTCCAATTACTCCCGGAATGTTTTCTATACTTTTTACATCTACTTTTTCTTTCTTATAAAACTCAAACCTCAAGCGTGTTGCACAATGTGTCAGTTGCCTGATATTCTCTGTCCCGCCAACCAGACTTATTACTTTTTTTACCTATTGCTTTATAATCCATATTTACCTCCTTTTCCGGCTGCTTTTTGCACTGTTTACAGATCGGCCGTATCTGTATTATCCTGCATTTTTTCATAAAAAAGACCAAGACAAGAGGTGCAATAATCTCATGCTCCTCATTGTTCTCGGTCTTGCCTGCATTACCAGTAACAGCCTTTGCTATTAATTACAAATTAAATTATATCAGACTGTCACAAAAATACAAGTCTGTTTTTCAAATCAAACCATTCTTTTATTTAAAATATTTCACACCTGATTCAAAGATCTTCAGATCCTGCTCTCCGTAGATATTGATTGCTACAGAATCACCGCGGCGTTCGGAATGTGCCATCTTTCCAAGTACTCTTCCATCCGGACTTGTGATACCTTCGATCGCACGGTAGGAGCCATTGACATTCCACTCTTCGTTCATACTGATATTTCCTGAAGGATCACAGTACTGTGTTGCTACCTGACCGTTCGCGAATAACTGATCCAGCCACTCTTCACTCGCTACAAAACGACCTTCTCCGTGGGAAGCCGGATTTGTGTAAACCCCTCCGAGCTCTGCACCTGCAAGCCAAGGTGATTTGTTTGTCACAACTTTTGTGTAGACCATCTTTGAAATATGACGTCCAATCGTGTTATATGTCAATGTTGGAGAATCCACTGTCTGTCCTGCAATCTTACCATAAGGAACCAGCCCCAGTTTGATCAGTGCCTGGAATCCGTTGCAGATACCGAGCGCCAGTCCATCTCTTTCATTCAACAGTTTTTCTACTGCTTCTTTGATCTTTGCATTCTGGAATGCAGTTGCAAAGAATTTTTGCAGAACCATCCGGCTCATCTCCTGCACTGAATCCACCCGGGAACATGATCATCTGTGCCTGTCCGATTGCCTTTTCAAACTCGGCAACAGAATCACGGATATCCTCTGCATTCATATTACGGAATACCTTTGTGATCACATTTGCGCCTGCTCTCTCAAACGCCTTACGGCTGTCATACTCACAGTTTGTTCCAGGAAATACCGGAATAAATACGGTCGGCTGTCCGATCTTATGACTGCAGATATGAATATCAGATGTATGATAGAGCTTTTCTTCCACCACTTCATCATTATCTGCGGAAGATTTTGTCGCAAATACACTCTCCAGAGTGCCTATCCATGCTTCTTCCGCTTCTGTCAGAGCAATTTCGGTATCCGCATAAACAAATTTCTGCTCTTCGAGAACCTCACCGATAACCGTGTATGCAATGCTCAGTTCTCCCACTTTGTCTGCCGGAACTTCTGCAATAATATCTCCAAATGCCGGTGCAAACAATTCTCCCGCATCCAGATTATGCTCGATCTTCACGCCCAGTTTATTTCCAAATGCCATCTTACTTGCCGCAGCAATCACACCATGACGATCCAGCGCATATGCGGAAACGATCTTTCCACTGTGGATATCTGCTGCAAATTTGCCATACTGATCCATCAGCTGTGTATAAACCGGGAGATCATACTGATCTTTTCAATCTTCATCCAAACCAGTTTATTTCCTGACTTTTTCAGTTCCGGAGTAATAATCTCATCCTCTGTTGCCATGTCTACGGCAAACGATACAAGAGTCGGCGGAACATCAATATCCTGGAATGTTCCAGACATACTGTCTTTTCCCCCTATAGACGGAAGCCCGAATCCAAGCTGTGCATCATATGCACCCAAGAGTGCTGCAAACGGCTGACTCCATCTCTTCGGATCTTCTGTCATACGACGGAAATATTCTTGGAATGTAAAACGGATCTTGCTATAATCTCCACCTGCGGCTACGATCTTCGCAACTGACTCTACCACTGCATAAATCGCTCCATGATACGGACTCCAGCTTGACAGATATGGATCAAATCCGTAACTCATCATAGAAACCGCATCTGTTGTTCCATTCATAACCGGAACTTTTGCAACCATAGCCTGTGTCTCTGTCATCTGATACTGACCACCGTACGGCATAAACACGGAACCTGCTCCGATGGAGCCGTCGAACATCTCTACCAAACCTTTCTGAGAGCATACATTTAAATCCTTTAAGGTCTCCAGCCATTTTTTCTTTTCTACACCGTCACTTCTTCTTTTTACAAACAGACTGTCTTTCTTTGCAGGAATCTCAACTTCTACTGTTGTCTCCTGATGTGCTCCATTGGTGTCAAGGAACGCTCGGGAAATATTGACAATTTCATTTCCTCTCCACACCAAAACCAGTCTCGGAGATTCTGTCACTACTGCAACTTCGACTGCTTCTAAGTTTTCTTCCTTTGCATAAGACATGAATTCTGCCACATCTTTCGGATCTACGACTACCGCCATTCGCTCCTGAGATTCTGAAATAGCAATCTCTGTTCCATCCAGACCTGCATATTTTTTCGGTACTTTATCCAGATCCACACGAAGTCCGTCTGCAAGCTCTCCAATCGCAACAGAAACACCGCCCGCACCAAAGTCGTTACACTTTTTAATCAGCTTACTTACTTCTTCTCTGCGGAATAAGCGCTGAATCTTGCGCTCTGTCGGAGGATTTCCTTTCTGAACCTCTGCGCCACAAGTCTCAATAGATTCTTCTGTATGTACTTTGGAAGAACCTGTTGCTCCACCGCATCCGTCACGTCCGGTACGTCCGCCGAGCAGTACGATAATATCTCCCGGATCTGAATTCTCACGGATCACCGCACGTCTTGGAGCAGCCCCAAGCACTGCACCAATCTCCATACGTTTTGCCACATAATCCGGATGATAGATTTCTTTTACCAGTCCTGTCGCCAGACCGATCTGGTTTCCGTAAGAACTGTATCCGTGAGCAGCTCCTCTCACCAGTTTTTTCTGTAGGAAGTTTTTCCTTTTAAAGTCTCTTTTACAGATACCGTCGGATCTGCAGCTCCTGTCACACGCATTGCCTGATATACATAAGTACGTCCTGACAACGGATCACGGATTGCACCGCCAAGGCAGGTTGCCGCTCCACCAAACGGTTCAATCTCTGTCGGGTGATTGTGTGTCTCATTTTTAAAATTGATCAGCCACTCTTCTTCCACTCCATCTACTTTGATCGGAACAACAATACTGCATGCATTGATTTCATCTGATTCTTCCTGATCTGCAAGCTTTCCTTCTTTTTTCAGCTTACGCATCGCCATCAGCGCAAGATCCATCAGGCAGACAAACTTATCTTCTCTTCCTTTGAAGATCTCACTGTGGTCACTTAAATACTGTTTGTATGTATTGACGATCGGCTCTTTATAGTCTCCTTCACCGAATGTCACATCCTTTAACTCTGTAGAGAATGTCGTGTGACGGCAGTGATCAGACCAGTATGTATCCAGAACACGAATCTCTGTCATAGTCGGATTTCTATGCTCTTCTCCGTGATAATAATTCTGGATATGCTGGAAATCTTTAAATGTCATTGCCAGCCCAAGGGAATCATAAAGCGCTTTTAATTCTGCTTCCGGCATTGTCTCAAAACCATCAAATACTTTCACATCTTCCGGTTCCTCAAACACAGTCACTAACGTTTCCGGTTTTTCCATTCCTGTCTCTCTTGAGTCCACAGGGTTGATACAGTGATTCTTGATCGCTGCAAATTCATCCTCTGTTACGTTTCCTTCGATGACATATGTTGTCGCCGTTTTGATCACAGGAGACTCGTCCTCTTTGATAAACTGCACACACTGTTCAGCAGAATCTGCTCTCTGATCAAACTGTCCCGGCAGATATTCTACCGAAAATACATGATCTTTGTCAAATACCGGAAAGCTCTCAAGATAAAGTACATCTACCGGCGGTTCCGCAAAAATCCCATTACATGCTTTCTCAAACGTATCTTCTGAAAGATTCTCCACATCATAACGAATCAGAACTCTGACACCTGTCACAGTTTCAATTCCAAGATAACTTCTGATCTCATGTCTCAATTCTTTTGCCTGTACGGCAAATTCTGCCTTTTTTTCTACATATACGCGCTTCACGTTGCTCATATACAATCTCCTTTGCACTTCTTTCAAACATTAAGTAACTCTTTTTACCGTAATCTTACCACATTTTTTCTCATAAGTATAATTAATATAATTAAACTCACTCATAAGTACTTTTAATTTTTCTTTCATTTTCATCTTTCTTGGCCTGTCTGGCGAGAAACACACTGACTGCCAGAAAGATCAGCATACTGATAATGAAGATTCCCCCAATGCGCAATGCCATATCATAGAAAAAACCTTCCGGCAGCATCCGGATCATATAATCCTCAGCGGGATCAAACAACCACAGATCATTGGTAAAAAATATCTCATGGAATACCGTAAATGCTGTATTAAAATCTACAATCAGCGCTCCTGCCAGAAACACGACTCCGGCTGTGGCGATCCCAAGACCGATCTGATATCCTCTTGCCAGAATCTTTTTCCAATTCGCCTTTGTCACCCAAAGTACGAAAAGACAGAGCAGCATCACCGCCGCTGATACTCTTCTTACCATAAGACCACCAAGAAACAAATTTTTCACATCAGCCATATGCAATTTGTCCTGCTCATTAAAAAAGTCCTGCTCTTTTCCTTCTACCACTGTGTACACATCCAGATTTTCTCTGTCACCGATCAGATAATCCATCATCTCATAGGTCACATACATCACATCTTTCAGCTCCATATCAAGATCCGAGACCACATCATATTTCTTATATTCTTTTTCGTAAAATCCAAAATCTCCATACGCCGCAAATTGAAAGCTGCTGATCAACAGCACCAGAATCAGCGCCAGAGAAAACACGATTCCCAAAAACCATTGTACTTTTTTCACGCATTTTACCTCCCAGTCTTTTCTGCTTTCGTCATTTTTTCCATTCTTCTGCGATTCCTGTATATTTTACCACAATATAGATTGTAATTCATTCATTTTTGCCCTATAATACAGGGAGCACTTATTAGGAGGTCTAATAATGGATATTAACTATGAACTATATAAGGTATTCTATCATGTGGCATCTACTTTGAGTTTTTTCCGAAGCTTCCAAACAGCTTTTCATCTCACAATCTGCTGTCAGTCAGTCTATCAAAACACTGGAACGCAAGCTGGATCAGGTGCTTTTTATCCGCAGTACAAAAAAAGTCCAGCTCACACCGGAAGGAGAAATCCTCCTTCGCCATATCGAACCTGCCATGCACCTGATCCAGCGCGGGGAATCCCAGCTTCTGGATGCAGCTTCTACCGGTGGACAGATTCGGATTGGAGCCAGTGATACGATCTGCCGATATTTTCTGGTTCCCTATTTAAAGAAATTTCACGAAGCATTTCCAAATGCCCACATCAAAGTTGTCAACCAGACATCCATCAAATGTGTAGAATTACTGGAATCCGGACAGGTCGATCTCATTGTGGTCAACTACCCAAACAGCTACTTAAGCAATGTCTCTTCGATCAAAAAGATCAAAAAATTTTCCATGATGTTTTTATTGCCAACCAGGATTTTGCAGAGTTGAAAGGAAAGAAGCTTTCCTATCAGGAACTGTCAAAATATCCAATTCTGATGTTGGACAAGCACAGTACCACCAGTGAATATCTGCACCGCCTCTTCCAGCAGCATCAACTGGATCTGGTTCCTGAAATCGAGCTGACCAGCAATGATCTTCTGATCGATCTTGCACGAATCGGACTCGGAATCGCATTTATTCCGAATTTCTGTCTTTCTGAGCAGACTTGCGATCTCTTTGCCGTCCAGACAGAAGAAGAACTGCCAGAGCGTGAGCTTGTCATCGCTTATAATGAACAGGTACTGACCTCAAAGGCAGCAAAAGAATTCTTAAGCTTTTTTTGACTGATGTACAATTACGGACTTTCCCAGAAAGTCCGTATTTCTTGTTCCAGATTTTTCACACTTCCCAGTTGATACTGCTGCCACTCTCTCGGAAACACTTCCCGGTATCGCATTTCCCGAAACCTGTCATCCAACAACAGGATCACACCTCTGTCACTTTCCGTTCGGATCACCCTCCCGGCAGACTGCAGAACTTTGTTCATTCCCGGATACAGATACGCATAGTCAAACCCATCCATATCGGCAGCATTAAAATACTGCTTTAAAATTTCCCGTTCTGTACACACCTGAGGAAGCCCTGTCCCGGCGATTACTGCTCCGATCAACTTGTCCTCTGTCAGATCAATCCCCTCTGAAAAAAGTTCCGCCCATCACGCAAAATGCAACCAGACTTTTCTCTCTTTCCCGTTCAAATTCCTCCAAAAATCTCTTCCCTCTGTTCTTCATCCATATACGAAACCTGACAGATACTGTCGACTTCGTGATCAACACACTCCAAAAAGCACGTATGTACCTCTTCCAAAAAACGGTACGATGGAAAAAACGCCATATAATTTCCCTTTTTTCTGTTCTGCCATCACTGCAATATATCTGGCAAATCTCTGATATGTACTCTCTCCCCTTCTTGTATAACGGGTACTTACATCCGTTCCAATAAAAAGAAATTTATTTTCCTGCGGAAAAGAACTATGTGCATACACTGCATAATCATCTTTCTCAACACTAAGCAGCTTTTTTATAGTAATGAACCGGAAGCAGTGTTGCAGAAAAGAAAATCGTACTGCTTCCCTGTTCCAGATAATTTTGAAGATTCACCGCCGGATTGACGCAAAAAAGCTTGATTTGAAACCTTCCGTCTTCCATCATTTCCGAAAAGATCACATAATTTTCATCCATGATATCATGGATATTTAAAAAACTGCGCACTGCAAAATAAAAATCCAGCACCCGCTTTTTCTTTTCTGCATCCTTGCACTCTTCCAGATAATCTTCCAGTTTCGAAAGCACATTCATCAGCTTTAACGCAATATGCGATACACTTTTTAAAATCTGATAATGTTCACACTCTCTCTTTAATTCCAAAAACTGCTGATTACATTCTGACAAACGCTTTGCCAGTTTCGGATCCTCTGCCTTTACCAGTTTTCTTACTTCCAGTAAATCTTCTTTGTATAGAGATGCACTATACATCTCCCTTCCCCGCTCCACCAGATTATGCGCCTCATCGATCAGAAACAGGTATTCCTCTTTTCCACTTTCTGAGAAAAAGCGCTTTATATGAGCCTGCGGATCAAACACATAATTGTAATCACAGATCACTGCATCTGCCCAGTTGGACACATCCAGAGACATCTCAAACGGACAGACCATGTACTTTTTCGCCTGTTCTTCCAGAACCTCTCTGCTCCAGTCGCCGGAATGTGTGATCAGATCAAAAACTGCATCATTCACTCTGTCAAAATGTCCTTTTGCATAAGGACAGGCATCCGGATTGCACTCTGCCTCCTCACAAAAACAGATTTTTTCTTTTGCTGTCAGCGTAATGGTCTTATACAACAGCCCCTTTTCTTTCAACAGGGAAAATGCCTGCTCTGCAACTGTCCTCATAATCGTCTTCGCTGTCAGATAAAAAAGTCTTTTCTCCCAGCCCTTCCCCCATTGCCCTCACTGCCGGAAATACAGTTGCCATTGTTTTTCCCACTCCGGTAGGCGCCTGGATAAACAGCTTTTTCTTTCGCAAGATCGTGCGGTATACCGAGGCCACCAGGTCGCGCTGTCCTTCTCGATAGGGAAAAGGAAACTCAATCTGCCGGATCGAATCATTGCGTACATTCCGCCATTCAATTTCAAATTTTGCCCATTTTTCATATTGTGTCACCAGATCCTGAAACCACGTCTGAAGCTCTTGAAATTCAAATTCCTGGCAAAACCTGCGGATTTCCTCTGTTTCCATCTGACAATACGTCATCTGAACGTCAATGCACTTCAAAGAATTCTGAACTGCATAAATATAAGCATAACATTTTGCCTGAGCCAAATGAACGGGAACGGGCGCTTCCAGATGTTCCAGACTTCGCAAAATCCCCTTGATCTCATCGATCAGGACTTTTCCGTCATCTTTCAAAACTCCATCGGCGCGCCCTTCTATCTGCAAAACAAACCCATCGCACGGCATCTGTATTTTAAGCGGAACCTCCGCTGTGTAATTCGTTCCCATACGGCTTTGTATTTTGCGGTGTATTTTTACCGCCCAGCAGCATGGCATCTTTTTCCATACTGCCGGACACTCTGTTGTCAATGTCCCCTTCCCGCAGAATAAATTCTACAAGGCTGCGGACAGATATCCTTATGATTGTTTCCTCTTTCATGTTCTCTACTCTGCTGCTTTATCCGGTCTTGCAACCTCTGCGATCGTCTTGGTCAGACCAGCGATTCCCTGTAATTCGGACGGAATGATAATCTTGGTTGCTCTTCCGTCTGCTGCTTTGGCAAACGCTTCAAGACTCTTTAAAGTCAGTACTGCATCATCCGCACCTGCCTGTTTAATAAATTCAATTCCTTCTGCTGTTGCTTTCTGAACGGTACGGATTGCTTCCGCCTGTCCTTCCGCCTCTTTGATTCTCTTCTGCTTTTCTGCTTCCGCATTCAGGATTGCCGCCTGTTTTTCCGCCTCCGCTTCCAGGATCAAAGATTCTTTCTTACCTTCTGCCACCAGAATTGTAGATTTCTTTTCTCCTTCCGCTTTCAGAATCGCTTCCCTTCTTTCACGTTCTGCCTTCATCTGTTTCTCCATCGCATCCTGGATTGCAGTCGGAGGCATGATATTTTTCCAGTTCCACACGATTCACCTTGATTCCCCACGGGTCTGTAGCGATATCCAGCGATGTGCGCATCTCCGAATTGATCGTCTCTCTGGATGTCAGAGTCTCATCCAGTTCCAGATCTCCGATGATATTACGCAGTGTAGTCGCTGTCAGATTTTCAATCGCTGCAATCGGGTTCTCCACTCCATACGCATACTGCTTCGGATCTGTAATCTGAAAAAAAGATCACCGTATCAATCTGCATCGTAACATTATCTTTTGTGATCACGGCCTGCGGTTCAAAATCTACAACCTGCTCTTTGAGTGATACTCTCTTTGCCACACGATCCAGAATCGGGATCTTAAAATGAATTCCAACACCCCACGTCTCTTTATATCCACCCAGACGTTCCAGAATATACGCATGTGCCTGTGGTACGATTCGGATATTTGCTGCCAGAATCAATATCACCAATACCAATAAAACTCCTAATACCATCAATCCCATCCTCTAGTCCTCCTTATACGGTTCTACAATCAATTTTACGCCGGAAATCCGGATTACTCTTGCCAGAGTGTCCTTTTCCAGCACTTCTTTACCATCTGTCCTCACGGTCCATTCCATTCCGTCCAGAATTCCTTTTCCGGTCTGTGCAAGATCATCTACTCTTTGTGTAATTCTGACAATTTTTTCCCACTGCCTGTTCATAGTTGGTCTTTTCATGATGTGCATTGACATATCTTACTGCAAACGGCCTCGTAAAATACACAAGCACGAATGAAACCAGGATAAACGCCCCGATCTGCCAGATGAAATCAACTCCCAGCAGCTCTAAAATCAGCGCTGCCAGTGCACCTCCTGCAAACCAGATGGAGGTCAGACCCACAGTCAACAGTTCTACAATCAGAAGAATAACAAAAAGCGCCAGCCAGACGATTGCCTCTCTCTCCATATCTCTCCTTCCTTTCTCTTATCAACGCCACTTTGTTATCCTTATGTTAAACTAAGTCCTCCTATTATACAATAGTTTTTTCACTGGAATTCTGTCACATTTTTACGATATTTGACCGGTATATGTGTTCGCTGGCATTTTAAATTTTCCCGTTCCTTGATCGAGATGGTTTTAAAAATCCTTTCCACAATTTTTCATACTCCTTCTCGGCTTCCGTGATCTGCTCTGTCACATTCCGCTCTGGCACTTCTCCTTGTACCAGCACCCAATGCTTTCCGGCCGGATGCACCAGAAATTCCTGATGCGTATTGTCATAGATCACCCAGTTTTCCATCGGAAAACGATCTGCAAAATGCTCTGCGATACATGTCAGCACCCTGTTCTTCGGCTCTATCTCGGAAAACAAAACTCCGTTTTCCAGTTCCCGAAATCTTACAAACTCAATAAAATAATGGGCTTCATTCGAAACTCTGCGTTTCATTTCAAACACTTTTGCCACAGAGGGATTGCCCAGAAAATCCATAATCCTTTTACTTGGCTTTACCTGTCTCGCTGCCTGCATGACATGTAGTATCGCCTCTGCTTTCATCGCATCTTCACACAACAGGGCATAAGAAATATCCTCATAAGTCTGCTCTCCCATATGATCCCGTATCAGGCGTTCCACCGCCTGCGCTTTCTTTTCGGATGATACAACTTCTGCATATTCGCAGAACAGCTGCTGCTGTGTCTTTCCCAAAAGCCCGATTCCTACCTCTTTATTGCGGTTTTCTTTCCATGCGTCATAAATTGCCGAAAGCATCTCGGTTCTGTCATCTCTGCAAATATAAATCTTTTTCATATCCCTCTCCTGTCATACCATAGTCACGATCTGGTTCCCGGTAAAATTTACATCATCAAATAAGGATAACTGCTGATAATTCATCCCTGCAACACTGTCCGGCAAACGTTCTTTCGTATTCAAAAGATTCCTTGTAATATAATCTTCTTCTATTTTCGTTTTATACATCATTTTTCCACTGCACGTAATAAAATAGAGCGCCCGTTTTAATACCACTCCCATTTTCCTGAGGTCTTCAAATCCAAGAGATCCGAACCGCCTTGCTTTTACGATCCTGCCCGCTGATTTGTAACCGATCCCGGGAACACGCAGCAAAACATCATATGACGCCCGATTCACTTCGACAGGAAAATATTCCAGATGATTCAGCGCCCAGTTACACTTCGGATCCAGGAATATATTAAAATTCGGATTTTTCTCATTCAGCAGCTCATTTGCTTCAAACTTGTAATACCGCAGCAGCCAGTCTGCCTGATATAGTCTGTGTTCCCGAAGAAGCGGCGGTCCATCTGATGTTCTTGCCGGAAGTGCCTTGTCTTCATTGACCGCCACAAAAGCAGAATAAAACACACGCTTTAATCCAAATTTCTGGTAGAGTGACTCTGCCACACGCAGGATCTGATAATCTGTCTCCGGAGAGGCGCCGATGATCATCTGCGTACTCTGGCCGGCAGGCACAAAACGCGGCGCACTTTTATACAGCGTCAGCTCCTGTCTGTTCTCTTTGGACTTCTCCTGGACCAGCCGCATGGGTGCCAGAATATTTTTTCTTGACTTGTGTGGTGCCAGAAGTCTCAAACTCTCGGCTGTCGGCAATTCCAGATTCACACTCATCCTGTCTGCCAGAAATCCCACTTTCTGAATCAGAATCGGATCTGCTCCCGGAATTGCCTTTACATGAATGTATCCCTGAAAATTGCAGACATGACGCAGCTTATACAAGGCTGCATAGATCAGCTCCATCGTATAGTTCGGATTTTTTAAAATTCCAGAACTTAAGAACAATCCTTCGATATAATTTCTTCTGTAAAATTCCATCGTCAATGTGCAGATCTCATCCGGCGTAAAAGATGTACGGATCACGTCATTGGAAGATCGATTCACACAATATTTGCAGTCATAAATACACTCATTCGTAAATAAAATCTTCAGAAGTGAAATACACCTTCCATCCGTAGAAAAGCTGTGACAGATTCCCGCCTTGCTGCAATTGCCTATACCTGTGCCATCACCTTTCCTTTCTACGCCGCTGGAGGTGCACGCCACATCATACTTTGCCGCATCAGTCAGAATCTGAAGTTTTTCATAGATTGACATTTTTTGCCTGAATAATCTCCGCCATATTTCCGCTCCTTTCAGAACATATGTTCTTTTTTGTATATAGCATTCAGAACATATGTTGCAAGTTCTTTTTTAAATGAAATTACCAACACAAAAAAGGAACACTGTCTTTTCAGACAATTGTCCTTTTTTGGTATCTGATTATTCACAATCGCGGATTTTCTTTCTCAGCGGAAGAACCATCGATGGAGAAACAGAAAGTTCATCCAGTCCCATCTTCAGGAATTCTTCTGTCAATTCCAGATCTGCGCCAAGTTCTCCGCAAATGCCGATCCATTTTCCTTCTGCATGTGCATTCTCTGCAGCCATGCGGATCATCGCCAGCACTGCCGGATGATGCGGATCATAGAACTCGTCCAGTTTTGAATTCTGACGGTCGATCGCCAGAGTGTACTGTGTCAGGTCATTCGTTCCCACACTGAAGAAGTCAACTTCCTTTGCCAGTTCACGGCTGATCATAACAGAGGCCGGAGTCTCGATCATCACACCAAGCTCCACATCTTCTTTATATGGGATTCCCTGTTCTTTCAACTCTGCTTTCACTTCTTTGATCATCTCTTTGATCTTATGAATCTCTGAAACAGAAATGATCATTGGGAACATGATCGAAATATTTCCGTAAAATGCAGCTCTGTAAAGTGCACGAAGCTGTGTCTTAAAGATTTCCGGTCTTGTCAGACAAATACGGATCGCACGATATCCAAGTGCCGGATTCTCTTCTTTGTCCAGTTCGAAATAATCCACCTGTTTATCAGCTCCGATATCCAGTGTACGGATGATCACTTTTTTCCCTGCCATGTTTTCTGCAACCTGCTTGTATACTGCAAACTGCTGCTCTTCTGTCGGGAATGTCTCATTCTCCAGATATAAGAACTCACTGCGGAACAAACCGATTCCGCCTGCATCATTTTTCAGGACTGCACCAACATCAGATGCATTTCCGATATTTGCATATACATTGATCTTCTGACCACTCTTTGTGATGTTCTCTTTTCCTTTGAGCTGTTCCAAGAGTGCCTTTTTCTCAAGATCTTCTTCCCGCTTTTTCTGCATTCTGGAAAGTGTCTCTTCATCCGGATCAATATACAATGTTCCTGTAAATCCGTCGATCACAGCCATCTTTCCGTCATACTGAGGACTCAGACTTTCACCCAGACCGATAACAGCCGGGATATTCATGGTACGCGCCAGAATCGCAGTATGAGAATTGGAAGAACCGTACATCGTTGCAAATGCAAGTACTTTGCTCTTATCCAGCTGTACCGTCTCACTCGGTGCCAGATCATCTGCTGCAATGATCGAAGGCTCGTCTGTCTGCTTGATTCCCTCGCTGACTCCGCAGAGGATATCCAGCACACGCTCAGAAACATCCTTTACGTCCGCTGCACGTCCCTGCATATATGCATCATCCATTGCCGCAAACATCTGCGCAAAATTGTCAGCTGTCGTTGCTACTGCAAACTCTGCATTGACTTCCTGAGAACGGATGATATTTTCGATAGACTCAATATAATCCAGGTCTTCCAGCATCATCTGATGAATCTCAAAAATCATAGCGTTGGCTTCTCCGACATCGGCAATCGATTTTTCGTACAATTCTTTTAACTGACGGATTCCCTCAGCTTTTGCTTCCTGAAATCTTACACACTCTGATTCTACATTTTCTACGTGTTCTCTTTTGATCACTTTCTGATTTCTTTTATAAAAAGAAAGTTTTCCGATGGACACTCCACCAAATACACTTTTTCCTGTTATTATAATCATAATATTTTCCTCAGACTTTATGGGAATTATAAGTTTTCTTTAAAGAATGCTTCCAGTTCTGCGATTGCTGCATCTTCATCTGCACCATCAGCAGTAATTGTCACTTCTTCTCCTGTCTTTACTCCAAGTCCCATCACACCGAAGATTCTTTTTGCATCTGCAGATTTGTCACCTTTTGCAATTGTTACGGAAGATGTAAATTCTCCTGCTTTTTTTCACAAGCAGTCCTGCTGGTCTTGCGTGGATTCCTTCTGCGTCTGTCACTACATATTTAAATTCTTTCATAGCACTAAAACTCCTTTTGCCTTTTTCTTTGTAGTATCTATAAATGAGCAAGTTCGTGA
>ENA-OPYU01000272-OPYU01000272.1-human-gut-metagenome-genome-assembly--contig:-NODE-272-length-20823-cov-2.854465_pt1 | contig 20823 bp, 25 predicted proteins | sample MGYA00242637_ERZ504482 | MGnify/ENA primary metagenome ERZ504482 (study PRJEB26092, sample SAMD00036237) | human gut metagenome | host: Homo sapiens | study: EMG produced TPA metagenomics assembly of... | reverse complement strand
ACATAAGGAACAAAACAGTGTTTCCTGTGCAAAAAAAGGAACATTGCATTTCCCTGCAAAGGAAATGACAATGTTCTCTTTTCTATTTCTTTTAGAATCCTTTTCCATTTTCTTCGTTTTCCATCTGCGCCTTGGCTTTTCGCCCGATTCCTGCATTGCTGTTCATAATGCTGGCCCGGGTGATCTTGTCGTTTCCAAATTTCATGCGGATGGCATCCATCGCTGCATCCAGCTTCTGGCGCTGTTCCTTTTTCGCACAGTCCTCAAACAGGGACATCTGTTCGAATCCGTCCTCAGTAAGTCCGGTGAGTGCCACTCCGATCAGACGTAATGGCTGCCCCTTCCAGAACTCTGCGAACAGTTTTCTGGCATTTGCGTAGACTTCATCGGTTACATCCGTAGCGCTTCCAAGCTTCATCTGATGGGAACGATTCTTAAAATCCAGAGTGCGGAAGGTGACAGAAATACAGGTACATTTCTTTCCTTTCCGCCTCATTCTGGTGGCTACCACATCGCATTGCTCCAATAAAATAGGCTGGATCTGCTCCATAGATACAATATCATCATTGAAAGTCTTCTCCACGCTGAAGCCTTTACTCTCCTCAGGCACTTCCAAAACCGGAGAATTGTCAATGCCTCTGGCGTACTGGAAGAGCTGATGTCCGGTCTTTTCTCCCAGAAGTGTCTGAATAGTGGACTCCCTTTCCCGAGCCAGTTCCCCTATGGTGCGGATACCGAAATCAACCAGCTTCTTTTCCGAAGCTTTTCCCAGAAATAACAGATCTCTGATGGGAAGAGGCCACATTTTTGCCGGAATTTCTTCCGGGAAAAGGGTGTGCACTTTATTTGGCTTCTCGAAGTCCGAGGCCATTTTCGCCAGCAGCTTATTGGTGGAAATTCCCACATTTACTGTAAATCCAAGCTCCTGATAAATCTTATCCTTTATCTCACAGGCTGTTGCTATGGGATCCGGGTAGATCAGGGAAGTTCCAGTCATGTCCAGAAATACCTCATCAATAGAAAAGGATTCCATTGCAGGAGCATAAGATTTACAAATTGCTTTAAATGCCTGGGAATTCTTCGTGTAAAGGCGAAAATCACTAGGTACCACTACCAGATTCGGGCATTTTCGAAGGGCCATTGCCACGGGCTCACCAGTCTGTACTCCGTATTTCTTGGCAGGAATGGATTTCGCAACTATGATTCCGGTACGTGTCCTGGGATCACCGCCTACTGCAGACGGAATTTCCCGCAGATCCGGCTCACCTGCCTTTACTCTGCTCGCTGCCTCCCAGGAAAGAAAAGCGCTGTTCACATCAACATGAAAAATCAATCTTTCCATCTGATTCTCCTTCTTTCGTATTTTCCTTTATTTCCGAAAATTCTGTGATAGACTCAATATAGCACGTCAGAAGGAAATATGTCCAGATTCTTTATGTATATATTACGCAAAATACGGTAACACAAAAAATGAACTGTAAAAGTTCTAAAGCTGGCTGTCATAGCGAAAGCTGCTGCGAAAAAATGGTCACCTTTAGTTCAGATAACTCAGAATATTGTCATTATCCAATGTGAACAGCTCCAATTGCGCGGATATCCATTGGATAAACGTTCTCTCTGCCAACATACTGGGAAATGTATTCTACATAATTCTCCATTTCATTTTCCGGTACAACAGCTGCAATAACACCGGCAAATCCGCCGCCATGTACTCGGCAGATACCGCCGCCGATCTTGTTCAGGAACAGCTGGGTAAGAGCAAGAACCAACGGGATCTTCTGCTCGTGGCAGTCTTTCATGCAGTAGCAGTTCTGAAGCAGTTCCCAGGACGATCTTCCGGATTCATCCATCAGCTTCAAAAATTCCTCGTAATCTGCCTTACCAATTGCCTCTGCTGCCCGTTCTACACGGGAAGTCTCTTCAAAGAAGTGAATGGAACGGAGAATTGCTCTGTCGTCCTGAATCTCGTTTACATGTGCAAGCAGATTTTCAAGAGTAGTCTCATGAAGAAGCTCTGCACCAAGTACCTTGGCTGCTGCTTTCATCTCACCTGGAATCTCAGAGTACTCCTGGCTGAGATCTGCATGGCCTTTTCCGGTGTTTACAATAACCAGTTTGTGATCAAATTTTCCATAGGAGAAGTCCAGCTTGCTGTATTTCAGATCATTTCTGTCTGCAAAGTCGAAGAGAACCGGACCACCAACTGCACATGCCATCTGATCCATCATTCCGGAAGCTTTATCCCAGTATACGTTCTCTGCGTACTGACCAATCTTTGCATAGTCTGTGTAAGTCATCTTGCTGTCGTTAAAGAAGTAATCGATGATTACGCAGATCAGCATTTCAAAGGATGCAGAGGAACTTACTCCTGCTGCTGCGATCACGTTGGTGCTTACATAGGCATCAAAACCAGCTGTCTGAAAGCCATTCTTCTTCGCACCTTCCATCATACCGGCAACCAGGGCAAAGGTTCCTTTCGGATAGTTGGCTCTGCTGATCTTGTCAAGATCAACTACGATCTCATCTCTGTAGCCTTCACTTGTAATGTGGATCACGTTGGTTCCATTCGGTGCAGCTGCGCCGATGGTATCCAGATTGATACTTCCTGCGATTACCTTGCCGCCGTTGTGGTCAACATGGTTTCCGATGATTTCTGTTCTTCCAGGGGAAGTAAAGAAATCTGCATGGTCATGTTTGTAGATTCTGGCAAAGTTGTCTGCTAGATTCTGGAAACGAGCTGCGCAGGCACTGTTCTCTCCATAGATTTTCTCAAGGTTTGCTTTTTCTGGTAAATTCATGGTCTCATTCTCCTATTTTTGTTAATATTGTTATAATTTTACATTCTGTACTCCAGCTGCCTCAGTGCATATTTTTCCGCTTCATCTGTGCTTATCCGGATCTCTCATCAAGTTAATTTCATTTTACATGCATTTCCTTTGCATTACCTTAAATAACTTGCGAAAAACAAGTAATATATTGCGTTTTTATCTTTAACAGATGTATAATACAGGTAAATTTATGCGTTTTATTGTAGTTCTCTATTTTTGAACATATGGAATTCTATACAGTCCACAGGATATGTAAAATTTTTTTCTCGGGAGGTTTGGCATGCAGATCATAACCAATCAGTTTCAAAAAGAATTAAAACAGCACGGCAATGAACAGTTTCCATTCCTGGTCAGCTACCAGAAACTTTCAGAATATGAGTCTGGTTCCTTTATGTGGCACTGGCACCCGGAAATAGAGATTACTTATGTGCAAAAAGGCACTATGTGCTACAAGGTCAACCATATGGTTTACCACTTAAAAGAAGGAGATATTGTATTTAACAACTCCGGTGCCCTTCACTCTGGCACAATGGAAAATCAGAAGGACTGCGCTTATATTCCTGTAACTTTTGATTCCAGGCTGATTTATGGATTTTTCCAAGCACTGTCAACAGCAAATATGTAGATCCTGTCATTCAGGATTCTATGCTCCCTGCCATCTGTATCGACCAGAGTGAGCCCTGGCACAAGCCTTTTCGCGAATATCTTCTCCGCATTATTGATCTGGATGAAAAGAAACCGGATTTTTATGAGCTGGACATTACCATCTGCCTGCAATCCATGTGGCGGCTTCTTCTGGAGCATATTACCTACGAACCCCAGGCTTCCAGGGAAAACTCTCTGGAATACGACCGAATCAAGAAGATTCTGTCCTACATAGAAGAAAATTATCAAAATAAGATCACCTTAAATGACATCGCCGGACACATCCACCTGTGTGAAAGCGAATGTACCCGGCTTTTTAAACGTCATATGAATACTACCTTGTTTGCCTTTTTGCAGGAATATCGGATCGAGCGCAGCCTGGAGTTTTTGCAGGATGACCAGCCTGTCAGCGCGGTGGCTGACAAGGCTGGATTTTCAGACCCCAATTATTATTCCAAAGTTTTTGCCAAAATAAAGGGATGCAGTCCCCGGGAATATCGAAACCATAGATTTTAAGTTCAACTGGTGGTTGCTAACCTATTTTCTAATTATTGCACCAATATCTGATATAATATGATCGGTGAACCGTCAGTGGGGATTCCGGCTGCCCAGGCGGTTCCGGATTTAACCCTCTGTCTGTTAAAGCAGTACATTTCTTTAATACCGTAATTTACATATGCAACATACCATATCAAAAATTCCCATCCAGATAACAGGAAAATCTGAATGGGTAATTTTTATAGCATATTCTCTTTTTCTTCCGGATAAGCCACTCCCTCTGGAAGAGGATCCCACTCGTTCAGACCAAGGCTCTGTTTGAATTTCGCCTGTTCCAATGTAAGCTTCGGGGTATCCTCCTGCAGATATTCCATCAACTCATCAATTCCCTCTCTGGTCACATTATTCACCATAAAAATGCGTTCACATCCAGCGTTGATCAGCCATTGTCTCACCATAGGGATATTGGCATATGGTGAATCAATTTTTGTGATAATGCCAATAAGAGGACGAAGGATAAAAGAGCGGCAGCTTGCACCAAACAGATTAAATGGCTCATCTGCAGCCTGCACAATTGCCACCACATCTGCCTCAAAGGAAAAACATGCAAGTCCTACACTGAATCTTTTTGACTCTGCATACTCCCCCGGAGAGTCAATGGTATCGTCATTGGAATTGGTATATTGTGTTTTTATATAATGAAGCTCCTCGCCTTTTCAGTGCCTGCGTCAGTGAGGTCTTGCCGGCTCACTCATTCCATCAAAAATTTCTTCATCGAATTGTATTCCCTGTTTTCAATAAACCTTACATTGTAAAAATACAGCAGTGCATTATTTTTACATTTGCATATCATAATATCGTATCCATAAGCTGCTGTTCCCGCAGCCATAAGGTATCTGTCAGCTTCTGTGAACCGCACATGTTTTAAAGCCTAACTCTCTGTCAAAGAAACGTACGACCTCTTCCACAGCAGTCTGCACCTGGGACAATCCTCCTGTAATGATCAGAGAACCGCAAAAACGATCCATAAACCCGATCTGTACATCTGCACTCTTCATGGCAACATCTGCAGCTACCACAACCGCTTCCCAGGGAGTAAAACGGATCAGACCAATGGATTCTCCTGTGTGGTCTTCCCCCTCATGAACTCCAATATGCAGTCCCAGATTTTCATAAATACAAGATTGGGGAAGGACTGATCACATGGGCAAGACAAACTTCCTTTCCCGGTACACGCACACGAGTCATACGAAGCTTCTTCCCCTTCAGATGTTCATAATCATCATGGAATAGCATTTCCAGCAGCTCTTCCTTCGTTATTCGCTCCATGCTTCTACTTCCTATCGTTTCGTAATATTGCAGACCACATATCCCAGAGAATCCCGGAAATAATTTACGATCTCAGTCATTGCAGACATTACATCAGAAATCTCTCCTGTAATGATCAAAGTCCCTGTAAACCGGTCTGCAAATCCAAGATAAACATTACCGCTCTTCACCGCAATATCAGAAGCGATAACTGCGGATTCCGGAGGTGTCATATTCATGATTCCAATTGCAGAGGAACGATAATCCAGCTGCGGATTCAACCCAAGCTTCTGATAAATGATCGGTGCCGGTCCTCCCATTACATGGGCAAAAGTAATCTCCTTACCAGCCACAGTCTCCTGCACGATTCTGATCTGTTCTCCATGTTCATTTGCCATTTATATGAATGCCTCTCTTTCTAAAAAAATATCTTCACGCTATATTTGATTTTACCATTTATGAGAGCAAATAGCAAGCAAAACCAACATATCAGTCAAAATTCCTAAACATTTTTTGAGAAAAAGTGTGGTTTCTTGATCATTATGGCATTAAATGCCTTTAAAATAGTCAAAAATAAAATAGTGACAGATAATCCGCAGTGTGATAAAATAATTTTCGCTTCCAGAGTATGTAAAAAAATGCAATCTGCAAAATGTGCGTTATATTTTGTGGGAATGATTTTTCAAACAGACTCTGACACACTCTAATATGTAAGTAATTTAGTAACACTTTTTATTTACGATTTCTATATTTCTCAATAAGGAGTTTTTATGGAAAAAGATATGACAAAAGGCCGGCCTTTGCCGGTAATCCTGAAATTTATGCTTCCTCTTATTATTGGAAACATTTTCAGCAGCTCTATAATATGGCAGATACGATTATTGTAGGACGCTATGTAGGCGCGGATGCCCTTGCGGCAGTCGGATCCACCGGAACGATCATGTTTCTTACTGTGGGCTTCTCGCAGGGAATCACAGCTGGTTTCTCCGTACTCACCGCTCAGCGCTTCGGAGCCAAAGATACCGAAGGGGTAAAGATCAGTGTAGCTAACGGAATTCTTCTTTCCCCTGATTTTTACCGTAATCATCAGTTTCTTTGAAGTTTGCTGGGCATGCGCCCTCTTCTGAAGCTGATGAACACACCTGACAACATTTTTCCAGGATGCATATACCTACATTATGATCATCAGCGCCGGAATCATCGCCACTATTTTTTGACAACCTGTTTTCCTCTTACCTGCGTGCAGTTGGAAACAGTAAGATTCCGCTGGTATTTCTTGTATTTTCCGCAGCTTTAAATGTAATTCTGGATCTGGTACTGATTATCAATTTTAAAATGGGCGTTGCCGGAGCAGCATGGGCAACCATTATTTCTCAGGGCGTTTCCGCAATACTCTGTTTGGTCTACATCTATATACGTATGCCTTCTCTTGCCCCAAACAGAAGACATTGGAGGCTTCACGGCCAGGAGAGCCGTAACCAGCTGGCTATGGGAATTCCTATGGCATTGCAGTTTGCAATTACAGCTTCCGGTACTATGGTCATGCAATCTGCCATCAATCTTTTCGGTTCCGATGCCGTTGCCTCTTTTACGGCAGCCAGCAAGGTGCAGAACCTGGTAACCCAGGGAATGATGGCTATGGGACAGACTATGGCGACATATAGTGGACAGAACTTCGGAAAGGGTGATATCAAGAGAATCCGCCAGGGTGTTAAAGCGTCTCTGGAAGCTTCTGTTGTATATGCTCTTGCAGCAGCCGTGCTGGTTTGTATTCTTCTGAAACCAGCTCTTGGACTTTTCTTCACTGGAAATGTGGATATGAACAGCATGCTTCCATGGGCAAAAACTTACATTTATATGAGTGTGATCTTTTACATTCCTTTAAGCAGTATTTTCGTATTCCGAAATACCATGCAGGGCTGCGGATATGGATTCCTGCCTATGATGGGTGGTGTTTCTGAATTGGTTGCACGTCTGGTTGTAGCAATGATTTCCATGGCGGTAGGAAGTTATGCACTTGCATGCTTCTGTGACCCGGCAGCGTGGGTTACAGCAGCAGTATTTACCGGTGTTTCCTATCTTTTTGTCATGAAAGATATCCGCAGGAAATACGAAAGACCGGAAACTGCTACTTCCGAAAAATAATCATTTCGGATGCGCATGGCAATCTTCTATGCGTTTCGTAAACGGCCCAAAAAACAAATCATATACTAAAAGGAGATGTTTCGATTATTTCGGACATCTCCTTTTATGGTTACCGGCCAGCTTTCTCCGGTAATTATTTTACAAAAGCTCACCTGCAAACAATAACATTTAATTGTCTAATGAAAATATATATTCCAATGGAAGCAAATGTATTTCCTCATATACTGCCTTTTTATCCTCTTCAACGCCTCTTCCGTTTCCGCTTTGAGCTGGTACTTTAATACGAAATGCCGGCTGGTTTTTTCGTTTGAATATAGTATTGTTCCGGGGTTCCCATTCCCTTAAATTTTTCCCGGCGATTCGGTCATCTGTTCCCTTTCCAGATGATAGGAAGAAGATTTCTGCATATGTCTTGCCAGCCGGTAGGATTTCGGAAGACTTCCCACTCCCTGCTGACAGTGATAATAAATGATTTCCCTTCCGGATTGAGCAAACGTCAAAAGTCCTCTTCCATCATATTCCTGAATGATCCGGATCAATGCCTTTGTCTCATTCTCGCTGGCTGGTTCCTCTCCCATACGTGAACGGATATAATGAACCGTTGGAAAAATTATGTGAAATATCCATTCCACGGGCATTATATCCAAAATCCTCAGCAGGAATGCTTTGCATACGAAGCATTTGACGGTAAACTGGATTTCGAATAGCACCAAAGCCATTCTGGCGGATTTCATAACCATCCGGGTTTAAAATCGGAATCAGACAGATCCTTATTTTATCAAGGAGTTTTTTCACTTCATAAAATTCATCCAGCTTCCAGCCGCATTCGTAGGCCCTGCAGTATTCTCCTGCCATTTTCAGAAGAAGTTCCGGCAAAAGAGCCTGAGTTCCATTAATTCCAGCCACACAGAAGATCATCTGTGCGCCGGTGCCAACTTCCAGCATTGGGATCATTCTCTCGTCATGACTGTTTCCAATCACGCGAAACTGGCAAAAGCTGCTGTAGCGTCCAGCTATTTCCCATAAAGAATAATATATGTTTTCAAATGACAGCGATGTTTGTACCATATCTGCATCTGTCGGTTGTACTTTCTTTTGTATATTTACTTTCGGCATGTCACTGACAGCCGTTTTATTCTGTGGGAACAATTCTTTTCTGACTGACAATACGCTTTCTGACAACATATTTTACCTCCTGCAGCAGGAAAAAACTCAGGCGGCATTTCATCTCTAGAGCGTGTTTGAAAAATCATTCCAACAAAGTGTAACGTACATCTTGCAGAAGGCCTTTTTTTACACGCTATAGCCTGTCCCCCCGCTGCCTGTATTATTATATGCAAAAAGGCAGGTCAAAAGACCTGCCTAATGTATGTTTCTTATTATTTTGCTGTCAGAAAAAACTTCTGATCAAAATGCATGGTTATTCATATGCCATAGATTTTCTTAGATTTCTTTTTTTCTCTTTCTGACGATAACATAACCTCCAGCTACCAGAGAAAGACTTGCAAGCATCATCATAGTGGCAATCGGGGAGTTATCGGCTGTTCTCGCGTTTGTTGCAGATGTAGAACCGGTATCGCTGTCTGTTCCGTCATGGTTCTCTGCATCATCGCCATCTGTTCCATCTCCATCGCCGCTACCTGTTCCGTTATAATCATAACCGCCGGAACCAGAACCGGCTGTTGCAGTTGGCGTGATTGTGCCGGATGGAGTTACTGTGAAGTCGATTGCCTTGGACTTAAATTCTGTAGGGAGAGCTTCCTTCACGCCGGTAGCTTCCCATTCGGATCCATTGTATATGTACTTCTGGAAGAAGATATACATTCTAAAGGTCTTCGCCTGCTTGATACCATTTACATTTCCGATAGACCAGCTCTTCTGATATCCGGTGTCAATGTTCTTCGCGGACATGCTCCAGCCATACGGGATCCACTTGGTATCACCTTTGATCGGGTTTGTATTGTCAGTTCCGGCGCCAGTTACTGTGAAATTGTACATCTGCTTCGGGTAGAATGCCAGTGCTTTTTCAAGACCTGTTACCTTGCTTTCGCTGACAGACGGGTTAATGGTTGCACGAGTAGTTGGCGTCGGTGTAGTAGTAATCGGAGTTTCTGTGGGAGTGCTTGCTTTCGCCTTTAATGTAAGTACAAGTGGCGCAACTGCTTCAAGTCCCTTGGAATCCTCAGCATATACAACTACTTTAATGGCTGTATCATAAGCTACATCTGTCAACTGTACACTTGCAGAGCTTGCAATATCTCCAGAGCTCTTATAATTGCTCTTTACTGCTTCGAATCCAGGTGTAGAATCAGATTTCTTCACCCAGGTCACATAATATCTTCCTCCAACACCAGCATCATTGGTATGGAAGGTCAGATCAACAGTATGCTCATACGCCTTATTCCAGGAAATAGAATCTGCGGTCAGCGTCATAGTACTAACAGGAGCTGTAACAGACTCAAGTGCTCCAGTCTGGTTGTTAATGGTATACTCTGTAGTGTCCAGATAATGAACATGTGCCAGAATATTCTCCATAGTAGTAAGTGCAGTACCATTCGCATCCGTACCGACCTTTACAATAATCTTTCCGGCAGCTGCGTCACTTCTTCTTACCTGAAGGTCTGCTGTTTCAGCAAGCTGGCCAATTGCTGCGATACATGCGTTATCACCGCCTAAAACAATACTGTTATCATTAAGACCATCGTCCTTGTTATCCTTTACAATTACGGCGCCGGAAACACGGATCTCGCCCAGACTGTAAATAGCTCCACCTGTAATTTCAGCAGCTTCATTTACAATACCTTCAGACTGGTTTCCTGTGATAGTACCACCTGCCAGTCCGATGCTTCCGCCAGAATTACAGATTGCAGCTCCCGGCGCACTGGTTCTGTTTCCTGTCAGGGTTACACCATCGGACAATCCGAAGTAACCGCCCTCCACAGAAATAATGGAGCCTGTTGCATCCCCCTGGTCAAGTGCTCCTGTTACAGTCAGACTTAAAACAGTCTCACCCTCCTTGCCTGTACCAAACTGGAAAGAAGTGGACTCATCTTTTACTTTAAACATATCTCCTAAAAAATCCGGCTGCACGTTTAATAGTAGTTCCATCCGCAGCTGCTGCAATAGAGATATTCTTATTCTGATCGATCACAACAGTCTCACTGATCTCTACAGTTCCGGTTACAAGGATCTGGGTAACTTCACCATCCTTGCCAATATTAACCGGGGCTGCCGCAATTGCCTCTGCTAATGTGGAATAGGATGTCTGGGTTCCATCTGCTGCCTTCAGGATAATCTGACCAGTGGTCTCAGGAGTAGGGGTAGCACTCTCCTCTTCCTCCAAAGTCAGCTCAGCAGTATCTCCGCTGTTAAAGCCATCATCCACAACCGCATCCGCTGCCTGAGCTGGTTCTGCTGCCGGTGTGTCTGCAGCTGCCTGGGTTGGTTCTGCTGCCGGTGTATCTGCAGCTGCCTGGGTTGGTTCTGCAGTCGGCGTATCTGCTGCCTGTGCAGGTTCTTCCACAGGTGTATCTGCTGCGGCATCTGAAATATCCTGCACTGGTTCAGCTGCTGCTTCTCCTTCTTCTGACTCTGCGGCAACAGCTACTGTGTCCTCTATTGTCACGGTCTGGGTATCTGCCTTGCAAATGCCATTGTCATCCGGAGACATTCCGGCTGCAAGGCTTCCCGCCATAATGAATACCAAAAAGTTGCCATTTTTTACTTTCATTTTTGAAAAAAGTTCCCTACCTTATAAAATGAGTCCCCCATATTAAATATTAACATCGAAGTCTAGTATAACATATCTCAGTTCAAAAATCAAACCTAAGGACGAATCTGTCCGTTTCCATAAATGATATATTTTGTGGAAGTAAGTGCCAGAAGTCCCATGGGGCCACGGGCATGAAGCTTCTGGGTGCTGATTCCGATCTCGGCACCAAAACCAAACTCAAAACCATCCGTAAATCTTGTAGAAGCATTCACATATACAGCAGCTGCATCTACTTCATCCAGGAATTTCTGGGCATTGTTGTAATCTCTGGTAATAATTGCCTCTGAATGGCCTGTATTGTAGCGATTGATGTGGCGAATCGCTTCATCTGCAGATCCAACTACTTTTATAGAAAGTATATAGTCCAGATATTCTGTACCCCAGTCTTCCTCAGTGGCAGTGACTGCGTCTGGGATCAAAGCCTTCGCTTCCTCGTCAGCACGCATCTCCACATTCTTTGTCCGAAGGCGCTCTGCAAGAACCGGAAGGAAAGCATCCTTCACTTTCTCATGCACCAGAAGAGACTCACAGGCATTGCAGACACCCACCCGCTGTGTCTTGGCATTCATCACAATGTCTGCCGCCATCTGAAGATCTGCGCTCTCATCCACATAAATATGGCAGTTTCCGGTACCAGTTTCGATTACAGGAATCGTGCTGTTATTTACTACTGCTTTAATAAGACCTTTGCCTCCTCGTGGAATCAGTACATCCACATATTCATTCATCTTCATGAATTCTCCGGCAGTCTCTCTTGAAGTATCAGAGATCAGCTGGATCGCATCTTTCGTAATTCCATTCTCATCCAGGGTTCTGCGGATGCAATCCACAATAGCAGTATTGGAATGGATGGCATCACTACCACCCTTTAAGATCACCACGTTGCCAGTTTTAAAGCAAAGGGCAAAAGCATCTGCTGTCACATTTGGTCTTGCCTCGTAGATGATTCCGATCACTCCAAGAGGGACTCTCTTCTGTCCAATGAGAAGTCCGTTGGGACGTTTTTTCATCCCGGTCACTTCCCCGATAGGATCTTCCAGTGCCGCAACCTGACGAAGCCCCTCTGCCATGCTTGCAATTCTGGCTTCTGTCAACATCAAACGGTCTACCAGTCCTTCTGGCATCTGATTCTTCCTGCCATTCTCTACATCAATGGCATTTGCTGTAAGAAGTGCTTTCGAATCTGCAACAAGGCTGTCTGCAACAGCCTCCAGAACCTGATTTTTCTTAGCTGTATCAAGGTTTCGAAGAACGATTTCTGCCTCTTTGGCATTCCTGCCAAGAGTTTCCAGCATTTCATTCATTTATAAGTCCTCCCTCCGGTAAACTTTACTCTGTGTCACAATGATCTGAGGACAAATGTCCGTAGGTTCTGTGGGCACCAGATCAAGGATCTGAAAATCAAAAGCCACTGCCAGTCTGGTAATATCAGGATGTTTTTCTAAAAAGCGGTCATAAAAGCCGCCGCCATATCCCACTCTGTTGTTCTCAGGATCAAAAGCTACACCAGGCATGACCATAAGAGCATCCTCCCACTTCACGATCTCGCCTCTGACAGGCTCCGGAATTCCAAAATATCCAGGCTCTAGCTGAGAAAATCAGTAAGGCGGTAAAAAATCATATCCTTTCCCACAACCTTCGGGACTGCCACTTCTTTTCCTGCTTTCCAGGCTTCCTCAATGATATATCTGGTCATTACTTCATGATTGTAATCTGCATAAGCCAGAATATGCTTAGCCTTCACAAACTCTGAGAGTTTCAGCACCTGATCTGTAATCTGATGGCTCCATTCTTCTACCTGCGCATCGCTGCACTGCTTTCTGGCTGCAAAAATCTGCTTTCTAATGAGTCTTTTTTCTTCCATATCTTTCTCCAAGATTCACAACCGTACCATCGGCTTCCTTTACATCAATATTATCCAGCTGATTTCTAAGGTTCATCTTAATGGTGGCAATATACTCCTTGCGCAGCTCTGCCTGTTCTTTTTTTCTCTTCTTCTGTAAGGCCTACGCTCTGTGCCTTATGGTGAAGGGTGTTGATTCTGTCGATTTTTGTGCTGTCCATAATATACTCCTCCTGAGAATGTTCTATGTAATTTTAATTTATACAAAAACTTAAAGCAATTGTAACTGTGAAGATACTGAACAGTTACAGCAATTTTTCAATATAATCGATCAGGAAAAACTCTTCCTTTTTCTTTCCAACAAACAATGTACCGCAGGGGTCGCCCTCCACAATGCGGTGAATATTATGAAAATCGCCGCCATTGGCAATTACCATGTCGGTACCGGCAGCTGTGGCAATTCTGGCAGCTGTAAGCTTGGTAGCCATTCCTCCAGTGCCCACTTTGCTTCCGGAGGAGCATTTTCCCATGTTAAGAAGTTCATCGTCCAATGTTTCTACCATGTCAATAAATTTCGCATCTGGATTTGTATTCGGATCATCTGTAAAAAGTCCGTCTATGTCTGACATAAGGATCAGAAGATCTGCCCCTATAAGAGCAGCTACCACTGCAGAAAGGGTATCGTTGTCTCCGAATTTTTTCCAGAGACTGAAGCTCATAGGTGGAAATAGAGTCATTCTCATTAACAATAGGGATCACACCCATGGATAAAAGCTCATTAAACGTGTTCTCTGCATTTTTGCGGTTGGCGTTGTTTACCATGGTATTTTTGGTCATCAGGATCTGACCTGCCATCTGATTGTATTCTCCAAACAGCTTCTGGTAAATCATCATAAGTCTGGCCTGTCCAACCGCTGCACACGCCTGCTTCTGACGAGGCTCCTGTGGCTTCTCTTTAAATCCAAGAGCTGCTGCTCCAACAGCGATGGCTCCTGAAGATACCAGAACCACATCCTTACCCTGATTTCGAAGATCGCCCAATTCCCTTACCAGAATCTCCAGTTTCCGAAGATTCAGCTTGCCAGTTTCAGCATGGGTAAGAGAGGAACTTCCAATCTTGATTACAATACGTTTTTTATCTTTCAGTCTTTCCCGATCATTCATTTTATTTGTCAACTCCGTTATTATGTTTCCATGTAGTTTTCATACATATCAATTTCTTATCTTACATCATTTTTTTTCATTTCGTCCATGGTTTCAGGTAAACAGTTCTTAATTTCAGAAAAATTTCACATTTTAACGTGTAGAATTATTGTTTCTGTAAAATATTGCATAGTCTGAAAGAGCTCTACCGTGTTTTGATCGTCCTATCACTTTTGCAAATCAAGTCAAAACGCGTTCATTTGCATCATGCGCTCGTGCAGACAGGCTCTAGAGCATGTTTTTTCACGTAAATACAAAAGAGGAACGCCTTATCTTATGACGTCCCTCTCCATTTTTAATTTATTTTACTGTAAAGACACAGAACCTACAGAATCATTCAGCACGATCTCGACCCATGTTTTTTCCAGGATTCAGCTGAATCTCCTGATTATTGGAATCATAATAATGAGTGATTCCCCACTGGGAATCCTTTGTCCAGTGGATGTCGATTGCCTTGCCTCTGGTGATGTATTTGCCCTCACCTCCGGACTGGGTATCTACGTTCAGATAACCATTTGGATCATATGGAACATAGTTGGAATACTGTAAAATAATATTCTCACATGTCAGCTGATTACCTGTGTTCTGGTCAATATGCGGTGCATTAAACTGGAAGCGGCTGTACTCCTTAGTCTCTGCATTGTACTCAAACCACGGATGGTTATAAGCGAAATTATCAAGCTTCACAACATTTGCAGAAACTCCGTCATCCAGGGTTGTCTCAGTTCCTTCCGGTGCAAACTGGAAATGACCATTATAGTCCTCTTTATAATCCTGGCTATAGCCCTGGCTCTGGATTCCTGCCTGAAGATGGGAGAAATCAGTGTAAGCATTGTGCGGTGCTACACGGTCAGTGCTGCGATAGTAAGCATTTCCAAGTGTAAGTCCGTTCAGATTGTCGATCAGGTGCTGGTCCAGATACTGAAGTGCATATACAGCCTGTCCATAATGAGAATAGATGGCATCATACTCATTTGCATAGAACAGGAAGTAATCACGGCAGCTTCGCACAGAACCGATCCTTGGAATATTGTCATAGTCCTCGATGATCGCCATGAGACGGGTGATGCTTCCCTCTACCGGTGCTTCATAAATGACTCCTGCGTTCTCAGTTCCGCTCTGTGGAGCGCCATTGGTATCGTTGCCAAGCATAACTGCGATGGGACGTCTGTGGCCAATGCCGACAGATACATCCTCTCCGGTAAGATAACTCTTCACGGTATCTGTCCCGGCTTCCTCTGCCTGTACCGCTACTGTGGATCCTGCAAGTGCGCAGGAAAGCAACATTCCTGTGAGAAGTTTAAATATTTTTTTCTTCATGTCTTCTCCTCCTTATGCATATATATTTAACCTTCTAACTGAACAGAAACTGCAGAAACCGCCACTTATAAATACATCCGGAATGGTAATGCCACCTGCTGATGACATCACCTTATATGAAAATCAGTCGCCTTTGCAACTCCCATCCGGAACTTTCATAGTAACTTATTCACGGCAAACAGCAAAAGCCTCTCCAGCTATAGGGTCATGCAGCCAAAAAAAATTTAACGGGTAATTCCAAGTTCCTCCAGTGCCTTCGCCTGGCGTGCTTCCATATCTGCGGCTTCCTCCGGAGTCATGTGATCGTATCCCAGAAGGTGTAGCATACTATGTGCAACTAGGAAGCAAAATTCCCTCTTTACACTGTGTCCATACTCTTCTGCCTGGGCAGCAGCACGTTCTGCAGAAATCATAATATCTCCCAGAAGAAGCTCTCCACTGTCAAGATCAAAGCAGGACTCATCATCTTCAGCCACAGAATAATCTGCCGGTGTTTCAAATGGCAGCATTGGAAAAGAAAGAACATCAGTAGCTCTCTCAATGCCACGGAACTCTGTATTTACCCTTTTAATCTCTTCATTATCTGTGAGAACCAAATTTACCTGTGCATCCCATGGACATTTCTCCATGTCAAGCACCTTCTCTGCAACCATCTTCGCAAGCGCCGGACAGTCAAGTCCAAGGTCAAAATCGGTCTCGCATTCGTATTCTATTGTTACCAAAACTTATTCCTCCTGTATGACATCTGCCTGATTTCTCAAACAGGCGACACCATATGTTCAATTTTACTATTTTGTTTGAATTATTCTGTAAAATTCACATTTCAGTTTCAAATTAATCTTCCCACAGGATATTGATTGTCATTTACTGAAAATCTTGTCCTGGCTTCCCAATTACCGGCTTGTCCGCCGAACTGCCCGCTTCTGGGTCTTTTCCTGGGCTTTCGCTTCCTCTTTCTCAAATGCTTTAACAATGTCCTTCACGATCTTGCAGCGGACAACATCACGGTTCGTCAGGGAAATAGTAGCAATATCGTCTACATTTTTCAAAATAGAAGCACACTTCTGAAGTCCGGAATCCGTCTCTTTGGAAAGGTCGATCTGTGTTACATCGCCGGTAAGAATCATCTTAGAACCAGTACCAATACGGGTAAGTGCCATTTTCAAAATAGGAAGTGTGGCATTCTGGCTCTCATCAATGATGATCATACTGTTATTCAAAGTACGGCCTCGCATATATGCAAGAGGTGCAACCTCAATGATTCCCCGTTCTCTTAACTTCGCAGCCTGATCTGGCCCGAATACGTCATTTAGTGCATCGTAAAGCGGCTTCAGATAAGGATCAACCTTCTCCTGTAAATCTCCCGGAAGGAAACCAAGCTTCTCGCCCGCTTCAATGGCCGGACGGCTGAGAATGATTCTCTCAATCTCGTCATTCCGGTACAGCTCTGCCGCATAAGCAACTGCCAGGTATGTTTTACCTGTACCGGCAGGTCCGATACAGATAGTAACCGTATTGTTCTTCAAAGCAGTGATATAATTTTTCTGTCCAATTGTCTTAGTTCGAATTGGAATATTCTTATAATTCAAAGTCACTGCATCCCCCAGCACCTTGCGGGTGCTGTCTGCAATATCCTCCTCGCTGTCATCCTCTTCCTCGGTCTCATCCAGAAAACGATGGATCATATCCACGGAAAGCTGCTGCTGTTTTTCAAGAGCTTCCTTCATGGCTTCAATAATATTCACAGCTGAATGTATCCTGCCGTCATTAGTCCCACTTACGGTAATGCAGGAATTTCTCTGGGTAATGGATACGCCAAGACGATTCTCAATCACCTTGATCAGCTTATCATTGATTCCAAAAGCTCCTGTAAAATATCTAATGAGTCAATCTCTATATTCGTGGATTTCAAAAACTGCTCCTCCTTGTGTCTGTTCAAAAATATCTCTGGGTAAAAGTATACCACTCTAAAGATTGTTTTTCAACACTTATGATTCCTGACTGAATTCTATATTCTGCTTCTTTCCGCTTTTTTCATCTACTGTCAATGTACCCTGCACAGTACAATTTGTACTGTCAAATGTGACAGACAACCGGGAATCTGCAATCCGGATTCCTTTATTCAGAAGTTTTTGTTCATATATTCTCAGCTGCTGCACTGCTTTCTTCTGAGCCTGTTCTTTCGTGTAAACTGTGCTCTGTATCTTATAAGGTGTTCGGGTGATTTTTCCCAGGGAAAAAGGAAGGACGAAATTCTCGGTAAGTTTCCAGGGGATTTCTTCCGTTGAGGTTATATATCTGGATTTTTTTCCTGTATCTGCGCCAAAAACGAAGTCACCAACACGAAAATACCAGCTGGTTTTTGAAGTGCCGCTTTGAACCTTTTTTTTCCATAGGAAAGGGGGACCTCCTGATAATAGGCAATCTGATGGCGCACATAGATGTCTGCGTCTGCCGGAACATATTCCACACGTACAACCTCCTGGCTGTCATTCAGGATTGGCACCTCGCCAGATACCAGAATATCACCCTGTTTGCAAATGTCTCCAGTTTTAACAAGTGGAGTTCCATTTCTGATAACCATATTCACAATTTTCCCATCCAGATTGGAAATCAGATTGCATGGAGAATTTTGTTTGCCGGATACCTTCTGTGAGGTTTTCTTCCTGAATGGTAAGAAGAAGCCGGGTACCTTGAACCCTGGCGGAAACAAAAGTAATATCCGGGTAGTTTTTCCTGAGAAGGTCGGCAATCCGGGTACAGTTAACCTGATTTTACGGATCCCATGGGTAATTCCCTGCTGGTCCAGAAATTCCAGAAGCTGAGGGGTGGAACTTTTTTACATTTCCATCAATGTGGATATTCCAGATGTGGCCAGAGAGCCAAAGCAGCAAGACCACACAAAGAAGGAAACCCGGCTGTAAAGCACTTACGTTTTTGGATTCTGAGCAGCAAAAACGGCAAACCTCTTTTTTTAGAATATGGATACGGACTCTGGTCTTTCTATGTATGGGAAGGAGTTTTCGGAAATCATTTATGGAGATGCGAGTTGTTATGGTTTTTTTCTGACAGATAACGGATTCTTTCCAAAGAGACAGCTCTGGCATGGCACAAATTCAGGGAAACGTTCCAGCTGGTCACCGGATACTGAAATTTCTAAAAATCCATGGAGTAATTTTTTCGGGGTCATTCATTTTAATCTCGCCTCCATTTATATTGGATTTACAATGTACTGCCGAACGGCAACCGAATTCAGGTGAAATATACTGCAAACCGGGGCATACAGATTGCGGAAATGATTTTTCAAACACGCTCTAACATTACCGACAAAATCTGCCCTTTTATTTCCATTTCCCAAGTAGTGTAATGAAATATTTCCAGATTTTTCCCTTGAAGGATCACGCGTCCCTGGCAGGTAACCACGATTAATTTCTCGCTTGTATAGGATAAGATGCTTTTATAATTTTCAATCTGTACCTGCGACGGTCCGGTAATCGTTATAATAGGGGCTTTACAGGACAGGTCACCAGGAAGTTCCATAGCTGTCATAAAACGTTCTGATACAGACATAAAAAAGCCTCCCGGTCTTTATCTCTAGCTTATGCGGGAGGTTTTCTTTTCATTCTGATTTATATTTAACAGATCACGCTCTCTGGCGAAAAGCACCAGGGAAAACCACAGAATGGTATTTCCGCCAAGATTATATTCCATGGAATGATGCTCTACCAGCTCATTTACCACTACACCGTGACTTTCCAGGCAGGGATGCATTTTCTCAGGGAAGCGACAGGGCTTTCCGTCTAAATAGGCACAATGCTCGCAAAGATCGCAGGATTCAGTGGACAAGGTAAATGTCTCAAATCCCTCCCCTTTCAAAAAATCCGGCTACCTCTGTAGTCAGCTCCTCGTGAGCATCTCGGGTAGCAAGCATTTCCGCCATGTTCATCACATCGGAAACCTCTGCCACACTGGAAAAAAAGGATTACCATTTGGATAACTGTGGATTCGCTTCCCACATTCTTCCAGACTGCCCACAGCAGGGGGGACAGGCCCAGGTAGTGCCGTAACGCTCACACTCCTGTTTGCAGATGATCCGCACCCGCTCCCTTATCCTCCCTGTGCATCCACAAAGAAACGAAGGCTGTCTGTCTGATGAACATCTACATAACCGTCCCACTCAACCTGGTATTCTTCACCCAGATTCTTTTCGTTATGCGGATATCCCCACCATTCGTTATCTATCCGAGGTTCTACCATTGACAAGATCAGATTACCATCAGCCTGCTGACGGGATACGGATGAAGTCTGACCGGCAGAAGAACGTCCGGCTGCTTTTGCCTGCTGTTCCAGCAAACGGGAAGACAACGTTCCGGTATCGGAAGAACAGGTATAGTATTTAGCTTCCAGTCCTTTCTTTCCATCCCGGGTACGGAATACACTAGTCCGGAACAGGCGTCTCTTAAACTGGTTGGAAACTCCCTCAGCATAATAGATCTCTGCATCAGGGAACTCATTACGGATTCCATCCAGATCACTGATAACATACCAGGGATGCACACGCGAACTTCCACCGCCTCCGTAAACAATGCCATTCGTATTGTAGACACGATCGGATATAACATACGGATTCGCAGTCGGTCCGATAACAGCAATCTTCTTCGGAGACTTCAAGGGAAGTACACCGTCTGCATTCTTCAACAGGATAATTCCTTTTTCTGCTTCTTCCAGAGCCAGTCTGTTGGCATCCGGATTAAACAATGGAATGTCCTTACACAACTGCGGACGGTCAAAGAATCCCATCTCGATGCAAGGACCATATATTCTTCTGACCTTTTCATTAATCAGTTCTTCTGTAATTGTGCCGTCCTGTATCAATGGCAAAATGTTTTTCACGGACAAACCAGTCGTTACTTCCCATTTCCAGATCCAGACCATTCTTGGCTGCCTTGTCTGCCGAATAAGTACAAGCCCAGTCCGACATCAGCATTCCCTTGAATCCCATTCTTTTTTCAGGATGTCAATCACGAAACTGTTCTCTGTACAATAGGTTCCCTGGAAAGGATTGTATCCGGTCATCACTGCTTTAATATCTGCACGCTGCACAGCTGCCTTGAAAGGAGGAAGATAAATTTCGCGCAAGGTACGTTCATCCATTTCCGTGCTGACAGTATAACGGTCGAACTCCTGATCATTTCCGATATAATGTTTGATCGTAGGAATGACTCCCCCAGCCTGAACGGCCTTTACAAAAGGAACCAGCA
>ENA-OPYU01000271-OPYU01000271.1-human-gut-metagenome-genome-assembly--contig:-NODE-271-length-20901-cov-4.442861_pt1 | contig 20901 bp, 9 predicted proteins | sample MGYA00242637_ERZ504482 | MGnify/ENA primary metagenome ERZ504482 (study PRJEB26092, sample SAMD00036237) | human gut metagenome | host: Homo sapiens | study: EMG produced TPA metagenomics assembly of... | reverse complement strand
ATGATCTTAATGGAACACCTGATGGAACCGGTAACCATGCATTACGCAACCTTTTTCATGGGATTAATAGGCTTAATAATGGTCATAACGGGCGTATTTGCCAAAGGAGATACTCAACAAACTCTTTGGGGGCTATTCGGAGGTCTGTTATTTTGGACAGGATGGATTGAATTCATTTATGTGTATTACGCACATCGTTTCGGAGTACAGCCACTCATAGTAGACGGAGAAGTGGTAACCAAACCAGAATATCTGATCATGCCCTCTTCTTTCGGAATTTTGGATTATGTTCATGTTACTCTACTTATTCAATATAAAAAGCGGATGCGATTTTTTCAATTATCTGCAACGGGTATTTTTCCGCAACAGCAAAGTACAAGTAGAAATGCGTCCCATGACACGCCACACCTCACTGGTTACTTTCATGGAGCTGAATCTTATTTTATGGACCAATTACATGGTATTGCTATTCTGCTATGATGATAATTTTATAGGTGACCGCCATCCTATCACCGCATTGGTTGCATTCGGCTGCCTTGTAGGATCACTATTTATGTTCCGAAGATTGATAAATATCAGTCAATGGGGATACGCTCTCCGTTTTTCTATTGCTACAGTAGTCGTATTTTGGACTTTCGTAGAAGTTATGGGAAGATGGAATGCCTTCCACGAAATCTGGGTGGAACCAATGACATACCAATCAGAAATGATTACCATTTTCCTTGCATTTATCGTGCTAGTCACCTTTTTATGGTATAAATCCATCAAAAATAAGAAAACATTATAATCTTTCAAGCGCTCCTTTATTTAATTTTTTATGCAGATAAGCCGAAGGGGGTGCTCCAAAGTGAGATTTGAAGCATTTACTAAAATAAAGAGGGTCATTCATTCCTACTTTATAAGCTATTTCACTTACATTGTATATACCCTCCTGCAAAAGTTCCATAGCCCTTTTCATACGAAGGATACGCATATATTCATTAGGTGTATATCCGGTCACTCCTTTTACTTTCCGTAAAAAAAGCAGCACGGCTTACCCCCACCGCAGATGCAAAATCCTCTATAGTGAATTCCGGGTTGTCCAATTGTTTTTCCAAAATAGTCTGCAATTTTTCACCAAATTTCCTATCCAGTTCTGTAGAACATAAAGCCTGCCTTGTCATAGCAGGGTCATTAGAGAATTTTCGTTTTAACTTTTCCCTCTGTTCAATAAGTTGAAATATACGTGCTAATAACAATCTGGAACTGAAAGGCTTCGTTATGTATGCATCCGCACCACTTTCTACCCCTTCAAGTTTATTTTCCGAAGTGCTCATAGCAGTCAGCAAAATAATGGGAATATGACTGGTCTCAAAATCACGTTTCAGTTTACGTGTCACATCAAAGCCATTCATACCAGGCATCAATACATCACAAATAATCAAATCTACCTCAAAAGACTGAGCTTTTTGTAAACCGGAAAGCCCATCCGGTTCACTTATGATCTCAAAATAAATACCAAGTTCCGTTTCTAAAAACTTACGCACATCTCCATCATCTTCTATTATCAATATTCTTTTTTTATTCAAAGGGTCCGGGGTCACTGAATCATGATTTACTGTTAAATAGGTATCACACTGCTCATGAACAAACGATTCTTCCTGAAGGATGCTTGATACTAGGAAATCGTTTTTTCCATAAACACTGGAATCTAACGGTAAGATAACAGTAAACACAGAACCACCTCCCTCATTTTCATCAAATGAAATGCTTCCTTTATGTACATTTACCAGTTCATAAGTCAAATGTAAACCGATTCCCACACTGTTATGTGAAAAACCACTTTGCATGAAACGGGAAAACAGCTCTCCTTGCTTCTCCTTAGGAATCCCTACGCCGTTGTCACTAACCGATATAAATAATTTCCCCACTTCCTCATTAACGATAATTGCAAAAACAACCTTTTCCTCCTTTTAGGAGATATATTTTTAAAGGCAATTCGAAAGAAGATTATAGACTATTTTATCCAATTTACTTTGATCAACAAACATCTTATAAGATGACGTAGAAGGAGCAAAATGAAAATCAATCTGTTTGTCATCTGCCGTTTCCTTGAAACTTCGATAAATATCATAAAAGAACACCATCACATCTGTTTCTTCCAGCATCAAGGAAAGTTTATTGTTCTGCATTTTACGAAATTCCAACAATTGATTAATCAGACGAAGCATCCTATTCGTACTTTTATTCATCAACTGTATGGGATAAACCATCTCTTTGGGAATCTTATTCAAGCTCTCTATTTTTTCCAAAGCTCCCTGAATCATTGTCAACGGAGTACGGAATTCATGTGAAATATTAGTAAAAACATGAGTTTGTACTCTGTCAACTGTGTTTCTACCTGAATGCGATTCCGTAAATTATTGAAATTCCGTATCAAACAAAAAGCAACATACAACACAATAACAACGACAAGAAAATAAAAAAGATAAGCCCAAGTGGTTTCCCAAAACGGAGGCGTGATAACAATATTGAGCACAGTTTCTTCATCACTCCATATCCCAGCAGAATTACATGCTTTTACATGCAGATGATAAGTGCCGGGAGAAAGATTTTTATAAGAAGCAAAATTCAAAGAAGAAGGGGTACTCCATTCATTATCAAAATGACTCAATTTATAAATAAACCTTGAAGGAAATGCCAAAGAATAATCCAATGTTGAAAATTCTATAATGAATGAATTCTGGTCATAATCTAATTTTATATTCTGTGTATAACTTAACGCCTGTGTCAAAGGAGAATCCTTCTCACCAACCTGTACTGTGATTCCGTTCACTTTCAAATTAGTTAGAATAACATTCCGGGTCATAGGAGATGAAGTTACTTTCAAAGGATCAATGACTATGACTCCATGATTTGTTCCAAATAGCAAAAGTCCATCTTCAGTTATGGCAGCGCCATGTTCGTTATATACATTTCCTTGCATAGAAGCTGAAAAGAAGAAATTTTCAAAAGTTTCCGTATCAGGTGAAAAACGAGATAAACCATACTGAGTGGCAATCCATATTTTTCCAGTCTTATCTTCGATAATAGACTCTACCATGTTATTGACCAAACCATCAGTTGTGGAATAATGGACAAATTTCAAGTTCCTATAATCCTCACTAGGGTTACAAACAGAAAATCCGCCTCCCAACATTCCTATCCACATACGATTCTGACTATCACGAAAAATACATTTAATTTCATATCCGGGCAAATCTCCATTTTCATAATTATAAAGTTTATAATTATGAGCATCAGCAATAATGGAATCTCCATAAAAAACACATAATCCCTTATTAGTTCCTACCCATAACCTTTTTTATTATCCTGAGTGATCATCCTGACTTCCTGCAAACGACCGGATCCAGTCAGGAACTTACGAAAAACATACCTGTCTTTTCGTGAAACCGCCAAATTCAGTCCTCCCCCAAAAGTTCCTATCCACATCCTATTTTTATCATCACGATAAATATCGAATATATTCTCATGTGCCAATGACAAGGTATCACCTGCCATTTTATGATACCAACGTCCGTCAATACATAAACCCATCGTACGGGTTCCCAACCATAATTTACCATCTCCATCACAAGAAGCCGCATAAATATAATTGTATGGCATCTTATAACAAGATGCAGCCTCCAAATTTTTATCATAAGCGTAAACATTCCCTTGACGCGTACCAAACCAGAAACCACCATCGGGCATCTTTACCACTGTACGTATAGCATTCACATAATCATTTATACTCTCATGTTCCGGATAAATACGATAAGATCCTTCACTTAATACGGACAAAAGTGTAACACCGGCAAACTCCGATCCTACCCATACATTTCCCGAGTGATCGAGTAATAAGCTATGCAGAAAATTGGAATGAACTAGATTTTTACCAGTCTCCTGATAAGTGTAATGGCTGATTATATCTTCTTGGGGATTATACACAAATAAACCATAGCCAAAAGTAGATATCCATATCAATCCTCTGTTATCCTGTATTACTTCATAGCGTTCCTCGGCAGCAGGCATCATCTGAGCGGCATCTATCAATGACAGTATTTTACATATTCCGGTTTCCTTCTGAAAATAATGCAACACACCGGTCTGATTAAAAACATAGAAATCCCCCTGATTATCTCTGACAAAACGAGCATTGGGGATATTAATCGGGTTGTCTAATCTTACCTGCCGGGTAGATAAATGAAACCTGTAACTTCCTTTTGTTGTAAAAAGCCACCAATCATCTTTCGTGCCAAAATGAGTAGTAAAATGAAAGTCAACGTCATCCTTTCCGATTCTTTGAACAAAATGTAGTTTTTCATCCTCATCATAAACATAAATATCACCATTATCAGCAAGAAAAAAGCATGCGTTCTCATAAGAAAATGCTGCTCTGAAATTATGCATATCAGAAATTACTTCGATTTTGTTTCTTGTTACTTTCACCAATCCTTCCTGAGTACAAATCCAAACATTCCCTCTAGAATCTTCAATCAAACTATTCACTTTATTAGAAGGTAGTTTGCCATTTTCACATTGAAATGTCACAGAGGAAAAATGTTCATTTTCAAATGAAATCTTTCTGCAACCTTTTTGTCCATCCCATAACCAATTATCACCATTAGCAGTTTCTACACGATAAGCATAAGCTTGGTCGTGTTCCCCACATCCTGTAAAATCCACAAAACAATTATGTCTTAAATCATAGCAACTGAATACATTTGAAGTAGAAAGCACCCATAAAAAACCATTTTTATCTTCATCAATCTTCTTGACATGATAATCCGCTAATGAAATCGGACTATCCTTTTCCGGTAACAATGTTATAAAAGAGTGACCATCATACCGGCTCAGTCCATTAGTGGTACTAATCCAGATAAAGCCTTTCTTATCTTGAAAAATATCTCTAATTGTATTATTGGCCAATCCGTCACTGGATGTAATATGAATAGATTGTATATCAATAACTGCATATGCATTCCATTCCAGACAAACAAAGAAGAGCAACAAAAAAATATACGATTTTTCATATCATTCGGTTTAACATCAGAATAATACCGCAAATTAAAAAGGTATTTTAAAAGTGATTTTTAAAATACCTTTTTTAATTAGGAAGCCTTTACTAACCAACAAGCAGAACAAGTTCCTGCGATGCCATTCCTTCGACCTCCACTTTTACTTTGAGCTGTCCCCGCATACGCCCTGCCTGTACTACTATTTGGGCACGACCCAAATAAGTGGGTAAAGTATGACTGCCAAAAACATTCACTACGACGCATCTCGCCACTATCTATCCCCATCAAACGTCCGTTACCCTCCACGGTCACTTTCACTTGTCTGTCATCTATCCGTATGGGGATGCCTTGTTCATCATATAAATTCAAAGAGATATGAGATAAATCCTGCCCGTCAGCCTTTAACTGTTCCCGATCCGCTTTCAGAGTAAAACGGACAGCTTTATTTCCGGAAGTCTGTATACTGTCACGGCACACTTCTATCCCATCTTTATACCCTATCACCACCACCTTACCCGGACGATAAGGTTGATTCCATTTAATCGTATTATTTATATAATCCCGTGGCTTTCTAGGTCCATATACCTTTCCTCTAGGATCTATCAACATCACTTCGTCACAATTAGACGGCGTTTGAATCTGCATGACACGCGCATCCTGATAAGGAAAAGTCCAATCGTGTACCATTCCCGGTGCTTGCCAATGGTCTTTACCCGGATCTTCATCCAAATTATAATCTATGACATAAAGTCCCAAAAAAGGCTTCTCATTCCACAAAGCCCGAAAATATCCTCCTCTAGGTTTTTCAGACATACACATGTCAAACGGAGCAGAAGGCCATCCCTTACTAGGCCAACCTGAACTCTCCCCAATATAATCCACACCGGTCCACATGAAAGAGCCACAAATATATTCATGTTCCATTACATAATTCCATGGATTTTTCTCATCATAATCACGTGAATCAAATTCACGTATGCTACTATAATAAGGATAGCTCTCACTGATCAGGCAAATACGTTCCGGGTATTTCTTTTTATCATAAATCAACCGAGGTTCCATATAATTATACCCTAGTACATCTGTCACCGAAGCAAATTTATCTTCAAATCCCGGCTGCAAAGCGAGCATAACAAGACGGCTCGGATCCAGTTGATGTACAAAATCCTGCAACATACCAGCACGTTCAATCCCTGTATCATCTTTTAATTTTGCCTCAGCCAACTCATTACCTATACTCCACAAGATAACAGAAGGATGATTACGGTCACGAATTACCATATCGCTGATATCCTGCTGCCAGCTAGAATCAAAAAATTCTTCATAATATCCCGATTTCCATTTATCAAAAGCCTCATCTATAACCAAAAAGCCAATAGAATCACAATAGTTAAGAAATTCCGGAGAAGGAGGATTATGCGAGCAACGGATAGCATTCGTGCCAAATTCCTTTAAAATAAGCAAACGGCGTTCATAAGCCCTATCCGGTACAGCCGTTCCCAAACATCCTGCATCCTGATGAAGGCACATGCCTTTCAGCTTAAGATGTTTGTTATTGAGAAAAAAACCCTTGTCTTTATCAAATTTCACTGAACGTATTCCAAAAGGAGTCAGATATTTATCAATTGTCTTTCCTCCTTTTTTTATAATGGTTTCCACCGTATAACGATAGGGAAAATCCAAATCCCATAATTTAGGATGGCTGACTAACAAATTCTGAACTACTTCAGCTGTTTTTTCTTTATCAAGTTTCAACGTAGTCCGGGCCATCACCTCTTTACCTTCTGCTTTTACAATTTTTCCATCACCATCCAACAGGCGTTGCTGGACAATCACTGTTGTCGGTAACTCCATGGAGTTTTCGATAGTAGTGACAATCTTGACCGTTGCCTGGGATTCAGTTATCTCCGGTGTCGTAACATAAGTTCCCCACATTTTTACATGAACAGGGTTAGTCACTTGCAACCAGACATGCCGATAAATGCCGGAACCAGTATACCAGCGAGAAATTTCTGAATGATCTACCTTGATTTTCAAGTCATTACTCTCTCCATATTTCAGGAAAGGGGTCAGATCTGTTTCAAACGAAGTATATCCATAACGATGATAAGCAATCTCCTTTCCATTCAAAAAAATAGTAGCTTTATGATAAATACCATCAAAAACAAGACTAACTTTTTGATTTTTGTAACTCGCCGGAATCATAAAAGATTTGCGATACCAACCTATGCCACCCGGCAAATAACCACTCGCTCCTCCTGCTTTTTCATCAAAATCCAACTCCACACTCCAGTCATGCGGTAATTGTACCTCTCTAAAATCTCCATTTTCTCCTAATCTAAACTGCCAGTCAAAGTCAAAATTCTGCCGAATGCGATTAGCAGCCCCCGGCAAATCAAATACAAATATGCACAAAATGGCAATAAGCAACTTTTTATTTTTCATAAATAATCTACTTCTCTATTTTCCGATAAAAAGAGGGTGTGCCACATAACAAAGCAATTATCAAAAATAGCTTTTGACACACCTCTTTACCTTTTCACCTTCAAAACTAACTTTGTTTAACTTATATACTTAATATCCCTCATTTTGTTTATATAATCCCGGAGTCACATTTAATTGATTCAATGGAATAGGATATAAATAACGTCCTGTCTTTACATTATTCTTATCGGTACCATCCGGATTATGATAACTATCAAATAAACTTTGAATTTCCGTTTGCCATTCCCCCCAACGCACCAAATCAAACCAACGCACTCCTTCTCCCATTAATTCTATTCTACGCTCCCGTTTTATCAATTTCAAAGCATCTGCAGCACTTACCGTATTCACCTCATCACAACCGGCTCTTTTACGGATATCATTCACATAAGCTACAGCTTCCATTATTTTACCTTCTTCAACCAATAACTCAGCATACATCAACATCATATCTTCCAAGCGTAAAATAGGAAGATTTACAGGCCAGTCATTATCGTCTTTCATTGTGACTTCCGGAGTCAGTGACATCCCAAGTTCCGCTATCTTCCGTTTACTAGGCATAAACTTATAAAACATTGATTTTGTATAAACATCCACTTGCGAACCATCTTCCAAAATCAATTTCTCTTTTGTATTCGTATAAGCCGGATAATTAGGCTCTGCCTCATATCCTGTCAGAACAGAAAAACCATTCCCTCTTCCATCTTTTTTCCCATCAGAATAAATTTTATCAAATTCATACATCAAACTCTTTTCCACATAAATTTCATTTCCAAAGATTCTTCTATTCGTATAGGAAGGAGGTAGAGCCATACTGAAATTAAACAAAGCGCTGTTGCCTGTTCCTCCCGTACGATACTGAATAGCAAAAATAGAGTATTTATTATAATAATCCGTGCTCGGCATCCACTGCTTTCTCCATTCATCAAGTGTCGGAGCCCAATATTTATTCTGATTGGATTTTGAGTAATTCAACACAATTTCCAATTGCTTTTTAGCTAATATCTTGGCATCGGAATCATAATATGGGAAACCCGCCAAAGTCATATACACACGTGCCAGCATAGCTTCTGCCGCCATCTTGTCCGCACGCCCCTGCAATACAATCGAAGTTCCATTCACACTCACCATATTTTCTTTTAGAGGAAGCATCGTCTGCGCATTAATCAAATCAGGAACCACTATATTATCCAAAACTTCCCGTGCAGACGATTGAGGTACTTTCTTCACTTCACTAGGCGATAAAGGAGCATCAATAATCGGAACATTACCAAAAAGGCGTGATAACTCAAAATAAGCCCATCCTCTCAGAAAATAGACTTCGCCCATAAACTGCTTTTTAATCTTATCATTCGATTCAAAGTTACATCCTGCTATTTTGGCAATAGCAGTATTCGCATCATAAATTACTTTATACCATGTATTCCATACACTATTAAAAGTTGCCAAATCACTGGTAGCTCTGAATGTGCTTATCTCTGAAAAATCTCTCAACCCATTAGGTCTTGGTTCTGTCCATGCATTATCCGAACGACATTCAGACATCAATAAATACTCTGAATTGGCAAGTTCACGCAAATCGGAATAAATACCTACCACCCCTTGTTCAGACTGACTGGGAGTCTGATAGAAACCATCAGAGGTCATTAAATCAGCAGGAGGAGTTTCCAAATAATCATCGCACGACATAACAAAGAACATCAATGCACTCAATTGCAATATAATTTTTTAATTTGAACATAGCTCTATACTTTTTATTAGAAATTAACGTTGATACCCAAAGTGTAAATTCTCGGTGAAGGATAACCACCATAGTCCAATCCCAAAGCACTGCTACCTCCGGGTGAGGAACTGGCTGCCGTATTGGCCGCCTCCGGAGAGTACCCTCCATAATAACTATCCCATTTAGCTAGATTTTCAATGGATACATATACACGTGCATAGGAAATAAATTTAGGATTAATAGGTAATTTATACCCCAAAGTCAAATTCTTGATACGCAGATAATTGGAAGAATATAACCATCGGGAGTCTAACGTAGCACCTGTAGTAGAACTTAAAATATAAGGTACTTTTCCATTGCCCGGCTCATCTTCCGACCACCATGCCTCTCTCCAATGTCCTAAAGCATTCCCTTTAGCCCCCATACCCGGACGGTCAATGGCACGTCCCAATACACCAAAAATCTTTCCTCCTGTCTGAGCTGTCATCAAGATAGACAAATCAAAATTTCTGTAAGTAAAAGTATTCGTCATTCCAAATACTAATTTAGGAGTAGGACTACCTAAATAGTCCCTGTCATTATCTTTATCGAACACACCATCATTATTTACATCTTTGTATCGGATATCACCCGGTACAATTTGTTTTCCTTCAAAAGTAACCGGCTTTCCTCCATGGGCAGCACTATAAGCATCAATTTCAGCTTGATTTTTCCATACACCTATTGCATCATACATATAGAATGTATTAACAGGCTTTCCCACAGTCAGAATATTAGACGGATTGTTCTTATCAAATCCCGAATATACCGGAGTATTATCTTTCCCTAGAGCTTTCACCTCATTTTTATTATATGACATATTGAATGACGTACTCCATGAAAATTTTCCTGTGAGATTATGCGTATTCAATTCGATCTCAAAGCCTTCATTATGGATATCTCCTAAATTATCCCAAACGGTAGTAAAACCGGAAGCTCCTTCCACAGGTACCTGATATAACAAATCAGTCGTATTCTTGGTATACCAATCCAGCGACAATTGAATTCTATTATTGAAGAATCCTAAATCAAGCGCAACATCAGTACTATGTGTTTTTTCCCAACCTAAATCAGCATTACCTAAAGAATTTGCCTTATAACCGGGAGCACCTGCATAATTTCCTGCAGACAAAGTAGGATAAGCAGCCGTGTTACTGATAGAATTATTACCGGTCACACCATAGCTAGCCCTCAGCTTCAATGTATTCCACCAAGACATTCTCCAATTTTTAAAGAATTTCTCATTTGACACTAACCAACCTCCGGAAACAGCCGGAAAGATGCCCCACTTATTGTTAGCTCCGAATACGGAACCGCCATCATAACGCAAACTACCGGACAACATATAACGTTCTGCATAATTATATTGCAAACGTCCAAACACAGACAACAATTTATTGGCTGTTTTCTCTGTTACCGTATTAGTTCCTGCTGTAACTTTCGAACCATCAAAGGAACCTGTTATGGCATCATTGGGAAATGGTTTGTTAAAAGATTGGGCCGTACTGAAACCAAGATTACTCTGTTCGGAAGAAAAACCCGCCATTACACTAATTCCATGATTGCCAAAAACATGGTCATAATTTGCAAGAGCCTGCAAAAGAGTACTCCATTTTCTTTCCGTATTATGCCCCCCCGAAGAGTTTTGTCCTTCTCCCTGCGCCCAACTACCGGTTGTACTAGTGTACTTATAATCATTTCCATCCAAATCATAATAATTAGCCGAAGCAGAAAGTTCTACCCTGAAATCTTTAAACGGAGTGATACGTACGAAAGCATTCCCAACCAAACGCATCATTCTATTCTGTTTGATATTCTTCTCCATATTATAAACCGGACTCGATGTGCTTCCCGCCCAAAGATAATAGGAATTCGGATCAACATTTGTCATATATCCTACCCCCGGTTCCGATACCGGTGTAGCATACAAAGCCTGATGTACCTGGGAATCCTTACCATTTGCCTGTCCGGAACCATCCTGCACAATATACGTAGGAGCCATATTCATACCTATTGTAAGATATTTGTTTATCTTTGATTCAATATTGGCACGAAAAGAGAATCTTTCATATCCCGTACCGGTAACGATACCAGCCTGATTCATATATCCACCTGAGAATAAATAAGATGTGTTTTCCGTCCCTCCCGAAACATTCAAACTATAATCCTGTACGATAGAGTTACGAAAAAACTCATCCTGCCAATCCAACAGGCTAAGTTGTTCCGGATTGGGAGTATAAGTATGCGCATTCCTCATGTCATCTCCCAAATAGTTAAACCAACGTTCATCAAAAACAACCAGATAAGAGTTTGCCGTACCTGCCTGAATTCCGAGATTAGACAAACGTGTGGCATTATCATCCTTTATACTGGCACTAGTCAAACCCAATTTCTTCGCTTCCTGCAAATAGTTTGCATCATTCCATCTCAATTTAAATTCCATCCATTCCGTCGCATTAAGCACATCCATTTTTTGCTCTAATGTCTGTACACCGAAACTAGCATTGAACGCCACCTTCGCTTTCCACTCTTACCTTGTTTAGTACTAACCAAAACAACTCCATTGGAACCACGTGAACCATAAATCGCAGCAGAAGCAGCATCTTTCAAAACTTCTATGGAAGCGATATCCGAAGGATTCAATCCGCTCAACGTATTCATAGGCACCCCATCAACCACATAAAGTGGATCGGAATTTGCATTGACAGAAGCCGCACCGCGGACACGGATCTGCATATCGGCTCCCGGCTCACCTGTTGTATTACGTACTGTCACTCCAGCCAATTGACCTTGCAAAGCATTCTCTGCACGAGCCAAAGGACGATCCTCTATTGCCTTAGAATCCATTTTGGCAACCGCACCCGTCAAAGTGCTTTTCTTAACCGAGCCATATCCTATGACTACCACCTCATCCAATGTCTCAGTATCTTCTGACAATACCACCTTAATATTGTTCTGTCCCTTAACTGATACATCTGAAGTTTGATATCCGACAAAACTAATCTGCAAAATGGCATTGTCGGCCACATTCCTCAAAACAAAATTACCGTCAAAATCGGTAATCGTACCATTAGTAGTACCTTTCACCAATACACTGGCACCAATTATGCTCTCCCCTTTTTTATCAAGCACCACGCCCGATACATTCTTAACCTGAGCAAACAGGGTCATCGCAATTACCATAAGAATACCAAAGGAAAGCATCCTTTTAAAAGAATGCATACTTCCCGATAGTTTGTTCTCCGAGTCTTTCATTTGTAATTAATTAAAGTTATACATAAAATCTAATCCCTTCATTTCTTCATCAAGGAACATGGCAAAACTAGATATAATGCCATGAATAAAAAATAGCCGGAACAGCCACAAACCTCTGAAAATATGGAAAAGAATCTACATAGATGGAAAATAGTATAAACAGGGCAAAAAGCGCGATTTATTCAAGCTTTTATAAGTTTGGAGAAACGACTGTGCAGATAAAAAAAGGCTCCTGAATTGTTCTTTCCAGACTAAGGAATCTCTCTATATCACAACCATCCGCCTTAATGAAAAGAATCAAGCCGTACAATTTTCCATTGAATAAAACAATAAATACAGATACAATTGACTGTTATTGTTTTTCTTTGTCATCCACATAATATGAACCAAATGAAAAACTTATTTATGAAACAATTACTATCACTCCTGTTATGCTTGAGCATAATAGTACCCTCAATGGCAAAAAAAGAACAAAGAAAACAAAATGTGTTTCCTGATGGTACTCCTATCTCCGAATGGTTTCTCCAAACTAAAGTGGTCCATCCTGACTCCTTAGGAAAAAAATACGACCTTTCCGATTATGGAATTGAAAGCAATCCCCATATCGTTCAAACACAGAAAATACAAAAGATCATAGACGAAGCGGCAGCCAATGGCGGTGGGGTCATTTACATCCCTGAAGGAATTTATAAAAGCGGTTCCCTCTTTTTCAAACAAGGGACTCATCTTTATTTGTCAAAAGGCGCCACCTTACTAGGTAGTGAGAACATTATGGATTTCCCTCTCCTCATGACTCGCATTGAAGGTGAATACTGCAAATACTTCGGTGCATTAATCAATGCCGACGGGTTAGATACCTTTACAATTAGCGGCAAAGGTACAATTGACGGAAACGGCACTCCCTACTGGAAAGCTTTCCGCCTACGTCGCGAATGGAATCCTCAATGTACAAACAAGGACGAAATGCGACCACGCCTACTTTACATAGCTCATTGCCGTAATGTGCAGGTTGCTGATGTGACTTTACAGAACTCTCCTTTTTGGACCAGCCATTATTATCGCTGCGATAAAGTGAAATTACTCAATCTACGAATTTTCTCTCCTATCAAACCTATAAAATCAGCTAGTGCGGACGGTATAGATATGGATGTATGTACCAATTTTCATATTAAAGGATGCCGGTTTACTGTAAATGATGACGCCATCTGCTTTAAAGGTGGAAAAGGACCTTATGCCGATCAGGATACTTATAACGGTCCCAATAAAAACATTCTAATAGAAGATTGTTTCTTTGATCATACTACTGGCAGTTGCATGACTTGTGGCAGCGAGTCCATCCATGTCTATAATGTATTAATGCGCAATTGCAGAGCAGAAGGCGGTAATGAACTACTTCTATTGAAAATGCGGCCTGATACTCCGCAACACTATGAATACATCACAGTAGAAAATGTAAAAGGCTTCTGCAAGGCTTTACTAGGAGTTTCGTCATGGAAACAATTTTATGACTTGAAAGGAAGAACAACGATTCCTAAATCCTACGGAAGCCATATCACGATGCACAACATAGAACTGAAATGTGACAAATTTCTAAATGTGAATAAAAATGAAGCTGAGTATGAGTTATCCAATTTTTCATTTAAAGATGTAAAGATCGAAACTAAATTTTCCCAATGGAATAAAGATGCTTTTCACAATATTCGTATGAAAAATGTTATAGTGAATGGCCAATACCAGCAATAATTTAAATTTAAGGATCTTTTCCTTATTGTTATCTTGTAAACAATAAGGAAAAGATCCTTAAATTTTTCTCCATTCCAAATCACTTATTTACATTCACTCATAAAAAATCAGTAAACATCTTCCACTTTATAAGCTACTATCCAAAGCATCCGGCCTTAAATACCTTATAATTTCATATGTTGATAAACTCTTTCTTAAACAGAAGATTCAATTTCATATTAGCAATGATTTAGTTGCATATTCCTTCTATAGCTTTAAAACATTTTAAATATCAAGTTATATTTGCCTGGGATAGATATATCAAAACGTTTTTTATCTTAAAATGTTTATAATATATGGAAATGCTATTTTTACTAAAGAATTTATACCGTGATCCTCTTGCACTATCCAGATTCAGCCAATTCAGATATCTTCATATAGGCAAGGGAGAAATTATCCAAAATCTGAATGAAAACCATGAATTCCAAGTTTGTTTTGTACTAAAAGGATCTTTATGTCTCTTCAGAGATCAAATGGAATCAATGCCTCTGATAGCAGTGCAAAATGAATTTTTCTTTATCAGCAGCTTACATAAATGTAAAATCAAAACAATGGATGATGTACAACTCGTCATCCATGCATGTAATATTGTGGCCCCTTATCTACATAGCAGAATAATAGAATATCTACAAGACATATCCATCGAAGAAGTAAAACCGGTAGAAGTTCTTCCCATTTATCCGTTAATACGTTCCTACTTGGATTTGCTGGTCGATTACATGAAAAATGGAACAGAAATTCCCGACTTACATCGAGCCAAAGAATATGAGCTGTTCTCATTATTTAAAATTTGGCTATAGCAAAACGAAATTGCCTCCATTTTCCGTTATGCCCTTTCGAATGATCTTCAGTTTTTCGTATCCGTCATGACACATTACAAAGCTTGCAGAACTGCCAAAGAATTAGCTATTCTATGCGGATATAACGACCTTATTTTCACACAGTTATTCAAAAAAAAGCTTTCATGGAGATACACCATATCAATGGTTACAAAAGCAAACATCTTATGAAATTGAATTCAAGTTAAAAGAAAGTACCCTACCCATCAAACAAATAATGTTGGACTATCATTTCAAGACATTTTCCCATTTTACGACCTACTGTAAAAGGGAATATTGGAGCCACTCCTAACGAAAATACGTAAAAAAGGAGAAGAATCAAAAGGTACACCTCCTCTCGAAACATATTCTGTTTCCGCAAACGATTAAACAAACATCCCGCATCCTAAAGATTATGAATATACTTATCTCCATCATACATACTGAAGCTAAGAATAAGTTTGTTTCCTGATCTCGGTATATGGATCTATTTTAAGAGTTTCTATACGTCATATAAAAACAAATATCACAAAACTTAATCATAATCCACCATCAATATATGAAAAAACTTATCACATATACTCCTTATGTAAAATCATATGAAGTATCTACCATTTAAAACTATCCAAAAACGAACATTAAGAAAAATAGGAAACCTTTTTATGCAGATATAAAAGAAAAGATTGATTATATGCAAACAAATCTTTTAAATACGCAACTTCTTTTTAGCACCAAATATAGAACTTTGCACCTAAATAAAATGTGAATATTATTATAATGTAAATCGCACACAGTAGAATAACCTAAAATATAAAATTGCATGAACACCCCCGACGATACAGTATTCAATAAAGCAGAACTGAGTTTATCAAATATGTAACAACAAAAAGTAATTCATTTTTAATTATTTATAGTCATGTATACAAAAAAGAAATGCAAAATTTATGTATTATCAGTGCTACTTTGCACATTTTTTTTCTCGTGCAGCAGTATTGATTTTGAATTACCCCAAGGTCCTCAGGGAACCAATGGCAAATCCGCTTATGAGATATGGAAAGAAGAAGTTGAAACCGGTCATATAAACTGGCCTTCCACCCAAGTTGATTTAGCAGACTTTTTAGTTTATATAAAAGGAGAAAAAGGAGACAAAGGAAAAGATGGAATGTCTGCATACGATCAATGGAAAATCCTGATCACCCAAGGTAATGTCACCAACCCTCATGACTCTTCGCTCATTTGGCCCTCTTCAAAAAATACAGAAGCCGATTTTTGGGATTTTCTTAGCGGAAGAGACGGACAATCACCTCATATTGGTGAAAATGGAAATTGGTATATCGGCAATAAAGACACAGAAATCAAAGCTATCGGCAAAGATGGAAAGAATGGAATTAATGGAAAAGACGGACTTTCCGCTTATGAATTATGGAAACAATCTGTTGCTGACGGCAATATAAATTGGCCCAAAAACCAAACAACAATGGAACATTTCTTTTTATATTTAAAAGGGAAAGATGGTGAAAATGGTATTACTCCACATGTTGGTGAAAATGGTAATTGGTACATTGGCAATCATGATACAAATTTTCCCGCTCAAGGTCAAAAAGGAGAAAATGGTAAAGACGGAGCATCCCCTTATATTGGTCCTAATGGAAACTGGTGGATCAATACATCCGATACAAAAAATAAAAGCTCAAGGAGAAAAAGGAAGCGACGGCTTAACCCCTTTCATTAAAGACGGATACTGGTGGATAGGCACATCCAATACAGGGATTGCAGTGCAAGGCCCCAAAGGAGAACAAGGTGATAAAGGAACGGACGGACTTACCCCGGTTATAAAAAATGGGAACTGGTGGATAGGTACTACCGATACAAAAAATAAAAGCTCAAGGAGAGAAAGGAGATGATGGCATATCTCCCCATATAGGTAATAACGGAAATTGGTGGATAGGTACTACTGATACAGGAATAAAAGCTCAAGGAGAAAAAGGAGTTAACGGAGCATCTGCATACGAATTATGGGTGAATGATGTCAAAAATGACAAAATCAAAGACAAAAATAATTCAGCATGGGCCAAAGATAAAATTACAATGGCAGATTTCTATACTTACCTCAGTGGAACAAATGGTAACAATGGAAAATCCACTTATGAACTATGGAAAGAAACTGTAGGAACAGGCAATATTAATGATCCTAAAAATCCAGGACAAAAATGGCCTTCTGACAAAGTTTCAGAATATGATTTTTTGCAATTATTTAGCCGGTAAAGACGGAATAAACGGAAGCAATGGTTTGTCAGCACATGAACTGTGGAAAAATGACTTAGCTAAACGTTGTGGTACAACAGACGCACTTATCGATCACAAAAAGTGGTGGAGTATGGAACTGTGAAAAAAATTACGTTAAATGATTTTTATGACTATCTACGCGGAAAAGATGGCAAAGACGGAGAAGATGGCAAAGACGGCAAACCCGGAGAACCAGGAAAACCGGGAACAGAAGTTACCATCATTAAGGGTATACCTAATGTTATTGCACAATATTCTCAATCAGAATATGGTGAATATGTACGCACAACTGATGGAGGTGTACTCTATAAAGTATATGATGAAACTGGACAAATCGCACCCAAAGCTCAAGTAAAAGGTATGCCGGGTATCAATGCAGAAAAAACTTACATAACCAATGAAAACGGAGAGTTTATTGTACCTAAAGAAGATTTACCCGAAATACAAGACATAAACTTACGCTGGGGAACGGTAAAAGAAGTAACCCTAGCCGGAAAGACACCGCAAGAATCCGCTAAAAACACATATGTTCCCAATAGAGTACGCATGAGAATGATCCTTCGCGATAATTCAAATTCATTATACGATTATCAGTATCTATATTTCTATATACAACGAAAAGTTAATCCGGAAGACCAATGGCAAAATATCCCTTCTTATTTACCTAATAGTGGTTCAAGGAATTTAGACGCATATAGAGTCTCTGATAAAAATAATCCCAACAGTATTTTGTCAGACAAAAAATTATATTCAAGCCAAAATTCTAGTTCAAATAATGGAGGATATTATTACTATATTTATACCTATCGGTTCATTCAAGAAAATCCCGGAAAATTCAAAAACAATCAATCTGAATATTGGGATGGAAGTGACGTTTATTACACTGTAAAAGCTAGAGAGCCTTATTATGGAGAAACTTTCCAATGGAATGGTATTTGTTTATTAGCTCCTTATCAAATGGGACCTACGCTAAAAAACATTAAAATTAAAAATAATATCCAATGGAGAAGCACCCAGTTTCTCATCTGCAGAAGGTGAATTGGATTTTTCAAAAATAGACTTTACAAGAATTTACAAATCATCGACCACACGTGTCGTTAAAGAAAATGGAATGGACTATGTAGAACCGATAGCTTATACTGAAGAAGAAGCCAACAAACTTAAAATGGCATATATCACATTCAGATATACCTCAACAGCTGGTTCACAAGAAGCATCAAGTTCTAATAACAGATCTTCTGCAGAAGTTCCAACGTTCAAAGTATTCGCACCGTTTTTAAATTCATCCATATACATTGACAATGGCAATAGTTCATATTTCTATAGATATTATCAAGGTTATCTCCGAAAAGGAAAGGATGAAAAAACATTTATTATTGAAAACTATAACAGCTCTTATGAGTTGCCCGAAGTACAAGTTATCTATGAAGAATAAAAATATGAAGAAAATATATATACATAAAATCCATCTCATACTATGCTTTACCTCAGTATTATGTTTCGGTTTACCTATAAATGCACAAAAAAGCGCAAAGAATGGAACAACCGATAATAATAAAAAAGCATGGGAAATAGGTATAGGCGCAACCGGACTTCAAATGACACGTTTTAATGTTATTAATTTCCATACTAATAATAAAGGCGGTTACACTGTAGGTACTAACAAAAAAGATTTCATTTTCGGAGGAAATCTATATTTTGCTCGTGAACTTAACTCTCATTTTTATCTAGATTTACAAGGAACATTAGACTACAGTTCCGATCCTGTCCGTAACGGTAAGGAATCAAGATGGCTAGGTATGACAGGAATCGGTTTACAGTGGCGCCTAGGTGAATATTTCCATTCAAATTATATTGATCCTTTTCTTCGAATGGGGGTCAACTATATGTACAAGAATTTTAAGATCAATTATAAGGGGATGGAAGAATTCAACAGTGAGGAGATGGGATGGAATCTGTCAAATGATTATACTAAAGAAGGGAAGGATAAACAAAATCTTATCCCTATTTCATTGGGAATAGGCGTGAATATGTGGCTTAATGACAACATTGGCATAGGACTCCAAGGAGACTATCTCATCATGCCATACAAACATATAGCCAATTCATGGCAAGGAAGCATTCGATTGATGTGGCGCATTGGTGGTAAATCCCTAAAAGTCAAACCGGAAATTCAATATGTGGAAAAAATCATAGAAAAAGAAATAGAAAAACCTATAATCATGAAACAAATTGTAGAGACTCCAAACCAGCCCAATGTTTTATGTGATTTATTCAACAATATCTATTTTGAGTTTGATAAAACAGAAATAACTCCTAAAGCAGCTACTATCATTGATGAAATAGCTCAAATTATGCTGACAGACACAAGCAAAAATTATCTCATTACAGGATGTACTGATGCAAAAGGATCATCACAATACAATATGGAACTATCCCAAAAACGTGCAGACGCTGTAGTCAATGCACTTATAAAGAAAGGAGTTCCCAATAAATGTTAAAAGCAAAAGGAGTGGGCGCAAAAATATCTTATGCATCTCAGAATGCTCCCAACGAAATACGAGAAGGAGATCGTAAAATTATAGTTCAAATCGTTACAAATATGGATTATTGGAATTATATACCATAAAAAAAATTTCCCCTCTATCAAAACGGCATATATTCCTATATCGTGGAATATAGCCGTTTTGCATGTTTCTAAGAAAAGTTCGAACCATGTATACCCTCATACCCTCACTGCATATATAACAGGTTTATTATAAACTATTTATGTAGTAAGGATAAAAATACTTGCTCTTATTCATGTTCTCATACTCTCACAACGTTTTGAAGCATATTTTTACATAACATCCTTGTTTTCAGCTATATATTCGTTTTTTTATAAATTGTTTCGGCTTGATATAAAGTAGGGTATTTTAGGCTTTTTCCCCACAAAAAGTACACATGAAAAGTTTGTACCTCCACAGAATGACGGTTTACGATGTATTGGCAGCAATAAAAAGATCAAGACGTTTTTAAAAAGTTCCTGTTATTTTTTAAAAAGGTCGTCTTCTTTTTTGAAAAGTTCTTGATCTTTTAAAAAACACTTTTTGGGCATGAGGATATCACATATGTACGCATAAGACTGTACGTACACATATATAACCCTGCACATACGTATGTATAGTTCCATGCAAAAGTATGCTTTCTGATGCGAAATGAAAACAGCTTTGCAACACTCTCCATATTTTACAGGTGATCCGTAATAAGGTACACCGAAAGAATACTTTGATATGCCTATTTTTACTATACATCAAAAAATAAAAAATCCCCGTAAAGTATTAATTTACAGGGATTTTCTTTGTTTTACAATTCTTTCCAGCGGAGAGACAGGCTCTTGAACCTATACTTTCAAGAAATATCATAAAATTGCAAATCACTGATAATCAAACACTATCTAAAGTATAGAGTAAATCTAAATCTTTCTGAATACCTT
>ENA-OPYU01000268-OPYU01000268.1-human-gut-metagenome-genome-assembly--contig:-NODE-268-length-21009-cov-5.193660_pt1 | contig 21009 bp, 27 predicted proteins | sample MGYA00242637_ERZ504482 | MGnify/ENA primary metagenome ERZ504482 (study PRJEB26092, sample SAMD00036237) | human gut metagenome | host: Homo sapiens | study: EMG produced TPA metagenomics assembly of... | reverse complement strand
TTTACATTTTTATATTTCATGTAAGATACCACTGCAAGAACAGCAACCATAATAATGTATGGAATGGTATCGAACATTCCTGCCGCAGGTCCTGCATAAACACTTAAATTGACAGAAAGTGATCTTGCAATTCCAAATAAAATCGCATACAGTGATGACGCTACCGGACGCCCCTGTCCACAATAAATTGCTGCAATGGCGATAAACCCACGTCCTGCTGTCATATCATTGGTAAACATGCACATTCTTTCCAAAGACAGATTAATACCGGCAAGCGCACAACAGAATGCTCCAATCAATACTGCTGCATATTTGTATCTCTTTGTTTTGATTCCCAGACTGATTGCTGAATCTTCATTCTCGCCCACTACCCGCACATACACACCAAATTTTGTCTTATACATCAACACTGCTACAAGCGCAATTCCAATAAATGCCAGGTATGTGATCAGTGGATGTCCACTTAATATATTTCCAATTACCGGAATATCCTGGATGATCGGAATATTGATCTTAAAATCTGCTACACTGACATTTTGCAGACTGATATTTGCAAGTTCCATCATCTTCAAAACAAATTTGGCAATTGCAGGAACGATCAAGTTAATTCCAAGACCAATTACGATGACATTTCCTTTGCAGCTGATTCCCAAAATCGAAAACAGCAGTCCCCAAAGCAATGTTGTCACAATTGCCGCGATAATCGCAACTGCAACACTTCCTGTCATGTACTCAACCAGAACCGATACAAACGCACCGTTTAACATCATACCTTCCAAAGCAATATTTAACACATTTGCTTTGTATGCGAAAATTCCGCCGATCACACAGAGAATAATAGGCGCACTGTGATATACGGTATCATATAAAATACTATTTAATAATTCCATTATGCTGCCTCCCTTTTCTCTTTCTTGAATCTGTCAAATAATTTGGTATTGTTTCCGATAAACTTTACAGCCAGGAATAAGATGATCATTCCCTGAATGATTGCAATAATTTCTTTTGGTACAGTCGTATATAAATTAATACTGTCACTTCCAGTCTTTAAAGCTGCATAAAATACTGCCGCTATAAAAATACCGATTGGTGAATGACCACCCAGAAGAGCAATCAGCATACCATCCCAGCCAAGCCCCGGATTCGCCGAAAAGCTAAGTGTATACTTAAACTGATCACTTAACATCCAGCCTGCTCCCGCAATTCCTGCCAGCGCACCACTGATCAGCATCATAATTATAATTTTTCTTCCGACATTCATACCTGTAGCTTCTGCAAACTCTGGATTTTTTCCAATTGCTGTAATCTCATATCCCAACTTGGATTTATTCATCAAAAAATACATGACAATCAAAATAATCACAGCTATCACAAAAAACATTGTCATTCTGGATGTTCCGATTCTCTGGAACATTGCAGCATCCTGCACTGTTGGTGTTGCCACATAACCGGACTCTTGTCTCTAAAAATTCCTGTTGTCAGAAATTCCAATGTTTTTGCCATTGCATAGTTTAACATCAGTGTCACAACCATCTCATTCACATTACATTTAGCCTTCAAAATTGCAGGAATCAATGCAAATAACATGCCGCACAAAATTGCAACCACGAAACAAACTACTTTACTTAAAAATGGATTGGAAATCGGAAGATATGCTCCGACAATTCCGGCAAAAAATCCACCTAAGAGCATCTGTCCTTCTACACCCATATTGTAAATATTTGCTTTAAAAGTAATTGCGATCGCAAGACCTGTTAAAATCAGTGGCGCTGCATAATGTAAGGTATTCATAAACCCTTTGCTTGAAAGCAAAGATTTTCGAATCAAAATCCCATATGTCTCAATTGGATCTTCTCCAATTGCAAGTATGATGACCGCGCCGATTATGAATGCTAATATGACAGGAAAAACAGAGTTTAAGATTGTTTTTACCAGATTCTCTTTTCTTTTCATCTCTCGCCCCTCCTTACTTGAAAATTCCCGCCATAAGAAGCCCAATTGCTGCTGTTGATACTTCTTTTGGACAAACTTCTCCAGAAATTTTGCCTTTATACATTACGATAACCCTGTCAGACAGACTCATAATTTCTGACAGTTCACTAGATACCAAAATAACAGTATTTCCTTCATCACGGAATTTCAAAATCTGTTTATGGATAAACTCTATCGATCCAATGTCCACACCTCGTGTTGGCTGGCATGCCAGCAACACCTTTGGATGTACTGATAATTCTCGGGCTATGATCACCTTTTGTGCATTTCCTCCGGAAAGATTTCCAATCGGTCCATTCACATCTCCCAGACGGATATCAAATTCTTTGATAAAAGAATCTCTCTTCTCATTGATTTTTTTCCGGTTGTACAGTCCCCGCTTACAGATATCTTTTGCCCCGTGATATCCTGCAATACAATTATCTGAAACACTCATTTCACGGCACAGTCCCTGTGCATAACGATCTTCTGGAATGATTCCAAGCCCGGCTTTTCTCAACTTTTCAGGCCACCAGTTTGTCACATTTTGTCCGTCAAATATAACCTCGCCTTTTGTAGACTCCATCAAACCAGTAATCAGTTTTACCAACTCTGACTGACCATTTCCTTCTACTCCTGCAACTCCAAGGATTTCTCCTTTATGTACTTTAAACGACACATCTGAAACAACTTCTTTCCCATAGTCATTGACAGTTGTTAAATGCTTTGCCTCGTACATGATGTCTGTTTTCATTGTCTGTTTACGTGTATTACTTACTGTAAGCACAACATCTCTTCCTACCATCATTTGTGCAAGTTCTTGTTCATTTGTATCTTTTTTCAATACATTTCCAATCACCTTGCCCTGCTTAATGACTGTAATACTATCTGCAAGTTCCATAACCTCTTTGAGTTTATGAGTGATTACAATAATGGTTTTTCCTTGCTCTTTCAACTGTTTTAACGTCACCATCAATTCATCGACTTCTTGAGGTGTTAACACCGCCGTAGGTTCATCTAAAATCAAAATATCCACATTTCTGTATAACATTTTCAGTATTTCTACCCGCTGCCGTCCTCCTACAGAAATATCTTCGATCTTATCCGTAGCATTTAATTCAAAATGATTTTCTTCGATTAATTTTTCCAACACGCCTGATTTCTTCTTCTGATCTACAAATGGTGTGTTTTTCTTTTTTATTTCTGCTCCTAATAAAATGTTCTCATATACTGTCAGGCTGGGCACCAGCTTAAAATGCTGGTGCACCATTCCAATCCCATTTGCGATAGCATCGATCGGGCTGTTCATCGTTACTTCTTTTCCCCTGATAAGGATCTTACCGCTTGTCGGCTGAAGCAAACCATAGAGCATATTCATCATAGTACTTTTTCCTGCTCCATTTTCCCCTACAATACATTTAATTTCCTGTTCTTTTACATCCAGATTGATATGATCGTTTGCCGTAAAATCCCCAAATTTTTTGGTCAGATCAATCGTTTGTATCATACTGTTCATATTGTTGCTCCTTTTCTGATCAAGAGTCTTACTTAATGGTCACATTCGGACATTTTGCCGGATCAAATTTTTCTCCGCTCTGTGCATTTGTTACCTGAATACTTCCATCCCCAATTTTCTTTTCAATATCAGCAAGTTCTGTCTTAATTTCTTCCCATTTTGCTTTTCCGCTTTCCTGTACATGTTTGCTGATCTCACTCAAATCTGTAATAGAAGCTGCACCTGAAGCCAATGAGTAGCTCTGCACACGATCCATTTCTGCAATTTTCCCTGCTACTGCTTCTTTTACGATTTCATATACTGGTACTTCTGTATTTTTAATGACACTTGTCAGGATGTATCCCGGCTGCTGATCGTCTTTATTCGCATCTACCTGAATTGCAAGTTTTCCTTCTTCTTTTGCTTTAGAAGCCGCTCCATCTCCCACGGAACCTGCTACTGAAAATACAACATTTGCGCCTTGATTATAGTATGTACCTGCTACTGTGCTGCCCGTTGCAGAATCTGCAAACCCTGCATCGTATTTTGCATAATAATCATAATTTACTCCAAAATTTTTCCGCTTCGTAGTTGATGCCCTCCAGATATCCATAAGAAAATACTGTAATTCCGTTTGAATTTGTTCCTCCAATAAATCCAACCGATCTGCCTCCATTATCTGCCGGTGTAAAGTTATATCCATCTGTTCCAAATAACGTTTCCGCATTTTCATTTACAAGTGTTGTCAAAGCTCCTGCGACAAAAGAAGCCTGATGTACATCGAATAAAACACTGATTACGTTATCGTGAATTGGGTTTCCATCCTCATCTTGGTTTGGATTATCATTTACACATACGAAAGTGGTTTCCGGATACATTTCTGCAATCGGAGCTGCGCCTCCTGTTCCCTGGATTAAAGCTTCAAAATCATATTCCAGATTGAAAATCACATTGTATCCGTCATCTGCTAAAGACTCCAGGGCCTGAGGAACTCCTGTTGTCGGTTCTACAACTTTGCACTCTACCCCAAATTCTTCTGCTGCCTTTTCTGCACCTTTTACTGCTGACTGATTGTAGCCGTTATCATTCTGTCCTGCCGATGAACAAATGATTGCCACTTTCACATCACTGCTTTTTCCGCCCTTTTCTTCCTTGTCTCCCCCACATGCTGTAAGGCTTCCTACCATTACCGTTCCGACCATTAATACACTCAATATTTTTTCCAACGCTTTTTCATTTTCATTTCCTCCTTTTGATATTGTAATGTCGTAATGTTATGTCGTCATAACCAGTTGTTGGTTTTATAATACATCGAACCTGATAATTTTGTTAAAGGATAATTGTTTGCTTTTTGTTTAAATACACAAAATTGTTCTCGAATTTTTTATATACTTTGCACAATGTCTTTGTTTTCAATTTTTTCCACTTATCATATTAAAAGCCTCCAAATCATTTACAGATCTGGAGGCTTAATTCTAGCTCTCTTAACTTATTCAGCACTTGTATTCACTTTTTCAAAACATAAATTCTGTTCTACAATATAATCAATCGAAAACAGTCTCGTTTTTGTTGAATCATTAATTTTTCTTTTATTTCCACACAGTAGGTATTTCTCATCTATACGTTTAAATACATACCAGTTATTATCTTCTATAACAAGAATAATATTGGAAACGGCATTTCCGATATTTAAATAAATTATGGCAAGACTAAGCACTTCTACCAATGTCCCTAAAACCACCCAGCTTATTATATTGATATTTACCCTGTTTGCAACCACAAAAATCAATATTACTGTAGAAGTCATAATGGTAAAAAATACTTTTCTTTCCTCGAGCCACCAATATACCTCTTCAAACCTCCACTTATTTTTCAATTTTTTCAATATAACAGGGGATACTAATGTTAAAAACCAAAGGACAACATTAGCCAAAACCAATTCAATATCAATAATAAAAATATAATTTATTATCCCGAATACTGCAAATAGAATCAGATATATAAATCCAAATCTCTTCGATTCTTCTTTCTGATCCATTAATATCGCCTCAATTTTAGATGCATTTAACAACTGTATATAACCTGCTGCAATAAAAAGCAAAACGGCACTTATGCCAATAACTATCCAAACATTATTTCCATCAAATTCTTTAAATATCTCAATTATTTCTTTAAGTGCTTCCATCTTTCGTTTGCCTACTTTCCGCACAAAATCATTTTCAAATACTCTCTGGACCTTTACACATTGTTTCCCGTTCTGTTCTACAATGTTTTTAACAACTGTACTAATGTATGCGGCTCGTTCACAGTACTTTTAGATTTTCTGGTGCTGAACATTTTGAAATTATTTTCATCCTGATAAAACTTCATCAAAGATTTTTTGTTCTCCGCTTCCAAAAAAGATAACCATACCACCTGCCTGATACTGCAAATCCTTTACCTGGTCAATTGCAAGCTCCAGCAGTTCTTTTCCTGTTATACGGTTATTCAGCCCTTCTGTATAATTCTTTCCTATCTGGGCAATCAGATATGCTGATAGATTGTAAGAATGGCTCGCCTCATCCAATTCACTAACTCTTGAGATTTTTCTTCTAACCGTACCACTAAAATTATCTGCATTTACAGTAATTGGTTTTACTGCAATGGTAAAATATCCCAGTAATTCTCCATCATCACTTGAAATTACAAGATATGTAACCGATTGATTCTTCTTCGTGAATTCAATCGCTCTCTCTTTTAAAAACTGTTCCACATCCGGATTTATAGGGCAAGAAAAATCGGAGAAGATTCGAAGTAATACATCCTCTCCGATTTCAGCATCCTTGCTTTCTGCCAAGTATTCACGAATGTTTACAGTCGAAAATTTACTAATTTCGTACATTCCTCTTATTCCTCTTGGCCATTAATTTTCTCAGTTCTTCAGGTCCGCTTATTTTATCTACACTGACCTTGATTGGAGTCGTAACCGTGTTGGCAGATTCTTCAATTGCATTCGCAAATATTTCTGCCTGCTTTTCACCATATACGACAAAATTTTTAGTAATACTTGAAGTTGCCATGTGATACACCTCCCTTATCAGTATGCCTTCTTTCACTTTATCCTATCCTTCACTTATATTCTATTCCTTACTAAAAAATTCTGCAATACTCCAAAACATTAAAAAGTAATAAACTTTTTGCCCTTTAACTGGGGATGGAGCATATGCCGGTACACTACCTTTTTATTTCCTGCTAAAAATAACCAATATCACAATATCCACTCCCATCGCCACTGCTGCCACACACCATGCCGCATTGACTCCGTTCCATTCGGTCAGCACTCCCAGAAGATTCATAATAATAAATCCGGCAACACTCTGAATCGTACTGAAGATCGAACTGTAAGCAGATCTTGTCTCACTTTCTATACAATCGCACATCCAGGTTGAAGTGGCAGATTGTTCCACACCGAATCCAAATTCTACTAATCCTGCTCCAATCACAAAAACCGGAAAAGAGGGTAATACAAAAAGAAGTACAAACCCTAAAATACTAATAATAATTCCTGCAATGGATGTTCCTAAATTACTGATCTTCCGGGTAAAAATGCTTACTGCATAATTCCCCAACATCAGAAGTACCATAAATACCAGCAAGAAAAATGCCAGATATTTGGTCTCGATATGGATCACCTCTGTTGCATAAATCTGCCAGAATAAGACAAATGCTACAAAAGGAACATGGCACACGATCGTCCGCAAAGATAACAAAAGTAATTTTTCTTCTTTAATGAACGACTTTGCCTGAAGCTGCAGCATCCGGAATATATTATTCCCCTTTACCCGTCCGTAATTATCCTGTCCGAACAGCAATGCAACAATTCCTGCTCCAATTGAGATACATCCCGCCGTTATGATCGGCAGCCGCTGATTGACGCCAACCAGAAAATAGGATGCGAGCGAGGCAGCTATCGCAAAAAATTCTGACTCCTGCCTGAAGTTTTGGCAATATTTGATTTCTTTCTTCATATATACCATGTCTGATCATCTGATCTACCAGCCATGCTGACGGAGCTCCGGAAATCAGCGCCAGTCCTAGCGCCATAAAAACCATAGCAGGAAGAAACGTCCAGAAATTTACTGCAAACGCATACAGCAAAATCCCCGTTCCCCACACAATAAATCCATACCCCATAATTTTCTTCCTGCCGATCTTATCCGAGATTGTTCCCGTAGGATAATCAAATACAGCCTGCAAAATCTGTTGAATACTGAACAAATTTGAAATCTGAGCAATCGATAAATCCTGAGCACGCATAAATGCAACATACGTAGCACCAAAAAGCTTGTCTGCCAATTCATACAGAGACATCATACTCACATACAGATTTCGGGTTTCACGAAATTCTTTGTCACTATGGTCTGATCCAGTCATCCCTCATCCCCTCACATATTTTTATCTTCTAATCTATCACATTCTGATACTTTTTTCAATACTTCAGGGGATGATATCACTTTTTTCCTATGCTACAACATTCGTATCTCTGAAATACTGCGGTGTCATACCTGTATACTTTTTAAACGTCCGGTAATAGTGTGACAAATCATAAAAACTCAATCTCCGTGCGATTTCTCCTACCGGTACGCCCGACTGGAGCATCATCTTCGATTCTTCAATTTTTCTCTGATTGACATATTCATTAATGGATATCCCTACTTTCTCCTTAAATCTGCGACGAAGAGCACTTTCTGACAAATAGAACTGCTTTGCAAGCTCTGTAACTTTAATCGTGTCATAAATTTTCAAGTTAATATGTTGCAGGATACATCGGATCAGTGATGTTCTTGCCTGATTGGAAACACCATGAAGCTCTTTTGTAAAATGTATGATTGCAGTGTCTCTCGTTCCCATTTCTGCAAGACCACTTTTTAATAATTCCAGGTCGCCCTGACTGACAAGATTCATGATCTTATTTTCATAATAAAATGTATACTGCTCTACCCAGAATGTCTCATATGCTGTATCTTCTGCTGATTTCCGCACCAACTCCAGCTGATTTTCGCCCACTTGTTTATGCAGCTCTTCAGAATAAATCTCTTCCAAATTCATATCAAACAAAAATCCAAGAAGAATCAGATAATCCCGAATATCTCCCAGTGGATATACCGGAAGTGAAGAGTAATATTCCCAGCATTCTTTTTCTGACAAAATTTTCTTATTTTCCGGAGTCAGATTGTCATATACATGAGAAAACTCTGTACTGGTAACATTATTTATTCGAAACGCTCCAATTACAATTCTGACATCCTGATACCATAAGCACAGAAAAATTTCATTTAACATCCCGCTGTAAAACCGTACAACCTCATCTGAAATATTTTTTTCTTTAAATTCATATGAAATCGGATGCTTATAAATTGATTTGTAGCTTTTCAAAACCCGATTTGTCTCTCTTTCCAATATCCATATGGGCATTTTCAACATCACATGTAACGATTTGATTTTCTTTAAATCCTGTTCACTCAAATCCATATATCCCTCTCCTCTTTCATTTTCTATTCATACGGTACTTTCCTTCATTATTACATAATCAGAGTTGTTTTACCACGCTGCTTTTTGAACTTCCAACATAATTCAGAAATACTGTCACCTTCTTCAGCATTCTCAACAAGACCCACAAGATCTCATTTTTAAATGATCATGCGGGTCTTTGTTGGTGTATTATTTTGATATGAAACACATATCACTTAATAATTTTCTGTATTGTAGTTTCCTTTAGTTCATTTTCAAAATGCTCCTGCATTTTGAGGTACGTTTCTCTCAAACGACATGCCTCTGTTGCAAAACAGCTGCAATACCGGTCATCCTCAAGGCATCGATTCCATTTCATGGTTCTTTCCATGGTATCCATAATCTCGAATAAATTAATCTGTTCTGTCTCTTTTTGCAAAATATACCCGCCATGAATTCCCGTATTTATGGCCAAAATCCCCGCATGATTCAATTTCCTCATAATCTTATAAATAAAAGGCTGTGAAATTTTCAGATTCTCTGACAACTCTCTGGATGACACTATTCTCCGCTGCTTTGCCATATAGATGACTATACGAATGGCATAGTCTGTTGCAATATTCAATTGCATCTTATTCCTCCTTTCAAAAGGCTGAACAGTAATAGTGTTTTTTTGCTGTCATATTTTTCCACCATCATGTCTTTCGCCTCTTTCTTTATAATACATACTAAACCGCCACGCTACACTTTTACCTGAAAGGAGTCAGTTCTTACATGCATTTCTCAATTTATACATTGTCGGACGAAGATATTTTTTCAATCCTTTTTTCTTTAGGTCTTCTCAAAAACGGTCAACGGCGTATAATTAAAATTAACCGCAGCGGTTAAGGAGGAAGAAGATCATGAACAAAAAAGTTTTTTTAGCACTGCCCGTCCAGAAACAGGAGGCGATTCTCAATGCGGGATTTTGTGTATTCTCACAGAACTCTTATAAGAAGAGCCCTACAAGTGAAATTGCCGATGCTGCAGGTATCAGTAAATCCCTGTTGTTTCACTATTTTTACAACAAAAGAGAACTGTATCTTTTTCTATGGGAAAAATGTGCGCAGATTACCATGGAGGCTCTGGAAAAAAAGCGGCTGTTATGAGCAGACTGATCTGTTCGATTCCATGAATTTAGGTCTTCAGGCAAAGCTGGAGATCATGCGCCGATATCCGCATATGGGTACATTTGTAATGAAAGCATATTATGAAAAAGATCCAGATGTACGCCCTGCGATTCAGGAAAGCATTGCAAAATACGCTGATTTTAAGACAAATACCGTCCTGTTAAATCTGAATCCGGAACATTTTATTGAAGGACTTGATCTGGAAATGATGTATCTCGATATGCTATGGGCATCTGAAGGATATATCTGGGAAAAGCTGCAGCATGATCATATCAATGTTGATGAGATCGAAGCGGATTTTATAAAACTGATTGATTTCTGGAAATCCATTTACTTGCAGAAAGAGAGGTAACTTTATGAATGCGATCCAACTATCAAATCTAACCAAATATTACGGAAAATCCAGGGGAATCTTAAATTTAAACCTGGATGTAAAAGAAGGGGAATTCTTTGGCTTTATCGGTCCAAACGGCGCCGGTAAATCCACCACGATACGTACACTGCTCGGCCTGATCACGCCCTCATCCGGTCAGGCAAAGATTTTTGATGAGACAATCCGGAAGCGCAATCCCAAAATTCGTTCCCACATCGGCTACCTGCCTTCTGAGGCGGTGTTCTACCGTGGAATGAAAGTCAAAGACCTGTTAAAATTATCTGCTGATCTTCATTACAAAGACTGTTCTGTGGAAAGAGAGATACTATGCAGACGCCTGCAGCTGGATGTCAACCGGAAGGTCGATGAATTATCTTTCGGTAATCGAAAAAAATGTAGCAATCGTATCTGCACTCCAACATCAGCCAAAGCTTCTGATCTTAGATGAACCGACAAGTGGTCTGGATCCTCTGATGCAGAGGGAGTTTTTTCCATATTATCCGGGAGCGCAATGAACAGGGCGCTACCGTATTTCTTTCCAGCCATGTCCTCTCAGAAATTCAACGGAATTGTACGAGAGCCGCGATCATCCGAGAAGGGCGGATCATTGCCTGTGACCGTGTGGAGGCGCTTTCTAAAACAAATGCCAAGCGGATCAGCGTACAGGGACAGGTATCGCTTGATTCTCTGGAAGAAATTCGTGACCTGAAGGAAAATGACGGTGTTTTCAGCTTTCTTTACGGTGGAGATATCCATCGGCTCCTTGAAACACTCTCAGCCGGAACGATCACCGATCTTTCCATTTCGGACCCTGATCTGGATGAAATTTTTTCTGCACTACTATGAAAACGGAGGTGAACAGGTATGATTCTAATCAAGCATGAATTAAAACAGGGATGGAAATCACTTGCCGTCTGGACTGCTTCTATCGGATTTTTTATTATCATCTGTGTGTTCCTGTATCCGGAAATGAAGGGAGAAATGGAAGACATGAACGAAATGTTCTCCTCTATGGGAGCCTTTAGTTCAGCATTTGGTATGGATCGTCTGAATTTTGGCACTCTGATCGGTTTCTACGCAACAGAATGTGGCAATATTTTAGGGCTGGGCGGTGCATTCTTTGCATCTCTTATTGCAGTCAGCAGCCTTGCCAAAGAGGAGAAAGAACACACCGCAGAATTTTTATTCGCACACCCGATCAGCAGAAAAAATGATTCTCACGGGAAAAACTGACCTCTGTCTTGTTCCAGCTTCTGATATTGAATGTGATCGTGTTCCTGTTTTCCGTTGGATCCATTTCACTGATCGGTGAAGAAATACTCTGGAAAGAAATCTGCCTGCTGCATCTTGCCTATTTTCTGATCCAGATTGAGCTTGCCGGCATCTGTTTTGGAATCTCCGCATTCCTGCGCCGCAGCGGACTCGGCATCGGACTTGGCATTGCCACAATGATGTATTTCCTGAACATTATTGCCAATATCTCCGATCAGGCAAAATTTCTGAAATATATCACCCCGTTTGGTTATGCAAACGGAGCAGATATTGTTGAAAACGGCAGTCTGGATACCGATATGGTTTTGACGGGGATGCTGTTTGCTGTAATCGGGATTTTAACCGCTTATTGGAAGTACAGCAGAAAAGATATTCAGGCATAAAAACACAGCCGCAGGTTCTCTGCATTTTGTAACCTGCGGCTGCATTTTTTGACTATTCCATCCACTTCAGCGTTTCCCTCTTGTCACTGTATAATGGCTCTTTCTCTGTTTTTTCGTTTTATACCGAGCTTTGTCTGCCTCTATATAGTATGTCTCAAAGCTGCATAGACAATGCTTCCAGATTTAATAGATTTTCCGTATATTCAATGGATTCCTTCAAACTACTCACAAGCAAATCGGATTTTAATACAAAACCAGTTTCCCTCTATTTCCGCAGTAATCTCCCCGTTCATTTTCCAGACGAAGCCTCTGGATATGGAAAGCCCAAGTCCGGTAGAATTTTTGCTTCTTGCTCTGTCCGCTTTATAGAATCGTTCAAACACCCTTTTGATATCAATCTCTCCCGGATCTGTCACTTTATTTCGAAAGACAAGCTCCGCCTCATTTCCATTCTTTGTGAGCTGAATATTGATTTCTTTATTTCCGTGATCCAGTCCATTTTTGATGATATTCTGCATGGTACGTCTCAGCGCCTGCCGGTTGCCCTGTATCCACACCGGTTCTTCTGTTATCTCAAACTGCGGACGAATTCCCTGTTCCATCCAATTATCATAATAAGAAAATACTGTCTCTTTTAAAATCTGACTCATATTCTGACGTTCCAGCTTTAATTCATATGTCCCGTTCTGGAGCTTTGTATAGGTAAATAATTCCTCAAGCATCTCCTTAAGGCTTCCGATTCGTTCCTGAATAATGCCGATATAACGTTTTCTGTCAGATTCTTCTTTCGCTTCCTCCAAAAGCTGAAAATACCCGTCAAGAGAAGTAAGCGGTGTTCTGATATCATGAGAAAGATTCGTATAAATATCCGCGATCATCTGCTCCTTCTTCCGATAGGCTGTCCGCTCTTTTTTCCTTTCTTTCAGCATCTCATTCAAAAGCTCTGTCAGCTCGCCAATATGTCCCCATTGCATTTCTTTCGTAATCAGCATATTACTTTCATGTTCCTGCAGGAAACGCAATTGGCGGCAGATGTCTTTTATCTGCCGCTTATAATTTACCAATATACATATGAAAATAAGAATTGCTATGGATAACACTCCAATCACGATGTACATCCCTATATATCCCTCTTCTTAAATACGGTACTGCATACTTCGATCATCACAATGACAAATGCAATACTTACTGCCAATGCCGTTACTGCCATCTTTGCCGTGACATTTGTTTCCAGGAACGAGATATTTCCCGTCACTGTATATTCCAGAACATGAAAATTCTTGATATGTGCCTTTGCGATCAGATTATCCAGAAAGCTGTAAAAGATTACAAGCACATTCATACAGAGACAAACACTCAGCATCATACTGATGACATTGTTGCGCAGTACGATCGCAATGCACATCACGATGATAAGCAGTGCAAAATGTAACAGCGTCTGTATTCCCGCATATTGCAGAAATTCTTTTACAGGTCCAAATACAAGCTCATCAAAGAAAAGTGCATTGCTGATCGTCTGAATCCCTGTAAAAATCAGCATCGTTAAAACTGTGTAGACAAACAGAGACACTCCTTTTGCAAATACGAGTCCCCTGCGGTCTCTTACCTGCCCCGCAATATTTTTGATAAACCCACTCGTCATATCTGCCGTGGAATATAACACTGCAAAAATCACCATAAAAAGTGCGAGAAACTTTCCTTTGATATTTCCATAAAACAGGTCAAATACTGAAACCGTATCTCCCGGTTTTGTCGGCACAGTTACGTCCATTCCAAGATTGACAGTGTCGCTTTTCTGCTGCCCTGTCGCATATTCATACATTTCCTGCTTTTCTTCCATTGTATATGTTTTCATTTCATCCGCTGACAGCCCTGTAGTAAATAAAATTCCCGCCGCCAGAACCAGCCATATCACATACAAACTTTTTGTTTTGAACATCCGATATAGTTCCATCCGAATCATATTAAGCATTGTGGGCACCTCCTGTCAGATTCAAGAAATAGTTTTCCAGTTCTTCGTTTGTGATTCCGATCCCTTTTACCAGAACTCCTGCTTTTGCCAACTCCATATTGACAGCTGCACTTTCATTCAGCCTCTCATAAATATGGATTGTACTCTGGTTCACAACCTGATAGTTGGTAAATCCCATCTGATCCAGGATCGGAAGCGCCGCCTTCGGATCATCAAGCGTAAGCTCCATCCGCTCACTGCAGCGAGTCATCAATTCTTCTCTTGTAAGCTCCTGGATCAGACTTCCGTTGTGAATGATTCCGTAGTGTGTCGCGATCTTTGATAATTCCTCCAGGATATGACTGGAAATGATGATCGTCATATTCTGCTCCTCTTTCAGCCGCAGCAGCATATCACGGATTTCCGCAATCCCCTGTGGATCCAGACCGTTGATCGGCTCATCCAGAACAAGAAGATCCGGTTCTCCCACAAGCGCCAGCCCAATCCCTAAACGCTGTTTCATTCCAAGCGAAAAATGCTTTGTTTTCTTCTTTCCGACTTCCGAAAGCCCCACAATCTTCAAAATATTCTCAATATATTTTGAATCATTGATTCCGAATAATCTACACTTGATCGCAAGATTGTGATACGCTGACATATTCCCGTAAATCCCAGGTGCTTCAATCAGACAGCTGATACGGGATCTGACATTTTTGAGTTCCTCATTTCTATATCCAAACATTTGGATCTCACCGTCGGTCGGCTTTGATAATCCGCTGATCACTTTTTAAAAATGTTGTCTTTCCGGCGCCGTTTCTTCCGATAAATCCGTAAATCGCACCTTTTTTCACGTGCAGATCTACATTGTTGACTGCCTTATGATGCCCGAACTGCTTTGTCAGTCCGCTTGTACTCAGTAAATACTCGCTCATCCTTATTTCTCCTTTTCCTTTGATCTGCTCTTATTCTACGAGGCAACTCCTAATCCATCGCAAATAAAAAGTAAAAAAAAGAGTAAATTTACGGATGAAGACGGTATCCGATTCCCCATATCGTCTCAATATATTCCTTGCTGGTCACAGATTTTATCTTCTTGCGAATATTGCTGATATGTACATCCAGCGTCTTTGTCTCTCCCATATAGGCCTCTTCCCAGGCATACTCAAAAATCTCTTCTTTACTGAATACCTTTTTCGGATGCTTTAAAAGAAGCTCCAAAATAGAAAACTCCTGCCTTGTAATTTTTCGGGAGCTCTGTCTGATCCACCCTCACACAAAATTTTCTCTGTCCAGTTCCAAACCCTGATAAACCAAATTGCCTTCACTGAAACTCCCTTCCATTCTCCGGATCTGCACTGCAACACGAGCCAGTACCTCCTTGATGTCAAATGGCTTCGTCACATAATCATCCGCACCACTTTGCAACACTTCCACCTTATCATCAATTGTATCCTTCGCTGTCAGAATAATAACCGGAGTATTTCCCTGCTTTCGGATCTCCTGCAGCACCTCTTCCCCGGAAATTCCCGGCAGCATCAGATCCAGAAGCACTACCGAATACCGGTTCATTGCAAGAAGCATACGCGCCTCTGTTCCTGAAAATGCCTGTGTGCAGAGATAGTCCGCTTTCTCAAGAGCCTCTTTTAACAGCCCGTTTATGTTCATATCATCTTCTACAATTAGTATTGAATGCATGCTTTTCGTTCCTTTTCCTGTATGATAATCCATTTTACCACCGAAGTTCATAATTCTCCAGAAGAGATTTTCCCAAAAAGTATGAAAAAATGAAGCCCGATTCAATGACCAGACTTCTTATCCGTTTTCTATTTTTAACGAAATCAAAACATACTTTTAAATTTCCTCTATTTTACCGGGCGGTAATATGTATTATTCATTGCACATACCCCGGTGCTATAATCTCAACTGATTCACGCCAGAGTCTACTTACTTTTCTCCATAAAGTTTCTGTTTTTCTTACCGTGTTTGTGCAACATATTTATTTAGTACAATATTATTCATAATTTCTAGCATCTCCTTTTCTAAAATGATACATTAATCATATCATTTTTAGATACTTTGCACAATATCGCACTTTTGTTTTTGTGCAAAACAACATAATATTATTTATATATCACTTTTTAAGAAGAATTTCTGTTATATGAATATTTTCTACAGAAAACTTTATTGTTTATTTTCACAACTGTTTTTCCCAAAACAAGCAAGAAATTATTGTAAAAAATACCTATCAATTTAAAACCATTTTAACTGCACCATACATTCCTGCATCATTTCCACACATAGCCAAATACAATGTCTGTTTTTTCAGATGCATGAAATGTCGCTCCTTTGTAATATTTTCTTATTTCATCGACAAGAATACTACCTGCTTTTGATACGCCGCCTCCAATTACAAATACTTCCGGATCGATAATACAGGAAATATATGACAATGCCTGTCCCATTTTTTCGCCTACAAACTGAACCACTTTTAGCGCCAGACTGTCTCCCGTCTTTGCCGCATCAAATACCGCTTTTGCTGTGATTTCATCTATCTTTCTAAGCATGGAAGACTCTGTAGTTGTTTTTAATAACTCTGTAGTTTTCCAGACAATTCCTGTCGCAGATGCATACTGTTCTAAATGCCCATGTTTTCCGCATCCACAAAAACGTTTCTCTTCCTTTTCAACCTGGATATGACCAATCTCACCGGCTGCTCCAAATCTTCCGGAAACAATCTTTCCATCAATAACGATACCACCGCCAACACCCGTTCCAAGTGTTATCATAACTACATTTTTATGTCCTTCTCCTGCTCCCTTCCACATTTCTCCCAAGGCAGCTACATTTGCATCATTTCCTACCACAATGTTTTTAATTCCCGTAAGCCTTTCCATGATTTCTACAACATTAATAACTCCCCATCCAAGGTTTACACATTTATTAACAATTGTTCCCTCAAAGACAGGACCTGGTACTCCAATTCCAATCCCCTGAATTTCATCCTGAGCTATTTGTTTTTCCTTGCATTTATTTCTTATCGCATCTGCAATATCTTCTAAAATATATCTGCCGCTCTCAGAAGTTCTTGTCTGTATTTCCCATTTATCTGATAAGATTCCACTTGTTTCAAACAATCCAATCTTTACTGTAGTTCCTCCAATATCAACTCCAAATGCATATCGCCTCATCACTATCTGCCTTTCCTTAATCATTCTTTTTCCATTCCAGCCTGACGCGCATTTCTCTTTGCATCTAGACTTGCTTGGATCTGAGCATTCTTTTCAGCATTTAATGGATACAGGAATAATGGTATTAACGCCAACAAATAGCAGATTCCAAACACCAGATTTGTTGCAAGATTGATTCCCTTCATTGCTTCAACCGACTGCTGTGCATTTGCCACATATCCAAAGGCTCCCATGATCATAAGTGCCATTGCCGGACCAAACGCATTTCCTACCTTTGTAGAAAGAGACGTTGCCGCATATGCAAGACCATCTGTACGAATTCCAATGCGATCTTCCTGATAATTGATTGCTTCTGGTATCATGGACATCGGGATTGGAAAACTGAAACAAAAAAAATCCATAAAGTGCATGCAATACAATCATAAGTGTGAGATTTGATGGATCCATAAAATACATCAAAATCAATGTAATTCCTGCACCTGCATATCCAATTGCTGTTACTTTTTTCTTTCCCCATCTCACAATATAGTTTTTGGTAAGAAGAATTCCAATGACTGTCATAATAGATGGAAGAGCCATAAATACACTGATATACTGTGGTTTCTGCATTACATAAATAATATAGTAGATTACCACACCCATACGTCCAAAAAACGCAAACATAGCGAAAAGCTGTATTCCAAATACCAGCATCAAAGGTTTATTAGACACAACCGCCTTTAAACTCATTGAAAGAGGCACCTTTTGGCCATCATTTACAGGCTTTACTACTTCTTTACAATTTGCATAAACAAAGTAGAATAGCGGAATAGAACAAGCTGCATAAATAATAATCGTAAGCAAGTAACTCTTAGCCGTAAATGATTCTCCACCTGACAGTGCTCCCATAATCACTGGAGACAATGCCGAGAGAACAACTGAACTGAGATTTGTTCCCATCATTCTCCAACTCGTAAGCTGAGAAATATCTTCCGGATTGGTTGTCATAACCGTGGACAACGAACCATATGACAAATTTACTACCGTATAAAGCATTCCATACACAATATATGTAACTGCTGCATAGATCGCACCACCTTTTCCTCCCATGGTAGTAAAAGTCAGAACTGCTGCAAGTGCCAGAAACGGAGTGAAATAGAAGATATACGGACGAAATCTTCCTTTTTTTTGTATTGGTCCGTTCTGCAATCGCTCCAAACATCGGATCATTGATCGCATCCCATACACGCGCGATCACCATGATCATGGAAACAACTGCAGGTGCCAATCCGACTACGTCTGTGTAAAAATAGATAAATAACTTCCCATAAATGTATTTGTCAAATTACTTGCAAAATCACCGCATCCATACGCAAACAGTGTTTTTTTGCTGAGTCTTTTGACAGGATTTGAGCCATTTTCCCTCATCGTTAATCTCCTTTATTACGTTTGTATTTATATTTATTTAATCCCCGAGCAATGTTCTTTCCATAATCATCTGACGTTTTGTAAACTCTGTTCCACCACAGTACAGCTCATCTTCATATTCACAGATTAAATATCCATTATACCCTTCTTTCGCTAAAAGAGGAAGGATATGATTATATGGAATACTTGCTTCATGGCAGGCTTCATCCAGGTAGTGGAATTTGCCGTGACATTCAAAACTGTATGGTAAAATTTCTTTTAACTCCTGAAGTAATTGAGGAAGGTCTTTCTCATCATGAAACTGAACAAACCCAAACATTCCTGCCAAAGCAGGCATAATTGCCGGTGATGCTCCAGCCTCCATTACTTTTTGGGCCGCCTCTTCCTGACTTACGCCTTCTCTGCGAAGCTGTGCTGCCATCTGCAGATGTTCTTCCTTTACCCCTGCCTGAAGAGCCTTCATCCACTGCGGCTTATTGGGCTGAACAGAAAGGAATCCGAAATCCGGAACAAAACCAAGATACTTCGATCCTGATTTTTTAATCACCTCAAGATATTTCTGCATAGATGGGGATCCCGGGGTCTCTGGATTATGAATTTCAATTCCACAGCGCACATCAAATAATTCCGCATATGGTGCCAGACGTTCAAACGCCTCTGGTGACATCATATACTGTACCCGCATTACCTTACAGCCAAGTTTATTTGCTGTTTTCAGATCAATGATCGCATCTGCCAGCATTTCATCATCTGTCAGATTTCTGTCACACCGCATTCCTTTATCATTATTTGCTCCATATGACACTGGACCAATTCCGTATTTTACTTTTAACTCTTCGATTTTTCCAAGAAACTCATCACTTACATTCGGATAAGAAGGAAGCATCTGTGTCCCTACAATTTCATATCCTTCCGCACCTGCAAGTGCTGCCTGCCTGACACACTCTTCAAAGTCATATTCAAATCTTGCATATTCTGTTCCATAACAAAATAATGTTGCTCCAAGTTTTACACTACTCATTTTTCTTCCTCCATTCCACTTATTCCGCTACCTGAACCACTACATGATCGCCACTGTCAAGAGGCATAAAATTATGATCTGGTCCAATCTGCATATATGGAACTCTTAACATCAGTTTTAATTCGACTTCATGCTCCCCTGCTTCTACTCCGCCTTTCTTGATCACGCGGATTTTCGCCGGTTCCACCTGACTCCAGAATTCTGTCACAGCATGCGTCAGTTTATACACTGGAAGTTCTTTCCCTTTTATTTCAAAGGTAACCGCTTCCTGCGGCATTTTTTCGCCATCCAGATACACTTCCAAAAGATCAATATCTGAAAGATAATGTCCTCTGTAATATGCAAGCTGTACGTCGAATTCAAATCCATTTTTCCGTCCATTGATATATAAGTTTTTAAAAGAATTCTTTTTAATAATTTCAGAATTCAGTTTCATTCTCATTGCAAATGCCATAATTCCACCTCAATCTTGATTTCCTGTATTAGAATTTAATTTCTTTGTTTTCTTTTGACGACTGATAGATTGCATCTAAAATTCTTGTAACTGCAAGTGCCTCTTCTGGTTTTACAAGTGGCTGGGTACCATTTTTTACTGCTTCCAACCACTGACGGCAGTCAATTGTACCTTCTTCTCCGCCGCCTCCGCCGAAGTATGCAACACCGCCTACCGGAGAAAGTGTCTCTTCCATCAGCTGACCATTGCGTCCACGGTTATAAATCAGTTCATTTTTTCCGTAACTCATACCTGAGTGGATCTCTGCACCTGCCGCTGTTCCGCACAGTGTTGTAGAAGCCTCCCTGGATTCCAGAATATTCAGTGCCCAGCTTGCTTCCAAATTAATTGTCGCTCCGTTTTCATTTAATAAATCCCATCGCAGAATCTTCCACTTCATAAGTATTTGGATCCCATGGTCCAAACAGGTTGCCTTCGGTTGCCTGCTGAAGGGCACCCAACTTATAAAAGACAGAACCGCTTACGCTGTCGATATCATAGTTGTTCATACACCATAAAGTAATATCCAGTGCATGTGTTCCGATATCAATAAGAGGACCTCCTCCCTGCTGTTCTTTATCCATAAATACGCCCCATGTCGGTACTCCGCGTCTGCGGACTGCATGTGCTTTTCCGTAATAAATCTCTCCAAGATCTCCTGCCGCACATGCTGCATGAAGGTTCTGAACTTCCGGACGAAAACGGTTCTGATATCCAACTGTAAACTGCATTCCGGATTGTTTCCATGCCTCTACCATCTTCAACGCTTCGATCGGACTATGTGACATTGGTTTTT
>ENA-OPYU01000267-OPYU01000267.1-human-gut-metagenome-genome-assembly--contig:-NODE-267-length-21090-cov-3.478987_pt1 | contig 21090 bp, 21 predicted proteins | sample MGYA00242637_ERZ504482 | MGnify/ENA primary metagenome ERZ504482 (study PRJEB26092, sample SAMD00036237) | human gut metagenome | host: Homo sapiens | study: EMG produced TPA metagenomics assembly of... | reverse complement strand
GGATCCGTAGGGGGTTGCGTTGTCAACCCTGAATCCAGGTGTACGACCGCTACCAGCTGCCCGTATTTATTGCCGAAAATGGTCTGGGCGCTGTGGATAGGTAGAGGCTGATGGCTCCATCCATGATCCCTACCGCATCGACTACATCAAAGCCCATGTGGAGCAGATGAAGGAAGCTGTCAAGGACGGCGTGGAGTTGATTGGCTATACTATGTGGGGCTTTATCGATCTGGTCTCCTGCGGCAGCATGGAAATGTCCAAGCGGTATGGCGTGATCTATGTGGATCAGGACGATGCCGGTCACGGCACACTGGCTCGCAGTAGAAAAGACAGTTTTTACTGGTATCAGAAGTGTATCGCCACCAATGGTGAAGACTTAGAAGGCTAAATGAAGGCCGGAACCGCAGGCAGGAAACTGTCTGCGGTTTTCGGCGTGTTCAGGGAGGGAAAGTTTTTATGAACGAACAGACAAAAGCGCAGGTGGAAGCTTATGCAGAAGAATGCCGCACCGAACAGCTGGAACTGCTGCGCACACTGGGAAAGATGCCTGCGCCGACCCGAAAGGAGGATTTTCGGGCAGCATTCTGCCGGGATTGGCTCCGGGCACAAGGGGCAGAAAATGTCCGCATCGACAGCGCTAAAAATGTGATCTGCAAACTGGGGCCGGACACTGAGGAACTGGTCGTTTTGCCGCCCACACGGATATTGTGTTCCCAGATGTAGAAAATCTTCCCTTGCGGGAAGAGGGCGGCAAGCTATTTGCGCCGGGCATCGGCGATGATACTGCCAACCTCGTCAACTTGCTGATGGCTGCAAAATATCTGATCCAGAAACAAACGGCGCTGGAATATGGTGTGCTGGTGGTGGCGAATGCCTGCGAAGAAGGTCTGGGCAATCTGGACGGTACCAAGGCATTGTTTGCCAAGTACGGCACCCGTATTCAGGGGTTCTATTCTTTTGATATCTATATGCCGCTTTGCTGCAGCAGTGCCGTGGGTTCTTATCGGTATAAGATCACCTGTAAAACGCCCGGTGGTCACTCCTATGCCAAAATTTTGGCGACCCCAGTGCCATTCAACTGCTGTGTGGACTCGTGAATGAACTGTACCAGATCCAGCCACCGGTACGCTCCCGCACCACCTATAATGTAGGGCGTATCGAGGGCGGCACAACGGTCAACTCCATTGCACAGCAGGCATCCATGCTGTACGAGTTCCGTTCCACCGCACAGGATTGTCTGGAAGAGATGGAAGAAAAATTCCGTCGTGCTGTAGCGCACTGGAATGGCAGAGGCGGCGATTTTGAGGTGGAGCTGCTAGGCATCCGTCCCGGCAACGGCCCTGTTGACCAGAAAAGACTCGGTCAATTCACGGCAAAAAGTAAAGAGATTGTTCGCACCTTCACAGGCCGTGAACCGGACGAAACGCCCAACTCCACGGACAGCAACATCCCGCTGTCGCTGGGTATCCCGGCCAATACCATTGGTACGATAGATGGCGGATCGGCGCATACCCGGCAGGAGTGGGTGGACATTGCCAGCTTGCCCACAGGATTGAAAATCGTTCTTGGGCTGATGCTGGAGTATCAGAAAAGCGATTGCTTTTGAAATAAGCATGGGGTGTTCTGGCGGCAGTAGGGGGCCGTTGCAAAATTAGCTCCAACAAAAATAGAGATAGACTTCCCCCGAAAGGGGGCTTACCTATCTCATTTTTTTAGTTGTAAGCTGAGGTTGTGAAAAAAGCAGATACAACAGAAACAGTATTCCCGGCAAAAGTAAACTGCCAAACAAAAAGGCCCCCGCATTATGATGCCAAGCAGGGTCGTAATGCGGAGGCCGCTGTTCTTTCAGAATAGCACAAAGGAGAAATTATGAAAATGCAGTAAAGGTTATCCCATGGTCACCTGCACCTCTACCACAGCGCCTTCCGGTGCCAGCGGCAGCAGGCTGCCCTCAATGGGCTTGCCATCCACAGCGACGCTCTTCACACCGTACTGGACTGCAGCGGTATTATCCACTGCAATGTGATAGGTTGCGCCCCGGTAGCGGCGGGTAACGGTGAAGCCGCCCAGCGTGTGTGGGATACAGGGGTCTACCTTCAGGCCGTCCAGCGTGGGCTGGATGCCAAGGATATACTGGCTCACATTGAAGAAGGTCCATGCGGCAGTGCCGGTCAGCCAGCTGTTCTTTGCTTCGCCAAAGGTGGGGGCATCCTTACCGGCCACCATCTGGCTGTAAACATAGGGTTCGGTGCGGTGGATCTCGGAAATATCCTCGATGTAGGCCGGGCATGTCTTGCGGTACACCTCAAAGGCCCGGTCGCCATGCCCCAGAACGGCTTCGGCACAGCTGATCCACGGATTGTTGTGGCAGAAGATACCGGCGTTCTCCTTGTATCCCGGAGGATAGCTGGAAATTTCGCCCAGATTGAGCTGATAACTGGTGTATGCAGGTTGGTGCAGAACCACACCGTACTTGGTATCCAGCCGTTCTTCTACGCTCTTCAATGCCTGCGCGGCCTGACCGGTCTCCTTGCCAATGCCAGCCATGACGCACATGCCCTGCGGCTCAATGAAGATCTGGCCCTCGGTGCACTCCTTGCTGCCAACAGGCTTGCCAAAAGCATCGTAGGCGCGGCGGAACCATGCGCCGTCCCAGCCAGAAGTCAGGGCCGCCTGTTCCACGCCGTCCACGGCCTTGCGGGCCGCAGCGGCTTCATCGGCAAGGTTCAGGTGGTCGCACAGTTCGGCGTACTCGTGGCCGTACTTGACGAACATGCCCGCAATGAACACGCTTTCGGCCACAGGGCCTTCGCTGGGACCGGTGATCTGGAAGCTCTCGCCCGGGTGCTCCGAGAAACAGTTCAGGTTCAGGCAGTCGTTCCAGTCGGCGCGGCCAATGAGCGGCAGGCCGTGGGGGCCAAGGTGGGTGACGGTAAAGTTGAAGCTGCGGCGCAGATGCTCCATCAGGCTCTGTGCCTTGCTGGCATCATTATCAAAGGGCACCTGCTCGTCCAGAATAGACCAGTCGCCGGTCTCGCGCAGATAGGCGGCAGTGCCGGCAATGAGCCACAGCGGGTCATCGTTGAAGCCGGTGCCGATATCGCGGTTGCCTTTCTTGGTCAGGGGCTGGTACTGGTGGTAGGCGCTGCCATCCTCAAACTGGGTGGCGGCGATATCCAGAATGCGCTCCCGTGCGCGGGACGGAATGATGTGTACAAAGCCCAGCAGATCCTGACAGCTGTCGCGGAAGCCCATGCCGCGGCCGGTCCCGCTTTCAAAGTAGCTGGCCGAGCGGCTCATATTGAAGGTGACCATACACTGATACTGGTGCCAGATGTTCACCATACGGTCCAGCTTTTCCTCGCCGGATTCCAGATGGTAGGTGGAGAGCAGAGCTTCCCAGTGGTCGGCCAGCGCCTTGCGGGCCGCGTCCACCTGTGCATCGGTGGCATAGCGTGCGATCATGGCATGGGCACGCTCCTTGTTGATAACACCGGGAGCCGTGAACTTTTCTTCCTGTGGGTTCTCGATGTAGCCCAGACCGAAGAGGATCTTCTTTTCCTCACCCGGTGCAAGGGTGACATGGATGTGCAGCGCGCCCACCGGTGCCCAGCCGTGGGCAATGCTGCCGGAGCAGTGCCCGGTGCGGACGGCCTGCGGGTCTGCAGGGCCGCCATACACACCGCAGAAGGCATCGCGGGTGGTATCAAAGCTGGTAACGGGCGTATTGCTCCAGAATACCGCATAGTGATTGCGGCGCTCACGGTATTCCGTCTTATGGTAGATGATGGCCGGCTCCACCTCCACCTCGCCGGTGGAGAAGTTGCGCTGGAAGTTGGAGCTGTCGTCAATGGCATCCCACAGGCAGAACTCCACATAGCTGAACACATCCAGCTCTTTTACGGCATCCGTCTATTTTTCAAAGTCAGGCGGTCCAGCTCACAGGCATCGCCGGTGGGCACGAACAGCTCCTGCGCAGCGGAAACACCGTTCTTCTCACCCTCCAGAATGGTATAGCCCAGACCGTGGCGGCAGGCGTAGCTGTCCAGCTCTGTCTTGGTGGGCTGCCAGCCGGGGTTCCAGACGGTATCGCCATCCTTGATGTAAATGTGGTGGCCGTCCATATCCAGCGGGGAACTGTTATAGCGGTAGCGGGTCAGGCGGCGCATCCGAGCGTCGCGGTAAAAGCTGTAGCCGCCCGCCGTGTTGGAAACAAGACTGAAGAAATCCTCGCTGCCAAGGTAGTTGATCCAGGGCAGGGGCGTTTGCGGAGTGGTGATGACATATTCTTTGCGTGCGTCATCAAAATGGCCGAATTTCATAAATGCTTCCTCCTTATCAGCTGCCGGTAGCCCCGGCGGCATCGCTTTTGCGAAAACGATTAAGGCAGACGGTCAAAGCATTCTCTTTGCTTCTAGCATAGCCCAAGCAGGCCAAAAAATGCAAGAGGATTTTCTAAAAAAATTCTGAAAGTATCTTTCATAAATACGTATGTTTCCATGATTTTCAGAAAATTTATTTCAAGCACGCTTTTTGTGCTTCCTGTAAGCGAAAACGCTGAAACACAATTTATAGGTAATATTATATACGGCGAAAATCATAACGAAACTGCAACGAAAATTCTTTTGATTTTAACCGAAATGTAACGAAACCCATCCAAGATGCACAATTTCGGTTCTTCAGAAACGAGCAAAACGCCAAAATTGAGTCAAAGCAACGAAAGTTATTCTTTTGAGCTTGATTTTTCGTACAAAATACGCTATCATGAAATTGCGAAAACGATTAAGGACTTGACGGAGAACATCCCCCGTAAACGTTCTTCGGAAGGAGGCAAACGAGCGATGCCGTCCCTGAAAGATCTGGCAAAGGAATGCGGCGTATCGGTGGCAACGGTCAGCAAGGCGCTGAACGACCAGCCGGATATCTCGCCTGCCACACGAGAACGGGTGCGGGCCGCAGCGCACCGTATGGGCTACCTGCCCAATGCTGCCGCCCGTTCCTTGAAAACAAACCGTACTTACAATCTGGGCGTTCTGTTCGTGGATGAACGGCAGAGCGGCCTGACCCACGAATACTTTTCCGCCGTGCTGGATAGCTTCAAGGTGGAAGCCGAGAAACACGGCTACGACATCACCTTTATCAACCACAATATCAGCGGCAAGAGCATGAGCTACCTTGAGCACTGCCGCTATCGCAATGTGGACGGTGTGGTGATCGCCTGCGTGAACTTCTACGAGCCGCAGGTGGTGGAGCTGGTGAACAGCGAGGTGCCGGTGGTCACGATCGATCATGTGTTCAATAACCGCATGGCGATCCTCTCGGATAACGTTTTCGGCCTGAAGGCGCTGGTGCGGCAGGCATGGGCCTGCGGCCACCGCCGCATCGCCTTTATCCACGGCGAAAAGACCGCCGTTACCGAGAACCGCGTTGCAGGTTTCTATCAAGCCTGCGAAGAGCTTGGCCTGAAGATCCCGGAAGCTTATGTGCGGGAGGGCATCTACCATGATGCCGACCGCTGTGCCGCTGAGACCAAAGCGTTGCTGGAGCTTCCGCAGCCGCCCACCTGCATCATCTTCCCGGACGATTTCTCTGCGCTGGGCGGCTACAACGCCATCAGCGAAGCGGGCCTTTCGATCCCCGAGGACATCTCGGTGATGGGCTACGACGGCATCTACCTTTCGCGGGTGGTCAAACCTCAGCTGGTGACCTATCAGCAGAACACCACCGCGCTGGGGCGCACCGCCGCCGACAAGCTCATTGAGCTCATCGAGCACCCGCGTGTGACCCTGCCCGAACAGATCCGCGTTTCCGGCAAATTGCTGGACGGCGGGTCGGTCAGCATTCTTTAATATGTCTCTAAAGGCTCTTGCTACGGAACCTTTTATGAAGAACACTTTTGTAAATAATGGAAAACCATGAAGGAGGTTTACCCTTATGAAAAAGATCTCTCGCCGTAATTTCCTGCTCGCTTCCGGTGCCGTGACCATTGGTGCAGCTCTGGCTGCCTGTGGTGGTTCTTCTTCCACCAGCACCGCTTCTTCTGCTCCGGCTTCCTCTGCTGCTTCCGCTGCTCCCGCAGCACAGGGCAAGGTGCTGAACATCTGGTGCTGGAATGATGAGTTCCAGAGCCGCTTCAACGACTACTATCCGGAAGTTTCCGAGATTGCAGCCGACAAGTCCACCACCACCCTGAAGGATGGCACCGTTGTGAAGTGGACCATCAATGCCAACGAGAACAACAACTATCAGAACAAGCTGGACGAAGCCCTGCTGAGCCAGGACAGCGCTGCTGATGACGACAAGATCGACATCTTCCTGATCGAGGCTGACTATGCTCTGAAGTATGTGGATTCCGATTACGTTCTGGATGTCAAGGCAGACATCGGCCTGACCGACGACGATCTGGCTGGCCAGTACCAGTACACCAAGGACATCGTTAGTGTGGACGGCAGCCAGCGCGGCACCACCTGGCAGGCAACTCCCGGTCTGTTTGCATACCGCCGCAGCATTGCCAAGGATGTTCTGGGCACCGATGATCCCGCCGAAGTGCAGACCTACCTGTCCGACTGGGATAAGTTCAATGATGTAGCTGCACAGGCAGCTGCCAAGGGCTACAAGATGCTGTCCGGCTTTGATGATGCATACCGCACCTTCTCCAACAACGTGGCAGCTCCGTGGGTCACCGGCACTACCGTTACCGTTGATGAGAACATTATGAAGTGGGTCGATCAAACCAAGGAGTACACCGATAAGGGCTATAACAACAAGTCCAGCCTGTGGGACAGCCAGTGGGCAGCCGATCAGGGTCCCACCGGTAAGGTGTTCGGCTTCTTCTACTCCACTTGGGGCATCAACTTCACCCTGCTGGGCAACTCTCTGGAGACTCCTGTCGCTGAGGGCGGCAAGGAAGAAGTTGGCAACGGTATCTACGGCGATTACGCTGTGTGCGAAGGCCCTCAGCCCTACTACTGGGGCGGCACCTGGATCTGCGGCGCAGCCGGCAGCGACAACATCGAGACCATTAAGGATATTATGCAGAAGCTGACCTGCGATGAAGCCATCATGAAGCAGATCACCATGGATACGCAGGACTACACCAACAACGAGAAGGCTATGAACGAGATCGCAAACAGCGATTACAGCTCCGCTTTCCTGGGCGGCCAGAACCACATCGCTCTGTTTGCAGAGGCTGCAGCCAAGATCGATATGTCCAACGCCGGTCCGTACGATCAGGGCCTGAATGAGAGCTTCCAGAATGCATTCAAGGATTACTTTACCGGCAACGTGGACGAAGATACCGCAAAGGCAAACTTCGAGACCGCTATCAAGGAGAAGTATCCTGAGCTGACCGACGTGGTGTGGCCCGCATAATAGCAGCCGACCCTAAAACGGAAAAGTGAATACGCAGGGGCGGGCCGGACGCTGTTCCCGCCGCCCCTGTTCTTTCCGCAAATTTACCAGGAGGCGATCCTTATGGGAGAAAGACGAAAATGAAAGGGTCGATCAGCTACGCGAAATGGGGCTACATCTTCATTGCGCCGTTCTTCATCATCTTCGCGGTATTCCAGCTGATCCCTCTGGCATCCACCATTTACTACAGCTTTTTTGAATATTACCGCAGCGGCCTGAAGATCATTGGCCCGAACTTTGTGGGCCTGAAAAACTACATTACCCTGTTCGCCACCGATCTGCCCAAGTACTTTGGCAACACGCTGATCCTGTGGATCATCGGCTTTATCCCGCAGATCGCCATTTCCCTGTTGCTGGCAGCATGGTTCACCGATCTGCGCCTGAAGTTGAAGGGCCAGACCTTCTTCAAGACGGTCATCTACATGCCCAACCTGATCATGGCCTCCGCCTTTGCAATGCTGTTCTTCGCACTGTTCTCGGACAACGGCCCGGTGAACGCCGTGCTGCAGAGCATGGGCTGGATCAAAGAACCCATCAGCTTTTTGAACACCGTGTGGGGCAACCGCGGGCTGATCGGCCTGATGAACTTCCTGATGTGGTTCGGCAACACTACCATCATGCTGATGGCTGCGATCATGGGCGTGGATCCCACCCTGTACGAAGCGGCTGAACTGGACGGCTGCACTCCGAACCAGATGTTCTGGAAGATCACCATTCCGCTGATCCGTCCCATCCTTGTTTACGTCATGATCACCTCCATGATCGGCGGCCTGCAGATGTTCGATGTGCCGCAGATTTTGACCAACGGCAAGGGCGGCCCGGACCGCACCTCCACCACCATGATCATGTACCTGAACAACCACCTGTTCAGCAAGAACTACGGCATGGCCGGTGCAGTCTCGGTGGTGCTGTTCCTCGTGTGTGCAGTGCTGTGCGTTGTGGTCTACTTCTCCCTTACCAAGGAGGATGACGGCCTGACCCGCGCCCAGCGCAAAGAACTGAATGCCGCCAAAAAGGGCAGCAAAAGGAGGGAAATGATTATGGCACACACTCCTAGAAATCAATCGGAAAAAAGCAACACTGGCTGCACGCCGCGCATGGTGTTATCTGGTGCTGGTGCTCATCAGCTTTTTGTGCCTGTTCTTCTTCTATGTGCTGGTGATCAACTCCACCCGCACCCACTTCGAGATCCAGAAAGGCTTCTCGATGCTGCCGGGCAAATCGCTCATCACCAACTTCCAGAACGTGCTGGCCGATGCTAACATCCCTGTCATCACCGGCATCCGCAACAGCCTGATCGTCTCCGCCTGCTCGGCGGCGTTCAGCGTGTACTTCTCGGCCCTGACGGCCTACGGCATCTACGCCTATAACTTCAAATTCAAAAAGGCCGCGTTCGCCATTATCCTGCTGATCATGACCATGCCCACGCAGGTGTCCGCTCTGGGCTTTTTGCAGCTCATCACCAAGATGGGCCTGAAGAACAGCTTTATCCCGCTGATCCTGCCCAGCATTGCAGCGCCCACCGTGTTCTTCTTCATGAAGCAGTATCTGGACGCTTCCCTTCCCATGGAGATCGTAGAGGCTGCCCGCATCGACGGTGCAGGCGAGTTCTACACCTTCAACAAGATCGTGCTGCCCATTATGAAGCCCGCTCTGGCAGTGCAGGCCATTTTCTCCTTCGTGGCCAGCTGGAACAACTACTTCATTCCCGCTCTGGTGCTGGACAGCGCCGACAAAAAGACCCTGCCCATCCTGATTGCACAGCTGCGCAGTGCAGACTTCCTCAAGTTTGATATGGGCAAGGTTTACATGATGGTGGCTATCGCCATTCTGCCCGTCATCATCGTGTACCTGCTGCTTTCCAAGTTCATCGTCCGCGGTGTTGCTTTGGGCGGCGTGAAAGGCTGACGGCATTTTGCCGCAAACAACAAAAGGGTCCCGGAGAGAATTCCGGGACCCTTTGCTGTGTTAGGATATAAGGAATTTTAGAAGAGATCAGGAGAAAAACAAGGCATACACATTCTGTCGGAGGTTCTAAGGGGATAAGATTTACTCGCCGCGGACGGCTGCGAAACCTGCTTCCAGATCAGCAATGATATCGTCGATGTGCTCAGTGCCGATGGACAGGCGGATGGTGTTCTGATAGATCTGCTGCTCGGCCAGCTCTTCGTCATTCAGCTGGCTGTGGGTGGTGGAAGCCGGGTGGATGACCAGACTCTTCACATCAGCAACGTTTGCCAGCAGAGAGAAGATCTTCAGGTTATCGATAAACTTGAATGCTTCCTTGCGGCCGCCCTTGATGTTGAAGGTGAAGATGGAAGCACCGCCGTTGGGAAAGTACTTCTCGTACAGGGCGTGATCCGGGTGATCCGGCAGAGAGGGGTGGTTGACCTTCTCCACCTGCGGGTGGTTTGCCAGAAACTCGACCACCTTCTTGGTGTTCTCCACATGGCGCTCGATGCGCAGGCTCAGGGTCTCGGTGCCCTGCAGCAGCAGGAAGGCGTTGAACGGCGAAATGGTGGCACCGGTATCACGCAGCAGGATCGCACGGATGTAGGTGACAAAAGCTGCGGGGCCTGCTGCATCGGCAAAGGAAACGCCGTGGTAGCTGGGGTTGGGGTCAGCAATGTTGCCGAACTTACCGCTTGCCTTCCAGTCGAACTTGCCGCTGTCCACAATGATGCCGCCCAGCGTGGTGCCGTGGCCGCCGATGAACTTGGTGGCGGAATGAACAACGATATCTGCGCCGTGCTCAATGGGACGGATCAGGTACGGGGTGCCGAAGGTATTATCGATGACCAGCGGCAGGCCGTGCTTGTGCGCGATGGCTGCAATGGCATCGATATCGGGGATATCGCTGTTGGGGTTGCCCAGAGTTTCCAGATAGACGGCCTTGGTGTTGGGCTGGATGGCATTCTCCACCTCAGCCAAATCGTGTGCATTGACAAAGGTAGTGGTGACACCGAACTGGGTCAGGGTGTGCTCCAGCAGGTTGTAGCTGCCGCCGTAGATGGTCTTCTGAGCCACGATGTGGTCACCGGCCTGTGCCAGTGCTTCGATGGTGTAGGTGATGGCAGCGGCACCGGAGGCGGTTGCCAGAGCAGCCACGCCGCCTTCCAGAGCAGCGATGCGCTTCTCGAACACGTCCTGCGTGGAGTTGGTCAGGCGGCCGTAGATGTTGCCGGCATCTGCCAGACCAAAGCGGTCTGCTGCGTGCTGGCTGTTGCGGAACACATAGGAAGTGGTCTGGTAAATGGGCACTGCGCGGGAATCGGTTGCGGGATCGGCCTGCTCCTGGCCAACGTGAAGCTGCAGGGTCTCAAATTTATAGTTAGACATAGTATTTTACCTCTCTATTTATACTTATAGTATAATTTTCTGATACAAAAAACCCGATGCGTGATACAAAAGCGCACCGGGCAAACACAATTCAAAGCGATTCTGTCAACGTCACATTCGGGTACACATTCGTGCACAGCAAGAGGGCATCGTACAGTTCACAGCCAGATGTTCTGCCCGGTCACCGCACATTCGCCCACAGCGGAAGTTTGCATGCAGCAGGTCGTTCCAAATCAGCTTCATATCCGTGCCCTCCTTTCCCGTAAAACTCTTTCCCACTCATCTACAAACCGGCACCTCTATCTGCTCTGTACCGGGAAGCAAAACCTTTGCTTTCTTTTTCCCACTAGGTTTGTGGATTTGTTGTTTGCATTATATTCTCTCTTACCCAGTTTGTCAATAGGTTAATTCCGGTTTTTTTCAAATTGAGTTTTCTGCACGATGCGCAGCCCGCATTTGCAGCATCCCGTTGTGCAGTTCCAACAGGAGTAACACTTCTGCTTCTTCGAAAAATTTTATTTTTCCATTGATAAAACCTTAAAATTTTATTGTTATACTAAAGCTGTTCCTTGCAAACGCCCTGCAAATCGTTTATTATGGTAGCGTTCTTTTTTATCATCAAAGGAGTTTTTTCGATGCTGCATCGTTTCTTTCATTTTTTAAAGCAGAGCCTGCTCGTTGTTCTTTGCATCCTGCTGCTTGGCGGGCTGCTGGCAGGCGGCTGGTTCTTTTATCAGGGCAGGCAGCTGTACCGCAGTGCCGCCAGCAGTTACCCAGTGGCTTCCATGTACGACACCATCTGTGCCCGCGGAAGCTATACTTCCTACGATGCGCTGCCGCAGATCTATATTAACGCAGTCATCTGCACCGAGGACGAGCATTTTATGACCCACAAGGGCATCGACCCGGGGGCCATTGCCCGCGCCCTGCTGGCCGACCTGCGCACCCACTCGCTGGCCGAGGGTGGCAGCACCCTGACCCAGCAGCTTGCCAAGAACGAGCTGTTCACGCAGGACAAGCATCTGGCCCGCAAGGCTGCCGAGATGCTTGCTGCTTTGATCTTGAAAAGACCTACTCCAAGCAGCAGATCTTTGAGATGTACGCCAACACCATCTATTTTGGCAGCGGGTATTATGGCATTGCAGAAGCTGCCGAGGGCTACTTTGGCAAGGAACCGGCCCAGCTGACCGATGTCGAAGCGATCTATCTGGCGGGTATGCCCAACGCGCCTTCCGCCTACGCCAGCAGCCCGGAGCTTGCCTTCAAGCGGATGCAGGTGGTGCTCAAGCGGATGGTCAAGTGCCGCGTGCTCACCCAGCAGCAGGCCGATGCCATTGCCGCAGATGCTGAAAACTTAACAGTTTAAACAAGACACCGCGCCCTGTCTGCTGCGGATCAGACAAGGCGCGGTGTTTTGTTTTGCGGTATTTGGTTTGGTAAAGGAGGAATCATGTTACCCGTTCAGGCGGTTGCGGCCCCGCCTGTCGGTAGCATTATCATACCAAAGAATTTCTGCGAAACCATGTTCTTTTTATGAAGATTTTGTAAACTCACTCCGGCGCTTTCATGCTTTCCACCATGCTGATATGCCGCACATGCCGCCGCATGGCAAAGCACACCACAAAGGGTGAACAGCATCGTCAATGCCACTGCCAGCAGATAACTGTGGGGCTGCAATGGTGCGAATAAACATCAGCTGATCCATTTCCCGACGGTCAGGATGATGAACCGGTGCAGCGGCACGCCCAGCAGCAGGCCCACGCCGGAGCCGATGAGGGACAAAAGCTCGATCTCGCGGAAGATGTAGCGGTACACTTCTTTGTCATAGAAGGCCCAGCACCTTGATAGTGGGCAAGCTCCATTTTTGCGCTCGGCAAGGTTGACGCTGATCAGGTTGTACAGCACCACCGCCGCCAGTGCCGCCGCGCACACGATGATCAGCACCACCACGTAGTTCAGGCTGCCGATCAGGCTGCCGAACATGGAGGTGGTGTCCTCGGTGAAGCTGACGCTGCTCACATAGTTGCAGCCCAGCAGCTTTGTGCGCAGGGCGTTGTACTCCGCCTCGGTGGTACAGCCGGTCAGGCCGTAGACGGTGTTCCACTCCGGCGTGCTGCCCAGCAGGGCCTGCAGCTGCGCATTGGAGAGATACAGCCGGGTGAACATGTAGTTCTCGGTAATGCCGGTCAGCACCAGCGGCACGCGGCTTCCGTCTGCAGCCTCCACATAGAACGTATCGCCCACGCTCAGCTCCAGATTCAGGGCCGTTTTTTTCGTCAGGATCACACTGTCCTCTTCAAAGGGAATGGGGGTCGTGGCCCACCCGGGTGCGGAAGGTGAAGTATTCGGTCATCCGGGCATCGTCCTCCGCGCCTACGATGCTGACATCGGCGCTCCCGCCCTCTTCATTATAAAGGGTGGTGGACTTTGTGTAGAACGCGCCCCAGCTGTGGACCGCACTGCTGCTATCCAGCGTGTCGGCAAGGCCCTGCTCCATGGTCAGCGCCTTTTCATCGCTGAGCGAGATGGTGAGATCGTTGTGGGTCAGCTGCCCGGACTGCTTGTCCACGATGGGCAGGATGGAATCCTGAATGCCAAAACCGATCAGCAGCAGCGCCGTGCAGCCTGCCACGCCCAGCACTGTCATGAAGAAGCGCCTTTTTGTAGCGGAACAGGTTGCGGGCTGTGGTCTTTTGGGAGAAGCTCATGTGCTGCCACAGCGGGGTGATGTACTCCAAAAAGATGCGCTTGCCTGCCACCGGGGCCCGGGGCAGCAGCAAGCTGCAGTCTTTTCCTTCAGGCTGGCACGGCAGGCGTTCCATGTAGCAAAACCGATGACGGCCGCGCTGATGGCTACGCTGGCTGCCGCCATGCCGGGGTAAAAGTGCAGCGTAAAGGTGGACATGCTGAAGATCATCTGGTAAGCATACCAGATGATGAGCGGGAACACCACAAAACCGATGACCATGCCCACGATGCTGCCCAGCACGCTGGCGCTGAGGGCATAGAACAGATACTTGCCTGCGATCTTTGCGTTGGAGTAACCCAGAGCTTTCAGAGTGCCCAGCTGCAGGCGGTTCTCGTCCACCATGCGGGTCATAGTAGTAGTGGCCACCAGCGCCGCCACCAAGAAGAAGAACACCGGGAACACCCGCGCAATGGCATCCATGCGGTCGGCATACTGCTCAAAGGTGACAAAGCTCATGGTGGAGCCGCGGTCCAGCACATACCACTCGCCGCTCTTGATCTGGCTCACCTGCTCCTCGGCATCGTTCAGCTGGGCAAGGCCGTCGGCCAGCTGCTGTTCGGCATCGGCCTTCCGGCTCTCGTACTCCGCGCGGGAATCGGCCAGCTGCTGCACGCCGTCGTTGTACTGCTGCCAGCCTTCGTCCAGCCGGGTGCGAGCCGCATCAAACTGGGTGTAGGCTGTGGCCGTGCCGGTGGTGAGCTGCAACTGCCCCTGCAGAAGCTTTACCTTCATCTGGCGCAGTGCGGCTTTGGCTTCGGTCACCAGCTGCTCGTTGGAAAGGCTGGGCGAAGAGATCAGCCCCTGTGCATACATCTGGCGCTTGCCCGCGTCCAGCTGAGCCTGATAGCCGTTCAGCTGGCCGCTGATGTTGTCGTAAGCATCCTGCGCCTTCTGCAGGGCGTCCCGCAGGTCGGTGTATTCCTCATCGGCGGGCTCGGCTTCGTCCAGCGCCTTCTGCGCGTTGTGCAGAGCCGTTTCTGCATAGCCCAGCAGCGGGTCGGCCACCTTTTTCAGGTTCACCAGCATCTCGATCTGTTGCAGCTGATCCTCAAATTCCAGCAGTTGTTCCTCGCCGCTCACCAGCTCGTCCGCACCGCCCTGCATAGTATCCGGCAGGGCCTTTTTGTTGGCGGCAAGCTCCGCTTCGCCCGCGTCCAGCTGGGCTTTGGCGCTGTCCAGCTGTGCCTGTGCATCGGCCAGCTGCTGCTCTGCCTCCGCAAACTGACGGTCTGCTTCGGCTTTTTTGTCGTTGTACTCGGCCCGGGCATCGGCCAGCTCTGCACTGGCGTCCTCGATCAGCTCCGCCCGCCGGGCCGTGCACTGTGCGCCGCTGATGGCCTTTACCCTTGCGGCTGTGTCATCCACTGCTGCCTGATACGCGTCCGAGTAATTATCATACAGGCCGGCATTTTTTGACTTTGAGATAGCACACCGTATAATAATCCGTGGTCAGGCTGCCCTCCGGCAGGAACACAATATCATCCAGCTGGCCGTCACCGGCGGTGCTGCTCTCCTTGTCCGTGGAAAAATGCTGCGGATCCTGCACGGTGCCCACTACCGTGAACTGCTTCCGGCTCACATGTTCGGTGTCCTCCGGCAGGGTGAGCACCGTGCCCGGTTCCACCGGGTCGCCGTAGCCCATCACATGCACCACGCACTCGTCCGGGGCCTCAGGCATCCGGCCCGAGAGCAGCACCAGGCGGTTCATATTTTCTGCTGTGTCGGCCCCGGGGTCGGCGGGCAGCTGCTGCAGGCGCACCACCGCCGTCTCGCTCTGGCCCTGCCACTGGGCCTCCACGTCCTGATATTTCACCGGCTGCACAGCCTCCACGCCGTCCACGGCGGCAATGGCGGCAATGTCCTCCTCCGAAAGGCCCAGCGTGGACAGTACCCGCAGGTCGAACACGTTCTGCTGCACGTAGTATTTCTGCCCGGCGATGCGCATGCTGGGCGCAAAACTCATCAGGCCGGTCAGCATCATCACGCCCAGCGCTACGATGCCGAACAGCGAGACCATGCGGCTCAGGTTGTCCTTCATTTCCCGCAGGATGTTTTTACGATAACTTTTCAGCACAGCTCTCACCACTCAATCTCCTGCACCGGCACAGGGTGCTCGTTGACCTGATTGGAGACGATCTTACCGCTGCGCACCTGAATGATGCGGTCTGCCATCGCCGTCAGGGCGGTGTTGTGGGTAATAACGATCACCGTGCGGCCGGTGCGGCGGCAGGTATCCTGCAAAAGGGCCAGCACCTGCTTGCCGGTCTTGTAATCCAGTGCACCGGTGGGCTCGTCGCAGAGCAGCAGCTTGGGGTTTTTCGGCCAGTGCGCGGGCAATGGACACCCGCTGCTGCTCGCCGCCGGAAAGCTGAGCCGGGAAGTTGTTCAGCCGCTCTCCCAGACCCACACTGCGCAGGGTCTCTTTGGGGTCCAGCGGGTCGCGGCAGATCTCGCTGGCCAGCTCCACGTTCTCCAGTGCGGTCAGGTTCTGCACAAGGTTGTAGAACTGGAACACAAAGCCCACGTCGTACCGGCGGTAGGTGGTGAGCTCTCTGGCGGTAAAGTGGCTCACGTTCTGGCCGTCCAGCCAGACGTTTCCATCGTCGCAGCTGTCCATGCCTCCAAGGATGTTCAGCAGGGTGGTCTTGCCTGCGCCGGAAGGCCCCACGATGATGCAGAACTCCCCCTTATCCACATAAAAATTCAGGTGGTCTGCGGCGGCAATCTTCACACTGCCGGTCTGGTAGTATTTGCAAACGTCCTCAAACTCCACAAAATGCTCCATGGCGATTTTTTCCTTTCTATCGGGAATGCATACTGTTTCAATTTAACTATAACATCTCCCGGCAGACTTTGCAAAGACATCTGCGCAAATTTTCAAAAACTTAACAGAAAAGCGCAAAAAGGGCCGCTGCACATCCCTGCGTGCAGCAGCCCTTTCATCATTTGATCTCAGCGGTCAGCGCCCCACGATCAAATCGCGGCGGCAGCGCAGGCCCACGGTGAGGAAGGTGTTTTCGCCCAGTCGGCGCAGCACCACGCGGTCGGTGCCCTTCTGGCCCTCCACCAGCAGAGACAGGTTCAGGGTGGTGGAGCCCTTCTCAGTCTGGACTACCAGCGTGCTCACACCCTCGTTCAGCAGGGTCTGCATGTCCTGCACGGTGGTGCGGAAGGTAGCAGAACCGGCGGGCACATCCAGCGTCAGCACGCTGTCCTTCTGGCGGGCAGTGTACAGCACTTCTCTGCCGAACAGGCCCTTGACGGTGTAGCGGGCCTCGCTCTTTTTCGCCGCTGCATCTGCGGACGGGGCGGCCAGCTCATCGCCGGAGATCAGCATGATATTGCCCTGAATGGGGTTTCCCTCCGGTGCGCCGTAGCCGCCGTAGGTGGGGCTCCTTTTCGCCGATCGCCACATCGGCGCTGTGCAGGGCGATATCCCCCATGCACCATCTGCTCCTGCGGGGGCAGATAGCCTGCGGCAGCAGGGTCGTTGATGTCTGCCTCTGCGGCAAATGCGCCACGCTCAGCATGGCGGCAGCACCCAGCACTGCAGCGGTGGTGGTGACGGTACGGACAAATTTATGGTTCAGTTTCATTTGGAATACCTCCGTTGACGGCGGTTTTGCACCGCACATTTTTGTTTTGTGGAAAACCATGGTCTGCCATGCGGTGTAATACAAAACCGCCGCATCTGTCTTATAAACGGATGCGGCGGCGGGATTATTGCAGCAGGCTCAAAAAAATTTTTTTTGGCAGCTCTGCCGCCGGGGTCACTGGGCCTGTGCCGGTTCCCGGTTCAGGATCTCCATGAACTCCTCGCCGGTGATGGTCTCCTTCTGGTACAGATACTGTGCCAGCTCGTCCAGCTTGGCGCGGTTGTCGGTCAGGATGCGGACAGCCTTTTCGTGCTGAGCCTTGACCAACTCCACCACCTTCTGGTCGATCTCGCGCTGGGTCTGCGCCGAGCAGGCCAGCGAGGTGTCACCGCCCAGATACTGGTTGTTCACGGTCTCCAGCGCCACCATGTCAAAGTCCTTGCTCATGCCGTAGCGGGTGAGCATGGCGCGGGCAAGCTTGGTGGCCTGCTCAATATCGTTGGAGGCACCGGTGGTGATGGATCGGAACACCACTTCCTCGGCGGCGCGTCCGCCAGTGAGGGTGGCGATCTTGTTTTCCAGCTCTTCCTTGCTCATCAGGTAGTGGTTGCCCTCGTCCACCTGCATGGTGTAGCCCAGTGCGCCGGAGGTGCGGGGGATAATGGTGATCTTCTGCACAGGGGCAGAGTTGGATTGCTTGGCCGCCACCAGTGCATGGCCGATCTCGTGGTAGGCCACGATGCACTTTTCCTTATCGGTGAGGATAGAGTTCTTCTTCTGGTAGCCTGCAATGACCACCTCGATGCTCTCCTCCAGATCGGCCTGCGTCACGCTCTTACGGCCTGCACGCACAGCGCGCAGAGCTGCTTCGTTGACAATGTTGGCAAGTTCCGCACCGGATGCACCGGAAGCCATGCGGGCCACAGTGTTGAAGTCGATGCCCGGGGCCAGCGCCACCTTTTTTCGGCGTGCACTTTCAAAATCTCTTCGCGGCCCTTAAGGTCGGGCAGCTCCACCGGCACACGGCGGTCAAAAGCGTCCGGGAACGGGTCAGCGCCGGGTCCAGCGAATCCGGCGGTTGGTAGCCGCCAGAATGATGACGCCGGTGTTGCTCTCAAAGCCGTCCATCTCGGTGAGCAGCTGGTTCAAAGTCTGCTCACGCTCGTCGTTGCCGCCGAGATTGCCGCTGTTGCGCTTCTGACCGATGGCATCGATCTCATCGATGAACACGATGCAGGGGGCCTTTTCCTTGGCCTGCCGGAACAGGTCGCGCACCTTGGATGCGCCCATGCCCACGAACATCTCCACGAATTCAGAGCCGGAAATGGAGAAGAACGGCACGTTGGATTCGCCTGCCACGGCCTTAGCCAGCATGGTCTTGCCGGTGCCCGGAGGGCCCACCAGCAGAATGCCCTTGGGCATGGATGCGCCAATGCTCTCGTACTTGCCGGGGTCGTGCAGGTAATCCACGATCTCCTGCAGGTTTTCCTTAGCTTCATCCTCACCGGCAACATCCGCAAAGCGGATGCCGTGGGTGGACTGCACATAGACCTTGGCATTGGATTTGCCCACGCCGCCGAACATCATGGACCCCGGGCCGCCGCCGGCCTTTTCCATCAGCTTTTTGTTCATCTGGTTGCCGATGAAGCTGAACAACAGGATGGGCAGCAGGAACCAGATCAGGAAATTGAGCATCGGCGACCCCTGCTCCACGATCTCGCTGGAAAACTGTGCCCCGGCATCATACAGGCGCTGGGTAAGCTCCGGGTCGTTCATCAGGCCGGTCTTGTAGACCTGCTTTTCCTCTTTATCGGTAAAAATGATCTGGTTGGATTCGATATCCACACGGCCGATGTTCTTTTCCTCGGTCATGGTCATAAAGGTACCGTAGTCCACTTCCTCCACCTGACGCTCGCTCATCCACGGCAGCAGCACAAGGTTGAGCAGCAGCAGGACCGCCAGCACAATGGCGTAGTAGATCGCCAGCGGCTTTTTGGAAGGTTTGACTTCTTTCATGTGGCAATTCCTCCTTTGGTTCCTGATGCAAGTAGTATAGCACAGTAAAACCGGGCGCAACAGCAATTCGAGCACAACTTTCCAAAAAATCTTAGCAGTTTGTTAACAAAGGTTCCCTCTGCATACAAAAAAGAGAGCAGCCGAAGCCGCTCTCTTTGGTTTAGTATAGGTTTACTGTTTGGGGAACGCCTTGTTCCAGACCTCAATGACCTTGAGCTTGGGGGTCCAGCCTTCCGGCTTGAAGGTTTCTGCGGTCTTGGCTTCCATGATGCCCTGTTCCACGCACCACTGGGCTGCCTTGGCGGTGTCGGCATCTGCCACATCCGCAAAAGCCGGGGTGTTCACAGGTTCAGGTCTGCCTGCGGTGTTCCACACCAGCAGTGCCAGCTGGCCGCGGTTTGCGGGGATCTCTGCGCCCTCGGGCAGGATGTTGTGCAGGATCACCCGGGTAGCGATCTCGTAGCCGCCCCAGACTGCTGCGCCGCCAACAATAACAGCTGCAACTGCGCCGCCAATGCTCTGAGGGGGCTTGCCGCCTGCAGCAGCATACCAAAGCTCAGCAGACCGGCAAGGAGTTTTCGGGTCCATCGTTTCATAAAATGAGTGCCTCCTCTCTTTCTTTGTCTGTATCATATCATGCTTGCCCCTCCCCCGGACGATCTCCGGCACGAATCGACCGAAAAATGCGTCGAATCGACCGGTGCACAATTTTGGAAAATTCTGCCCCTTATTTTGTGAAATTGTTTCATTTTGAGAATGAGTCAGATTGCTTGACACTGCCCGCGAATCATGCTAAACTTAGTCCACTTTGCAAAAAAGCACAAATGCGTTGACGGGGAAAAAACGATTTTCTTCTGCGTGCAGAGAGCCGCCGGATGGTGCAAGGCGGTGCAGAGGGTCTCGGTTACTGGCCCCTGAGCGGCAGGACTGAAGCAGACAGTAGGTCCTGACGGAAGCCCACCGTTATAAGGGCAGCGATTCGCCTCGAAAAAAGCCGATCGTGCAGAGCGGCTGTGCTTATGGCACAGCAAAGAGAGTGGTACCACGGGTGGCCCTGTAACAGAAATTACAGGCTCTCGTCTCTCAGGGGGATTTCGTCCCTTGAGAGACGGGAGCCTTTTCGTTTGTTAAATTGCTAAAAGGAGTCAACCTCTCCGTCACGCCTACGGCGTGCCACCTCTCCTATCGAGGAGAGGCCTTGGCGATTCCGTAGAGCTTTCCCTCTTCGCCAGAGGCTGCCCCTCGGTAGGGGAGCTGTCGAGCGATAGCGAGACTGAGAGGTTGATACAGAAAAATGGAGGACAAGAATTATGATGGACGCCACCAAGTACGCACCGGGATATTACCCGGTCCCCGCCGGTTATGACAGCTGGGTCAAGAAGGACCACATCGAGAAAGCTCCCACCTGGTGCAGCGTGGACCTGCGCGACGGCAATCAGGCCCTTATCGTCCCCATGAGCCTCGAGGAAAAGCTGGAATTCTTCCAGATGCTGGTCAAAATTGGATTCAAGGAGATCGAAGTCGGCTTCCCGGCCGCCAGCGAGACGGAGTACGAGTTCCTCCGCACCCTCATCGAGAAGAACATGATCCCCGAGGATGTCACCGTGCAGGTGCTGACCCAGTGCCGCGACCACATCATCCGCCGCACCTTCGAGGCTGTCAAGGGCGCACCCCGTGCGGTCATCCACTTCTATAATTCCACCTCCGTCGCCCAGCGCGAGCAGGTGTTCCACAAGTCTAAGGAGGAGATCAAGCAGATCGCCATGGACGGCGCAAAGCTGGTCAAGCAGCTGAGCGAGGAGTATGAGGGCAACTTCCTCTTCGAGTACAGCCCCGAGAGCTTCACCGGCACCGAGGTGGACTACGCCGTTGAGGTCTGCAACGCGGTCCTGAACATCATGCAGCCCACCCCCGACCGCCCCATGATCATCAACCTGCCGGTCACGGTCGAGATGAGCATGCCCCACGTTTACGCAAACC
>ENA-OPYU01000266-OPYU01000266.1-human-gut-metagenome-genome-assembly--contig:-NODE-266-length-21100-cov-5.060220_pt1 | contig 21100 bp, 23 predicted proteins | sample MGYA00242637_ERZ504482 | MGnify/ENA primary metagenome ERZ504482 (study PRJEB26092, sample SAMD00036237) | human gut metagenome | host: Homo sapiens | study: EMG produced TPA metagenomics assembly of... | reverse complement strand
GAAGATAAACCATTGCATTTTTGAAATGGGACCGCTAGAGTACGATTTCATGATATTGACGGATTGTATTTATGCTGGATCGTCGACTATCCGGCTGTCTGCTTATGATGTGGGCAAAGCCGATGAATCCGGATATTCAGGGAACCGTCACCTTAGATAGCAGGGTGGTATCCGGCTGTATCAACCAGTATATGGAAGTTATGGGGAATATGTGGGTGCTTGGAATTCCGCTTCGGGGACTTGTGACAGAGTACGGTCGGGAATATCAACTTCACGTGGAAGGTTTTGTGGATATGGATGGGAATGAGATGAATCCGCAGGATTTTACGGTCAGAGGTGTGGAAAAAGTGAAACCGAAGCCGGAAGATGCAACACATGAACAGATTGCACTGGAAGCCGCCAGGGAGGGAATCGTTCTTTTGAAAAAATGCGGCGGAAGTTCTTCCGCTGAAGAAGGGAACGGTATTGAATCTGTTTGGCAGAGGTATTCACGAATTTCGTATCGGAGCAGTGGGGGCAGGCAAAATCAATCCTCGCTACAGTGTTAATTTTGTGGAGGCTGTCAGGGAAGGAGAAGCTTATTCACTGAATGAAGAACTGGTTGAATTTTACGGCTGCGACAGGGATGAGATACCGGGGGACGAGATGTTGATGCGTGCAAAGAAATTGTCCGATACGGCAATCGTGTTCCTGACACGTGCAGCAGGAGAAAACCAGGATGCTTCCACGGCGAAAGGGGAATACTATCTGAGCGAGGATGAAGAAGCACTTATTGCAAAAATAACGGATACATTTGCAAAGACAATTGTGATTTTAAATGTCGGATATCCGATTGATGTGACATTTGCAGAAAAGTATGCAGTTGCAGGACTTATATATTCGGGATTTGGTGGAATGCTTGCAGGACCGGCACTTTTGGATATCCTGAGCGGGGCTGTAAATCCGTCAGGGAAGCTGCCGGATACATGGGCAAAGGATTATTTTGATATTCCGTCGTCGAAAAATTTCTATGACTGTGTGGATAAAACACGTCTGACAGCAGATGAAAATATATATGTGGATACTTGTTACGAGGAAGACATTTATGTGGGATATCGTTATTTTACAACATTCAGGAAAAAAGCGGCGTATCCGTTTGGCTACGGATTAAGTTATACGGAGTTTTGTATCAGGCAGGAGAATATTCGATTTGACGGGGAAGTACTGGAACTGGATGTATATGTGAAGAATGTCGGGGAAAAAGCCGGAAAAGAAGTTGTTCAGGTTTATGTAGGCAAACCGGAATCAGAATTGGAGCAGCCGGAAAAAGAACTGGTATTCTTTGAAAAAACAAAGGAACTGCTTCCGGAGAGGAACAGAAGATTTTGGTTCATGTTCCGGTGAAAGTATTGACTTCATATTCGGAAGAAAAAGCGGCGTATATTTTATCAAAAGGATATTACCGTATTTATGTGGGAAACAGTATTGAAGCAGCGGAATGTGGCGGATTCGACGAAGAAGAAACAAGAATAATCAAACAGGTAACCAATCTGCTTTGCTGCGATTGCAAATTTACAAGATTATCCAAAACAAATCCGGATGATACATGGCCGACAGGAGCGCATTCCGGAGTGGTCAAAAATAAGTTGACATTTTTGCCTTATGAGAAGAGGAAACATTATCCCGTAAAGTTTGATATGGAGAAACCAAAAGAGAAGGTAACATTTGATGCTGTAAGAAAAAATCCGTCACGTGCGGCTGAGTTTGTAGCACAGATGTCACCGGAGGAACTTGCCCGCATCAGCGTCTGTGCCTCGGCTGGGTGGGGAATGGAAGGTATTGGTGAGGCAGGTCGTGTGTTTCAGACAGAAGGATATGATTTGCCGGACTTTCCGGTGAGCGATGGAAACAGCGGAGTCAATCTGAACATCAAAAATATTGGAATGCCGTCAGGCGTTACAATCTGTGCTTCGTTCAATAAAGAATTATCGGAAGCAATCGGGTGTGTAATCGGGGAAGAAGCGAAGGCATTGGGCATGCTGCTGGTTCTTGCCCCCGGCATTTAATATTCACAGAAATCCGCTAAATGGACGACAGCCGGAATATTTTTCGGAAGATCCGTATTTGTCCGGTGTCATGGCTGGATTTTATGCAAAAGGATTGGAAGGAGCCGGGGTCGGAGGCTGCTATAAACATTTTATCGGGAACAACTGTGAATCTTCCAGAAAGCGAAATCAGAGTCTGATTTCCGAACGTGCAATCCGGGAAATTTATTTTCGGACTTTTGAATATGCGATGGATGTTCATATGCCAGCTAGCTTTATGACGGCGTATAATGCGGTAAACGGCTGCCCGACAGCAGCGGATGAAGAACTTCTACAGGGGCTTCTCAGAGAAGAAAATGGGTTTGCCGGTTTTGTAATGACGGATTGGACAACCTATGACAGTGTAGATGTGGCAGCAATGGTACAGGCGGGAAACTGCTGGATTACGCCGGGCTCTAATGATGATACATATACCGGTCAGATAAAGAAAGGATTGGAGAACGGTACCATAGACACGGCAAGACTTCAGGAGAATGTTACCGCTCTGATTCGTACAATGGCAAAATTTTCATAGAATAGAAAGAATCAGAAAACAAAAAGAAAGAGAGGAAATGTATATGATTCGTGATTTGACAATAGAATACAGAAAAAATTCCGATAGGAATCGATGAGAAACCACGTTTCTCATGGAAGCTGGAGAGTGAAAAGCAGGATGTTGTGCAGACAAGCTACCAGATTCAGGTTGTCAGCGGAGGCCAGCTTATGTGGGACAGTGGCCGGGTGGAAAGCGACCAATCCGTTCTGGTGCCATATAAGGGTGCTGCATTGAAAGAGATGACTGTTTATCAGGTGCAGGTCAGTGTATGGGATAATTACGGAGAGCTGGAACAGGTGACAGGAAACTTTGAAACCGGTTTGATGAGAGAAGAAAACTGGAATGCAAAATGGATTACCCATACACTTCCGGCTGAAGAGACTGCATGTCCGGTATTTGTCCGCAGCTTTTCTCTGGACAGATCGGTGAAGAGAGCAAGGCTGTATGCGACCGCCTGTGGTGTATATGAGGCATTTATTAACGGAAGGAAAACAGGAGACTTGTTCATGGCTCCGGGTTGGACATCTTATCATCACCGACTGCAGTATCAGACTTATGATATTACGGAACTCCTGGAAAAAGATAATGAGATTACGGTTACTGTAGGAAACGGGTGGTATAAGGGAGAACTCGGGTTTGATGCAAGACCGAATCTTTACGGCGACAGAACGGCTTTGCTGGCAATGGTGCGTATCGAGTACGAAGACGGGGAAACTATCTGCATCGGCACTGATACGGACTGGCATGTGGAAACAGGAGAAATTCTGTTTTCCGAGATTTATCACGGTGAGATACAGGATTATACAAAAGAAAGAAGGCTGGTGGGAAAGGCAGTTCTGTTTGAACATACGGATGATATCGGGCAGATTGTGGCGCAGGAATCCGAGCCGGTCCGGGTAACGAAACGGTTTGATGTAAAGGAAAGGATCGTGACTCCAAAAGGAGAATTGGTGTTTGATTTCGGACAGAATATGGCAGGACTGGTAGAAATACGACTTCCAAAACTTATGGGAGACAGATTAGTTATTCGATATGCAGAAACACTGGATAAAGATGGAAACTTCTATACAGAGAATCTGCGGACGGCAAGATGTACAGATACATTTATATACGGAGAAAAGCAGGTGGGAATGCTTGTGATGCCGCACTTCACTTTCCACGGATTCCGTTATATTTGTGTGGAAGGCGCAGGAACGGAAACAGAGGCATCGGATTTTACGGCATGTGCAATGCACACAGACATGCAGCCGACAGGAACATTCACATCCGACAACACGTTGGTTAACCAACTGCAGAGTAATATACAGTGGGGACAGAGAGGCAACTTCCTCGATGTTCCGACAGACTGCCCACAGAGAGATGAACGGTTGGGCTGGACCGGAGATGCACAGGTATTCTGTGGTACAGCCTCCTACAATTTTCACACAGCACTATTTTTCCGAAAATGGCTGCGGGATATGGCGGCAGAGACCAATCCGGAGTGGGGCGTACCTCATGTTGTTCCGAATATTCTCGGAAATCAGGCGGGAGCAGCGGCATGGAGCGATGCTGCGACAATCATTCCGTGGACGATTTATAAGGTTTACGGGGATAAAGAGATGCTTGCGGAGCAATTCCCGATGATGAAGAACTGGGTGGATTATATACATGCGAGAGTCTCGAAAAACGGATTGTGGCAGAGTGGATTCCAGTATGGAGACTGGCTGGCGCTGGACATAGAATCCGGAAGCACCGACCGGACAGGCGGAACGGACAAATATCTGGTGGCAAATGCTTATTACGCATATTCGACCAGGATTGTGCGGGATGCTGCGGATGCATTGGGGTATGCAGAGGAAGCAAAAGCATACGGTGACTTATATGAAGAAATAGTAGAAGCCATTCATGTGGAATACGTGACAAGAAGCGGACGAATGGTCAGCGAGACACAGACAGCCTGTGTGCTGATGCTGTACTTTGACTTGATAAAACCGGAATTTCGTAATCGTATTTTGGAGACATTGGAGTTGAATATCGGGGCACACCATAATCATCTGACGACAGGTTTTGTGGGTACACCGTATCTGTGTCATTGTTTGTCAGAAAACGGTCTTCATGGGTTGGCGGATGAGATCTTTATGAAAGAGGATTTTCCGGGCTGGCTCTATGCAGTAAAGAAAGGCGCAACGACAATCTGGGAGCGTTGGAATTCCATTCTGCCAAATGGGGATTTTGACGAATCAGGTATGAACTCCCTGAACCATTATGCGTACGGTTCGATTGGAAGCTGGCTGTACGAAAAAGTTGCAGGAATACGCTGTATGGAACCGGGATATAAGAAAATACGGATTCAGCCGACGCTGACAAAGGGAATGACAGAGGTGTCCGCAACTTATGAATCCATATATGGAACAATCGTAAGTGCATGGAGCTGCAGAGAAGGAAAAATCTGTGTGGACGTGCAGATTCCGGTGAATACAACGGCAGTTATCCAGCTTCCGGAGAAAGAAGCGGAATTCACGGTTGGTTCCGGCAGATATCATTACGAGTACAAGACGGATACCAATCTGAAATTCGAGAAATATTCGTTGGAGTCAACACTCGGAGAGTTGGTTGCCGAAGAACTTGGCCGCAATATGTTTGAAGAAATGATGCCGGGAATGCTGGAAGACCCGCTGATTCAGTTTGCATTGTCCATGACCATATCCGATCTGCTTATGCAGGATGCGCAGGCAAAGCCAATGTATCTGGCAGTCATTGATGCGCTGAACGCTGCAAATTCAAAATTATAAAAAATAAGCTAAAATTAAAATACGGACAATTAGGAATGTGATATTTTAAGCTTACAGGATATCAAGAAAAAATGTGATACGAAATGAAGGAGGAACACAATGAGTAAAAAACCATTAGAAAAGGACAAATTCGGCGTTCAGAAAGTAATGCGCGTGAAGGATTACTTCGGAGATGCTACGGGACAGTTCGCATTGAATGCGATGTCCGCACTGGTAGGACAGCTTACATACTTCTATACGGATAAGGTTGGTATGGCTGCCGGGGCGATTGCAACAATGTTTATTATCTGTAAGATTATTGACGCATTTACAGACCTGATTATGGGAAATATCATTGACCATACAAAACCGGGAAAAGAAAAATATCGTCCGTGGCTTTTGAAAGCGGGAATTCCGGCAGGTATTGTAATGGTTCTGATGTTTACTGTGCCGAAAATAGGAGATATGGGACAGATTATTTACGTGACAATAACGAACATTCTTCTGACAGCAGTATTATATACGGCAATGGCAATCCCTTATAATTCGCTTATGACCGTTCGTACGAACAGCCAGGAAGAACGAGGCATCATGGGAACATGGAGAGCGGCGACCGGTTATGTGGCAGGTATGATATTTGCAATCTGTATGATTCCGATTACGAATGCACTGGGCGGAAACCAAAACGCATGGATTAAATTTGGTTTTATCATGGGAATTATTGTAATACTGGCATCCTTGATTTGTTATGCAACAAGCCGTGAGACAGCAACAGAGGCAGGAGTGGCAGTAGAAGCGAAAGAAGAGGATGAAGAAGTGATTCCGTTTAAGGAAGCGCTTGGAAAGCTGTTCCACAACAAATACTGGGTGATTGTTCTGGTGGTGAATCTGCTTTCATGCATTATATATGGTCTTGCAGCGGGTGCGGGAGTATATTACTGTAAATGGATTTTCGGTAATGACAACCTGGTCGGCGTTCTCGGAGGAATCGGAATGATTCCGACCCTGTTAGGATTCATACTTGTAGGACCGATGATTAAGAAACTTGGTGTTGTGAAAACGCTACTGGTGAGCTTTGCAATGGGTGCAGGAGCAAATATGCTGCTTCTCTTCACAAAAGACATCTTTTTCTGCTACGCATTATTCGGAAGTATTACAACATTTGCAACCATTCCGATGATGTGTCTGGTTGGAGTTATGACGGCAATGTCAATTGATTATAATGAATATAAATATGGTGTAAGAATGGTAGCAACCTCCAACAGTGCATCCAGCTTTGGCGGTAAAGTGGGAAGCGGACTCGGAACATCTATCATCGGCTGGTTCCTTGCGGCAGTCGGCTATGATGCTGCACTGACTGCAGCGCCGGCAGCTACAAAAATGGCAATTTACGGATTCACTATTGTAACACCGTTAGTGATATTTGTTATTATGTTTATTCTTGTAAGCAAGTTTGATCTGGAAAAAACACTTCCTGCGATGAAAGAAGAAATTGCAAAAAGAAAAGCACAGAATGCCTAAAAAAACGCCAAAAAGCTTCCTGTATAATTTAAATAGGTCAAGAGATTGACAAAAAAATACCTCAAGTAAAATTAGATTATTACTGACCGGCAAGTTGGTAAAATCTAACGAATACAAGAGGTTATCTAACAATGAATATTAAAGGTCAAAGAAGAAAATCAAGTTTATCAGTAATAAGAGATTCAACAGTAACGGATTTTATTCAGTGTATTGAGTGTGAATATAGCAAAAATTGCCGCTTAGTTTACCAGACTGGGGCGGCTATTTTTGTGTCTTATTGCTTCCTATTGTGTATCCGGGACTGAAAGCTGTCAAGCATAGGCTAATAACAGCAATCAGACCTTCAAGCGTCAACATTGGCATCCCCTCCTTTAGCAAGATTTCTGTCAGACGAGCTGGGGATTTCTATGTAATCGGAGGGGTGCTGAGTGCCGGTGGCACTCGTTTAGCACCGACCGTAACGGAGTGTAGACCACAGTCCCTCCGTAGAAGGACTAACCGCCTACCGTGTAGGTAGCACCCATAGAACGATCATAACAACCTGTGAGTGTATATGCAATCCTAAATTTGTTTTATTGAGTGTTCACCAAAGAAGTTGTGATAACAGTATGATAACAAAATAATTCAAAATCAGAAAAAACGCTCCGGATTTCCGGCTGAAAATGATAATAAAAAGACAGAAATATACGGAAAAAAACGTCTTAATATGCAAGACCGATACCGTGAAGGTGGACGTACAGTAGGATCTGGAAAGGTTGCTACAATCATCGAGTAATACAATCTGAATATAGATTTGTTATCGCAAGATGACATTGTGTTCAAATATAAGATGCCCCGGAAACCGTAAGGTTTCTGGGGTTTTCTGTTTTTGAGAAATCAATGTCAGGAAAGTGTGTAAGACCATGATCAAAACCAGGGGGAAAGTTTCTGGATTTATTCAATTGAAAAAGAAAGCCCTATCAACCATGAGACAAAAGCTGTAAAAATCTACGTTGAATTTTACAGCTTATTGTGTATAATAGAAGTATCAGAAACAATTTAAAATCAAAGGAAGGGTTGGAAGAATATGGCAAATATTTTACCAGTATCTGATTTGAGAAATTATAATGAAGTCCTGAAAAACTGTCATAAAGGAGAGCCGGTATATTTGACTAAGAATGGCAGAGGACGTTTTGTAGTCATGGATATTGAAGATTATGAACGTGATCGAGCAGAGAAAAAGCTTCTGATGAAGTTACAGGAAGCTGAAGAAGCTGTGAAAGATGGAGATGGTTGGTTGAATCTAGATGAATTGAAGGTACTGATGGGGGAATGAAATGTTAAAACTGCGGATTAATCCGATTGTTGTAAGAGATCTGAAGAATATCAGGGATTATATTGCCGAAGATAACGAAGAATATGCTACGAAGACTATAAAAGAGCTTTATGGTAAATTTGAGAATCTTCAGATGTTTCCGGAAATGGGATCGAATCTCTCCAAACGAGTCAGCTTTCGGACAGACTATAAATATGCGATATGGGAAGAATATGTGATTCTCTACAAGATTGGTAACGAGTACGTAGAGATTTATCGTGTAGTCAACCGATATCAGGATATCACAAGATTTTTTGATTGATAACAAAATTTCCTAAAAACCACACGGACACAGTGGAAAATCCGGATTTTACCCCAAAAATCATACCGCAAAAGCTGTTCTTTGAGCAAAGCTGAATTGATTATAAAATGGATACCAACAGGAGGAATTTGCATGGAACTACGGGAATACACAGATTTCAATCAGGAAGAAATTTTATCACTTTACACCAGTGTTGGCTGGGAAAATTATACAAGGAATCCTCAAATGCTGGAGCGTGCATATGAGAATTCATTTTTAAAGATTGCTGCTTTTGAAGGAAAGCAATTGATCGGCATGGTCAGAGTTGTTGGGGATGGTGCATCGGTCATTTTAATTCAGGATTTACTGGTGCATCCGGAATATCAACGAAAGGGCATCGGGAGTCAACTAATGCGTGCGGTTTTAGAGAGATGTGAGGATGTGTATCAGATTGAACTGATGACAGACAATACAGAAAAGACGATTTTATTTTATCAGTCGTTGGGATTGAAAAAGGTAGATAAAATCGGTTGTTGTGCTTTTTTGAAAATGTGATGAGCAGTAGGAGGAACAGGATATGACGGATTCATATACATTCAACACCCCGATTGGTTTTCTTACCATACGGGAAGAAGAAAAGAAGCTGACAAAGCTCTTTTGGGAAGCAAATTCTGTGCAAACCATAAAGAATGAATTGCATTCCGATTTTCTGTATGAGGTCTATACGCAGGTGAATGAATATTTGACGGGTAGAAGGAAGCAATTCGATGTGCCGTTGAAATATCAGGGAACGCAATTCCAACAGAGTGTCTGGCAGGAGCTGCAGAAGATACCGTATGGAGAGACGAGAAGCTATCAGGAGATTGCGGCTGCAATCGGAAATGAGAAGGCAGTACGTGCTGTAGGGCAGGCCAATAATAAGAATCCGATTTTGCTGATTATCCCATGTCACAGAGTAATTCATAAGAGCGGAGATATTTCAGGATTTGCTTGTGGAGTAGAGGTAAAGCGATATCTGTTGGAATTAGAAAAAGGGATGAGAATTTAGGGAAATGGAAAATATGTTTTCAGGATTTCTGAGAAAAGAGCGGGAAAAGCGGGGGATCAGTCAAGAGCGGTTATGCAGAGGAGTGTGTGCTGTTTCCGCTCTTTCGCGTTATGAAAATGGAGAGCGGATACCGGATCGGCTGTTGATGAATACGCTGATTGAACGTTTGGGAAAATCATCCGATAAGTTAGTTACGATGATTTCCTGTCAGGAGTATGCGTATTTTGAGTGGAAAAGCAAGGTAAAAGAGACTTTAAGAAAGAAAAATATTGCTCTGGTACAGGAACTCATTTTGAGAAAAGAAGCACGGGACGCAAGTGTCAACCTGGTTTTGCAGGAGCAGTTTTATCAGTATATACAGGAAATCGTCAATGGGAAAGAGGGGGAGATTTCTTCTCTGGAGGAGGCGATCCGGTTGACAAATCCAGATTTTACAGGAAGGATTGCTGCTGAGGGATTGTTTAGTATACAAGAATTAGAACTTCTGCTTTTATATGCACAGCGTCAGATGGAAACGCGGGCAGGACAGGGTGCCAAATTGCTGGAAGATGTTCTAAGTTATATTCAGGAACATATGACGGATATTCAGGCAAAAAATCAGAATTTTTCCGCGAGCGGTGTGTCTATATTGTCGGTATGTGACTGGAGCGGCAAATGCAGAGAAACGGTATTTGTTGTGCAGAGAAGCATTTGAAAACAGCAGAAAAGATCAGAGGTTTGAGTATACGGTGGAATTGCTTGGGTATATGAGGAAGGATGCAATCTGTCTGGGAAAAGAGTTCGAGGCTGTTTCTTATCAAGTTTGGAAAAAGATTTTGGAAGCGATGTATCAGGAATATGGCGTGGAAATTCCGCAGGCAGAATGGGGAATTGAGATCCCGCAGAATCTTTTTTTAATACCTGAAATTTTGCTTTCAGCCAGAGTGGAGCAAGGAGCGTCTCAGGAAGAAATCAGCGAAGGAATCTGTACGCCGGAGACGTATTCCAGAATCGAAACAGGAAAGCGAAGTCCGAGTCTGAAAAATCTGGAAGCATTGAAGTCCAGGTTGAAAATACGGTCGGGGTACTATATGGGAGAGGTGTGGACTGAGGATTTTGCGGTGCTGGAGTTGGTGCAAGAACTAAGAGCAGCGGTGTCGGCTTCCAATCTGAAAGCCTGGGAGATGTGCCAGCAAAGGCTGGAAGAAAAACTGGATTTGAGTAAAAAGATTAACAGACAGTATACGGAAGGATACAGAACCTGTCTGGAGTACCAAACGGGAAAGTTTTTAGAAGATGAATGGATCAGACGGCATAGAAAAACATTGTCTTACACACGGAAAGAACCGATGGAACAACGGATGTTTTGTGAAGAGCGTGCACATGTATTTACAAATACAGAGACAATACTTTTGCAGCAGATTGCTCTTGCAGAAAAAATCCGTGGTGAAAAAGAGAAAGCAGTAGAAATCTGGGAGCTGCTTTTGAAGGATTATGGAAGAAGTAGGATCAGGATGGAAAATCATTTCAAAGAAGTGATGCTGATCTGGAGCAATCTGGCAAACACACTTCCTGATGTTGGAAAAACCAAAGAAGGAATTGCACTGGCAGATCAGGGAATCCGAATGGTTTTGGAAAAAGGACAGGGACCGTTGAATATGCTGTTTGCAAACCGGATCTATGCCATGAAAGAGGCCGGGCAGGATGTGAGAAAAGAGCAATTTGAACAGGCATATGCTTTGAGTGAAATGTTCGGTGATCTGGAATTGCAAAATTCTTTGAAATATTATATACAGAAAAACTGGCCATCGAAGGAAAAGATACATTAACATACAATAAGAAAGAATTCCATGACGAAATCGGGAAAGATGTTTTTCGATTACGTCATGGGATTTTTTGCGTTTTCTTTGATAATGAGAACTGTGAAAGGGGAAATGTGATATGCAAGAACAGATTTTCGTACACGGCTACTTCGGAAGAAATAAGGGGATCCTTACAGGATTTGTTATTTTTTCAATCATGAGTGGAACCTCTTACATGCTCTGGTCATTTTTATTTGAACAGGCCAGTGGATTTGCAGGAGGAACGGCAGACACCTCCATCCAGCAATTATGTCTGTCTGCAGGATTGTGTCTGCTGTATTTTGTGGTCAGTCAACAGCTGATGTTTTATTTTCAGAGAAGGTTGTTAAAACAGATCAATACACAATTGAAACAGGATGTATTTCATGCGCTGATGAAAAAATGGTGTGGCAAAGTTTACGGAGAAAAATCAGCGCGGTATATCTGTCTGTGTTAAACAATGACGTAACAAAATCTGGAGAACAACTATTTTGCGAAGATTCCGGAGATTTTATCAAAATGGATTTGTATTTCTGACTTGTGCGGGTGTACTCTGCTATTATGACGTCAGGATCGTGTGTCTGGTGATTTTGACGGCATTACTCCCGGTGGCGGTTCCATTTTTAATCGGAGAGAAATTGTCACAGAAGACCAAAGCATTATATGAAGAACTTGAGAATTACAATCGGAAGCTGAAAGACTGGATGGGTGGTTTTGAAGTGATTCATAGGTTTTCAGGTTGAGGACGAAGTGGAAAAAAACGGTTTGCGAAAAGTGTGGAAGATGTGGAGAAACGGCGTTATGAGGGAAGAGGATATCAGAATCCATACGGAATATTGACGTTATTGCTGACGTATCTGATCTTGAGTATACAGTTATTTGTCTCAGCGTATCTGGTATTTATCGGAAGTATTTCAGAGCGGATGCTGCTGAGTATTTTTTATTTGATCTCCAGTGTCAACAATCCCATCCGGGAGATTGCATATCTGCTTTTGGATGTCAAGGCAGCAATTCCAAATGCAAGAAAGGTGGAGACGCTTTTCAAGGAAAGACCGGAAGAATCGAAAAAAACAGGGGAATCGGTAAAATCAGTCATGCCGTTGGAGTTGAAAGACGTACGATTTGGCTACACGAAAGCAAAAGAGGTCTTACATGGGGTGAATATGTGCTTTGAGAAAGGGAAAAAGTATGCCATTGTGGGAAGCAGCGGATGCGGAAAATCAACGTTGTTGAAGCTGCTGGCGAACTATTATGAAGACTATGGGGGAGAAATTCTCATAGGGAAACAGGAGCTTCGGACGATAGACAGAAAAGTTTGAGTCGAAAAATGGCCATGATCCACCAGAATGTGTTTTGTTTGAAAATACATTGCGGGCAAACATCACGATGTTTCAGGAGTATCCGGATGAGGAGATCAAAGCTGCAGTAAAAAAGGCGGGGCTTGAGAAAATCGTAGAAGACAATCCATTGGGAATGGAGCAGATGGTTTGCGAAAATGGCAATAATTTTTCCGGTGGGGAAAAACAGCGGATCGCAATCGCAAGGGCAATTTTAACCAGGGCGGAAGTGTTATTGCTGGATGAGGCAACGTCCAGTCTGGATACAGAACTTTCCATGCAGATTGAGCAGTTAATCTTAAGTCAAAAAGAGACCACCATATTGAATGTAACACATCGATTTCATGAGTCGATTTTGAAGCAGTATGACTGCATTTTGACCATGCACCAGGGAAAAATTGTGGAGATGGGGACGTTTGAAGAGTTGATGAAGAAAAAGCAATTTTTCTATAGCCTCTATACCGTGAATCATTAGCAGGGGAGGACATTATGATACAGAAAACAGGTTCGATTCATGTTTATTTTCAAAGAAATAAGGGGCATCTGGTAGGTGTGATCTTATGTTCCATTCTGGCGGGAATGGGGGAAACGATGTGGGCATTTGTGTTTCAGAAAATTGGAGAATTGCCGGGAGATATGACAAAGGCAGCGATTTTGAGACTGGCAGGGATTCTTTTGTTTACTGTTTTTTATTATGCAGTCAGTCAGAATGCCTGCGCTTATTTTCGGAGGACATTTCTGAAGCGGATCAATATACAGCTGAAGAGGGATGTGTTCGATGCAGTGCTGGATCAGGATATGATCCAGTTTACGAGCAACAACAGTGGGATGTATCTCTCAATACTGAATAGTGATGTAACAAATTTGGAGAATAACTATTTTGCGAAGATTCCGGAGATTATTCAGCAGAGCTTTGTTTTTCTTGGATGTCTGGCAGTTCTTTGCTATTACGATGGCCGGGTGGCAGGTATGGTTCTGCTGACAGTGTGGATACCGGTTGCAGTACCGTTTCTATTTGGAAATGTGATTTCCGAAGCTGAGGGAAGGTTTTACCGGAACTTAGAACAGTATACAGGGAAACTGAAAGATTTCTTTGGAGGATTTGAAGTGATTCAATGTTTTCAAATTGGAAAAGAAACGGAAGAGTTGTTTGGAAGTTGTGTAAAGGATGTGGAAGAGTCTCGTTATCACTCTCGCTTCTGTGCGAGCAGCGGTGAAGTGTTTGCTCTCTCATTGACATATGGGACGTTGTTTTTTCCAGATTTTATTCTGTGCCTGGACGGCTGCAAAAGGAAAAGTATCTGCAAATGCAATGCTGAGTATTTTATACTTACTTTCCAGTATCAACAATCCGGTGCAGAATGCAGTACAGGCGTTTCTTTCTGTGAAATCAGCAGACCAAATGTGGAAAAAGTGGAGAAATTATTGGCAAAACCTAAAAAAATGAACCCATCCGTCTGTTGACCGGAAGTGAAGAATAAGGAACAAAATATCCGCAAATCTGCATAATGTCAGAATTTGTCTAAAATAAACAGGTTTCCATGATTTGATTGTCGAAAAAAGAAAAATAAATTGTATAAAAGTGATAAAAATATAAAGTTATACTTATTAAAATGACTTGATTTACAAAGAAAAACGTTTTTATTAAAAAATCTAAGGTGAAATAGCAATAATTATAAAATCCAAGCCAACTTCCGAATAGAAAAAATATAGACAGATGAGCTATCATAAAGTTATCAAATCGACAGGGAGGATATAAGATGAAAAAGAAAGTGGTTAGAAAACTGATGGCACTCGCACTTGTTTCCACCATGGCAACTTCTATGCTGGCCGGATGCGGATCAAGTGATGATTCAGGCAAGGATTCAGGAAAAGATGCTGACAAAGGCTCAGAAGAGACAGTCCTGAAAGTTGCTGCGTTCGAAGGTGGTAACGGAACTCAGATCTGGGAAGATATCGCGAAAGCATTTGAAGAGTCTCATGATGGAGTAAAAGTAGAACTTGAGATGTCTCCTGAACTGGACAAAGACCTGACAAAAGCAATTCAGAATGGAGATGTACCGGACGTTGTATATTACAACCTGGGACAGCCAAGTGGATTCACAGAGACAATGCTGAAGGAAGAAGCGATTGCGGATATCTCTGATGTATTCGATGACGAACTGAAAGACAAGATGCTGGATGGTATCCTGGATGGTACAGATGCACAGCCATACGGAGACGGAAAGATTTATCTGGCACCGATTTTCTACACACCGACAGGATTCTGGTACAATGCGACATTGGTAGGTGAAGGAAAACAGTACGAGATCCCGACAACATGGGATGAGTTCTTCGCACTTGGCGAGCAGGCTAAGAAAGACGGACATGCACTCTTTACATTCCCTACAACAGGATACTTTGATGCTACAATCTATGCAATGCTCGCACAGGCAGGCGGACTTGATTTCTACAATGATGCATTAAAATATGATGCAGATACATGGACATCTGAAGAAGGAAAGAAAGTTCTTGATACAGTTGCAAAACTTGTAGGAAAAGACTATACACAGGAAGATACAGTTTCCAATGCAAACGCTGACGGTGGATTCAAGATCAATCAGCAGAACGTAATCGATGGAAAAGCATTATTTATGCCAAACGGAAACTGGGTGATCGGTGAGATGGCAGCTTCTACTCCGGAAGATTACGAATGGGGTATGATGGGTGTTCCGAAATGGAGCGAAGATGAATCACAGTCTGTATACACATTTACAGAGCAGATGTGGGTACCTGCTGATGCACCGAACATGGATCTTGCAAAAGTAATTTGATGAAATTCATGTATTCTGACGAAGTAGTTGATATCTGTCTGAACAACAAGACAACAGACAAAGAGTCCGGAAAAGAATCTGATACACCAGTAGTAGTTCCTGTAAAAGGAGCAGCAGACAAGCTTCCAGACGGTGTTACAAAGACTGTTATGCAGCAGCAACAGCAGATGACGTTGTAGCTGTTACAGGTAAATGGGCAACAACAGCTCCGATCGAAGGACTGGATATGGCAAAAGCTGTTTACGGACCGATCGAGTCTATCAACACAGGCGATATGACGGTTGATGAATGGCAGAAACAGTTAGTAGAGACTTGGGAAAAATTGCGCAGACGCATTAGAGAAATAAAAGAGTGATATTCGGCTGACATGAAACGGTGAGTTATGATAACTCACCGTTTTTAAAAGACAGCAGTATGGAGGAGGAAATCTATGAACAGGGAGAAAGCGCAGAGAAGATTTATATTCATTTGTCTGGCGCCTGCTGTAATTCTGGCAACGATCTTTATATTTATTCCGACGATCAATGTCTTCCGTATGTCCTTGTACCGCATGGGTGGAATTACAAATAAGAAGAGTTTTGTGGGATTCAGCAACTTTGTAAAACTGATGGATGATAAGAACTTTCTGGAAGCGATGCAGAACTCGATTCTTATCATTGTAATGGTAATGATCTGTACGATCGTTCTTGCAGTTTTATTTGCGGCGTTACTTTCAAGAGGGAACTTTAAAGGCAAGAATTTCTTCAGAATTATTTTCTACATACCAAACATTTTGAGTATTGTTGTTATTGCAGGTATTTTCGGTGCAATCTACAATCCGAGTACAGGACTGCTCAATACATTTTTGGATGCGATTCATCTGAGTGGATTAAAGCATCAGTGGATGGGAGATCCGAGTATTGTTATTTATTCTGTGATCTTTGCACTGGTATGGCAGGCAATCGGATATTATATGGTCATGTATATGTCCAGTATGGCAGCAATTCCGGAAGATCTCTATGAGGCCGCATCACTGGATGGAGCAACAGAGATTCAGATTTTCTTCCAGGTGACTTTGCCGTTGATCTGGAGCAATATCCGTACTACATTGACATTCTATATCATCAGTACGATCAACTTAAGTTTCCTGTTTGTTCAGATCATGACAGACGGAGGCCCGAACGGAAAGACAGAAGTTTTCCTGAACTATATGTACAAGCAGGCATATGGAGCAGGTGTATACGGATACGGTATGGCGATCGGAGTTGTTGTATTCCTCTTCTCGTTCATACTGGCAGCAGTTGTAAACAAGATTACAGACAGAGAAGTCTTAGAATTCTAGAAAGGAGCGAAGTAGAGATATGCATGAGAAAAAATCACAGAATTCCTACACATGTACTTTACAAGATTTTTATCTATGTAGCTCTGATCGCTCTGGCTATTTCGATCATTGTACCGGTTGCATGGGTATTTATGGCGAGTTTGAAGAAGAATGCAGAATTCATTGGAGCGGATGTAAATCCATGGGCACTTCCAAAACAGTTTTACTATCAGAACTTTGTAGTAGCATTTCAGGATGCAAGAATGGGAGATTTCTTCCTGAACTCTTTCATTGTGACAGCGCTGGCTCTTGCACTTCTTCTGATCCTGGCTCTTCCGGCATCTTATGTGCTGGCACGCTTTAAGTTCAGAGGAAAGAAGTTCTTCAATGGTGCGTTCATGGCAGGATTGTTTATCAATGTCAATTACATTGTAGTACCGATCTTTTTGATGCTGAGTTCCTGGAACAAGGCTCTGCATGTAGATTTCTTCCTGGATAACCGGTTTATCCTGGCACTGATCTACGCATCCTGTAACCTGCCGTTTACGATTTATCTGCTGAGCGGATATTTCCAGACACTTCCGAAAGGATTTGAAGAAGCAGCTTATATGGATGGATGCGGATACTTTAAGACGATGGTTAAGATCATGATTCCGATGGCAAAACCAAGTATTCTGACAGTGATTATGTTCAACTTCCTGACATTCTGGAATGAATATATTATCGCATATACATTGATGGATGAAAACGGAACACTGGCAATGGGACTGAAGAATCTGATGGCAGTCGAGAGAACAGCAACCAACTACGGTATCATGTATGCAGGTCTTGTGATCGTTATGATTCCGGTACTGGTTCTGTATATCTGTGTACAGAAGAGACTGACAGAAGGTATGACACTTGGTGGACTCAAAGGATAGGAGGAGACAAAAATGCAAGAAAAGATTCGAACTTTGATCATGGCTGTTGTTTTTGTTGTCTGCCTCGCCCTGATCATGATAGGACAGAAAAATATCGGCGTGCCGGGACTGATTATGGAACTGGCAGGACTGGTAGGCTTGCTGACACTCTTGTTTATTTACAACAATAAATATAAATAGCAGGTTTGAAAAAGTGAAACAGGCATGGAAGATCTGGCAAAAGCCAGTCTTTCGTGCCTGTTTTGTATAGCAGAAAGTACATGTGGATGCTTGACAATTATCTTTGGATATTGGACAATAGAAGAGAATTGGAAAAAGAAAGAGATACGAGGAGAGAGATCATGAGAATTGGAATTGGAAATGACCATTCAGCATTGGAATTAAAAGCAGAAATCATCGAATTTCTGAAAGAAAAAGGACATGAAGTCGTAGATTTCGGAACGGATTCATCTGAAAGCTGTGACTATCCGAAGTATGGGGAAGCAGTAGGCCGTGCAGTTGTTGCAAAAGAAGTGGACTGTGGAATCTTGATTTGCGGTACAGGACTGGGAATATCTCTTGCAGCAAACAAGGTCAAAGGAGTGCGTGCAGCAGTTTGCAGCGAGCCGTTTACAGCGAAGATGTCCAGAGCACACAATAACTGTAATGTGCTTGCATTTGGCGCAAGAGTGGTAGGTGCAGAGCTCGCGAAAATGATCGTAGATGTATGGCTGAACACGGAGTTTGAAGGCGGACGCCACCAGAGACGTGTGGATATGATCATGGAGATCGAAGAGAGATAACGTGTAACATATCAAATAAAATGTGAAAAGGATGACGACTACATGGACTGATGCAGATGTCATCCCTTTTTTGCTACAGAGTTAACGTACCTGTGCAAGAATGTCTTCCAGTACGTCCTCCACAGAATCTGTCACATAGGTAGAATAGTAAGAAATTCCAGGAGCTGCGTTGGACATGGCATAGCTGGTGCCGACAAGCTGCAGCATTTCAATGTCATTGTACTGATCTCCGAATGCAACACATTCTTCCGGTTTTACATGGAATAAATCCATCAAGTTCTGAAGGGCGGTTCCTTTGTTGCTTCCTGGAGCGATAAAATCGATCCAGATATTTCCAGAAGTGACCACTTTGATCTCAGAGCCAAACAGATCCTGAAGGTGTTTCAAATATTTATCGACAATATGAGTGCTGTCAGACATGTTGCAGATGGCGATTTTTAGGATCGGTCCGTCTACTTTCGTGATATCATCCACGATCTGAGTTGTATTGTGCATTACATTGACGATGTGGTTGACAAATTCCGGAACATTGTTTTCGATAAAGCAGGTATCTTCTCTGGAAACTACGATTTCGAAATGATTCTGTTTTTTGATTTCCTTTAAAATCCTGGCTGCCAGATCATCGTTGATCGTAGCACGGGAAATGACTTTTCCCTGATGCATGCAGATTGAGCCATTCTCTGCGATAAATGAAATACGGTTTTTCAAGGGATCAAAGACACGCTTTTGATTGTCGTATTGTCTTCCGCTGGCAGACACAAAATGGATTCCTGCATCGCACAGCTTAGAGATCAGATCGATTGCCCGCGGAGTGAGAGCCTGGGCATCGTTTTGTAAAAGAGTTCCATCCAGATCACTTGCAATTAATTTTATCATCATTTCCTCCAATTATTTAGAAATTCTTATTGTTTGTAGTCGAATATATGACCATACATTATACATTGTACAGGAAAAACAGAAATTTGTATAGAGCGTTACTGTTCACACCGGATGTTAAATATAGGTTCTGAACCGTCATGCTTGCATGTAAGGGAAAGAATCTATATTTAGCATCTGGTGGGAACAGTAACTATAGAACAACTCACAGTAACGAAAACAGAAAACAGTTGTATTTTAAAATCAAAAAGAATATAATAAGAGCGTCAGTGCGGTGACGTACTGAAAGGCAGTGACACAAAAGGTCAAAAGAAAGAATAAGAGGGAGACATATGGGTAAATATTTTGGGACTGATGGATTCAGAGGAGAGGCAAATGTTGTTTTAACAGTAGAACATGCTTTCAAAGTAGGTCGTTATCTGGGATGGTATTTTGGCAGAGAGAAGAAAGCCAGAATCGTGATCGGAAAAGATACAAGACGAAGCAGTTATATGTTTGAATATGCACTGGCATCAGGACTGACAGCTTCCGGAGCAGATGCATACCTCTTACATGTAACAACAACACCGAGTGTGTCCTATGTGGTAAGAACAGAAGATTTTGACTGCGGAATTATGATTTCTGCGAGCCACAATCCGTTTTATGACAATGGAATCAAGGTGATCAACGGACAGGGGCATAAGATTGAAGCAGAAGTAGAGGAGCAGATTGAAGCGTATATTGACGGAAAAACAGAAGAGCTTCCACTTGCGGTTGGGGAACACATTGGAAGAACAGTTGATTATGCGGCAGGAAGAAATCGTTACATCGGACATCTGATCTCACTGGCAACACGTTCCTTTAAAGATATGAAGATTGGTCTGGACTGTGCCAATGGAAGCTCATCCAGCATTGCAAAAAGTGTGTATGATGCACTCGGAGCAAAGACATATGTGATCAGCAATGAGCCGGATGGTGTAAATATCAATACAAATTGCGGATCGACACATATTGAAAAGCTGCAGGCATTTGTAAAAGAGAACAATCTGGACGTAGGATTTGCCTATGACGGAGATGCAGATCGCTGTATTGCCGTGGATGAGAATGGAAATGTCGTAGACGGAGATCTGATCTTATACGTATGCGGAAAATACCTGATGGAACAGGGACGACTTGCAGGAAATACGATAGTTACAACTGTAATGTCCAATCTGGGGCTTTACAAGGCTTGTGATAAAGTCGGCATGAAATATGAGCAGACAGCAGTCGGTGATAAATATGTGTATGAAAACATGATGAAAAACGGATTTGTTCTTGGCGGAGAGCAGTCCGGACATATTATTTTCAGCAAACACGCAAGAACCGGAGACGGAATCCTGACTTCACTGATGCTGATGGAAGTTATTATGGAGAAGAAACAGTCACTTGGAAAGCTGTGCTCTGAAGTGAAGATTTATCCGCAGCTTCTTCAGAATGTCCGTGTGACAGACAAAAGACAGCGTTGGAAAATGAAGCCGTACAGAATGCGATCAAAGCAGCGGCAGAAGCACTTGGAAGTGACGGAAGAATTCTGGTAAGAGAAAGCGGAACAGAGCCTGTGATCCGCGTTATGGTGGAAGCGGCAACAGATGAGATATGCACAGAGTATGTCAATCAGGTTGTCAATGTAATGAAAGAACAGGGATGTGTTCAGGATAAAAATAAAAAGCAGAATCTTGTACCAAATATGGTGCAAGATTC
>ENA-OPYU01000264-OPYU01000264.1-human-gut-metagenome-genome-assembly--contig:-NODE-264-length-21155-cov-2.780864_pt1 | contig 21155 bp, 26 predicted proteins | sample MGYA00242637_ERZ504482 | MGnify/ENA primary metagenome ERZ504482 (study PRJEB26092, sample SAMD00036237) | human gut metagenome | host: Homo sapiens | study: EMG produced TPA metagenomics assembly of... | reverse complement strand
AATGCTCTTGCGCAGGCACAGCGCTGCTTCTGACCGCCGGAAACTTCGTAAGGAAATTTCGATAAAATATCGCGGATACCTAATTTGTCGGCAATCGCATGGACACGCCGCTCGATCGAAGACGGGTTCGCTTTATTGATGATGAGCGAGAGAGAAATATTTTCTTCTATAGTTAATGTGTCTAAAAGGTTAAAGTCCTGAAAGATAAATCCCAGATTCTTTCGTCGGAATGAGGCAAAGTCTTTTTCTTTGATTTTTGTAATATCCTGATGATTGACAGTAATGTGTCCTGCGGTTACGGTGTCGATCGTGGAAATACAGTTTAGAAGCGTTGTTTTGCCTGATCCGCTTGCACCCATGATCGCAGTAAATTCTCCTTTGTTTACTTCCATGGAAATGCCGTCTACCGCTTTCGTAATATTTCCGGCAGCTCCGCCGTAATAATTTTTTGACTTGTTCCAGTTTTAATATATGTTCCATAAGAATACTCCTTTCGGCTTCTGTCTGTTTAGATTATAACAATCAACGGCGCGTTATACACTTACAGTTTTGAAAGTAAGAGATCAGAAATACTCACAAAATATTCAAAAAAATGGCATTGAAAACTTATCTTGACGATTGTATAATAGCAAAGTGATAGTTTGAAAAACGTGAGTTGTCACGGGAAGGGCTATGCGAAAAATATTCAAAAAGGAGAGTGCAGACAATGAGTATTCGAGTTGGTATTTTGGGATATGGTAACTTAGGCAGAGGTGTAGAATGTGCAGTAAAACAAAATGATGATATGGAACTTGCGGCAGTATTTACAAGAAGAGATCCTTCAGGCGTGACAATTTTGACAGAAGGAGTTCCGGTATGCAGTGTGGATGACGCCGCAGACTGGAAAGATAAGATCGACGTATTGATTCTTTGCGGAGGAAGCGCGACAGATCTTCCGAAACAGACGCCGGAGTTTGCAAAGCTGTTTAATGTAATTGACAGTTTTGACACACATGCCCGCATTCCGGAGCATTTTGCGAATGTGGATGCTGCGGCGAAGGAGAGTGGAAAAGTCGGAATTATTTCCGTAGGCTGGGATCCGGGTATGTTCTCTTTAAACAGATTGTATGCAAACGCGATCCTTCCTGACGGAAAAGATTATACATTCTGGGGAAAAGGAGTAAGCCAGGGTCATTCAGATGCGATCAGAAGAGTAGAAGGCGTGAAAAGACGGAAAACAGTACACGATTCCGTCAGAAGCAGCTCTTGAGGCAGTGCGAAACGGAGAAAACCCGGAACTTACGACACGTCAGAAACATACAAGAGAGTGTTTTGTTGTCCTTGAAGAGGGCGCGGACGCGGCAAAAGTAGAAGCGGAGATCAAATCGATGCCGAACTATTTTGCCGATTATGATACGACGGTTCATTTTATAAGTGAAGAAGAATTAAAACGCGATCACAGCGGAATCCCGCACGGCGGTTTCGTACTTAGAAGCGGAAAGACAGGCTGGGACGGAGAAAACAGCCATTTGATCGAGTACAGCTTAAAATTAGACTCTAATCCTGAGTTTACATCGTCCGTGATCGTTGCATATGCCCGCGCAGCTTACAGACTTGCTGCGGAAGGTCAGAGCGGATGCAAGACAGTGTTCGATATCGCTCCGGCATATTTAAGCGCAAAAAGCGGAGAAGAATTAAGAAAGAGATGCTGTAAAAAGCAATCGTCTGAAGTGCCAAAAGGCACATTTCGCGATTGTAAACAGTCGCTGAGGTCCGGGGTTGCCCGGACCTTAGTTTATTGCCGTCACAAAAAAGAGACATCGATGATCTTACTGTTTCTGTATCGAATGAAAACAGTGCGATCGATGAATGTCTCTTTTAAAATGCTAGTTTTTTATCTTTTTATTTTTCCAATATTTTTTAAGTTCCAAACAAACGTCGACAAATATAATAATTAAATCCCCGATAAAGAAAAATAGGAAAAATTTTATCTATTTTATTGTCCAGCAAAGAAAATATAATAAGAGATATAAGTGATATGAATAGGGCGATAAGCTGCTTCTTTTCTTTTTTATTAGCTTTTTAATCATAAATTGTACCCTCCTTTTCTATTAAGAAACTGATATTATTCAATTCCAATATAGCAAAAACGTGAATTTTTACCATTGTAAAATAAGGAAGTTAAATAACATTTTTTTGAAGTTATATGAATTCGGATACGATTATAATAATTGTTCAAATGTATCATAAAAAGTAGGATACGATACGTCCACACATTTACTGTCAAGGATTTTCGTTGTTCCGTCAGCGACAAGAGCCGCGATGCTGAACGCCATTGCAATCCTGTGATCGAGAAGGGTGTGGATCGAAGCGCCGTGAAGTGTTCCGCCTGTGATGATCATTCCGTCTTCTGTGGGGGTGACGTTACATCCCATCGCTTTTAAATTATCTGTCACAGTTTCGATGCGGTCAGTTTCTTTTACTTTCAGTTCAGCGGCGTCTTTGATGACAGTTGTTCCGTCTGCGACGGCAGCCATGACTGCGATGATCGGAATTTCGTCGATCAATGTCGGGATAATATCGCCTTCGATCGTAATTCCGTGCAGACTGCTCGTGCGGACGAGGATGTCGGCAATTTTTTCCGCCGGCCTCACATCGTTCGTTAAGAAGTGTGATATCGCCGCCCATATCTTCGCATACTTTCAAAATACCGGATCTGGTCGGGTTGATCCCCACATGTTCGATCAATATTTCCGAATCGGGAACGATCAGTCCTGCTGCGATAAAATATGCCGCAGAAGAAATATCTCCCGGAACAACGATTTTTTGACCGTATAGTTTTGGGTACGGTTTAATATATGCGGTTGCTTCTGTTCCTGACAGCGAGTGAAGAGTCCGTATGTCAGCGCCGAATTCTTTCAGCATCAGTTCAGTGTGGTTCCTGGAAAGCGACGGTTCTGTAACCGAAGTTTCTCCTTCTGCGTACAATCCGGCAAGCAGGATACATGATTTCACCTGTGCGGAAGAGACGGGGGAATCGTAGTGGATTCCGTGCAGATTTCCCGGAGCGATGTACAGCGGAGCGCATCCGTTTCTGAGAATACTTGAAATATTTGCGCCCATCATTGTAAGCGGTTCGATGATCCGTTTCATAGGGCGGGAGTTTAAAGACTCGTCTCCCGAAAGTTTTGATTCAAACTTCTGTCCCGCGAGAATGCCAGACAAAAGGCGGGTTGTAGTGCCGCTGTTTCCGACGTCGAGGATATTTAAGGGAGCGGATAGTCCGTGTAATCCTTTCCCGTGGACCGTGATCGTATGATCTGTTTCTTCTATATTAATGCCCATAGACTGAAAGCAGCGGATCGTGGCAAGACAGTCCGCGCCTTTCAGAAAATTGTGGATTTCCGTCGTTCCGTTTGCAATCGATCCGAACATGATGCATCGGTGGGAAATTGATTTATCTCCGGGAACGGAAACTGTTCCCTTTAATCCTTGAATACCGGCTAATTCCATTGCTTTTTCCTCCTGTTTAAATTATTGTTTCTTTCTTAGACTTCGTATACGATATATCGGTATTTTTTCAGCAGCGCAGAAGCTTTGGAAGAGGAGGATTCATCATAAAATTCGATTCGGAGTACGCCTTCTTCAAATTCGCGGTTGTGGATAATGCCGATATTTTTAATACTGATATTATTGCTTGCCAATATAGTTGCGATCGTCGCGATTCCTCCGGTTTCATCAATAATATCACAGTATACGGCAAACTGTTTTTTGATCGGCCCTGCCGAGGTGTTAGGCATAGAATTACGATAATCGCGGGAAGATTCAAATAAAGTATAAAGCGCATTTTCATCTTCCGTATCTATAGAAAGTTTAGCTTGTATGAGTGCTTCGATATACTGTCCTAAAATATGCGAGATATTTTTTCCGTTTTTCAGACAGATTTGCTGCCACATAACCGGGGACGAGGATGCGATCCTCGTAATGTCTTTGAAACCGCCGGCGGCAAGCGCTTTCATCAGTTCTTCTTTCGTATCGGTATCCCGGACGAAGTTTACAAGTGTAGAAGCAATGATGTGAGGCAGATGGCTGATCGTTCCGGTTATGCAGTCGTGCTGCCTGTAGTCGAGGACAATAGGCAGCGCTTTTAAAGAAGAAACAAAGTTCCGGTAAGCATTGATTTTTTCTTCGGATACTTTAGCTGAAGGGGTGAGAATATAGTAAGCGTTCTCGATCAAATGAGCTTTTGAGTTGGCGAATCCGTTTTTCTCCGAACCTGCCATCGGATGACCGCCTATAAAATTTTCTTCCATACCAAGCGAGATTATTTCTTCGTGGATTGAAGTTTTAACGCTTCCTACATCTGTTAAAATACAGTCTGGATCGATCAGAGATTTTAGCTGGGTAAGGCAGGCGGTGTTGTATGAAACGGGGGCGCATAAGAAAATATAGCTGCAGCCTTTAAAATTGTCATCGATCGCAGAACAGGAAGTGTCGATGATGTTTTCCTGGACTGCGAGAGCGAGAGTTTCTTTATTTTTATCGAATGCAATCAGCTCATAATCGGGGAAGTATGTGCGGATCGCCTTTGCGACAGAACCGCCGATAAGTCCGAGCCCGATAAAGCCGATTTTTGCAGGAGTGATGTCTGAAAACATAAAAGTAAAATCCTTTCCTTATTATAATATAGAGGTATTTTAACACGCTGACTTGTAAAAGTAAACAAAGTAATGGTAATAGTTAAGCCGATCCGGTTCGTAAAACCGCACCGTATGCTTATCGTGTATGACGACACTGTTTTACCTCAGAAACAGGAAGAGAACTGCAATGTTGAACTGCATAAGAAATAATGTGAAAATATATAAATAGTGTATTATAAAAAAGTTTAGTACAATATACCTATGATGTGCATGGCGAGAGGAAAGAAATACATGCAAAATAACTACATATCAAGGAGGCGGCAGCATGAAAGTTTACAGAACAGACGAAATTAGAAATGTGGTATTGCTCGGACACGGCGGAAGCGGAAAGACGAGTCTTGTTGAAGCGATGCTGTATGTATCAGGCGTTACGAACCGAATGGGGAAAGTGACAGAATCTAACACGGTCAGTGATTTTGATAAAGAAGAACAGAAACGTGGTTTTTCCGATCAGCACAAGTCTTGTTCCGATCGAATGGGAAAACGGCGAAGATCAACATTCTTGATACACCGGGATATTTTGATTTTGTGGGAGAAGTGGAAGAAGCGGTAAGCGCGGCGGACGCAGCGGTCATCGTTGTTTCCGGCAAAGCGGGAGTTCAGGTAGGCACGGAGAAAGCCTGGGAGCTGTGTGATAAGTATAACCTTCCGCGAATGATCTATGTGACAGAGATGGACGTTGACGATGCAAGTTTCCGTCAGGTAGTAGAAGATCTGACTACCCGTTACGGCAAAAAGATCGCGCCGCATTTACCAGCCGATCCGCGAGAACGAAAAACTTGTCGGATATATCAATGTTATTAAAAAATGCAGGAAGAAGATATACGGAGATCGGCAAAGAGAAGAGTGCGAGATTCCTGATTACTGTAAACCGAATCTTGAGATTTTGAGAGACTCTCTTATGGAAGCTGTCGCAGAGACAAGTGAAGAGTTTATGGAGCGTTATTTCAACGGCGAAGAATTTTCGGTAGAAGAGATACGCTCTGCAATGCGTACGGAAGTGATGGACGGAGATATCGTTCCTGTCGCTATGGGATCAAACGTGCAGGCGCAAGGCGTTGCGAATCTGCTTTCTGACATTGTAAGATTCTTCCCGAGTCCGGATAAAAGAAAATGCGCAGGTATTAATCGCAGAACAAACGAGATTTTTGAAGGCAATTATGAATTCTCAAAAGCAAAGACCGCATATGTATTTAAGACGATGGTCGATCCGTTCATTGGAAAATATTCATTCGTAAAAGTATGCTCCGGAGTGTTGAAAGGCGATGATATTTTATATAATGCAGACGCAGACGCAGAAGAGAAACCCGGAAAGATTTACACAATGTGCGGAAATAAACCGGCGGAAGTTTCCGAACTGTTTGCAGGAGATATCGGGGCTATCGCAAAACTCGGCAGTACACGCACGGGCGATACGCTTTCTACAAAGGCAAATCCGGTATCTTATGCGAAAACAGATTATTCTGTTCCTTACACATATATGAAGTATACGGTGAAAACAAAGGGCGATGAAGATAAGGTTTCACAGGCGCTTGCAAAAATTGACGGCAGAGGATGTTACTCTGAAGTCGGTAAATGACAGTGAGAACCGTCAGACGCTTCTCTATGGAATGGGAGATCAGCATCTCGAGATCGCAGCAAGCAAACTTGCGGCGAGATATAAAGTGGAGATCACGCTTGAGACACCGAAAGTTGCATTCCGCGAAACGATCCGCAAAAATTCGGATGTAGATATGAAATATAAGAAACAGACCGGCGGCCACGGACAGTACGGACACGTTAAGATGAAATTTGAACCGTCTCACGATCTTGATACACCGTATGTATTTGAAGAGTGCGTAGTCGGCGGAGCAGTTCCGAAAAACTATTTCCCGGCTGTAGAAAAAAGGATTGCAGGAATCGGTTCTTAAAGGGCCTCTTGCCGGATATCCGGTGGTCGGTGTAAAAGCGACTTTGTATGACGGATCTTATCATCCGGTAGATTCTTCGGAAATGGCGTTCAAAACAGCTACAACCCAGGCGTTTAAGAAAGGATTTCTTGAGGCATCTCCGGTACTTCTTGAGCCGATCGCTTCTTTGAAAGTGACTGTTCCGGACGATTATACGGGAGATGTGATGGGAGATCTGAATAAGAGACGCGGACGAGTGCTTGGCATGACTCCGATCGCAGGTGGAAAGCAAGTGATCGAAGCGGACATTCCGATGACAGGATTGTTCGGGTATTGTACGGTGCTTCGCTCCATGACAGGCGGAAGAGGAACATACGCATATGAATTTGCAAGATATGAGCAGGCTCCGTCTGATGTACAGGAGAAAGAGATCGCAGCAAGAGCGGAAGAGTAAAACAGTAAAAAAAAGAACAGAAAAGAACGGTATGCTCAGTTTGCGGACCGGCAGGTATTTCTGTTATAAAAAGGATCAAATACCGCGCATCTTTTATGGTGTGCGGTATTCTGCTTTTCTTATGACGGCGGTTCGTTAAGAATTTGCAAAGATCATTGTACTTTATGTGTAAAGGTGCTATAATTGCTCTACTGTCAAGAAATACAGACATAAAATTTAAATTATAAAATGATATTTAAGAGAATCAGTTAGAGGGAAAGAGAATGAAGATTGTGATTATAGGTGATGGGAAAGTCGGATATAAACTGGCCCGTCAGCTTTCGGCGGATGATTATGACATTGTGATGATCGACAGTAACGAAAGAAAACTTCGGTTTGCTATCGACAGACTTGATATTTTCTGCGTCCACGGAAACGGGGTGGATGCCGACGTGCAAAAAGCGGCGGATGTGCCGCATGCAGATCTGGTGATCGCATGTACATCGGCAGATGAATGTAATATGTTGAGCTGTCTTATTGCAAGAAAGCTCGGAGCTCGTCATACGATCGCCCGCGTGCGTAATCCGATTTATTTTAAACAGATCGGTCTTTTAAAAGAAGAGCTTCATCTTAGTATGGCGGTGAATCCGGAATTGATTGTGGCGAATGATATCAGTCGTCTGCTTCTGTTTCCGGTTGCGAGTAAGATTGAGACGTTTGTAAAAGGAAGAGTTGAATTGATAGAGTTTACTGTTTCGGAGGACAATCGTCTTGTAGGAATGTCTCTTGCGGCAATCTATAAAAAGTTTCAGATCAAAATCCTTGTTTGCGCGGTAGAACATGAGGGAAAAGTATTTATACCGGATGGGGAATATGTACTTCAGGCAGGGGATAAACTTCATATTACCGGTGCGCATGAGGCGATGGAAGCGTTTTTCAAAATGCATGGAAAACGTCAGCTTCAGACAAAGATCAAGAAAGTTCTTATTTGCGGAGGAGGCCGGGTGGCCTATTATCTGGCGGCGAGACTTTGTAAGATCGGAATGCATGTAAAGATCATCGAAAAAGACGAAAATCGGTGTGAAGAATTATGCGATTGTCTTCCGAAAGTAACAGTGATCCACGGAGATGCGACAGATCATGATCTTTTAAGTGAAGAAGGCGTGGAGAATGTAGATGCATTTGTTGCGCTGACAGGAATCGATGAAGAAAACATTATTCTTTCGCTTTATGCGAAAAGCCAGGGCGCGGGAAAGATTATTGCCAAAGTGAATGAAGACAGAAGGGCGAGAATGGTAGCGGATTTCGGTATCGACAGTATCGTTTCGGCGAAAACGGCAACGGCAGATGCGATTTTAAGTTACGTCAGAGCGAGAAAGAACTCCCAAAAGAGCGCAAATGTAGAGACGATGTACCAACTTGTGGACGAAAAAGTAGAAGCATTGGAGTTCATTGTGAAAAATGAAACGAATTATACAGGTATAACGTTGAAAGATTTGAAAGTGAAACCGAATAATCTGATCGCATGTATCGTAAGAAAGCGTCAGATTATCATACCGAATGGAAATGACAGCATAGAGGCAGGAGACAGCGTGATTGTTGTTACGATGGAAAAACATCTGGAAGATCTTTCGGATATTATAGCGCAGGTACAGCAAGATGAATAAAAAGATGATAGTGTATATACTGGGGAAAATGCTTGGTACGGAAGGGCTTTTGCTTCTTATACCGGCGGTGGTGTCTCTCCTTTACAAAGAAAAAACGGGAGTTTATTTTCTTGTAGTGGCGGCGGTATTATTTGCTCTTTATCTTGGATTGGGAAGGAAAAAGCCGGAGAACAAACAGATCTACGGGAAGGAAGGCTTTGTGATCGTCGGACTTGCGTGGATTTTATGGTCGTTGTTCGGAGCGCTTCCGTTCTTTTTGTCGGATTGTATTCCGAATTATATTGATGCGGTTTTTGAAACGGTTTCCGGTTTTACGACGACCGGATCTACTATTTTGCAGAATATAGAGGCTCTTCCGAAAGGAATGAATTTCTGGCGGTGCTTTACACATTGGATCGGCGGAATGGGAGTGCTCGTTTTTGTGATGATGATCACTTCTCTTGATACGGATAATTCTATGTCGCTTATGCGGGCCGAAGTGCCGGGACCGGAGATGGATAAACTCGTTCCGAAAGTTCGTCATACGGCAAAACTGTTGTATCAGATGTATTTTGTTCTGACGATCGCGGAAGTGATCTTCCTTATGTTTGGCGGAATGAATTTGTATGATGCTGTCGTTCATTCGTTCAGTACGGCGGGAACAGGAGGATTCTCCAACAGAAATGCGAGCGTTGCATTTTATGACAGCGCATATATTGACGGCGTGATCACCGTGTTTATGATCTTGTTCGGAATCAACTTTAATCTCTACTTTCTGCTGTTGCTTAAAGACTGGAAGAGCGTGTTGGAAAAATGAAGAGCTTAGAGTGTATCTCGGAGTAGTTGCCGCGGCGATCGTAACGATTACGATCAATATATTGAGTATGTATGAAACAGTGGCGCACGCGTTTCGCTATGCCTCGTTCCAGGTAGGGGCGATCATTACGACAACGGGATTTTATACGGCCGATTTTGAACAGTGGCCCGAGTTATCTAAAACGATACTGATGATGCTTATGGTGATCGGAGCATGCGGGGGATCAACGGGAGGCGGTATTAAAGTAAGTCGTTTTATGATCCTTTGCAAATCGATCCGTCAGGAAATTCATAAGATGCTTCATCCGAATGCGGTGACGATGGTTAGGATGAACGGAAAGAAAGTAGGCGCAGATACGATGCGCAGCATTAATATTTATTTTTCGGCATATGTATTTATCATTATTGTGTCAGTGCTGCTTGTTTCGCTTGATAATTTTGATTTTGCCACATCATTCAGCGGAGTTTTGACAACAATAAACAACGTAGGACCGGGAATTTCACAAGTAGGCCCTACCGATAATTTCCATGCGTTTTCTGCGCTGTCGAAGATTGTGTTTAGTTTTGATATGCTATTCGGAAGATTGGAAATATTCCCTTATCTTCTGATACTGTCACCTGATCTTTGGCGAAAGAGGTTTTAGAGAGAAGCTTTAAAATGGGATTCCAGAAAGGTAAGAAAAGTATATGGAAAAAAATAGGTGGAAAGATAGCGGTTGTACTGGCGGTGATCGCGTTGCTTGGTGTTTACTATTACGTAGCTCTTCCTGCAGTTAACATTCATGCGACAGAATTTTGGATCTTCCTTGTGATTCTTGTTGTTTTGGCAGCGCTGATCTATGTCAGGAAGAAAAAGTTAAACAGATACGAGATGAAGGAATCGAAAGGATTAAAAGCGATTCTTACGGTTCTTGTAGTGATCGTAGCGGTATATCTGTTGGGATCTCTTCTTTCCTCTCCGATAGTGAACGCAAAGAAATATCAAAAGCTTATGAAAGTGGAGACCGGAGAGTTTACAAAGGATATAGAGGAACTTTCTTTTGATCAGATTCCGCTTCTTGACCGTGATTCTGCGACGCTTCTGGGTAACAGAAAGATGGGAAGTATGGTTGATATGGTTTCTCAGTTTGAAGTGGATGAGCTCTATTCACAGATCAATTACCAGGATCGTCCTGTACGTGTTTCTCCGCTGAAATACGCAAGCGTCATCAAATGGTTTACGAATCAGTCAGATGGAATACCGGCGTATATCAAGATTGATATGGCAACACAGAATACGGAGCTTGTGAAACTTGAAAAAGGGATGAAATATACGACAAGCGATCATTTTAACAGAAATATTTATCGTCATTTGAGATTTAAGTATCCGACATATATTTTTAATGATTTAAGCTTTGAAGTAGACGAAGAAGGTACGCCGTATTGGGTTTGCCCTGTGAAAAAATATAATATCGGTCTTTTCGGCGGTGTGACAGTGGATCGGGTTGTGCTTTGCAACGCAGTTACCGGAGAAACGGTAGATTATAAAGTCAAAGACGTTCCGCAGTGGGTAGATCGCGTATATTCGGCAGATCTTCTTGTTCAATTATACGATTATTACGGAACATTGAAGCATGGATATTTTAACAGCGTGCTCGGACAGAAAGACTGTCTTGCCACAACGGACGGATATAATTATCTGGCGATCAACGATGATGTATGGGTTTATACAGGAGTTACTTCGATCACAGGCGATCAGTCGAATGTCGGGTTTGTTCTGATGAATCAGCGTACGATGGAAACTAAATTTTACGAAGTTGAAGGTGCGACAGAGGCGTCTGCGATGTCTTCTGCAGAAGGACAGGTACAGAACTTGAAATATGTTGCGACGTTTCCTTTACTGTTAAATATTTCAGGAGAACCGACATATTTTATTGCACTTAAAGATGATGCGGGCCTTGTTAAGAAGTATGCGATGGTAAATGTTCAGAAATATCAGATCGTTGCGATCGGCGATACTGTAAGCGAGTGTGAAAGCGTTTATACAGATTTAATGTATGAAAACGGTATTAAAGAAGAAGAGGAAGACGTAAGGGAAGTACAGACGATTACGGCTCCGATTACGAAAATTGCTCAGGGAGTAGTGGAAGGAAACTCACATTACTATATTATGGTGGAAGGATCTGACGATATATTTGATGTGTCGGTTGTTGATTTTATTGACATTATCCGCTATAACGTGGGAGATCAGGTGACGATAGAATATAAAGAAGGCGAAAAGAGCAATACGGTTCTGTCGCTTACCGAAGTGAAAACAATACAATAAAAGAATTAAAAAACGGTTCACAGTCAATAGCGCTGTGAACCGTTTTGCTGTACAGGTGACTGTCGATAAAATATAGATGCAGCAGTTAGCTGACAACTGTACAATCAGATGAATCGATTCCGGGAATATCTTTTTTATCCGCGCTGATGCTGAGATAAAAATCAATATTGTTTTCTGTTGAAATCTTGTTTAATTTGTGAAGGAAAGCGGCAAGACTTTCAAGAGTGATGTTAGCCTGTTTTAAAACACTGTCAATAAAGACTGCTTCGATATCATGGTTTCCGGCGCCATACCGTAAAGGAAACCTACGAATTCTTCGAGCGTTAGAACGTCCGGATAATCAGCCATGCGGATTACACGGATATTGAAGTCAACCGTGTAAGTATCTTTATGGCATTTTTTTGATAAATACTACATTACCGTTAGATGATTTTTACCTTTTTCGTTAGCAAGATCGATCATCTGCTGAGATTTTTCCGCTGCCTCTCGGGCCTGTTACTAAATATACCATGGCGAATCTCTCCTTTATGTAAGTATTGTTTGAGAATATCACCTCTCAAATGTGTTAAACTTATTATACACTAATTCTATGATGTGAAAACAACTAAAAAAAGGATAAAAAATCAAAAAAATTAAACAATATTACTATAAAGAAGAGCGTTGAAAAAAGACGAAATGAGAATAGATATCAAATAATTGCAATATGCAGAAACGTATGATATGATCCGATATATGAATTATGAATATATGTGTCAGAGTTTTGGGCATATGCATAGGATAAAGTATCGGTGTAATTCTATATTACAGTCGGCGGTGGATATGGTGAAGAAGATTGTCCGCGGCAGTATGAAAAAATCGGAGGAAATAGAGATGAACAGTAATATTTATTAGGAATAATGATCCGTTTATCGGAACGACACTTGGTTCGGCAATGGTAATTTTTATGCAAAAAGGAATGAATGTCCGCCTGCAGAAAATGCTTCTCGGATTTGCGTCGGGAGTAATGATCGCGGCGTCGGTCTGGTCGCTTCTTATTCCGGCCATTGACATGTCAGAGCAGGCGGGAGGAATTTCATGGATGCCTCCGGCAGTCGGCTTTTTATTTGGAATGGGTTTTCTTCTTGTTTTGGATACATTGATCCCACACCTCCACTTTACGGAAGAGAAGACCGGAAGGAGTTCCGTCTCAGTTGAAAAAAAACGACGATGCTTGTCCTTGCGGTAACGCTTCATAACATTCCGGAAGGGATGGCGGTCGGAGTGACGTTTGCGGGAGTAATGACAGGAAAAATTCGGTAATCTCTCTTGCCGGCGCGCTGGCGCTTTCGATTGGGATTGCAATTCAAAACTTTCCGGAAGGGGCAATTATATCCATGCCTCTGCAAAGTCATGGATTGTCAAAAGGAAAGGCATTTTTATACGGGGCAATGTCCGGCATTGTAGAACCGATTGCGGCGGTGATCACCACTTTTTCTGACCGGAATCGCCGTGCCTCTCCTTCCTTATCTTTTGTCTTTTGCGGCAGGAGCCATGATCTATGTCGTTGTAGAAGAACTCATTCCCGAATCTCAGGCCGGAGAACATTCCAATATCGGAACGATCGGAGTGGCGGCAGGCTTTGTTCTGATGATGATACTTGATGTGGCGCTTGGATAAGCGAAAACTTAAGGAAGTTGGGTTAAAGGCTTGATCTGATAACCCATTTCTTTCCATTTTGTCAGTAATTCATCTAAGATGTCGGTCTGTTTGTTTTTGATGTGCTGTGGAGCAGGACGATCGCGCCTGGGTGGATGCGTTTGAGCAGTTTATCAAACGCTTCTGCTTTTGTAGGCTGATCTGTATCGTACCAGTCGACATAGGCAAGACTCCAGAAAAAAGTTTTGTATCCGAGATCTTGAGCCATTTTAAGTTTTCTTTGCTGTATTTTCCTTGCGGAGGACGATAGAAACGAACCATATCTTTTCCGGTGGTTTCTTTATATATTTTCTCTACATCCGTTAATTCTTTTTGAAATGATTCAAGAGTTGACATTTGCGACATATCAGGATGATGCCATGTATGGTTTCCTACGATGTGTCCGTCCTTGCACATCCTCTTGACGAGTTCGGGATTTGACTCGATATATGTTCCGACAACGAAAAAAAGCAGCGGATACGTCATGCTTTTTTAAATACGTCTAAAATTTTTTCCTGTGTTTCCGTTTTCGTATCCTGCATCAAATGTAAGATAGAGTATTTTTTTCATCTGTATCTTGCATATAATAAGCGTCATACTGTGCAAGTTCATCTGTGGAAGCATTAGCTGTCGGCGGTGTGTTTTCTTCATGAAAACTTAATCCCCAGTTTCCTTCGGCAGCGGCAGAGGTGAGGCTTCCGGCTCCGGCTCCGATCACATAGGATGAGAGAAAAAGAGCGGGAAGTAAGGAAAAAAGATTTTTTTTAGATATGTTTGAAAACATAGTAGATAAACCTCTTAAGTTTTGTCATATTTATATGAAAAGGCAGGGAAAAGTATGAACAAAACAGAGGTAGACATTTCGAGAAAAGGGGAGTAAAATAAGGCAAATATTATTGTGCGAGGTGATGAGAATGAAAATTTTTGTATATAATTACAGAGAGTTTGACGAGGCGGAATATTTTGAAAAATTTTCAAAAGAGTATCATGTGGAGCTTGGTATCTGCAAAGAGGCGCCATCGCTTGAAAATGCATATCTTGTAAAAGGGTATGAATATGTAAGCATTATCACAACGAAGATCGACCGACCTCTTTTGGAAAAGTTCCGTGAGTTCGGGGTGAAGATGATATCGACAAGGACAGTCGGATACGATCACATTGACCTGGAGGCGGCGCGGCAGCTCGGAATACGCGTGAGCAACGTATCCTATTCGCCGGAATGTGTGGCGGATTATACGATGATGCTTATTTTGATGTCGATCCGAAAAATGAAACGGATCATGCAGAGGGCGGAGATCAATGATTTTTCATTGCCGGGGATTCAAGGACGTGAGCTTCCTAATTTTACAATAGGAGTTCTCGGTACGGGGAGGATCGGACAAGCGGTGATCCGGGATCTGCACGGTTTCGGGTGTAAGATTTATGCGTACGATAAATATGAGAATGAAGCGGTAAAACAGTTCGCGGAGTATGCGGATCTTTCGGTGATTTATGAAAAGTGTGATCTGATTACTTTGCATATGCCGCTTTCGGAAGATAATTTCCATATTATCGATGCGTCTGCGATGAAAAATATGAAAGACGGTGTCGTTATTATCAATACAGCGAGGGGAAGTCTGATCGACACAAAGGCATTGATCGAAGCTTTGGAATCCGGGAAAGTCGGCGCAGCCGGTCTGGATGTGATCGAAGATGAACTTGGAATGTATTATTACAACAGGAAATCAGATATATTGTCCAAAAGAGATCTGTATGTTCTGCGTGGTTTCCCGAATGTGATCGTCACGCCGCATATGGCGTTTTATACCGATCAGGCTGTGAGCGATATGGTAAAACATTCGATAGAAAGCTGTATTCTCCGTGAAGCCGGAAAGAAAGACCCGTGGGAGGTTGTTTAAGAAAAGGGGATTCAGATGATCTGCGTGAAAGAACTTGTGAAAAATTTTGATGATGTATGTGCGGTCAATAATATTACTTTAAATATTCCGGAAGGAGAGATGCTCGGCCTGCTCGGAACGAACGGAGCGGGGAAGACAACGCTCCTTCGTATGATTGCGGGAGTGCTGGAAGCCGATGGCGGCAGCATTGTCGTTGACGGTGCAAATATCACATCCGGAGACGTATCTTGAAGAGATTTTTATTTGCCGGATTGATCCTTATTTTTCCGAACGTCTCTATGAAGAAATTGTATTTTGTTTATAAGAAATATTATCCTCGCATGGATGCTGAGGCGGACGGCTTATATGGCGGGGAAATTGAATCTGGAAACGAAGCGCCCACTTCGTACAATTTTCAAAAGGTATGAAACGTCAGGCATTTCTTATCCTTGCCCTTTGTGCCGGAAACAAAATTACCTTCTCTGTGATGAAGTGTTCGACGGTCTTGATCCGATCGTGACGGAAGTGATGAAAAACCTGTTTCGTCAGGAAATGAAAGAACGGAAGTTTACGGTGGTAGTGGCATCTCATAAACTTCGGGAACTTGAGGATATATGCCACAGTATCGCGATCCTTCATAAAGGAGGAGTCCTGACCTCGAAAGATATGAGGCATCAGGCCGGAAATATATGCAAATATCAGTGTGTATTTTCGGAACAGACCGATCTTGAAGAAGTAAAAAAGGCGGTCGATCTTATTCGTTTTCATGCGGATGGATATTTTGTGACGCTTATCGTTCGTATGCAGCCGGAAACAATGGCCCGGCTGAACAGTTTTTCGCCTGTGTTTATGAAAGAAGTGCCGATGACGTTAGAAGAGATTTTTATTGCCGAAATGGAGGGAAAAGAGTATGACATCCGTAAAGTGCTTCGGTAGTTGGCTGAAAGAAGCCGGAAGAGGACACCTTACCGCGTTGTTTGGATGGACAACACTTTTTTATATATACTGTCCTTCTTGTAATGCGGTTTAAGTCTTGATACTTCCTATACGTTTTTCGGGGAATTGGAAATACAGTTCTGCTTTGGCTGAGTATGGGACTGGGCGTCCTGTTTTCTTTTCTGGAGTTCTTTTATTTGCTGCAGCAGAAGAAACAGGATTTTTATTACAGTCTTCCGGTGCAAAAAGGAATGATCCTTTTGGTCTAGATATACGCATCGGGGTGATCCATTTCTTTCTTCCGATTTTTGCTCATGATTTCCGTATGTGGAATATGGCAGGCGATGGTCGATCCGGAATTTGCTCCTTTTGTCGGAAGTTATACCGCGAAAAGTATTCTTGCGTTTGGATTTGCATTTTTTAATCTTCTATCATATAGGGATTTTATGTGTTTCGGTATGCGGCAATTTTATATGTGCAGTCTCACTCTGTGTTTCGATCATTGCGTATTCTTCTTTATTTATTGAAAATGTCATCAAAGTGTTTGCAAAACATTATTTTGTTACTTATTACAAAATTGAATTGCTTGAAAAACTAAATAATATACTATCTCCGTTTGGATTGGCAAAACGGCTGGCGGGACTTGGAATATATGAGAAGAGGATAGCTCTGCAGTATCCGCTTCCGGCGCCTTACATAATCGCTGCTGTTGTATGGGCGGCTGTTCTGTTCGTTTTGTTTTCTGCTGCTCAGAAGAAAAGAAAACCGGAATATGTAGGAACACCGTTTATGTTTCGCAATGTGCAAAGACTGACAGAAATATTGCTTTCCGTTTTGGCAGGAGCGTGGTTTGCGGCATTTGCAGCGGAATTGACGAAAACAGACAGTTTACTTTTTCGGGTTTGTGGAAGCGCTGTGTGGGGCGGCGGCAGCTTTTTTTTGTACAGTACCTGATAGAACTGGCTGTGAAGAAGCAGGGGGTTAGTCTTCTGCGGAGGAAGGGGCAGTTTGCGGCAGTAAGTATTGCCGCCGCCTGTATAGGCCCTGCTATGATGTTTGGCGCACGTTTTTATGACGGATATTTTCCGAAAGAAGCGGAAGCGGTAAGCGTTGTGATCGAGGGAGTGGGAATGAGCCGCGATGAATATGAAATGCTCGACGGACAGGAAAATACGGTGACAGAAAAGTATTTATATCGCTTCCGTATGACGGGAGAAGGTGAAAAAAATGACGCTTCAATGGGCAAAAGATTTGGCGGTTGCTGTGAACGGCAGAGATGCGGAAGAACAAAAATCGGTGACGAAAGCGACTGTTTGTTATGAAACAGAAGGCGGGAGCAGACATTATCGGACTTATCCGGTGACAGAAGAAAGTCTGCGCAAGTTTTCCTCCGTTTATGAAACAAAAGAGTATAAGACGCTTGCTTATGAAGGAGTTTCGCTTGAGGAAGTGGGACAAGATAAGTTTAGTTGGAAAGACGGCGTTTTCTCGCAGACTATGAAAATAGAAGCTGAGGAAAAAGAGGAGCTTTTAAAGCGGTACAAAGAAGACGTGTTCCGATTTCAGATGGAGCAGCTTACGAAAGCCTGTCCATGCGGAATTCTTGAAATCTCGTCTCCGGCAGACGGAGAAGAAACCGAGCTTATCGTATATCCGTTTTTTGAAAAAACATGCGATTTCCTTGAAAGCCGGGGGATTGATCCGGAAAAACAGATAAAAGACTATCCTGTTGAATCTGTAGAAATAAAGAAAACTTCTGCGGTTTTGCCGAATGTAAGCGGCGGAAGTTATGTGCATTTTTATGAAGAACCTGAGGAAGTAGATCAATGGAAAGAAAAGCTGATCCCGAAAGCATTTGATGTGCAGCAGATTCTCTATCCGACAGATCACACCCAAAACGCAGAGGCGGTAGTGACAGATGAGGAGACGGCTTCTTATGTGAGAGTGAAGTGTATATTGAAATAATAAAGTGATGGATAATAGAAAGAAGAATTTTGTCTATATGACAGAGTTCTTCTTTTTTTTTGATTTGGAAGATGTTATACTGTGGCGAAATGACAGGAGGGAAAGTATGAATAAAAGGGTTGTAACTTAAAGAAAATATTGATAGGTGTTTCTGTGGGGGTTATGATTCTGGCCTCTGTAGTTGGCGTTTATCTGTATGTGAACAGGTTTGATGCATCAAAGTATGTGCAGGCTGTGCTTGATGTGTCTTATAAAAATAAGACAACCTTGTATCAGGAAGTGGCAGATGTGTCTGAAAAGGAGGCAAAAGCAGTATTTGAAAAGAATCTGGATGCGACGATGCAGGGGTTTGATGCATCTGATATGCCGGATTCGTTAAAAGGAAAATACAGAGAACTCTTCGGTGAAATTGCCAAAAAAAGTAAATTATACAGTAGGGGAGGCGCAAAAGGAAAAAGACGGACATATATCGTTTCGGTGAAAGTAAAACCGATCACACTTTTTACTGATACATATGATCTGTTTTTGAGTCGTGCAGAGCAGTATGCGAAAGAAGTTACAGATCATGTGACGAAAGGCGCGCAGATGCCTACGGATGAAGAAATGCAGGAAAAGATTTATCAGATTTATTATGAGGTGCTAAAAGAACAGGCAGAGGTGGGAATGCTTTATGGAAGAGCGGAAGATGTTGTACTGCATATAGAAAAAGAAGGGCGCGGGAATTACGGAATCCGTCAGAAAGACATGAAAAAACTGGATGGACTTCTGATTGAAGAAGTCCATCCGATTGAGTGAGATCTGCTTAAGCGGGATTTGATCAGAGGAATTTGATTTTGTTGAGAGGCCAGTACCGTAGGAAAGCTTTTCCGACGATTTCATCATCCGTAACAAAAGTATGTTCCCAGTAGCGGGAGTCTTTTGAGTTGTTTCGGTTATCCCCCATGACGAAATAACAGTTGTCAGGTACAGTATAAGGACCGAAAGAACCTTGCATAAATTCTTTTGTCGTTACATCTTTAAGAGGGGTTTTCGAGCCGTCGATGAAGATCTGTCCGTCATGGATTTCCACTGTTTCACCGGGAAGTCCGATGATGCGTTTAATAAAAAGCTGCTTTTCGTCATCCGGGTATCGGAAGATAATGATATCGAACCGTTTCGGTTCGCCGAATATATAAGCAAGCCGGTTTCCGAAAACACGGTCTCCGGTCATGATCGTATTCTCCATAGAACCGGAAGGAATTTCCGCATTTACAAGGACAAAACGGTTGACGCAAAGGGCAATGATAACTGCGATTGCGAGTGTCAGTATCCAGTGGAAGAGTTCGTTTTTGTCGGAAGGTTCTTGTTCCGGTTCGAGTGATTCTTGTTTTTGGTCAAAACATTGATTTGCCATAGTGTATTCCTGCTTTCCGTAAATTTTATGTACTTCAATAATAACGAGTGTATGAAAAATTTGCAAGATGCAGTATTGTCATGATCTGATTTTGCAGAAAAGAATCTTCTGTGATACAATGATTTTTCATAAATAAGATTTCGTATAAACGAAGAAGAACAGCCGGCAGATAAAACAGGTATTGCAAAAAATATATCTGATCGGGAAAAATGGGAGTATCAAAGATGGCAAGAGAAAAAATGGGATTATTATTACGAGTACATGTGCGCTGTTAGCAGGAGCGGCAGTCATTGCCGAACTGGCGCTTGGCGGCGGTACAGGCGGTAACGGGGTTGGCAGGCAGCAGGGATGGCAGAATCTTCAGAAAGAAAATTTTTGATTCTGCATATAGTGAAGAAAGTTATGATTCTGCTGTTGAAGTGCCGGAATATGAAGGAGAACCATACGTGATATTGGACGGAAACGAGCCGGCGTTTACAGAGGACGAGATGACGACGACAGTTTATGAGCAGTACAGTCCTTTGGACAGCTACGGGAGATGTCAGACGGCAGAAGCGTGCGTGGGAGAAGAACTGATGCCTGATGAAAAGCGCGGTGATATCAGCAGTGTAAAGCCGACGGGATGGCAGTCTGTTCGGTATGAAAATGTGGAGGGAGGATCGCTGTATAATCGCTGCCATTTGATCGTGTATCAGTTGTCCGGAGAAAATGCAAATGAAGAAAATCTGATTACCGGAACACGGTATATGAATACAGAGGGAATGCTCCCTTTTGAAAATCTTGTGGCAGAATATGTGCATGAAACAGATAATCATGTGATGTATCGTGTAACGCCTATATTTGAAAATGAAAATCTTGTTGCTTCAGGAGTACAGATGGAAGCGGAATCTGTAGAAGATGGCGGAAAGGGAATCAAGTTTAATGTTTATGTGTACAATATACAGCCGGATATTATCATTGACTATAAAACAGGAGATAACAGAGCAGAAGATGACGATGAAAAAAGAGGCGGCGGGGACATCCGGCGCCGGAAAAGTGTCTGTAGAGAGCGAGTATATTTTAAATACGAGTACACATAAATTCCACAGGCCGGATTGTGCGGGGGTGAAAGATATGAAAGAGAAAAACAAGAAACCATATAAAGGAAAAATGATCTAAGCTGCTTGAGGATGGGTCACAGCCCTAGTAAAGCTGTAATCCCTGAAAGGTTACACTTTTGAAACTGTTAAGGCGGGAAGTTGGATCGGCTTGCGAGGAAATACGCAGAGCCGGTCAATACTTCCCGTTTCTTTTAATGTCTCTTCCAGGTATTCATAATTCGAGAATGTGAAACTTTTTCTGTAAATAATGTTTTTAGAAGGTCTTCTATGGTAAAATATTATTATCATAAGGAGGCCTTTTATTATGGCAAGAGAAAAAGAAACCTGTACACAAAGTACAAATGACAGAAGGAAAACGTAACATCATTCACCAGCTCTTGAAAGAATACGATATCCAATCAGCAGAAGATATCCAGGATGCGCTGAAAGATCTTCTTGGTGG
>ENA-OPYU01000263-OPYU01000263.1-human-gut-metagenome-genome-assembly--contig:-NODE-263-length-21182-cov-6.549323_pt1 | contig 21182 bp, 20 predicted proteins | sample MGYA00242637_ERZ504482 | MGnify/ENA primary metagenome ERZ504482 (study PRJEB26092, sample SAMD00036237) | human gut metagenome | host: Homo sapiens | study: EMG produced TPA metagenomics assembly of... | reverse complement strand
GTTTTTAGCTTTTGGGCAAAGCTAAAATAACTTTTCAATTCAAATCGTCACGCCCCAAAAAGACACATAACTATGCGATTATCAAAGATTTCAAAGAACGATGTTTAATTTAAAGTGCCCACTAGTGCATGAATAATAATAAAAACCTATATGCCAAATTAATTCCGGTGATGCTTTGTTTCTTCGCCATGGGGTTTGTTGACTTGGTGGGGATTGCGTCGAACTATGTAAAGGCTGACTTGGATCTCACAGACTCGCAAGCCAATGTCTTCCCCTCACTGGTCTTTTTCTGGTTCCTGATTTTCTCCGTACCTACGGGTGTTCTGATGAATAAGATAGGGCGCAAAAAGACAGTCCTTTTGAGTTTGATAATCACTTTTGCTTCTTTATTGATTCCTGTTTTTGGAGACGGCTATACCCTCATGCTTATTTCCTTCTCTTTGTTGGGGATCGGTAATGCATTGATGCAAACGTCCTTGAATCCGTTGTTGAGTAATATCATTGCCGGGGACAAGCTGGCAAGTACATTGACTTTCGGACAGTTTGTAAAAGCTATAGCTTCTTTTCTGGCCCCTTATATTGCCATGTGGGGAGCTACTCAGACCATTCCTTCTTTCGGATTGGGATGGAGGGTGCTGTTTCCTGTCTATATGGTTATAGCTGTTTTGGCTATTGCCTTGCTGGGTTCCACACCTATCGAGGAGGAGAAGCCCGATAAGGCATCCGGTTTCAAAGCCTGTTTCGCTCTGTTGGGTAAACCGTTTATTTTGCTATCCTTCATTGGCATCATGTGTCATGTGGGCATTGACGTAGGTACCAATACGACTGCTCCCAAAATATTGATGGAGCGTTTGGATATGACATTGGCTGAGGCCGGTTTTGCGACAAGCCTTTACTTTATTTTCCGTACGGTAGGATGTTTTCTCGGAGCATTTATTTTGCAAAAGGTTTCTGCGAAGTCCCTTTTTTGCACTCAGTGTAGTGTTTATGTTACTGGCAATGGTGGGACTTTTTATTTTCCATACGGAAACAATTATTTATATTTGTATTGCCATGATTGGTTTCGGTAACTCCAATGTGTTTTCCATTATCTTCTCGCAGGCGTTGTTTGCGATGCCCGATAAGAAAAATGAAGTTTCCGGACTGATGATTATGGGATTGTTCGGTGGTACGGTATTTCCGTTGGCTATGGGAGTTGCCAGTGACGCGATGGGACAAAGCGGCGCTGTTGCCGTAATGACTGTAGGAGTGATTTACTTGTTATTATATACCTTAAAAATAAAGAAATGACCATGAATAACATTATTGTAGGAATGGGTGAGGCACTATGGGATGTGCTGCCCGAAGGAAAGAAAATTGGTGGTGCTCCGGCAAACTTCGCTTATCATGTATCACAATTCGGTTTCGACAGCCGTGTGGTCAGTGCGATTGGTGATGATAAATTGGGTAATGAGATACTTGAGAACTTTGATAGCAAGAAATTGAATTATTTGATAGAAAAAGTTCCTTATCCCACCGGAACTGTGCAAGTGGAACTGGATCCTAATGGGGTACCTATGTATGATATAAAGGAAGGGGTTGCCTGGGATAATATTCCTTTCACTCCCGCTTTGGAGGAACTGGCCCGTAATACCCGTTCGGTATGTTTCGGTTCATTGGCACAGCGCAGTGTCGTTTCACGGGAAACTATCAACCGTTTCTTGGATACCATGCCCGACGGCGAGGGACAGTGCAAAATCTTTGATGTAAATTTGCGTCAGGGATTCTATACGAAGGAGATTCTTTGCAACTCCATGAAAAAATGCAATATTCTGAAGATTAATGATGAAGAACTGGTCACAGTGAGCCGCATGTTCGGTTATCCCGGTATTGATTTGCAGGATAAATGTTGGATTCTGCTGGCTAAATATAATTTGAAGATGCTGATACTTACTTGTGGTGTTAATGGCAGCTATGTCTTTACTCCGGGTGAGATTTCATTTGTAGAGACTCCGAAGGTGGAAGTAGCTGATACGGTGGGAGCCGGTGATTCTTTCACGGCAACGTTTGTGGCAGCCGTGTTGAAAGGAAAATCGGTTGCCGAAGCGCATAAACTGGCGGTTGAGGTTTCTGCTTATGTATGTACACAAAATGGGGCTATGCCCGAATTGCCTGCCCGTTTGAGGGAACAGTTGGTTGATAACGGGTAAACCTGCTAAGGGGCGTTATGAAAGAAGCTATAGGATTTTCAGGCATATTATAGATGCCTGAAATCCATTTTAAATGTCTGAAGAAACTTTTCGAAGAAACAGGAATGGAGTCCTCGATGATTTTTCCAACGTGTGTGGTGCTCTTTTTCCAGCAGATGTTTGTTTCATTAGCGGTTACCTTTTATCTTTGTGTATCCATAAATATTTTGAGGAACATGAAAAACTATCTTTTATTGTCCATTTTATGCCTCGCCGGAATTCTGATGTCGTGCACTCAGAAGCATACGCGTTATCGCATCGGTGTTTCGCAATGCAGTGATGATGAGTGGCGGCACAAAATGAATAATGAAATAGTTCGTGAAGCTTTATTCTATGATGGGGTAGAGGTGGAGATACGTACGGCAAAAGACAATAACCGGAACCAGATAGCGGATATCAAATATTTTATTGATAAGAAAGTGGACCTGCTGATTGTCGCTCCAAACGAAGCGGCAGCCATTACTCCCGTTGTGGAGAAAGCCTATCGGCAGGGAATACCTGTGGTGGTGATTGACCGTAAGATTCTGTCGGACAAGTACACGGCTTTTGTGGGAGCCGATAATTATGAGATTGGAAAAGATGTGGGGCAATACATTCTCAACCGCCTGCATGGAAAAGGGAAAGTCTTGGAGATAACAGGGCTTGAAGGCTCCACGCCTGCTATGGAACGCCATAAGGGGTTGACGGATGTGCTGAAAGAAGAGCCCGGAATTGAAATAACTGCCAGCGTAGATGGAGCCTGGCTGCAAAGTGTGGCAGGTGAGAAAATGGACTCCGTGTTTCAAACTAATAAGAATATAGATTTGGTGTTTGCCCAGAATGACCGCATGGCTATCGGGGCCTATTTGTCCGCCCGTCAGCAACAGTTGGAAAAGGAAATGTTGTTTGTCGGCATTGATGCGCTGCCCGGTAAGGAATATGGAGTGGAACAGATCATAAACGGGGTGCTGGATGCTACATTTATTTATCCGACCGGAGGTGACAAGGTAGTACAGGTGGCGATGGATATTTTGGAGAAACGCCCGTATGAGAGAGATACTAAGTTATCAACAGCTTTGGTTGATAAAACGAATGCCCGGGTGATGCAATTGCAGACAGACCACATTACCGAACAGGATGGAAAGATAGAACGGCTGAATAATCAGGTGAACGAATATCTGTCCAGATACTCTGCCCAAACCATGTTTCTGTATGCCTGTCTGATTATTCTGTTATTGTTTGCTGCCTTATTGGCGATTATTGTCCGTGCCTATTGGACAAAGAACCGGATGAATATGGAACTGTCCCGTCAAAAGAAAAAATTGGAGGAACAACGTGACCAGCTGATTAGCCTTTCCAAACAATTGGAAGAGGCGACCCATGCCAAACTGGTTTTCTTTACGAATGTTTCTCATGATTTCCGTACTCCACTCACTTTGGTTGCCGATCCGGTGGAGCAACTATTGGAAGATAAGGCATTGACTCCCAGACAACAATCCTTATTAAAGGTGGTGCATAAGAATGTATATATCCTGTTGAGGCTTGTCAACCAGATTCTTGATTTTCGTAAGTATGAAAATGATAAATTGGAATTGGTAAGAGCCAATATGAATCTACGGGTGCAGTTGCAGGAATGGAGTCATTCATTCCAAACTCTGGCTTTGAAAAAGCATATCCATTTTGTATTGGAGGTGAATGATGACCGGGCAGATTATCTGATGGCAGTGGATGCCGAGAAAATGGAACGTGTCTATTTCAACTTATTGTCCAATGCGTTTAAGTTCACACCGGAGAATGGAACCATTACGGTTACACTTTCTACTTTGACGAAGGAGGAAGGTGGGAGATATGCCCGTCTGGTAGTTGCTGATACTGGTTCGGGAATCTCTGTCCAACATATCCGGCATATCTTCGACCGCTTTTATCAGATTGATGTAAACCATGCGGGTTCGGGTATCGGCCTTGCCTTGGCAAAGGCTTTTGTCGAACTGCACGGTGGAGAGATAACGGTGGATAGTGTGGAAGGAAAAGGAACTGTATTTACAGTGGATATCCCTATGACACTAGTGGAAGAGCCGTCTGCAGACCTCGTGCAGGAACCGCGCATTACACAACAGACGGTGGTGGAGGAGCTGGAGGATATGGAAACAGAAGAGCAGATTCCGGATGAGAATAAAGAATGTATCTTGATAATAGATGATAACGCGGATGTGCGTGACTATGTGAAGTCATTACTAAAAGAAGAATATACAGTGATAGAGGCTCCCGACGGGCGTGCCGGATTAAAGAAAGCCATGAAATATGTGCCCGATGCCATAATCTGTGATGTGATGATGCCGGTGATGGATGGATTGGAGTGTTGCAGAAAGTTGAAAACAGAATTGCAGACTTCCCATATTCCGGTGATGTTGCTCACCGCTTGTTCGTTGGATGAACAGCGGATACAGGGATTTGAGTGTGGGGCGGATTCTTATATCTCCAAACCCTTTAATTCCAAACTGTTGCTGGTACGTCTTCGTAATCTGATGGATAACCATAAGCGGTTGAAACAATTCTTCGGGGATAAGACTACTTTATCTAAAGAATCGGTAAGCGACGTGGATAAAGGCTTTGTTGACCGTTTCAGGGAACTGATAGAAGAAAACTTGGCGGATTCTGAATTAAGTGTGGAAGATTTAGGCGGTAAGATGGGATTAAGCAGAGTGCAGCTTTATCGTAAGATTAAGGCGCTTACCAATTATTCTCCCAATGAATTAGTGCGTATTGCCAGATTAAAGAAAGCTGCTTCCTTGCTGGCCTCTTCAGAGAAAACCATATCCGAAATAACGTATGAGGTAGGTTTTACTTCTCCTTCTTATTTTACAAAGTGTTATAAGGAATATTTCGGGGAAAGTCCTACGGACTTCTTGAAACGCAGAGGATAAGAACTATATCCCCCGTAGGGAGTAATGCTTACGCTCTACGGGGGATGTATATTTTAAATCAGCGTTGATAAATCTTTCTCAGCTACGAAAGAGAGATTATTAAGAATAATCACTTCTCTTGCTCTGTCGGGATTATCTGTGCGGAAAATCAATATGCCTTTGTTCCCCAACAAGAAGGAATACAGATAAGTGATTCCTATTTTGGCTTCACTGAAAATGGTGATAGCGTCCGCTGCCCGTCCCGGCTGATTATCCAGTGTGATGGCGAACACATCAGAGAGCGCCACGGATATTCCGGCCTCTTTCAGTGTTTCGTATGCGCGTTTGGGTTCCGAGCAGATGATACGGTAAATGCCATATTCCACTGTATCGGCAATAGTGGAGGCAATCAGTTGTATGCCTGCTTCTTTTAATAAGTTCAATACCCTTTGTAGAGTCCCCGATTTATTTTCAATGAAGACGGATAATTGTTGTATAGTCATAAACTTATTTTTTAAAAGGTTTTACGTAAGTCTTTCACGCGGACAGCTTTGCCTTCTGGTTTAGGGAGTGTTCCTTTGGGTACCAGTTTCACACGTGGGGTAACTAATATTTCATCTTTCAGTTGGCGAGTGATTTCACGGGTCAATGATTGCAGACGCCCGTAATCGTCAGTGAACAGTTGGCTTAATTCCACTTCTACGGTCATCTCATCATTTGATTCGGCAGTTTCAAGTGTAATCAGATAATCACTGCCCAATTCTTTGAATTGTAACAAAATTGTTTCAATCTGAATGGGGAAGATATTGACCCCTTTCAGGATAATCATATCGTCACTGCGTCCTTTCATTCTGTCCAGACGTTTGTGATGACGGCCACAAGGACATTCGCCCGGCAGAATACGGGTAAGGTCACGGGTGCGGTATCTCAGTAAAGGCATCGCTTCACGATTGATCGTGGTCAACACCAGCTCACCCACTTCCCCTTCGGGTACGGGTTCCAAAGTGTCGGGGTTGATTATTTCTACGATATAATAATCTTCCCATATATGCAGGCCGTTCTGTTCCTGACATTCAAAAGCCACACCGGGACCGCACATTTCGGACATGCCGAAAGAATTGTAAGCTTTTACGCCTAACATATCTTCGATGCGGCGGCGTTGTTCTTCAGAGTGAGGTTCTGCTCCGATAATCAATGTCTTCAGTTTGGTATCACGGCGAGGGTCAATCCCCATTTCCTGCATTACCTCATACATACGGGCTGCATAGCTGGGAATGGCATGCAGGGCAGTGGTTCCGAAATCTGAGATAAACTTTAACTGGCGCTTGGTGTTTCCGGCAGCGGCAGGTACGGTTAACATTCCCAGCCTTTCGGCACCATATTGAAAACCTAGTCCGCCAGTGAACATGCCATAACCGGAAGAGTTTTGGAAAACATCACCTGGACGCAATCCTACCATATAAAGACAACGGGCGACTGCATTGGCCCATTCGTCAAGGTCTTTCTGAGTATGGAGAATGACAGTGGGGTTTCCGGTGGTTCCACTGGATGAGTGAAGGCGGACGGTTTTTTCCAAAAGGTACGGATGCCAGTCCGAAGGGATAGGTATCACGTAAATCTTGTTTGGTAGTAAACGGAATTTTTTGTAAATCATCCAGTGAACGGATATCTTCCGGGCTCAGATGACTCTCGGCAAATCGTTGTTTATAGAAAGGGGAATTCATGCAATGACGGACAGTCTTTTGCAAGCGTTCCAATTGCAATTTCTCTATTTCCGGCCGTGTCAGAGTTTCTAACTCTTTGTGTAAATACATAGCATTTTCTGTTTAGTTGGTTATTAGTCCGACAAAAATAGAAAAAAATATAATGCGGTTGGGAATAAGCTGACAAAATATGTATCTTTGGGGGATTTTAATTTAAAAATGTGATGAAAAAGACTTTATTTATAATAGGTATGTTGTTGTGCGTGCTTTCGTTGCACGCTCAGGATATGAAAACTCTCTTTATCGCTATGCCTGATTCGATGGCTCCTTTATTGACAAAGGTAAATCGCGAGGATTGTGTAGACTTTCTGGCAAGTAATATGAAGGCGGAGGTCAAGAATCGTTTTGGAAAGGTGTCCGAACTGAAAAAGTTGACTGACGATTATTTGTTTCTGCAGACCACGGGAAGTAGTTCTATGGAAATGAAACTGTTGCCCTTGAATGATTCTGTAAAGGTGATTTGTGTGATCAATACAGTTTGTGGTCCGGTTTGTGATAGTGAAATTCGTTTTTATAGTACACGGTGGGAGCAACTGGCGAAAAGTGATTTTATCCGGCTTCCTTCTGTCGAGGCTTTTTATCTGCCGGTAGATACGCTGACTGATGAGGCTTATGTTGCGATTAGAGAGAAAGCAGATATGGAACTGGTGAAAGCTACTTTGTCTGAGGACAAGTCAATCATCTCTTTTACTTATACTACTCCGGAATATCTGGCAAAGACAGAAAGAGAAAAATTGGCAGTGTATATCAAGAAAGAGCCGGTGATATATGAATGGAAAGAAGGAAAGTTTAGTGCATTCCCCTAAAGGGAGTGCAATGTGTTTCAATATAAAAAGGCTGCAACTCAATGAGTTTGCAGCCTTTTTATATTGAAACTTATGTGTAAGTTACAATTTACTTTTTCATACGGTTACCGTAGCGGCTCATGAACTTATCAACACGACCTGCTGTATCCACCAATTTAGATTTACCAGTGTAGAACGGGTGTGATGTATTAGAAATTTCCAGTTTTACCAACGGATAAGTTTCACCTTCGAATTCGATGGTTTCTTTTGTGCTACAAGTTGAACGTGACAAAAATACATCGCCGTTTGACATATCTTTAAATACAACCGGACGATAGTTTTCAGGATGAAGACCTTTTTTCATTTCAGTATATTCTTTTATTGTTATTATTTTACTTATTTGGTAAACAAATTGGGTGTAATGGTCCATTTTGGACCGCAAAGATACGGCTTTTCTTTGAAATAGAAAAAACTTCGGGCTATTTTTTCTTCTAAACCCCTTATTTTCTTCTTTTATAGTATTGTAAGGTAGACATTACAATGTAATTAGTTTATGCGTTCAAGCGAAGAAAATAGTTAATAAAATCATTTTTTATGAGATATTTTTGGTGTGAACTTGCCATAGTTAGCGCATTTATGATTACTTTTGCAGTGGAATTTAATTCACTAACAATTATAAATATTAGAACAATGGTTAATTACAAAGATTTAGGTCTGGTAAACACTAGAGATATGTTTGCTAAGGCTATCAAAGGTGGATATGCAATTCCTGCATTCAACTTCAACAATATGGAACAGATGCAGGCTATCATCAAAGCTGCAGTAGAAACAAAATCTCCGGTTATTTTGCAGGTTTCAAAAGGTGCTCGTCAGTATGCTAACGCTACTTTGTTGCGTTACATGGCTCAGGGTGCTGTAGAATATGCAAAAGAATTAGGTTGTGCAAAACCTGAAATCGTTCTTCATCTGGACCACGGAGATACTTTCGAAACTTGCAAGAGCTGTATCGACTCAGGTTTCTCTTCTGTAATGATCGACGGTTCTCATCTGCCTTATGAAGAAAACGTAGCTTTGACAAAGAAGGTGGTTGACTACGCTCATCAGTTTGATGTAACTGTAGAAGGTGAATTGGGTGTATTGGCCGGTGTGGAAGATGAAGTTTCTTCTGATCATCATACTTATACTGACCCTGAAGAAGTAATTGATTTTGCAACTCGTACAGGTTGCGACTCATTGGCTATCTCTATCGGTACTTCTCACGGTGCATACAAATTTACTCCGGAACAGTGTCACATTGATCCTGCTACAGGTCGTATGGTTCCTCCTCCTTTGGCATTCGAAGTATTGGATGCTGTAATGGAAAAACTTCCGGATTCCCCATCGTTCTTCATGGTTCTTCATCAGTTCCTCAGGAAGAAGTTGAGACAATCAACAAGTATGGTGGTGCATTGAAGGCTGCTATCGGTATCCCTGAAGAAGAATTGCGAAAGGCTGCCAAGTCTGCTGTTTGCAAAATCAACATTGACTCAGACTCTCGTCTGGCTATGACTGCTGCTGTTCGCAAAGTATTTGCTGAAAAACCAGCTGAATTTGACCCTCGTAAGTACTTAGGTCCGGCTCGTGACAATATGGAAAAACTGTACAAGCACAAAATTATTAACGTGCTGGGTTCAGACAATAAATTGGCTGAATAATTAATTCACCCTATATAAACAGGAAAAAGCTGCTTTCTTTATTGAAAGCAGCTTTTTTTGTTTTAAGACTGGTTTCGGTATTGAAGAGGGGATTTGCCTGTATGTTTCTTGAAATAGCGGCCAAAAAAAGATTGGTCAGGGAAAGATAATCGGTTGGAGATCTCTTGAATACTTAGGGACGTGGATTGTAATAATGCTTTAATCTCAAGAATTACATGTCGGTCAATAATGCTTTTGGCTGTGTTGCCGGATACGTTTTGTACGATTGTGGACAGGTAACGGGGAGTGATGAACAGTTCGGCTGCATAAAAAGATACTTCACGTTGGGTGGTACAATGTTTATGAATCAATTGGATGAAACGTTTGAATATCTCTTCCTGACGATTTATTCCTTCGGTCTTTTTTTGCAGGAACAGGTGTTGGGTCTTGTCATAGAAGTCCAGAATGAAGTTTTGAATGAAATTTTTGAAGATCTGAATGCGGAAACTATTATCCCTGTCTTCATAAAGATCTTTCATGACCAAGCTGAGCCCGATGAATGGTTTTACACGTTCTTCAGGGATGACAATGCATGGATGCTCTTTTAGAAAGTGAAAGAAGGAGGGATCCAGACGTGAGGTGATCTCCCTGAAAAGGGTGTCGGAAAAAACAATATAGGAAACGGTAAAATCATGGCTGGCGCAGGTACAATTGAAGATACTGCCGGGGAGAAGCAGAAGTTGGGTGTTCTCCGTCACTTCGTACGCCTGCAAATCAATTTCTATGTGGGCTTTTCCGCTACGGCAATGAAAAATAGATGCGTCTGCTAACTTCATAATCTGATTGGAGCATATATCTATACTTTCTTCTATTCCGGTGATAAACGGTTCATTCTCTGGTAAACTCAATATTTCCATGTTTATTCTTGTTTTGATGCAAAATTAACTATTATTTTTGTTATAATAGGAAATATGTTCTGAATTTGAACAATGGTGACTAATAATTGAATGTGTCGGCTTGAGAAATTCCATCTACCTTTGCGTCCGAAATTAAAAGATTGGAATATGATGACATTGAACAGAAAATGGATGCGGCTAATAGTATTAGTTGGTTGTGCTGCTTTGACAGCGTCGTGTAAACAGGCGCCTGTTGCACAAATGGAGGCGGAATATGCGGTATTGAAAGTATCGCCGTCGGATAAAGTTTTGTCTACTACTTATTCGGCTACGATCCGCGGACGTCAGGATATTGATATTTATCCGCAAGTTTCCGGTTTCCTAACACAACTTTGTGTGGAGGAAGGACAGGCAGTACGTAAAGGACAAATCTTATTTATTATTGATCAAGTACCTTATAAGGCGGCATTGGAAACTGCTGTGGCTAATGTGGAATCGGCGAAAGCCGGATTGGCAACAGCACAATTGACATACGATAGCAAGAAAGAATTGTTTGCAAAGAAAGTAGTTTCTGAATTTGATTTGAAGACGGCAGAAAATTCATGGCTTACTGCCAAGGCCCAGTTGGCCCAGGCGAAAGCGCAGGAGGTGAGTGCTCGCAATAATCTTTCGTATACAGAAGTGAAAAGTCCTGCGGATGGAGTGATTGGTACATTGCCTTATCGGGTAGGTGCATTGGTTAGTGCCAGTTTGCCACAACCGTTGACTACGGTTTCTGATAATTCGGATATGTATGTTTATTTTTCGATGACTGAAAATCAATTGTTGGCTCTGACCCGTCAATATGGTTCCAAAGCAGAAGCGTTGAAAAATATGCCGGAAGTGGAACTGCAATTGAATGACAAGTCTATGTATGGCGAAAAGGGGCGTATTGAAACCATCAGTGGGGTGGTAGACCGTAATACGGGTACCGCGAGCCTGCGTGCCGTATTCCCGAATAAGAATGGGTTGCTGTATAGCGGAACATCGGGAAATGTGATCCTTCCGGTTACGATGAAAGGAAGTTTGGTTATTCCTCAGGCTACAACTTTTGAAATTCAGGATATTACATATGTATATAAAGTCGTGGACGGCAAGGCACAATCAGCTCCTGTTAGTGTGACCCGTGTAAATGGAGGACAGGAATATATCGTGAACGATGGATTGAAAGAGGGAGATATCATTGTTGCAGAAGGCGTAGGCTTGCTGCGTGAAGGTACTCCGGTTAAAGTAAAACAAAACTAAGAAGAAAATGAATTTAAGAACCTTTATAGAACGCCCCATCCTGTCGGCTGTTATTTCTATTTCGATAGTAGTAGTGGGGATTATCGGGTTGTTCACTTTGCCCGTCGAGCAATACCCGGATATAGCTCCGCCTACCATTCAGGTAAGCACTTCTTATTTCGGTGCCAGTGCGGAAACTCTTCAGAAGAGTGTTATCGCTCCGTTGGAGGAAGCGATTAACGGTGTGGAAAATATGACTTATATGACTTCTACCGCTTCAAATGCCGGAGTTGTAGATATTACTGTGTATTTTAAACAAGGAACAGATCCTGATATGGCGGCTGTTAATGTGCAAAATCGTGTATCCAAGGCGACCGGACAGCTTCCTGCCGAAGTGACTCAGGTGGGTGTGACTACCTCAAAGCGGCAGACCAGTATTTTGCAGATGTTCTCACTATATAGTCCGGATGATTCGTATGATGAGAAATTCTTGTCCAACTATATCAGTATTAATTTGAAACCTGCAATTCTTCGTATCCAGGGTGTGGGTGATATGATGATTATGGGTGGTGACTATAGTATGCGTATCTGGATGAAGCCTGACGTGATGGCCCAGTATAAATTGATTCCATCGGATGTGACACAAGTGTTGGCTGAACAGAATATTGAATCGGCTACCGGCTCATTCGGCGAAAACTCTGATGAAACTTATCAATATACAATGAAGTACAAAGGTCGTTTGATTACTCCGGAAGAGTTTGGGGAAATTGTGATCCGGTCTTCGGATAATGGCGAAGTGTTGAAGCTGAAAGAAATTGCCGATATAGAGATGGGCGAGGAAAGCTATGCCTATCACGGGGCTATGAATGGTCATCCTGGTATTTCCTGTATGATTTTTCAGACGGCAGGATCTAATGCAACAGAAGTAAATAATAATATTGATGCCTTTTTGGAAGAAGCAAAGAAAGATCTGCCCAAAGGGGTGGAGATGGTTCAGGTAATGAGCTCCAATGACTTTTTGTATGCATCTATTCATGAGGTGATAAAGACCTTGTTTGAGGCCAATTTTTTTGGTAATCTTAATTGTATATGTATTCTTGCAGGATATTCGTTCTACTATTATTCCGTTGGTGGGGATCATTGTATCCTTGATTGGTACATTTGCTTTTATGTCCATAGCAGGATTCAGTATCAACCTGATTACCCTGTTTGCTTTGGTGTTGGTGATCGGTACGGTGGTGGATGATGCTATCGTTGTCGTCGAGGCGGTGCAGGCGCGTTTTGATGTGGGGTATCGTTCTTCTTATATGGCTAGTATTGATGCGATGAAGGGGATTAGTAATGCGGTCATTTCTTCCTCGTTGGTATTTATGGCTGTGTTTATTCCGGTTTCGTTTATGAGTGGAACTTCCGGTACTTTCTATACTCAGTTTGGTTTGACTATGGCGGTTGCCGTAGGTATCTCTGCCGTCAATGCACTGACTTTGAGTCCGGCGCTGTGTGCTTTGTTCTTGAAACCGTATATCAATGAGGATGGGACAGAAAAAAATAATTTTGCAGCACGTTTCCGTAAAGCGTTCAATGCTGCTTTCGATGCAATGATTGAAAGATATAAGAAAGGGGTATTGTTCTTTATTAAACGCAAATGGATGGTATGGACACTTCTTGTGGCCTCGGTAGTACTATTGGCTTTCTTAATGAATACAACTAAAACCAGTTTGGTGCCTGATGAAGACCAGGGGGTTGTATTTGTGAATGTCAGCACGGCGGCAGGTAGTTCATTAAAAACGACTAATGACGTAATGATGCGTATTGAAAAGCGCATGATGGATATTCCTCAGGTGCTGCATGTGCAGCGTGTGGCAGGTTATGGTCTGCTAGCCGGACAGGGTAATTCTTTTGGTATGTTGATTCTGAAGCTGAAACCTTGGGATGAGCGTGAAGGAAAGGAAAATGATGTTCAGGCTGTAATCGGACAAGTGTATGGTCGTACGGCAGATATCAAGGATGCCAGTATATTTGCTATTTCTCCGGGTATGATTCCGGGGTATGGTATGGGTAATGCGTTGGAACTCCATATGCAGGATAAACAAGGTGGTGATGTGGGCACTTTCTTCAATACCACTCAACAATATCTGGGTGCTCTGAACCAACGTCCCGAGATCGCGATGGCATACTCTACTTTTGATATCCGTTATCCGCAATGGACGGTAGAAGTGGATGCGTCCAAATGTAAGCGTGCCGGTATCACTCCGGATGCTGTGCTAAGCACATTGTCTGGCTATTATGGTGGGCAGTATGTCTCAAATTTTAATCGTTTTTCTAAAGTGTATAAGGTTATGATTCAGGCAGATCCGAAATATCGTGTGGATGAAAGCTCATTGAATAATATCTTTGTGCGTATGTCTAATGGCGAGATGGCTCCTCTCAGCCAGTTTGTGACATTGACCCGCAGTTATGGGGCAGAATCGTTGAGCCGTTTTAATATGTTCAACTCTATTGCTGTAAATGCAATGCCTGCCGAAGGGTATAGTACCGGTGATGCTATCCGTGCCGTTCAGGAAACTGCCGTACAGGCACTTCCCAAAGGTTTTGGGTACGATTTTGGTGGTATTACTCGTGAAGAGACCGACCAAGGAGGTACTACCATTATCATCTTTGCTATCTGTTTCTTGATGATTTACCTGATTTTAAGTGCACTTTATGAAAGTTTCCTCATTCCGTTTGCAGTGTTGTTGTCTGTTCCGTTTGGGTTGATGGGTAGCTTCCTGTTTGCAAAGATGATGGGACTGGAGAACAATATTTATTTGCAGACTGGTTTGATTATGTTGATTGGTTTGCTTGCTAAGACTGCCATTTTGTTGACCGAGTACGCCGCCGAGCGTCGTAAGGCAGGTATGAGTCTGACTTCCGCCGCACTTTCTGCCGCCAAAGCCCGTTTGCGTCCTATCTTGATGACGGCTGGAACAATGATTTTCGGTCTGTTCCCGTTGATGGTTGCCAGTGGAGTAGGTGCTAATGGAAACAGTTCACTGGGAACAGGTACTGTGGGTGGTATGGTGATCGGTACGCTGGCGTTGCTGTTTATTGTACCTTCTTTGTTTATCGTATTCCAATATTTACAGGAAAAGGTACGTCCTATTCAGTTTCAGCCGGCGGCCGATTGGCAGATTCAAGAGGAATGTGTAGAAGCAAAAGAAGAAAGACAACACCACATTGAAAGCAAAAACGAAGAGAAAAAATGACAAAAAAACAGATCATCACTCTGACTGTCGCAGCACTCACACTGAGTAGCTGCGGCATATATACCAAATATAAACCTGCAACCGAAGTGCCCGATAATTTGTATGGGGAAGAGGTGGCGGTTGCTGATACCGTGGATAATATCGGCAATCTGAGCTGGCAGGAGATTTTTACTGATCCGCGGCTTCAGGAATTGATAGAGCAAGGCTTGCGGAACAATACGGATTTGCAGTCAGCACAATGGCGTGTGAAGGAGGCGGAAGCTGCTATGCTGTCAGCCAAATTGGCTTATCTGCCTTCTTTCGCTCTGTCACCTCAGGGGACAGCAAGTAGTTTTGACAAAGGAAAAGCTGCACAAACTTATACTTTACCAGTCGCGGCAAGTTGGGAAATTGATATTTTCGGCCGTATCCGTAATGCGAAACGCCAGGCGAAAGCATTGCTGGAACAGAGCCGTGACTATAAACAGGCTGTCCGGACACAGCTGATAGCCGGTATAGCTAATACTTACTATACCTTACTGATGCTGGACAATCAGCTGGCCATCTCTGTCCGGACTGAAAAGTCTTGGAAAGAAACCGTAGATGCGACCCGTGCTCTGATGGAAGCCGGATTGGCAAATGAAGCTGCCGTTTCACAAATGGAAGCTACATACTATACTATATGTACTTCAGTTCTTGATCTGAAAGAACAAATTAACCAGGTAGAAAACAGTTTGTCGTTGTTGTTGGCTGAACCTCCTCATGCTATTAAGAGAACGGGCACATGGGACAGCTCTTACATGTTGAAGGAACATTTCCCGGTAGGCATCCCTGTGCAAATGCTTGCCAACCGTCCCGATGTACGCAGTGCGGAGCGTTCGTTGGAAGCAGCTTTCTATGCCACAAATCAGGCTCGTTCCGCCTTTTATCCTTCTATTGTTTTAAGTGGAAGTGCGGGATGGACTAATTCTGCAGGAAGTATGATTGTCAATCCGGGCAAGTTCATTGCAACGGCGGTAGCTTCGTTAACCCAGCCACTTTTAATAAAGGTGCGAACATAGCACAGCTAAAGATAGCTAAAGCTCAGCAAGAAGAAGCAAAACTGAGTTTTCAACAGGCTTTGTTGAATGCAGGAAGTGAAGTGAACGAGGCTTTGGTGAAATATCAGACGGCCCGTGATAAATCAGCTTATTATGATAAACAAATAAATTCATTAAATAAAGCTTTGGAAAGTACCTCTTTGCTGATGCAACATGGGAATACAACTTATCTGGAAGTTTTGACGGCTCAGCAGACTCTGCTTAATGCGGAGTTAACTCAGGTTGCTAACCGTTTTACTGAAATGCAAGGCGTAATCAATCTCTATCAGGCATTGGGTGGAGGTCGTGACTAATTTAGCATACTGTTATCTTCAACGTGTTGAAGAAAGAGAACGCTGCTCTCCGTGAGGAAAGCAGCGTTCTTTTATGGTTGTCAAGGTCCTACTATAACACAAACCGGATTAGATTCTTCATTGATTTCCTGTAAAAAGCTTAGCTTTCCTTCTTGGACAATTCCCGGATTTTTATCCATCCATTCGTCTATTTTCCCTATCTCCAATAAAGCGGCATACTCTCCTTCTTCTGTACAAGTGATGGGATAGAAAGGCATGAAATGCGTCAGGTCATCTGTCAGCCCCACAGTGGCATCATTCATATAAGTAATATGTTTTTCTTTGTCGTAAATACCGTAGAACGGTTTTTTCTTATCGTATAATCCTTGTAGAGATATAAAGAAGAGATGGTTGGGAGTTTCCAGAATACTGGTTATAACGATGTATTTGTCTGTATCTTCTTTTTGTCCCATTTTCTCAGCTGGGAAATGCCATTGTCTGGTATGGAAGGTGGTATGGACAGTAGCTTCGTGTCCTTTGATGTCATAGATTGTGTCATTGAACGCTTTTCTGAAACGTATGCTGCCGTTACTCAGCCAAAGTGAAGGCTGGTCTATAGGAAGAACGGTCATTGTTCCATTCTGGTAATTTATATATATTAATCCTCCTATGTTAGCGTTGCCGGGTAATTGCTTGAATATGTTGATGCTGGATATCTGATCCATGCCCATAGGGTTACCTGGATTGGCAAATTCCGGCAATGAGTCTTTTATTTCTCCCTGTTCGTTGAAGTAAAGTAACGCACTTGCTTGCGGTTGTCCTATTCCTTCTCCATAATGAGCAAGAATAAGGGAGTCGGAAAAAGTGAAGTAAAGGGATGGGGAAATCTTTTGTGGCAGGTTTACTTGCCCTAGATAATTACCTTTTGTGTCGTATTTTACCAACTTGTCGGGTTGGCGATAAAAGTAGAGATTGTTGGTATGGGGGTGAATAAAGCAGCTGGCATTGCTGTATCCTTTTGGATCTTCCCCTTTGTGCCCGATGCTGCCAAGATATTTTCCGGTTTGTTTGTCGAATGACAGGCATTGTCCGTTGGTAGAGACAAAGATACGGCCTTTAGATAGTTTGATGGAATAAGAGTTGCCAATCAGGGATGAGTCTGTTGTTTCTAAAGGGATATAACGGATCTGTTTTCCCAATTGGGAGATCTTTAATTCTGTGAGGTGTTCCAGACTTGCGGCAATGTCAATTGCATTCGGGGCATTTGCCTTGTTTTGGGGGGCACAGGAGCCTAATAATAGGAGCAGGCCGCCTAGCATGATTTGCTTCTTCATAGTAGTATTGTTTTATGAAAGAAAAGAAGTTGTTTGCATGGACAACTTCTTTTCTTTGTGTTTAAATGATGTTGTGTTTGTTATCTTGCTGCAAAAAAACAAAGAGTTTCCTATAGCTATTCTTGCGGTAGCAATACCTTGTGCATCAGGAATGACAGTCATGGAGGTTCCGTTTTGCAGGCTCAAAGTAGCTGTCCCGTCTTCGTTCATTTTCACAAGTTCGAAGCTCTGTTCGCCAGAAACAGCGTTCCATGTATTGTTTTCTTTGTTGTAGACCAAATCTACAGATTTGTCTTCTCCTTTTTTGGTAATGGTATAACCGTTTTCGTTGGTTTTAACCAAGTATTCGCCATTTTCTCCTTGCACTGTTTTTACTTCACCGATAGAAGCTGTAGGGTTAGAGCCGCTCCAGAATTCGATGGAATTTAAAACCAATACATCCGCCAGATAAGCAATTTCATAAACAGGGACAATATGGAAAGCGAGAAAGATAAGTTCGTTGACAAACTTGTTGCTTACTCCCTGATTCCAGTCTTTCAAACTATTCCATAATCCGAAAGAACCGATGCATGATGAAAATAAGACGCTGCCACTCAACGTGGCGCAAACAAGAAATGTTTTGCTTTTTTCATGATCAATAAAGTTAAGTTTATAAAAAGTAATTTTATGACGATTTCCTACAATAAAACGATTTAATCGTCACGCAAAGATAGAACTTTTTTATGGAAAGAGGCTTCTCTACCTAAAAAACTGTATCTTTGTAAGCTGAACATGAAAAACTATTAATCAAAAATCTTATAAAAGAATGAAAGAACAAATTCAAAAAAAGCTCAATGACTCCAAGGCTCTTCGGTGGAGTGTGTTGGCGCTGGTGGCCTTCACCATGCTATGCGGTTATTTTTTGACCGATGTAATGTCCCCCTTAAAACCGATGCTTGAAAAGGAGCTGCTGTGGGATAGTCTGGATTATGGTATTTTTACCAGTGCATACGGTTGGTTCAATGTTTTTGCCTTTATGCTTATTATCGGTGGTATCATTCTGGATAAGATGGGAGTGCGTTTTACTGGGATGGGAGCATGCCTTTTGATGGTGTTGGGCTGTGGATTAAAATATTATGCTATTTCTACTACATTTGCTGAGGGAAGCACTTTGCTTGGAATGAAAACCCAGGTAGGAATGGCTGCGTTGGGATATGCTATATTTGGTGTCGGTGTAGAGATTGCAGGTATCACGGTCTCAAAAATTATTGTGAAGTGGTTCAAAGAAAAAGAAATGGCTTTGGCCATGGGCATGGAGATGGCGACAGCTCGTTTAGGCACTATGCTGGCTTTGGCTGTTACGGTTCCTATCGCTACTTTCTTTGGAATTACTGATGATGAGGGTGTGTTCCATCCTAATATCCCTGCTCCATTGTTGCTGTGCCTTACTATGCTTTGTATTGGTACGATAGCATTTTTTATTTATACTTTCTATGACAAGAAACTGGATGCTTCTTTAGAAGAGGAAGGGGCGGAACCTGAAGAGCCTTTCCGTATGAAAGATATTTGGTTGATTGTAACCAATAAAGGATTTTGGCTGATTGCGTTGCTGTGTGTGTTGTTTTATTCTGCCGTATTCCCTTTCTTGAAATATGCCACAGACCTGATGGTGCAGAAATATAATGTAGATCCGGAATTGGCAGGTACTATTCCTAGTCTGTTACCATTGGGAACTTTGTTCCTTACTCCGCTTTTCGGTAATGTGTATGATCGGATAGGCAAGGGAGCTACGCTGATGATCATCGGTTCTGTGCTGTTGATTTTTGTTCATACAATGTTTGCGTTACCTATCTTGAATGTATGGTGGTTTGCTACTATCATTATGATTATATTGGGGATTGGCTTTTCTTTGGTGCCATCGGCTATGTGGCCCTCTGTTCCTAAGATTATTCCGGAAAAGCAGTTGGGTACAGCTTACGCTTTGATCTTCTGGGTACAAAACTGGGGGTTGATGGGTGTGCCTGCCTTGATTGGTTTTGTCTTGAATGAGTATTGCAAAGGACCGGTAGTAGATGGGATGCAGACTTATGATTATACACTTCCCATGTGGATATTTGCAGGCTTTGGTGTGGCTGCGTTGTTCTTTGCTTTGTGGCTGAAAGGTGAGAATAAGAAAAAGGGGTATGGATTGGAGGAACCAAATATCAAAAAAGTAATTGATTGTCTTTTAGTGAAAATGAGGGTATCCAGTGCATGGATACCCTCATTTTGCTATATAGGGGTGAGATGAAGTTTTAGTCTTTATCAATCTTCACAATTCCTCCGGTATTAGGATTAAAGATCACTCGTGTGTTTACTTTTTTAATTAAAAAGGTTATCTACCAGACATTCCGTTGTTCCAAATTGTGTAACAGGTAGTTCTCCGTCAAAATAACGTTTGTTTGGAGTGAATACGGTAACCTGAGCTTTTCCCGGAATATTATAAATAACACCATCCATTTTCATTTTTTTCTTTGCCTTTCGGATCCACCGGTGGCAGTGTTTCTTGGTTGATGATGGAGATATAATAAGGTTCACCGGATAAATTATCGGCATCCAGCATCCCTAGTTTCTTTGAGAAACGGAAAGCGACTTTTTCTTTCATGCCTGCTTCTGGCTTTATGCGGATGGTAAACGATTTTTCTGTGCGGTCTGTTGTGCCGGCAAACATTTGCATCATGGCTTGTTCCTGTTCATCCAGATTGTCCAGCATGAGTTTTAGAGCAGCTCCGTCTTTGGGCATATAATCTGCTTGTCCGCGGGTTAGGCTGTTTTTGCTTTCTCGTATATTGTAGATTTCTTTTGCCACCAATTCAGCCATTTTAGCGGTAGAACCGGCTATCAGAATCTCTTCGGTCATAAAACTGCGTGGGTCAATACGTTTTTTGGCCGTATCGGCAACCTTTGTTACAGGTGCTTTTTCTATAGGAGAGGTGGTGTTGATAGCCTTTATGATTCCTTCAGGAGTCAATTCTACTTGTGAGGCGGCACTTTTGTCTTTCAGTTTTACAGCGTATGCATTGTCCGGATCAGGAATGCCTATGGAATTTACCTTGATACTGTTTATTTCCCAATGTTCTTCCGGTTGGGATGATATGCCTGTCAGGCGCAGATAGCGGTCGGCGTATTGGCAGAATTCTCCGGGAGTGTAGACAACTTTGGTTGCGATGACTTGCAATTCTATTTCGGTCTTAGGCAAATAATAAACCACTCCTTCTCCCATGGTTCCGGGAGTATATGTACTGACATCTTGTGCGGTGCCGCTCAATGAAACCAGCAACCCTGCTGCGATTAATCCTTTTTTCATATTTCTATATTCTATCATATATGTAAGCAAATATAGCTATTCTTTTGTAAATCTGCCTTTTGTTTCTGTTAATTTCTTCCATGCTGCGGGTAATGCGTCAATAAGATCACTTGAGGTGGTCCCTATTTCTCCTTTTTCTTCCGCCGCAATGTCTCCTGCCAGACCATGTACGTAGACCCCCAGGCGGCATGCGTCTTCTTGAGTATATCCTTGTGCCAATAAGGCTGCCAGAATACCGGTCAGCACATCACCGCTGCCGGCAGTTGCCATACCTGGATTCCCGGTGGGATTGAAATAACAATTTCCTTCGGGGGTGACAACTGTGCTCCATGATCCCTTTATAATGATATAACTTTGCAGATAGGCAGCCAGTTCTTTAGTCTTTGTCAGCCGTTCGTAAGTATCCATGCATTTACCAATCAGTCGTTCCAGTTCTT